>Ga0310695_10000827_pt1 | contig 76420 bp, 85 predicted proteins | sample RumenRJG_04DNA_FD_203882 | JGI IMG/M metagenome (GOLD analysis project Ga0310695, IMG submission 203882) | Bovine rumen microbial communities from Lethbridge, Alberta, Canada - RJG_04 (v2) (version 2) | ecosystem: Host-associated > Mammals > Digestive system > Stomach > Rumen | place: Canada... | reverse complement strand
GCAGAGGGCAAGGTAGAGTACAAGCTCCGCCGCGAGGACGCTCATGAGATCATGACTATCGACGAAGCGATCGCAAAGGCAAAGGCTCTTGTTGATCTCGAGGGCGACGGAAGATGCTTCTTCTCGAGACTTTCAGAGGAGACACTGAACGCTCACTAATCATTGAGCTTATTCGGATCGCCGGGCGCATACGTTGTATGAGATGCAGCCTAATAATGCGATGTTTAGTACAGGGCACCATTGAGGTGCCCTTTGTAGTGATTCGCATATTCCGGCCATATTGAGGCGCGCTGATGGAGACGACCCGGACCGATACCGTCATGCGATCCGTTAAAAAGGAGTTTTTTAAAAACTTCTACATGAAATGCACAAAAGGGGCATCTCATGTAGAAAAATAAGCCGGTTCGGGAATATACATCGATATACACAGCCAAAACAATAGGGAGAATGAGTGCTGGAATGGTCAAATCGCTGCTTTTGAGGTGAATCCGAGGAGCTTTTACACTTTTTCCGTCATTGAGAGACTCGTGTCAGCTGTTTTTTTCTACATGAAAAGCCGGAAAACGAACCTTCATGTAGACATTTTCAGAAAACTCCTTTTCTGCAAGACTCTGCACATGGATTTTGACGAATAAAAATCCATTATGATGAGGATTTATAATTCTTCAAAAAAGTTTTATGCATATGGTTCAACTGGCATTTGCTACTCTGATATAATTACTAGGTTATGAATGTATTGATTGAGCTTTTTGTTGTATTTTTCAAACTCGGCGCCTTCACTATAGGCGGCGGCATTGCCATGCTTCCGCTTCTGCAGAACACGCTTATCAATGAAAAGAAGTGGTTCACGAAGGAAGAATTTGTTGATATAGTCGCGGTGTGTCAGAGCCTGCCGGGAGTGGTGGCCATCAACATGGCGACTTATGTAGGTTACAAAAAGAAGGGGCTGATCGGCTCGGTCGTGTCGACGTTTGGCGTCACGATCCCGTCTTTCGTGATGATCCTTATAATCGCCAGGTTCATCAGGTCGCTCGGGGACAACAGCATTGCGATGGGAGCCATGGCGGGACTCAGGGCGGCCGCGCTCGGAATGGTGGTCGTAGCAATCATTCAGCTCATGCCTGCAGCCATCAAGAACAAGTGGGCGCTGCTTGCGGCGGCCGCGGCATTCGTGCTGATCGCCGTGCTCAGGGTCAACACGGCATACGTAATACTTCTATTCGCCGTACTGGGCATTACAGTCACTTTCGCCGGGAGTAAAAGGGCGGCTGCTGAGGTCGCTTCAGCCGGAGCGGGCAAGGCCGGCGGCGCAGACGCAGCGGAGATTTCCAGCGGCGGAGCTGCAGGTGATGACGGCTCTCAGGCTGAAGACGGCGAAGGAGGTGAGTCCGAATGATATTCTGGCAGCTCTTCATCAGCTTCTTCAAGGTAGGCCTTCTCGGATTCGGCGGAGGACTTGCCATCGTAAGGCTCATCTATGACAGCATACAGCCTTTCCTGGACATGAGCCAGGAGACCTTCGCAAATATAGTGGCGATCTCGCAGATAACGCCGGGGCCGCTTGCGGTCAATACGGCGACCTATGTTGGATACGAGGCGGCAGGCATAGGCGGTTCTCTGGCAGCGACTTTCGGAGTCATACTGCCGGCATTCATAATAGTCAGCCTGGTATGCCGCACAATACAGAAATTCAGGGACAGCAAGGTGGTAAACGGAGCGCTGGCGGGCATAAGACCGGCTACTATGGGACTCATAGCGGCAGCGGCAGCGACTCTCGTGAAACCTTCTCTGGCGGGCGAGGGCAGGCTCGGGACCGGGCTCCTCGAAAAGCTTGGCGCAGGCGCCGGAAACGGCCTGTTTGACGCCATTTCAGTCTCGCCAGTCGACATGATTTCTGTTATCATATTGGTTGCAACAGTAATAATGATAGCAAAGTATAAAAAGAGTCCGTTCTTTGTGCTGATCATCATGGGATGCATAGGCGCGATACTCGGAGTTTAGGATATGAGCGGACTGCAGCATTGAGGAGGCTGCGTCTGCTGAAAAGGAGGAGAAATGCAGGTATATAACACGCTTACAAACAGGAAGGAAGAATTCGTACCTATCGAGCCGGGCAAGGTAAAGATGTATGTCTGCGGCCCTACGGTATATAACTATTTCCATATAGGAAACGCGCGTCCGTTCGTCGTATTCGATACTCTGAGAAGGTACTTTAAGTTCAGAGGATATGATGTGAAGTTCGTTCAGAACTTTACCGACGTGGACGACAAGATCATCAACAGGGCCAAGGAAGAGGGCATCACTGCTCCTGAAGTTTCCGAGAAGTACATAAAGGAGTACTTCAACGACGCTGAGGCTCTTAATGTTCTCAAGGCAGACGTGCATCCTAAGGTATCGGAGCATATCCCTGAGATCATCGCTTTCGTGCAGGATCTCATCGACAAGGGATACGCCTACGAGGCTGACGGCGACGTTTATTATTCGACCCGCAAGTTCCCTGAGTACGGAAAGCTTTCCGGTCAGAACATCGACGACCTCGAGAGCGGAGCCCGCATCGCAATCGGCGAGGTAAAGAAAGACCCGCTCGACTTCGCGCTCTGGAAGGCCCGCAAGGAGGAATCCGAGATCGCGTGGGAATCGCCTTGGGGAATGGGAAGACCGGGATGGCACATCGAGTGCTCCACAATGGCAAAGAAGCATCTCGGCGAAACGATCGACATCCACGGCGGCGGACAGGACCTCACATTCCCGCATCACGAGAATGAGATCGCTCAGTCCGAGGCGCACAACGGAGTTCCTTTCGCGCACTACTGGATGCACAACGGATACATAAATGTAGACGGCAAGAAGATGTCGAAATCTCTCAACAACTTCTTCACCGTAAGAGATATCCGCAAGAATTACAGCGGAGACGTCATCAGATTCTTCCTGCTGAGCGGACACTACAGAAGCCCTATCAACTTCTCCGACACTCTCATGGAGCAGTCGAAGCAGGGATATGAGAGGATCGCTACAGCCATCGAGACACTTGAGTTCCTCAAGTCGAACGGAAGCGACGAGGCGATGGCAGATGAGGCCGCGAAGATCGCGTCGCTCGACAAGCACAGAGAGAAGTTCATCGAGGTAATGGACGACGACCTCAACACAGCTGACGGCATTGCTGCTATCTTCGAGCTCGTTTCGGAGATCAACCTCGATGTAAAGGACGGAGCATCGAAGTCCTTCGCTGAGGAGGCTCTCCGCAGGGTAAAAGAGCTGACAGACGTGCTCGGACTCTTCGGCGGCGAGGATGAAGAGGAAGGCATCGGAGACGACATCCAGGCGCTGATCGACGAGAGACAGGCAGCACGCAAGGAGAAGAACTGGGCACGCGCTGACGAGATAAGGGATCAGCTGGCTGCCATGGGCATCACTCTCAAGGATACGCCGCAGGGTGTACAGGTAATCAGAAACTAGCATATGAGTAAAGCAGATACGTTATTTGTAAATATGTGTCAGGATATCCTCGACAATGGCTTCAGTACAGAAGGCATGCCTGTGCGTCCGCACTGGGAGGATGGTACTCCTGCGCACACAATAAAGAACTTCGGCGTGGTCAACCGCTACGATCTGTCGGAGGAATTTCCTGCGCTTACGCTGCGCCCGACTGCGATAAAGCTGGCGACGGACGAGATGCTGTGGATATGGCAGAAGAAGTCCAACAGGCTGGCTGATCTTAAGTCGCATGTATGGGATGAGTGGGCTGACGAGAACGGAACGATCGGCAAGGCCTACGGATACCAGATGGCGAAGAAGTACAAGTTCAAGCAGGGAGAGATGGATCAGGTCGATAATGTGCTGTGGTGCCTCAAGAACGACAGGTACAGCAGGCGCATCATGACCAACCTTTACAATTTTGAGGACTTGTCTGAGATGAGGCTTGAGCCGTGCGCCTATTCGATGACCTTCAATGTCAAGGGCGATACGCTCAACGGCATACTGAATCAGAGATCGCAGGATGTGCTCGCCGCCAACAACTGGAACGTGGTGCAGTACGCCATGCTCCTGATGATGATGGCGCAGGTGTCCGGCCTCAAGGCGGGCGAGCTTGTGCATGTCATAGCGGACGCGCATATCTACGACAGGCATGTGCCGCTCATTGAGGAGCTCATATCCAGGCCGCAGTATCCGGCACCTAAGGTGACTCTCAACCCGGACGTGAAGGACTTCTACGCGTTCACCACGGATGACATAAAGGTAGAGAATTATCAGCACGGGGAGCAGATAAGGGACATTCCTGTGGCGATATAGCAAACGAGGCAGCGCGCTTGTGCTGCCGTTTTGTTTTCAGGGGAAAGACATGGACAGAAAAGACATCAGCAGAATGAATACGAGCACGCTCGCGTATCTTGGGGACGCGGTCTTTGAGGTCATAGTGCGTGAGAAGATAGTGACGGAAAAGCCGGGAGATGTGGACAGGGCTCATCATACGGCCGTCAGATATGTGTCCGCGGCGGGGCAGGCTCTTGCCGCGAAGGCCATGATAGCCGAAGGCTTCCTGACTGAAGAAGAGGAGAAGATATACAAGAGGGCCCGCAATCACCGTGCCATGTCGAGACCGCAGAACGCTGACCCGCGGGAGTACAAGATAGCGACCGGCTTCGAAGCCCTGCTGGGCTTCCTCTACCTGTCGGACGACAGGGAGAGGCTCCGCGAGATCGCGGCCGAGGCAGTCCGCATAGTTGACGCTGCGGGACAGGCGCAGGGCAAATGATTCGGGAGCGGAAGGACGGCGGAAAAGCTGGTAGAGAAGAATATGAAGATAAGGTTCTCGGACGAAAACAGGATATTCAATCAGCACAGTGACGGCATACCGTACCTGTCATTTGACATGCTCGACAGGCTGGGCGTGCCTAATCTGTACACGACAAGATATAAAAACTATGATGAGGCGAGCGGAACGGGCGAAAAAGGTCTGCGGCTGGCTGTGATGAAGACCGAGACTGTCGAGGAGGCTTCGCCGGTCTGCAGGGCAAACAGGGATATACTGGCGCGTCAGCTGGGATCGTCACTCAGCATGGAGCTGGTCACAGACCAGAAGCATACGAATTACGTGCATGTCGCCACATGTGAGGAGGATCTCGGTGTTGCTACGGTCGGAAGCTTTGCCATGCACAGGCAGTATGTCGACGGCATAGTCACTGACATACCGGGGGCGCTCCTGACGGCATTCGGAGGCGATTGCCCGCCGGTCTACATAATCGATCCGGTACGTAAAGCTGCCGGGCTGGTGCATGCCGGATGGAAGGGCACGCTGGGGAAGATCCCGCAGGTGGCCATCGCGCAGATGACGGTGAAGTTCGGATGCGATCCGGCAGACATGTATGCCGCGATAGGCCCGGGCGTATGCAGGGACTGCTACGAGATGGGCGATGAGGTGTATGATGCCTTTGCGGATAAGTGGGGGCGTGAAGACGCCGACCGGGTGCTGAAGAGATACGCTCCGGGCACTGAGAGCGATGCCTTTGAACGGATAATCGGCAGGAGGGCAGAAGACGGCCGGGGCAAATACCATCTTGATCTGAGAGAGGCCAACAGGCTGACGCTGCTGAGAGCAGGTGTACCGGCAGATCACATAGCCGTATCCAATGTGTGCACCATGTGCAATGTCGACACGTTCTATTCGTACCGCGGCCGGGCGCTCGAAAATGAGCAGGTGGGCATGCTGGTGAACAGTTTCGGAAAGTAAAGGAACATGGATGAATCTTATAGTAGCTGTGGATAACAGGTGGGGAATCGGCCGCGGCGGCGGACTGCTGGCGTCGATCCCTACGGATATGAAATACTTCAGGGAGCACACGAGCGGCAAGGTGGTCGTTATGGGCCGGAAGACGCTCGAATCCATGCCGGGAAGGCGCGGGCTTCCTAAAAGGACGAATTACGTGCTGACGACTGATCCGGATTATGAAGCAGAGCGCTGCATCATCGTGAATTCGGAGGACGAGCTCCGGGAGGAGCTATCGCAGTATGAGCCGGACGATGTGTTCATCATAGGCGGAGCGCATCTGTACAATAAGTTCTACAGAATGTGTGACAGGCTGTATGTTACTAAGATGGACGCCGACCTCGATGCAGATACATTTATCACAAATTTTGATGAGGATCCTGATTTTGAGATCGTATCTGAGAGCGAGCCGATAACAGAAAACGGCATAACATACAGATTTGTGGTGTATCAGAAGAGAAGATAGGTGCGTGAGCGCGGCAGAAGCGCGGTGAAAAGATGAGCAAGAGAGATAACAAGAGATTCAACGATACGGAAAGAAAGGGAGCTCCTAAGAGGGGCGGAAAGAACCGCCGCGATTACGGAGACAACTATGAGCCTAAGGGCAGAGGCACGGGAGCGCGTTCGCAGTCTGCGGCCGGCAGGGGAAAGCCGGTACGCGGCAGATCGGAAGCGGCAGCCGGACATAAGAGTGCCGCGAGGGGAAAGGCCCCGGCAAGAGAGTCACGCAGAGTGCTCGGTTTTGACCTGAATGAGTCATACGAAGAGCCAAAAGCTGTGATCGGAAACGACGGTCTTGAGGTTGTTGCGGGCAGGAATCCGGTCGTTGAGGTGCTGTCGGGCGAGCGCGACGTGGAGCGCGTGTTCATCGCTGACGGCTCGGAGGGCTCGGTATCGAAGATAGTCGCTCTGGCAAGGGAGCAGGGAGTCATAGTCGACTTCGTGCCTAAGGAAAAGATAGACGCGATGGCTCCGGGCGTGAAGCACCAGGGAGTGGTCGCAAAAGTAAGCGAATACAAATACGCGGACATGGAAGAGGTGTTCGCGAGGGCAGAAGCAGCGGGCGAGGATCCGTTCATCATAATACTTGATGAGATCTCCGATCCGCACAATCTCGGCGCTATCATCAGGACGGCTGAGTGCGCCGGCGCTCACGGCGTGGTGATCCCAAAGAGGCGTGCCGCCTCTTTGACGCAGACAGTTGCACTGTCTGCCGCCGGCGCCATCGAGAACATGCCTGTGGTGCAGGTCACGAACCTGGCGCGCACGATAGAGGAGCTGCAGGAGAAGGGCGTCTGGGTAGGCGCGGCCGACATGGACGGCGAGACCTACTATGAAGCAAACCTCACAGGTCCTATCGCCATAGTAATAGGAAACGAAGGCAAGGGAGTCGGCCGCCTCGTAAAAGAAAAGTGCGACTTCGTGCTCTCGGTCCCTATGTACGGAAAGATCAATTCGCTCAATGCGTCGAACGCGGCAGCTGTGCTGATGTACGGCATCCGCCGCGCCAGAAAATAATTTTTGTGAATCGGGCATAAACCGCTTGACATTGAAACCCTTGCAAAGTATACTCATTGAGCGACTTTAAGAAGAAAATCGGAGCACTGGGCAACCGGGCTTCGAGTTTTCGATTGAAAAGACAGTAAAACAAAGCTTTATACATTAAGGAGAAAACAGATGGCAGCAGGCGTTAGACAGAAAGTCATCCTCGCATGCACAGAGTGCAAGCAGAGAAACTACAATACAATGAAGAACAAGAGAAACAATCCTGACAGGATCGAACTCATGAAGTATTGCAAGTTCTGCAACAAGGAGACTCTCCACAAAGAGACCAAGTAATCTATATCAAGATATAGACGGAGACTTAGAATGGCTGAGAACAAAGGTAACGGAAGCAATCAGGACAAGTCGAGAGAAGAACTCGCAAAGGCTGTGCAGTCTTCCGCAAAAAAGAGTCAGAACAGTAAGAACCAGGGCAAGAAGGGCGGACTGCTCGCATACCTCAGGGGTGTAAGACAGGAGTTCAGCAAGGTCGTATGGCCTACAAGAGAAGAGCTCACGACTAACACCATCGTGGTATTTGGATGCGTATTATTCTTCGCAGTTGCATTCTGGCTGATCGATACAGGCTTCCTGGCTGCTCTTAAGGGCATACTCGGAATAACACTGTCCTGACCCAAGGAGTTTATAAATGACAGATAAGATCGATAACATCGAAAATATCGAAAGCGCAGAGACCACAGAAGTAGAAGTAAAGGAGCCGGTCAAGGCCAGATATACCCCGCTCGAGGGCGAGGGCCTCAGAGGCGACGGTACTGCCAAGTGGTATGTAGTGCACACATATTCGGGCTACGAGAATAAAGTAAAGACCAGCATCGACAGAATGGTGGAATACCGCGGAATGCAGGATCTCATCCAGGAAGTCGTTATCCCGACTGAAGAGAGGATCGAGATCAAGGACGGAGTCAAGAAGGTAAAGACCCGCAAGCTCTTCCCTGGTTATGTCGTCATCAAGATGGTGGTCAACAACGAGACCTGGTACCTCGTACGTAATACAGAGGGCGTTACGGGCTTCGTTGGTCATGGTTCCGATCCTATTCCTCTGACAAAAGAGGAGATCGTAAGGATGGGAATCGAAAAACTCAGAATCGACCTGGATATCGAGGTGGGCGATACGATCCGCATCATCGGAGGAGTCTTCGAAGGCCAGCTCGGCATAGTAGAAGCCATCAATCCGGAGAAGCAGGTCGTCAAGGTCCGCATCTCGATGTTCGGTAGAGATACACCTGCAGAGATCGAGTTCTCACAGGTGAGCAAGCTCAGGTAAGACCGCTTACACTGACTTGCACAATATTTAAGGAAAGGAGACAGCAATGGCAAAGAAGATCGACGGCTACATCAAGCTGCAGATCCCTGCCGGAGCAGCAACACCTGCACCACCGGTTGGCCCGGCTCTCGGACAGAAGAGCGTCAACATCATGGACTTCTGCAAACAGTTCAATGCAAGGACATCGGACCAGCAGGGAATGATCATCCCGGTCGTAATCACAGTTTACACTGACAGATCATTCGATTTCGTTTGCAAGACTCCGCCGGCAGCAGTCCTCATCAAAAAGGCAGCTGGCATCGAGCACGCATCCGGAAATCCTAAGAAGGAAAAAGTTGCATCAATCACGCTCGCACAGGCAGAAGAGATCGCAAAGACAAAGATGCCGGATCTCAACGCAGCATCCCTCGAGGCAGCAACAGACATGATCAAGGGAACAGCTCGCAGCATGGGAGTTACGGTAGTTGAGTAATGAAGTGGGAGGCTAAAAGCCGCATGCACCACAAGGAGGAAAAATGAAAAGATCAAAAAGATACGCAGAGATCGCGAAGTCATATGACAAGCACGAGCTCGTAGACGTAGCAACAGCAGTAAAGCAGATCAAGAGCTTTAACAACGCAAAATTCGACGAAACAGTTGAGATGCACTTCCGCCTCGGAGTAGACGGCAGACACGCAGATCAGCAGGTAAGAGGAGCTATGGTTCTCCCTCACGGCACAGGCAAGAGCAAGAAAGTACTTGTTTTCGCTAAGGGCCCTAAGGCAGAGGAAGCTACAGCAGCAGGCGCAGACTTTGTTGGCGCTGAGGATATGGCAGACAAGATCAGAACCGAGAACTGGTTCGGATTCGACGCAGTAGTCGCAACACCTGACATGATGGGAGTTGTAGGACGTCTTGGTAAGATCCTCGGACCTAAGGGTCTCATGCCGAACCCTAAGTCAGGTACAGTTACAATGGACCTCACAAAGGCTCTCGCAGACATCAAAGCCGGTAAGGTCGAGTACAGACTTGACAAGTCCAACATCATCCACTGCATCATCGGAAAGAAGTCCTTCACAGAAGAGCAGCTCATCGAGAACGCTAACGCTCTCATCCAGGCTATAGCAAAGGCTAAGCCGGCAGCAGCAAAGGGACAGTATTTCAGAAGCATCACGATCGCAGCAACGATGAGCCCTGGAGTAAAGGTCAATCCTGCAACAGTTACACTCTAGTCTGACTAGACAATCAAACAAGAATATCCAACCTAAGACAGCGGGTGCGAAAGCTTAATTTCCCGCCGAGGTACAAAGATAGATTTTTATCGGAGGCTGTCTTAGAAGTAGGGCAACCTCCATTTGTACCTACAAGACAAAACTAGGCGAAGGGATATCGCCGGAAAGGAGAAATAATGTCTGTAGAAGCAAAGAAAGCTAAACAGATCGTCATCGACGAGATCAAGGAAAAGTTTGAAAAAGCCGGATCCATCGTCGCAGTAGACTATCTGGGACTCACTGTAGCCGAGGCCGATAAGATGAGAGCAGATCTCCGCAAGGAAGGCGTCGACTTCACAGTATATAAGAACACGCTGATCAAGAGAGCGATCGACGGAACTGAATTCGCCGGCCTCGCTGACGGCGATACTCTCAAAGGCTCAACAGCTCTCGCATTCAGCGGAGAAGATGTTACAGCCGGCGCAAGAGTACTTGCAAAGGCCATCAAGGATTACAAGAAGATGGCATTCAAGGGCGGATACGTAGAAGGAAACGTTTACGATAAGGCCCAGATCGAGGAGTTCGCAAGCATTCCGGGAAGAGATGTACTCATCGCACGTTTCATGGGAAGCATCCAGAGCCCAATGACAAAGCTCGCGCTCACCCTCAAGGCAATCGCGGAGAAAGACGCGTAATCAACGAAATTTACACACAGTGCGGCTTGCATGCCGCGTGACGAACATTTGAAAAGGAGAAAAAAATGGATAAGACTCAGATCATTGAGGCTCTTAAGAGCATGACTATTCTTGAGATCAACGAGCTCGTTAAGGCTCTTGAAGAAGAATTCGGCGTTTCCGCAGTAGCAGTAGCAGCACCTGCAGGCGGCGCAGCAGCAGCAGCTGAAGAAGAAGAGAAGAGCGAATTCAACGTCGTTCTGAAGGAGATCGGACAGGAAAAGATCAAGGTTATCAAGGCTGTCAGAGAAGCTACAGGACTTGGACTGAAGGAAGCAAAGGCTGTCGTAGACGGAGCTCCTACAGTTGTAAAGGAAGGCGCACTGCCTGACGAAGCTAACGCTCTGAAGGAAGCTCTCGAGGCTGTTGGAGCTGTTGTAGAACTCCAGTAACCGGCTCGACATTTTCCGTCATGCGTCGTTGCTCTCGCAGATCGTTCGCTTACGTACGTCTCAGTACGCGCGCTCGCGATCCGCTCATGCGCCTCGCCTGACGAAAAATCTCTTCGCCGAAAGACGAATGACAAGAGAAGCAAAAAACTCGCGCAGTGATGCGCATACAAATTGGACTATGAGATATTAGTCCGACCCACGCAATAAAATGAGCCCCGGCTATCGAGGCTCATTTCGTGCGTTTATAGAAGCTGTTTTACAGGAAAATATCGCTCGAAATCCTGTACTTTTTCAAAAACATTTTCAAAAACGCAGTCCGTATGCAAAGGCGGTCACCTCATGCATGCGGCGGACCGCGCCGCGGAGGAGTCGCTATGAGTCTCGTGAGGAGGCTGCAGGCGGCTGGCTAAGAGCTGACGGCCGCAAGCGAAGCGCGTCGGCACAGCTCTCCAGACGGCATAGCCGGACGAACAGAGACTCACGACGACGGAGCGTTAGCGGTCCAAGTATGTATGAGGGGGCCGCTAAACAAAGTAAGCTGCCGTGCACCGAAACAAATCGCTTTTGGGTAAAGCTACGGCACATTACGGTATTTTTACTAAGAGAAAGCAAGGAGTAACAGAACATGCCAACCCCAGTAAAAGTTGGAAGAAAAGAGCGTATGAGCTTTGCCAAGATCCATGAGGTCTGCGAAATGCCTAACCTCATCGACGTTCAGACAAAGTCGTACAAATGGTTTGTCGAGGAAGGCCTCGGCGAGGTGCTCGATGACGTATCTCCTATCCGCGACACCACAAACACACTGAGCCTGGAATTCGCGGATTACCAGTTCTCCGACACTCCTAAGTATGATCAGGAGGAGTGCAAGGAGAGAGATGCCACATACGCGACAGCTCTGACCGTAAAGGTAAGGCTGATCAACCGCGAGACAGGCGAGATTAAGGAACAGGACGTGTTCATGGGCGACTTCCCTCTCATGACTGAGAAGGGCACATTCGTTTACAACGGAGCAGAGAGAGCCATCGTTACACAGATGGTACGTTCTCCTGGACCGTATTTCGATGTCGCTACAGACAAATCCAACCAGAAGCTCTTCAGCTCGCAGGTCATCCCTAACAGAGGCGCATGGCTCGAGTACGAAACAGACTCCCAGGGCATACTGTATGTCAGAGTCGACAGAACGAGAAAGCAGCCGCTTACATCGTTCCTCAGAGCACTCGGTATCATCGATTCCGAGGCGCTCGCGCTCAGCAGCAATGAAGACATCATCGCTATCTTCGGCGAGGATGACAGACTGATGCGCACACTCGAAAAAGATACAACTAAGAACAGCGCTGACGGACTCAGAGAGCTCTACAGAAGACTGAGACCGGGAGAGCCGCCGACAGTTGAGAACGCAAGATCCATGCTGATGGCGCTGCTCTTCGATGAGAGGCGCTACGACCTCGCAAAGGTCGGAAGATTCAAGTACAACCGCAAGCTGGGCATCCACGACAGACTGGTGGATACAGTTGCGGCTGAGGATGTTATCGATCCTAACACAGGCGAGATCCTCGTTGAGAAGGACGGACATATCTCGAGATCCATGGCCATGGAGATCGAGGATGCCGGCGTCAAGTCGGTATATGTCTACAGCAAAAACGAAGACGAAGAAAGCAAGGTCACAAAGGTTATCGGAAACAACTTCGTAGATCCTGCGAAGTATGTCGACATCGACCTCACACCTTACAGACTGTCCGAGAAGGTATTCTATCCTGTTCTCATGGATATCATCGAGAAGGCGGACGGAGATGAAGACAAGCTCAGATCGCTCATCGCCAACAGAAGAAAAGAGCTGAGCCCTAAGCACATCATCCTCGAGGACATCATCGCTTCGATAAGCTACCTGATCAACCTCGGCTGCGGCGTAGGCGAGACCGACGATATCGACCACCTCTCCAACAGACGTCTCAAGACAGTCGGAGAGCTCCTGCAGAACCAGTGCAGGATCGGATTCGCCAGAATGGAGAAGACTATCAGAGAGAGAATGACTACTGAGAACTCGACTCCTCAGCAGCTGATCAACATCAGACCTGTTACAGCAGCGATCAAGGAGTTCTTCGGTTCATCACAGCTGTCGCAGTTCATGGACCAGAACAATCCGCTCGCAGAGCTGACACACAAGAGAAGACTCTCGGCCCTCGGACCTGGCGGACTTTCAAGAGAAAGAGCCGGTATGGAGGTCAGAGACGTACATTACTCACACTACGGAAGAATGTGCCCTATCGAGACGCCTGAAGGTCCTAACATCGGACTTATCGGTTCGCTCACAACATACGGCATCATCAACCAGTACGGATTCATCGAGACTCCTTACCGCAGGGTAGACAAGGAGAAGGGCATCGTTACAACTGATGTTGAATACCTTGCCGCTGCCGATGAAGACCTCATGATCGTTGCTCAGGCGAACGAGCCTCTCGATGAAGAAGGCCACTTCATCAACAACAAGGTCGCCGTAAGAGGCATCAAGGGCGAGATCACCATGGTACCGAAGACAGAAGTCGACTACATGGACGTTTCGCCTAAGCAGGTAGTATCCGTAGCTACAGCCATGATCCCGTTCCTCGAGAACGACGACGCTAACCGTGCGCTGATGGGATCCAACATGCAGAGACAGGCAGTTCCTCTGCTCGTTACCGAGGCTCCTTATGTAGGAACAGGTATCGAATACAAGGCAGCCTGCGACTCGGGCGCTGTAGTACTGTGCAAGCACGCCGGAACAGTTTCGTTCGTAGATGCCAACTACGTCAGAGTCACAAGAGACGACGACGGCACAGTAGACGAGTACAAGATGCTCAAGTTCAAGCGTTCCAACCAGGGAACCTGCATCAACCAGAGACCGATCGTTTCGTTCGGCGAGCATCTGGAGGCAGGCGAAGTGGTAGCTGACGGTCCGTCCACAAGCCTGGGCGAGATCTCCCTCGGAAAGAACCTCCTCATCGGATTCATGACATGGGAAGGCTACAACTACGAGGACGCTATCATCCTCAACGAGAGACTGCTCATGGACGACGTGCTCACATCGCTTCACATCGAGAAGCACGAGTGCGAAGCCAGAGACACAAAGCTCGGACCGGAGGAGATCACAAGGGATATCCCGAACCTCCCTGGCGACATGCTCAAGGAGCTCGATGAAGATGGTATCGTAAGGATCGGAGCAGAGGTCAAGTCGAACGACATCCTCGTCGGCAAGCTGACTCCGAAGAGCGAGACCGACCTCACTCCTGAAGCAAGAATGCTGCGCGCCATCTTCGGCGAGAAGTCGAAGGAAGTCAGAGACTCGTCCCTCAAGCTGCCTCACGGCGAAGAGGGTATCGTAATCGACGTAAGAGTCTTCGACAAGACAAACAGCACAGAACTCCCGCCGGGAGTAAACAAGATAGTAAGAGTCTACGTTGCTACAAAGAGAAAGATCAACGTAGGCGACAAGATGGCCGGACGTCACGGAAACAAGGGTGTTATCTCGAGGATCCTTCCTCAGGAAGACATGCCTTTCAAGGAAGACGGCGAGCCGCTGCAGGTAATGCTCAACCCTCTGGGCGTACCGTCCCGAATGAACGTTGGTCAAGTACTCGAGGTACACCTCGGACTGGCTGCGAAGTCAAAGGGCTGGTACATCTCCACTCCGGTATTCGACGGAGCGCATGAGAGTGACGTTATCCAGCTCCTCAAAGAGGAGGGCTACTCCGAGACAGGTAAGCTGAGACTCAGAGACGGACGTACAGGCGAGTACTTCGATGCTCCTGTAACTGTTGGTTACATGTACATGCTCAAGCTCCACCATCTGGTAGACGACAAGATCCACGCCAGATCGACGGGACCGTACTCACTGGTAACACAGCAGCCTCTCGGCGGAAAGGCACAGTTCGGCGGACAGAGATTCGGAGAGATGGAAGTATGGGCGCTCGAAGCTTACGGCGCTGCTTACACTCTGCAGGAGATCCTGACCGTCAAGTCCGACGACATCATCGGACGTACAAAGACATACGAAGCGATCATCAACGGAGTCAACATCCCTGAGCCGGGTATCCCTGAATCGTTCAAGGTACTCATCAAGGAACTCCAGGCACTTGCTCTTGACATCAGGACAAAGGCCGGCGATGACAGCGAGATCAAGATAAGAGAGACTTCGGAATACGACGGCGCGCTCACATTCGACAGAATGCTGAGTGAAAACGACAGAAGAGCCGAGCGTGAGAGAAGAGAGCAGATGCAGGATGAGGAAGCTGCTGCTGCGGCTGCCGAGTTCAACGCTGCTGAAGCCGAAGACGACGACCTTGATATCGATCAGCTGTCTTCGATGATCGAGGCTCTGGCACTCGGCGCTGCTGAGGAGCCGGACATGGACCTTACAGACGCTGTTGAGATGGACAGCCTTGAAGACCTGGCGGAAGCCGAGGCCGGTGCGCTGTTCGAGGATGAAGAGTAAGAGAGGGGAGGCAATATAATGACTACAGATAACAATCAGGATCTTAGAAATATTGAATCTCTGCAGATCAAGCTCGCATCCACAGAAGAGATGCTCAAGTGGTCGCATGGTGAGGTCACAAAACCTGAGACAATCAACTACAGATCGCTCAAGCCGGAGTTTGACGGACTGTTCTGCGAAAGGATCTTCGGACCTACAAAGGACTGGGTCTGCGGCTGCGGAAAATACAACAAGATTCGTTACAGAGGACTCATCTGCCCGTACTGCGGAGTAGAGGTCACCAAGGCCAAGGTAAGAAGAGAGAGAATGGGACACATCGCTCTCGTATCTCCGGTATCGCACATCTGGTACTTCAAGGGCATCCCTTCAAGGATCGGCCTGGTACTCGATATGACACCGAAGGAACTCGAGAAGGTTCTGTACTTCGCGTCTTACGTAGTAACTGACCCTGGCGACACACCGTTCGCGTACAAGCAGGTCATCGAGGAAGAAGAGTACAACGAGGCCCGCGAGATCTACGGAAAGAACTTCGAGGCAGGCATGGGTGCCGAGGCCGTTAAGAAGCTCCTCATGGATATCGATATCGACCAGAAGGCTGAAGAGCTCAGAGAACAGCTCAAGAAGGCTTCCGGCCAGAAGAAGATCAGACTCGTCAAGATCCTCGAAGTCATCGAGGCGTTCAAGCAGTCGGGCAACAGGCCTGAGTGGATGATACTCGACGTGATCCCTGTCATTCCGCCTGATCTCAGACCTATGGTCCAGCTCGACGGCGGCAGATTCGCGACATCAGACCTCAACGATCTGTACAGAAGAGTCATCAACAGAAACAACAGACTTAAAAAGCTCGGTGAGCTCGGCGCTCCTGACATCATCATCAGAAATGAGAAGAGAATGCTTCAGGAATCCGTCGACGCCCTCATCGACAACGGCAGAAGAGGCAGAGCTGTTCAGGGAGCAGGCGGACGCAAGCTGAAATCCCTGTCAGACATGCTCAAGGGTAAGCAGGGAAGATTCCGTCAGAACCTGCTCGGTAAGAGAGTAGACTTCTCGGGACGTTCCGTAATCGTAGTAGGACCTGACCTGAAGTTCTATCAGTGCGGACTTCCTAAGACGATGGCTCTCGAGCTCTTCAAGCCGTTCATAATGAGGGAGCTCGCAAACAGAGAGCTTGCCCAGAACACAAAGCAGGCGAGAGTCATGGTAGAGAGAGCAGAGCCTGAAGTATGGGACGTTCTTGATTACATCATCAAGGATCACCCTGTTCTGCTCAACCGTGCCCCTACACTGCACAGACTGGGAATCCAGGCGTTTGAGCCGGTGCTCGTAGAGGGCAAGGCCATCAAGCTGCATCCGCTCGTATGTACAGCGTTCAACGCCGACTTCGACGGAGACCAGATGGCTGTTCACGTGCCTCTCTCGGTAGAAGCACAGGCAGAGGCAAGATTCCTCATGCTCTCGGTCAACAACATCCTCGCTCCTAAGGACGGATCGCCTATCACGGTACCGACTCAGGATATGATCCTCGGATCGTACTACCTGACTCATCCGGGCACTGAAGCGAGAGACCATGCTGCTGAAAAGGGCGACGGAAAGATCTTCGCTGACTATGACGAGATGATCATGGCCTACAACGCCAAAAAGGTTGGCATCCACGCGAGAGTCAAGGTAAGACGCCGCGCTTATGAAGGTGATCCGGGCAGACTCGTAGAGTCCACGGTTGGAAGATTCATCTTCAACGAGGGACTTCCTCAGGACCTCGGCTTCGTTGACAGATCGAAGGATCCGTATTCACTCGAAGTCGACTTCCTCTGCGACAAGAAGGCTCTCGGAAGGATCATCGCAGCCTGCTTCAAGGCTCACGGCAACACAGAGACAGCTCTCATGCTCGACTACATCAAGGATACCGGTTACCACTACTCGACTCTGTCGGCAGTAACCATCAGTATCTCTGACATGGAGATTCCGGCTGCAAAGGCTGAGATCGTAGGCGCAGCTGAGAACAAGGTAGACCAGTACGAGGCACTCTACAGAAAGGGTCTCATGTCCGATAAGGAGAGATACGAAAGCATCATCAGCACCTGGAGAAAGGCTACTGAAGATACAGCTGACGCTCTCATGGACAACCTCGGAACACTGAACAACCTCTACATCATGGCGAAATCCGGAGCTCGAGGCAACAAGTCCCAGATCAGCCAGATCGGCGGAATGAGAGGACTTATGGCGAACGCTACAGGTCACACTGTAGAGATCCCTATCAAGGCCAACTTCCGTGAAGGTCTGTCCATACTGGAATACTTCATTTCATCGAACGGTGCCCGTAAGGGACTTACAGATACCGCGCTCAGAACAGCTGACTCCGGATACCTGACAAGACGTCTTGTAGATATCTCGCACAGCATCATCATCAATGAGATCGACTGCGGAACTACAGAGGGTATCGAGGTAAGAGCGTTCAGAGACGGCAAGGAAGAGATCGAGAAGCTCAGCCTCAGGATCGCAGGCAGATACGCAAGCGAAGACGTCGTTGATCCTGCAACAGGAGAAGTGATCGTTGCCGCTAACGAGTACATCACTGACGATCTGGCGAACGTAATCGAGGCCCGCGGGATCGAGACCGTAAAGATCAGATCCGCAATGACATGCCGCGCAAAGACCGGCCTCTGCGCTAAGTGCTACGGCAAGAACATGGCTACAGGCAGAATGGTACAGGCAGGCGAAGCCGTCGGTATCATCGCTGCTCAGTCCATCGGTGAGCCGGGTACACAGCTGACAATGAGAACATTCCACACTGGCGGTGTTGCCGGTTCGGATATCACTCAGGGTCTCCCGAGAGTAGAGGAGCTCTTCGAGGCACGTAAGCCTAAGGGTCTTGCTGAGATCTGCGAGGGCGACGGAGTTGTCACAGCGATCGAGCCTAGAGAGGACAATAAGACAGACGTTATCGTTGAGGAGAAGGACGGCGAGAGAGCATATGTAATCCCGTTCGGAGCAAGGATCAACGTAGAGGTAGGTCAGGAAGTCCACGCTGGTGATCAGATCACAAAGGGACCTCTCGATCCTCACGACATCATGAGACTCAACGGCGTACAGGGCGTTTATGAATACCTCCTGAGAGAAGTGCAGAGAGTGTACAAGAATCAGGGTGTAGACATCAACGACAAGCACATCGAGATCATCGTAAGCCAGATGCTCTCCAAGTACAAAGTCGAGAAGCCCGGAGACACAAGACTTCTGCCGGGCGGACAGTACTCCAGAAGAGAGATCGAAGCTGCCAACGAGGCTGTTGAGGCTGAAGGCGGAGAACCTTGCACAGCTCACAGACAGCTCCTCGGTATCACAAAGGCTGCTCTGGCTACATCATCGTTCCTCTCGGCTGCTTCCTTCCAGGAGACAACGAGAGTCCTGACAGACGCTTCGATCAAGGGCAAGACCGACAGACTCGAAGGTCTCAAGGAGAACGTCATGATCGGAAAGCTCATCCCGGCAGGTACCGGAATGAAGCGTTACTCCGAAGTACAGGTCGATTACGGTGAGTATTCAGACATTATCAACGGCAAGGACGAGAGCGAAGACGAGCTCGTTATCGCTGGTCTCGAAGAGGAGGGCGCTGCAGCAGCAGAACCTGAAGAAGAGATCAAGGTATACGGCGTCGAAGCTATCGTTGAATAGGCTTAGCTGAATAAACCATCAGAACCGCATGCATACGCGTGCGGTTCTTTCTTTCGCCCGCCGCCGGAATAGTTCCTTTAGCTCGTGCCTCGTTGTCACGAAGCACAATCCGCTTCATCGCTCCTCCAGTGGCCGCGGAAAAGTTCCCGCGGTCCTTCAGTCGTCGGAGCGCTGCCGCGGTGTGCTTCAGCTCCGCCTCGGACCATCTCGCTGCAGGAACTTTCCGGCGGCGGGCATATCAAAATGCAGCTGCACGGAAGAGTTCACAATTTGCTTCGGCAAAAAAGCAAAAAAGACTGCGAATCGATTGACATTACTGCGGTTTGTCAGTAAAATATACAAGTTCGAGTGCGCCTTCAGGTAAGGCGTCACAACGATAAAAAAATTCTTAAGAAAGGAGAAAAGAATGCCTACAATTAACCAGTTAGTACGTCAGGGCAGACAGAGCTCGGTAAAGAAGTCGACAGCTCCTGCACTCGGTAAGAACATGAACACACTTCACAAGACTCTTACCGACGTTAATTCACCTCAGAAGAGAGGCGTTTGCGTTGCAGTCAAGACAGTCACACCTAAGAAGCCGAACTCAGCTCTTCGTAAAGTTGCAAGAGTCCGTCTTACAAACGGAATGGAAGTTACTGCTTACATTCCTGGTATCGGACACAATCTGCAGGAGCACAGCGTTGTTCTGGTAAGAGGCGGCAGAGTTAAGGACCTCCCGGGTGTAAGATATCACATCATCAGAGGTACACTCGACGCATCCGGCGTTGCAAACCGCGGACAGGGTCGTTCCAAGTATGGAGCTAAGAGGCCTAAAGTTAAGAAATAGCTAAAACTAGAAGTACAAAGGCATTCTTTATATCTATAAAGAGCGCCGCGGGGGCTGCTGTACGAGTAAGGTGACGGTATCAGTCATCCGAAGAAGATCGTGCAGAGTCAACGAGTACCGACTTATTTTCCAAAGGAGGGAAGAGAAGTGCCAAGAAAAGGTAACACACCTAAGAGAGAGGTTCTTCCTGATCCTGTCTATGGCAGCGTCGTAGTTGCCAAGCTGATCAACAGCATCATGCTCGACGGAAAGAAGGGCGTTGCCCAGACTATCGTCTATGATGCATTTGATACGATCAAGGAAAAGACAGGCGAGGATCCACTCGAGGTATTTGAGAAGGCAATGAACAACATCATGCCTGTTCTCGAAGTAAAAGCAAGAAGAATCGGTGGTGCGAACTACCAGGTGCCTATTGAAGTAAGACCTGAGAGAAGACAGACACTCGGCCTCAGATGGCTCACAAGATACACAAGAGCAAGAGGCGAGAGAAAAATGTCTGACAGACTCGCAGGAGAGCTCATGGACGCTGCCAACAACACAGGATCATCCGTAAAGAAGAAGGAAGATACACACAAGATGGCAGAGGCCAACAAGGCATTCGCACACTTCAGATTCTAAGATGAGTTGTCCTGACGAATGGCGAGCGAAAGCGAAGACAGAGTCATGGAAACTCATTTACGCAGTGCACCTGCGACCGGCGAGCCTGGGCGAAGACGGAGCAGCTGTGCACGAGCCGTTATTAATCAATATGCAACATTACATGATAAGCAGTCAGAAAGGAGGAAGTAATGGGAAGACCTTTTAGTCTTGAGAAGACCCGCAACATCGGAATCATGGCGCATATCGACGCCGGCAAAACAACTACGACGGAGAGAATCCTCTTCTACACAGGACGCACCCATAAACTGGGTGAGACCCATGAGGGTGCAGCCACCATGGACTGGATGGAGCAGGAGCAGGAACGCGGCATCACCATCACTTCCGCCGCTACTACTGCTCAGTGGAAGGATACCAGGATCAACATCATCGACACTCCGGGACACGTCGACTTCACAGTTGAGGTCGAAAGATCGCTGAGAGTACTCGACGGAGCCGTAATGGTGCTCTGCGCCAAGGGCGGAGTCGAGCCTCAGAGCGAGACCGTCTGGAGACAGGCCGAGAAGTACGGAGTTCCGCGCATGATCTTCGTAAACAAGATGGACATCCTCGGAGCTAACTACTTCCACGTACTTGATATGATCCGTGACAGGCTCAAGGCGAACGCAGTCGCTGTACAGCTGCCTATCGGGTCCGAAGCTGACTTTATCGGCATCATCGACCTGATCAAGATGAAGGCTGAGATCTATCACGAAGACGACCTCGGAAAGGCTTTCGACGAGAAAGAGATCCCTGAGAATATGCTCGATGAGGCTAACGCGTGGAGAGACAGACTTCTCGAGTCCGTAGCCGAATTTGATGAAGACCTCATGATGCAGTACCTCGAAGGCGAAGAAATGTCAGTAGAGGACATCAAGCGTGTTATCCGCCGCGAAACCATCAAGGGCAACATGTACCCTGTGTTCTGCGGATCGGCTTACAGAAACAAGGGCGTTCAGCTGATGCTCGACGGAGTCGTGGATTACATGCCGTCGCCGCTCGACATTCCTGCTATCAAGGGCGTTAACCCTTATACAAAGAATGAAGAGGAAAGACCGGCCGGAGACGATGAACCGTTCTCAGCGCTCGTTTTCAAGATCATGGCAGACCCGTTCGTGGGCAAGCTGGCATTCTTCAGGGTATACTCGGGCCACCTCAATTCGGGTTCGCACGTATACAACGCCACGAAAGACCGCAAGGAGAGATTCGGACGTATCCTGCAGATGCACGCCAATCACAGAAGCGAGCTTGATACAGTCTACTCCGGAGATATCGCTGCTGCAGTCGGACTCAAGTTTGCGACTACAGGCGACACGCTCTGTGACGACAAGCACCCTATAGTGCTTGAGTCCATGGAATTCCCTGATCCTGTTATCGAGATCGCGATCGAGCCAAAAACCAAGATCGGTCAGGAGAAGATGGGCATTGCGCTTGCAAAGCTGGCTGAGGAAGACCCTACATTCAGGACTTACACAAATCCTGAGACGGGCCAGACCATCATCGCCGGAATGGGTGAGCTCCATCTTGAGATCATCGTTGACCGTCTTTTGAGAGAATTCAAGGTTGAAGCCAATGTCGGCAGACCGCAGGTATCCTACAAGGAGACCGTTACGGCTATGGCCGATGTGGACTGCAAACACGCGAAGCAGACAGGCGGAAGCGGACAGTACGCGCACGTCAAGATCAAACTCTATCCGAGAGAGCCGGGCGAAGGATTCGAGTTCAAGAACTCGATCGTCGGCGGAGCGATCCCGAAGGAGTACATCCCGAGCGTTCAGGCCGGTATCGAAGAAGCGATGCAGGCAGGACCTCTCGCAGGATACAATGTTGTCGATGTGGGCGTAGAGCTCTACGACGGAAGCTATCACGAAGTCGACTCTTCGGAGATGGCATTCAAGGTAGCGGGCTCAAAGGCCTTCAAAGAGGCTGTCATGAAAGCAAAGCCGGTACTGCTCGAGCCTATCTTCAAGGTTGAGGTCACAGTTCCTGACAACCACATGGGCGATATCATCGGAGATATAAGCTCAAGGCGCGGCAGGATCGAAGGATCCGACATCGAAAACGGCGCAGCCGTAATAAGAGGATTCGTTCCTCTTTCGGAGATGTTCGGATATGCTACAGACCTTCGTTCGAAGACACAGGGCAGAGGCGTGTACACCATGCAGTTCGACCACTTCGAAAAGCTGCCTGAATCACTCGCAGAGAAGATGATCAAATAAAGCAAACAACATACAATATTTATTTTCTAATTATAAGAGGAGATAAAAATGGCTAAGCAGAAATATGAAAGAACCAAACCGCATATCAACATTGGTACGATCGGCCACGTTGACCACGGTAAGACAACTCTTACAGCAGCAATCACATCAGTACTCAACAGAAAGTACGGACTTGGCTCTGACGTAGCATTCGATCAGATCGACAAGGCACCGGAAGAGAGAGAAAGAGGAATCACGATCTCGACAGCTCACGTTGAGTATGAAACACCAAACAGACACTACGCTCACGTAGACTGCCCGGGACACGCTGACTATGTAAAGAACATGATCACAGGAGCAGCTCAGATGGACGGAGCTATCCTGGTAGTAGCAGCAACAGACGGCCCAATGCCACAGACAAGAGAGCACATCCTTCTGTCGAGACAGGTAGGCGTACCTTACATCATCGTATTCATGAACAAGTGCGACATGGTAGATGACGAAGAGCTCCTCGACCTCGTAGAGATGGAGATCAGAGAACTCCTCGACGAGTACGATTTCCCTGGCGACGACACACCGGTAATCAGAGGATCCGCACTGAAGGCACTCGAAGATCCAGAAGGCGAGTGGGCAGATGCAGTAATCGAGCTGATGGAAGCAGTAGACACCTACATCCCAGAGCCACAGAGAGCAAACGACCAGCCGTTCCTGATGCCAGTAGAGGACGTATTCTCGATCACAGGCCGTGGAACAGTAGCAACAGGAAGAGTTGAGAGAGGAATGCTCAAGACTGGTGATACAGTAGAGATCGTAGGACTTACAGACGAGAAGAGAAGCGTCGTAGTAACAGGCGTAGAGATGTTCAGAAAGACCCTCGACCAGGCAGAGACAGGCGACAACATCGGAGCCCTGCTGAGAGGCGTACAGAGAACAGAGATCGAAAGAGGACAGGTACTGGCAAAGCCGGGCACAATCCATCCTCATACAAAGTTCAAGGGCCAGGTATACGTACTGAAGAAGGAAGAAGGCGGACGCCACACACCGTTCTTCAACGGATACAGACCACAGTTCTACTTCAGAACAACTGACGTAACAGGTGATCTTCATCTTCCAGAAGGCACAGAGATGTGCATGCCTGGCGACAACGTAGTCATGGAGATCGAGCTGATCACACCGATCGCTATCGAAGAAGGACTGAGATTCGCTATCAGAGAAGGCGGCAGAACAGTAGGATCTGGCGTTGTAACTGAAATTATCGAGTAATTCAGACCACACAGAAGCGGTTCCCAAGCGGAACCGCTTTTTTCGTGCAGGCGCATCTTACCCGGGGCGAACTGCATTTTATAGGCGCCTTCGGATGAATAAGAGTGGTATACGAGCGAGTTAGTTCTTATTTGAGAAAAAAGCGGTCAGAAGGATTAAAATATTAGTCCTTATTGGCAAAAGCAGGCAAAAAAGGAAAATTCCTCTATACGAGATAGGACAGGAAAATGATGCAGAAGGCGGATCTTGCATGATTATTCAAAGATATGAATATTGAACCTTGCGCCAGACGGCATAAGGGAAGAGAAGACCATGGTTATGCTGGAATATAGAGATGTCCAGGAGGGATCGAGGAAAGATGGGAGGAAGACCTGCCTGAAAAGATAGTCCCTATAGGCTCTAATTGAGGGCAGAAGGATTAAACTATTAGTCCTTATTGGCGAAAACAAGCAAAAAAGGAAAACATCCATTGATGAATACTGATGCATAATGCATTGGAAGCAGATCCAGGTGCGGATCAGTGCGCGAAGAAGCTGAATGTGAGCAGCTCCGTCAGAGCCACGTTTCCGGCTGAAGCAGGTTCGGTACATGAAAAAAGTGCGCGGAACACAAAATAGTGCTTTTATTGCTGAAACGGGGGCGATTTCGGTTCGACTTTTTTATGTAATCATTCTATTATCTGAGCACATCGAAAGCGCGATCGATAGAAAACCTAAAAAGGAGATCTTCATCAGGAAGGAGAACAAGATGGCTTACAGACAAAACAATTCACAGGGGCGAAATGACCGTGTGCGTTTCGACCTGATGGAACGTATCGGCGTGCTCAGCAGAAAAGATACCGGATGGACAAGAGAGGTGAATATCGTCTCCTGGAACGACGGCCCCGGAAAGGTGGATATCAGGGAGTGGGATCCCGAACATAAAAGAATGACCAAAGGGATCACGCTCTTTGAGGAAGAGGCGGAAAGGCTCGTGAAAGTGCTTGCGAGAAGGTACGGCCTCAGCTTTTCTGGCGGCGGACAGAACACGGGAAGATCTTTCGGTGAACGGACAGCTGCGCCTGGCGGCAGAAGATACATTGTGGAAAAGGATGAGGACACATGGGGCAGTGAAAGGAGCGCGGCTGCCGGTGATTTGGCTGCAGATGCGGGAGGTCCTGTGGACTGGTCGCTGAATGAGACAGGCGGAAGCGAAGATGCGGACATAACATTCGGCGCGGCAGATAACAGCGCTGCGGGTTCGTCCCTGTATGGATCGGACGATAATAACTCTGACGATTCGCCGTTATATGAAACGGAGCACAGTGAGGCTGCCTGCGTGGCTGAAGGTCCAGGGCAGATGGATGCGCCCGCACCGGCCTGAACACAGAGCTGTACAGCCGTCTGAAATGTTGACCGGAACGATCAATGAGTGATAGACTCAATTGATATTACAGAGTTAACACTCATGAAACAGCATTAATCGGAGCACACTGAACACACTACATTAAGCAAATGAAGGTCGCATTTCACACACTGGGCTGTAAAGTGAATCACTATGAGACGGAGGCCATCAAAGAGGCCTTCGTTTCCCGTGGAGCGGAAACCGTAGGCGAAGATGAATTCGCGGACGCATATATCATCAATACCTGCACCGTCACCAATATTGCGGACAGAAAATCCAGACAGTTTATCCGCCGGGCCAGGAGGGTGAACCCGGGGGCAGTCATCGCGGTCACCGGCTGCTATGCCCAGGTGGCATCGGAGGAGATCGCTTCCCTGCCTGAAGTCGACATAGTTGTCGGCAACGGCCGCAAGTCCGAGATCTGCGGGCTCGTGATGCAGAAGCTGCAGGAGGCGCAGAAACCGGATGCCAATGAAGGCGGAAGTGCCGATATGCACGTTCTGCCGAGAGCCGAACTGACATATTATGAGGACATGGGAAGAGTGACCTCGGCGGGCGAGGGCATGATAAGAGCGTACCTGAAGATCCAGGACGGATGTGACAGATTCTGCTCATACTGCCTCATACCGTATGCAAGGGGCCCGGTGAGAAGCAGGCCAAAAGATGAGATCCTCGAAGAGCTGAGAGGAATGCTGGCGAACGGCTTCAGGGAGATAGTTCTGACCGGCATCAACACAGCGCTCTACGGTACGGAGGATGGAGCGGACTGCAGCCTCTCTGAGCTGCTTACGGCGATCGATGAAATGGAAGCTCCCGACGAAGCCGGATTCCGCATCAGGCTGAGCTCGCTCGAGCCAACTGTTGTGGACAAGGATAACGTTGAGGAGATCATAAGACATAACAGGCTCTGCCACCACCTGCACCTCTCGGCGCAGAACGGAAGCGATGCAGTGCTGAAGGCCATGAACCGTCACTACGACCGGGCGGAGTACCTTGAAATCGTAAAGGCCCTGCGCGAATTCGATCCGGATTTCGGGATCACGACAGACATAATAGTCGGGTTTCCCGGCGAGACAGAGGAGGATTTCAGGGATACTCTGGATATAGTGAAAGAGGCGCGCTTCGGCAAGACTCACGTTTTCCGCTATTCTCCGAGAAAGGGCACAGCCGGTGCGAAACTCGGTGACGCTGTTCCTGAAGCAGTCAAGAAGGAAAGGGCAAGCATACTTGAAGAAGCTGCTGACGAGGCCGCCCGCGGATTCAGGGAGTCGATCCTGGGAAGTGAACATGCGGTACTTGTCGAGCAGGAGGAAGACGGTTTCATGACCGGCTATACCGGCAACTATATCAAAGTGTACATAAGCGATCCGGAGAAAACCCTCCGTCCGGGAGAGTTCTGCCGGGTAAAGCTCACGGAACTTTACAGGGAGGGCTGCAAGGCTCTGCCGGCGCATTGACAAAAGCATAATCGCGAATTATGCTTTTTTAAGGGAAGCTATCAGACTGATGAACAGACTCAGAGGACAGATACAAAAGTCTATAGTGAAAATAAAAAGGAGGTTGGCAGACATGGATGACTGCATTTTCTGCAAACTCGCAAATGGCGACATCCCTACAGACATGGTGTACCAGGATGATCTTATTGCAGTGTTCCGCGACGCGGCTCCGCAGGCACCGGTACACATGCTGATGGTACCGAAGGTGCATGTGGCGTCACTCGACGATCTGACAGAGGATCACGCAGAGCTTATGGCTCACATGATGCTTAAGATCAAAGAGGTATGTGCGCAGGAGGGCCTGGAGAACGGATACCGCTGCGTGATCAACACCGGCGAGGACGGCCAGCAGACAGTAAAGCACCTGCATATCCACATCCTCGGCAAGCGCGCCATGCAGTGGCCACCGGGCTAGAATTGCAACAAGGAGGGGCCCGCACGAAGTGTGGGAGGATTCCTTATTGCCCGGCGCTCCTGATTGCAACAAGGAGGGGCCCGCACGCAGGGACAAAGGCTGTAAAAATGAAAGGGTGTATATTTCTGAGGCAAAATCAGAGATATACACCCTTTTTCTGTTTCCCGGCCAATAAAGCCGTTAAAAAAGGCGGGCGGGTGCATGTCGAATCATTTTTTTCGTATCGCTGCACCACTTTCCGGGGAAATGGTGTATAAGCGGTCTTTTTTCATAGAAATATACACAAAAGGCTGCTTTTGCACGTGCTTTCATGGGAGAAAAGCCTGAAGTGGTGTATATAACGAATGTTTTGCCTTTAATCTACACCGGCGTGCGCTGATCAGGGTATGACATACTGCAGCAGGCCTATATATTATAGTCTATATATAGTGTATAGAAGCCCGGGGAAACCACAAATTGTGGTGCATGAGGAAACGCGGAACACGGTGTTAGGCGTTTCGGCTCTGAACTCCCCAAATTTCAACGTTTTCACGCCTTTTGGACTGCCAAAAATACGCAAAAAACTTTTAAAAAATCTCTTGCATTCCATCTGCTGTATGTATATAATTCAAAGGCTTGTTAAATGCGAAGAAGCAGGAAGTTACCGTGCTAGCGGATAATTTCTGCCGAGAAGTCCTCACTCGATGGGGGCGAAGGGTTTCGCTTTTTTGTTGTGTGCCGTCCTATGGGAAACGCGCGAAAGAGTGTAAGACGCTTCAACAAAAAGGACAGGGACAGCAAAACTCTGTTGTTTCAAGGGGTACAGCCCCGGAATGCAGAAAGGCGGAGTCCTGTACAAGCATAGCGACAATTAGTACGAATTCATACAGGAGGAAAAAATGAGCGAATTACAGAAAATCAGAATCAGAATGAAAGCTTATGACCACGCTCTTCTCGACAAGTATGCGGCTAAGATCGTAGAGACAGTCAAGAAGACAGGTGCTGATGTAAGCGGTCCTATTCCGCTGCCGACAGAGAAGGAAGTCGTTACTATCATCAGAGCGGTCCATAAGTACAAAGACAGCAGAGAGCAGTTCGAGCAGAGAACACACAAGAGACTCATCGACGTAACAAACGCTACAAACAAGACTGTTGAGGCTCTTCAGAAACTCGACGCACCTGCAGGCGTAGACATCTACGTAAAACTCTAATAGTCAATAACTCTAATCCAGGGTTGTTAGTAAGATCGCATGAGAGGCCAGACGCTCCGGGCGCGAACCGCAGGACGGAAAGCGCAGAGTTGCAGAGGGGCGGGCAGAGCAAACCAGAGCGATCCGCTGTAAGAACAGGAGGAAAAAACACATATGAAAACATTGCTGGGAAAGAAGATCGGCATGACACAGATCTTCGCAGAAGACGGAACAGTCATCCCGGTCACTGTCGTTGAGGCAGGCCCGGAGACAGTCGTTCAGATCAAGACTGTCGAGACAGACGGCTACGACGCAGTCCAGGTGGGCTACGAAGATCAGAAGCCGCAGAGAGTCAACAAGCCGCTCGCAGGACACTTCGCGAAGGCAGGAGTTGACACAAAGAAGCACCTCGCCGAATTCAAGCCGGGTGAGGGAGAAGCTTACGAAGTAGGCCAGGTCATCACAGTAGCTGACTTCGAAGAAGGCATGAAGCTCGACGTTACCGGAACTTCCAAAGGTAAGGGAACACAGGGTAACATCAAGAGACACGGCCACCGCAGAGGACCTATGACTCACGGTTCAAAGCACAAGAGACTCGCCGGAGCTCTCGCAGCTGGTACTTATCCTTCAAGAGTATTCAAGGGCAACAAGGCTCCTGGAAGAATGGGAAGAGATACAGTCACAGTTCAGAACGTAGTACTCGTAAAGAAGCTCGATGATCGCAACATCATGATGATCAAGGGCGCCGTTCCTGGAAAGAAGGGCGGACTCCTGAAGATCAGACCGGCGGTCAAGGGCCAGGATAAATAAGCGGAAAGGAGGAACTGAAAATGGCAAAAGTAGACGTAGTAAACGTTGAAGGCAAGAAGGTAGGAGACATCACTCTTTCCGACGCAATCTTCGGAATCGAGCCTAATGAATTCGCAGTTCAGGCCGTAGTCAAGAATTATCTGGCAAACCAGAGACAGGGAACCCAGTCCGCAAAGACAAGAGCAGAGGTCAGAGGAGGCGGACGCAAGCCTTTCAGACAGAAGGGAACAGGACGTCACAGACAGGGAAGCTCGACAGACCCATCACAGGTCGGCGGCGGAGTGGTATTCGCACCAAAGCCAAGAAGCTACAGATATTCACTCAACAAGAAGCTCAAGAGACTCGCTCTCAAGTCGGCTCTCTCCGCAAAGGTTGCCGGCAACGAGCTGATCGTAGTAGATGAGTTCAAGTTCACAGAGCCTAAGACCAAGGAAATGGTAAAGGTTCTCGCCAACATCAAGGCAGACAAGAAGGCACTGATCGTCATGGACGAGAAGGATGACAACGTTGTAAGATCCGCTCACAACATCCCTGGCGTCAGAACAGCACTGGTAAGCACAATGAACGTATATGAGATCGTAAATCACTACACTCTCGTGCTCACCGAGGCAGCAGCCAAGAAGATCGAGGAGGTATACGCATAATGAAGACCGGATACGATGTAATCCTCAGACCTATCATCACTGAAAACAGCATGGATATGGCAGCTGAGAAGAAGTACGCGTTCAAGGTAGCGGCAGACTCAAACAAGACTGAGGTTCGCCAGGCTATCGAAGAGATCTTCGGCGTAGACGTAGCCAAGGTCAACATCGTGAACGTAAGCGGCAAGAGAAAGAGACTGGGAAGAAACTTCGGAACAACTTCTTCATATAAGAAGGCAATCGTAACGCTCACTCCTGACAGCAAGGAAATCGAGCTCTTCTCAGACATGTAATTAAGGAGGCAGTAGGAAATGGGAATCAGAAAATATAAACCAACGACTCCGGGCCTGAGAGGCATGACAGTCTCCACATTCGAGGAGATCACGACCGATAAGCCGGAAAAGTCTCTTACCGTCACCCTTAAGAAGCACTCGGGAAGAAACGTAAGAGGCAAGATCACCGTCAGACACAGAGGCGGCGGATACAGACCTAAATACAGGATCATCGACTTCAAGAGAAGAAAGGATGACATTCCTGCAACAGTAAAGACGATCGAGTACGATCCTAACAGAACAGCTAACATCGCGCTCATCGTTTACGCAGACGGCGTTAAGAGCTACATCATCGCTCCTAACAAGCTGAAAGTCGGAGACGTAGTTGAATCCGGTCCTAACGCGGACATCAAGCCGGGCAACGCGCTCCCGATCGCAAATATTCCTCTCGGTACGATCATCCACAACATCGAGCTCAAGCCGGGCAAGGGCGGACAGCTGGTAAGAGCAGCCGGAAACGGTGCTCAGCTGATGGCTAAAGAAGGAGATTACGCACAGGTAAGACTTCCTTCCGGCGAAGTAAGAATGGTAAGGATGGACTGCAGAGCCACAATCGGCGAGGTCGGCAACATCGATCACGGCAACATCCAGATCGGTAAGGCTGGCCGCAAGAGACACATGGGATGGAGACCTACAGTAAGAGGTTCCGTAATGAACCCTAACGACCACCCACACGGCGGTGGTGAAGGCAGAGCTCCGATCGGACGTAAGGGTCCTGTCACTCCATGGGGCAAGCCGACACTCGGTTACAAGACACGTAAGAAGAACAAAGACTCTAACAAGTACATTGTTAAGAGAAGAAACGGCAGATAGAGAGGAGCAATTTAATGGGAAGATCGCTTAAGAAAGGCCCGTTCGTAAATAAGAAGCTTCTTGAAAGAGTAGAAGCTCTGAACGCAGCCAATGAAAAGACCGTACTCAAGACATGGTCAAGATCATCGACTATTTTCCCTCAGATGATCGGACACACGATCGCTGTTCATGACGGACGCAAGCATGTGCCTGTATACATCACTGAGGATATGGTTGGACACAAGCTCGGCGAGTTTGCTCCGACCAGAACATTCAAGGGTCACTCCGGTGACAGAAAGCTCTAAGACAGTAAGTAACAGAAAGGAGAAGCTATACTATGGAAGCTAAAGCAGTAGCCAAGTATGTAAGAATGTCTTCAAGCAAGCTCAAACCTGTTGCTGATCTGGTAAGAGGTAAGGACCTGAATGAAGCACTTACGATCCTCAAGTTCACTCCTGGCAAGGGATCTGAACTTATCGAAAAGGTTGTAAAGTCCGCAGCAGCAAATGCTGAGAACAATCACGACATGAACCCTGATGAACTCTACGTAGCAGAGATCAACGCAAATCAGGGTCCTACAATGAAGCGCTGGAGACCGGGCGCGCAGGGAAGAGCGGGAATGATCCTCAAGAGAACAAGCAACATCTACGTTACTCTTAAGGAAAAGGAAGCACCTGCAAAAGCGGTAAAAGAAGCTGAGAAGGAGGAGGTTCGCTAATGGGACAGAAAGTTAATCCACATGGAATGCGTGTTGGCGTCAACAAGGACTGGAGCTCCAAGTGGTATGCTGACAAGACAAACTTCGCGGATCTCCTGGTAGAAGACAATCAGATCAGAGCATTCGTAAAGAAGAAACTGTACAACGCAGGCGTATCCAACACAGTCATCGAGCGTAAGGGCGCTGATGAGGTAAAGGTCATCGTTATGTGCGCAAGACCAGGAATGGTCATCGGAAGATCCGGCGAGGGAATCGACGAATTCAAGAAGGCACTCGTTAAGATGACAGGCAAGAAGGTAGACGTCAGCATCGAGGAAGTCAGAAGAACAGAACTCGACGCACAGCTCACAGCTGAGAGCGTAGCTCAGTCTCTCGAGAGAAGAACTTCGTTCAGAAGAGCTATGAAGCAGCCTATCGGCCGTACAATGAAGGCCGGTGCCAAGGGCATCAAGATCGTCTGCTCCGGAAGACTCGGCGGTGCCGAGATCGCAAGAAGCGAAAAGTACAGTGAAGGAAACGTGCCTCTGCACACACTGAGAGCGGATATCGATTATGGATTCGCTGAGGCTGACACGACTTACGGCAAGATCGGCGTTAAGGTCTGGATCAACCACGGCGAGATTCTCGACAAGGGCCTCAAGGATTCCGTACCAAAGTCAGAAGACAGAAGAGACAAGAAGGGCAGAAGAAATGACCGCAAGGACAGAAGAGCTGCCGGCCGCGAAGGCAGAAGAGACGGAAGAAGATTTGACGGCCGTGAAGCAAAGCCTGAGGTAAAGCCTGCAACTACAAGAGTTCGCAAGGCCCCTAAGGCGGCTCCTGCTCCGGCAGCTGAGCCACAGGCAGAAGCAGCACAGGAGACAGAAGCATAGTATTAAGGAAAGGAGAAACTCGCCATGTTAATGCCAAAACGTGTTAAGCGTAGAAAACAGCACCGTGGCAGAATGAAGGGCATTGCAACAAAGGGCAATGCGGTAGCATACGGTTCATATGGACTCATGGCTGACGGACGCGGCTGGATCGATTCCAAGCAGATCGAGGCTGCCCGTGTAGCAATGACAAGATCCATCAAAAGAGGCGGTAAGGTTTACATCAAGATCTTCCCGCATAAGCCGGTAAGTAAGAAGCCTATCGGAGTACGTATGGGATCCGGAAAGGGAGCTCCTGAGTACTGGGTAGCTGTAGTAAAGCCGGGCAGAGTTATGTTCGAGATCGACGGAGTTACAGAAGCACAGGCAAGAGAAGCTATGAGACTGGCTGCTCACAAACTGCCTATCAAGTGCAAGTTCGTCGTTAAGGGTCAGGAAGGAGGAGAGCAGTAATGGACCTGAACAAAATCAGAAAGATGACAGATCAGGAAAGAACTGCTGAACTCGAAAGAATGAAGCAGGAGCTCTTCAACCTGAGATTCCAGCATGTAACAGGACAGCTGGAGAATCCTGTAAGAATGAGAGAAGTTAGAAGAGACATCGCCAGAGTAAAGACCATCATGAGAGAGGTCGAGCAGGGCAGAAACGCGTAGAAAGGAGGAGTTCTGACAAATGGAAAGAAATAGAAGAAAGACGAGAGTCGGAATCGTAACAAGCGATAAGATGGACAAGACTATCGTAGTCGCTACAGAAGAGATCGTCAGACACCCTCTCTACGGAAAGGGAGTCAAGAGAACAGTTAAGTTCAAGGCTCACGACGAAGAGAATATCTGCGGTATCGGCGATAAGGTCATGATCATGGAGACAAGACCTCTGTCCAGGGACAAGAGATGGAGACTTGTCAAGATCGTAGAGAAAGCTAAGTAAGGAGGCAACGTAATATGATTCAGACAGAAAGCAGATTAAGAGTTGCCGACAATTCCGGAGCTAAAGAGCTGCTCTGCATCAGAGTTCTCGGAGGCACAGGCCGTAAGTATGCAAACATCGGTGACATCATCGTATGCACTGTTAAGGATGCTACTCCGGGCGGAGCCGTAAAGAAGGGTGATGTAGTAAAGGCAGTAGTTGTAAGGACCAAGCGCGGCACAAGAAGAACTGACGGTTCGTACGTCAAGTTCGATCAGAACGCGGCAGTCATCATCAAGGACAAGAACGACAAGACACCTGTAGGTACACGTATCTTCGGACCTGTCGCAAGAGAGCTGAGAGACTGCGGTTTCATGAAGATCGTGTCATTGGCACCGGAAGTACTGTAGGAGGTGCGAGTGATGCAGATCAAAAAAGACGATATGGTAGTAGTGATCGCTGGTAAGGACAAGGGCAAGACTGGCCAGGTCCTCAGAACGATCCCTAAGAAAAACAAAGTAGTTGTCGAGGGCGTAAACATGCAGACAAAGCATGCCAAGGCAACAAGAACATCCGCTTCCGAGATCAAGCACATGGAAGGCCCTATCGATGCATCCAACGTTATGTTCTATGACAAGGACGCTAAGGCAGCCACAAGAATCGGTCACAAGATCGAGGACGGAAAGAAAGTAAGAGTTTCGAAGAAGACAGGAAAGACAATCGACTAGGAAAGGAGGAGCAATCGTGGAAATCAGACTTAAGAACAAGTATAAAAACGAAGTTTTCAAGGCCATGCAGGACAGATTCGGCTACTCCAACCCTATGGAAGTTCCTAAACTGACCAAGATCACCATCAACATGGGACTCAGCGAGGCTAAGGACAACGCCAAGGTGCTCGAGAGCGCAGTCAAGGAGATCGCTCTCATCTCGGGTCAGAGACCTGTAGTCACAAAGGCAAGAAAGTCCATCGCTAACTTCAAGGTAAGAGAAGGAATGCCAGTCGGAGCAAAGGTCACACTGAGAGGTGACAGAATGTACACATTCGCTGACAAGCTGTTCAACATCTCTCTTCCAAGAGTAAGAGACTTCAAAGGTCTCTCCAGAAACTCTTTCGACGGCAGAGGAAATTACTCCATGGGTCTCAAGGAGCAGCTCATCTTCCCTGAGATCGTGTACGATAACGTTGACACCATCAAGGGCATGAACATCGTCTTCACAACAACAGCGAAGACTGACGAAGAAGCTCAGGCTCTGCTCGAGCTGCTCGGAATGCCTTTCGAGAAGAGTGCTAACTAGTATAGGAGGGACACATGGCAAAGACTTCACTGAAAGTTAAGCAGACAAGAAAGCCTAAGTATTCAACAAGGGCTTATACAAGATGTAAGGTTTGCGGAAGACCGCACTCCGTACTCAAGAAGTATGGCATTTGCCGTATCTGCTTCAGAGAGCTTGCTTACAAGGGTGAGATCCCTGGCGTTAAGAAGGCAAGCTGGTAAAAACAAAAAGCTATTATTTTCGCAGGCCCCGCATATGTATATATAAATAAGAAGAAAATGCGGGGAACCACGTTAAGAAAGGAGAACTTACTGTTATGTCAATGACAGACCCAATCGCAGATATGCTGACCAGAATCAGGAATGCAAACACTGCAGGTCACCCATCCGTAGATGTTCCGGCTTCGAAGATGAAGAAGTCGATCGCGGAGATCCTCCTCAAAGAGGGATTCATCAGTGGCTATGAAGTTGTTTCTGACAATGCTCAGGGTACAATCAAGATCGATCTCAAGTACGGCCCGGCCCGTGAAAAGACGATCATCGGAATCAAGAAGATCTCAAAGCCTGGACTCAGAGTCTATGCTAAGGCTGACAGAGTTCCTAAGGTCCTCGGAGGACTTGGAATCGCTATTCTGTCCACTTCCAAAGGTATCATTACCGATAAGGAAGCCCGCAAGCTCGGAGTAGGCGGCGAAGTTATTTGTTACGTTTGGTAGTAGGAGGTAGACGAAATGTCAAGAATCGGTATTAAGCCAATCACCATCCCTGCCGGCGTAGAAGTAACGGTAGAAGATGGCAACGTCGTTAAGGTAAAGGGACCTAAGGGCGAGCTCTGCTCACAGATCGGCAAGGGCATGACCGTTAAGGTCGAAGACGGAACTCTCAGCGTAGAGAGAGCCAGCGACGACAGAGAAAACAGATCGCAGCACGGTCTGGCAAGAACTCTCATCGACAACATGGTCACGGGAGTTACAAACGGATTTGAGAAGAAGCTTCAGATCGTAGGAGTTGGATACTCCGCAGCAAAGCAGGGCAAAAAGCTTGTCCTCAAGCTCGGATATTCGCACCCGATCGAGCTCGAAGATCCGGAAGGCATCACCACAGAGACTCCGGATGCCAACACCATCGTTATCAAGGGAATCGACAAGGCGCTCGTAGGCAACTACGCAGCAAACATCAGAGCCTGGAGAGAGCCTGAACCTTACAAGGGCAAGGGAATCCTTTACGAAGGCGAGGTCGTCCACAAGAAGGAAGGCAAGAGCGGAGCAGCATAGGAAAGGAGGAAAGAAAATGGCAGATAAGAGCAGAAATGACAGAAGACTTAAAAGACATGCAAGAGTCCGCAAGCACGTTTTCGGAACTCCTGAGAAGCCTAGAATGTGCGTGTTCAGATCGAACGCAAACATCTCGGTGCAGATCATCGATGATGTCAGCGGAAAGACACTTGTCAGCGCTTCGTCGCTCGACAAGGATCTCAGAAAAGAGATCGGCTACGGCGGCAACAAGGACGCTGCTGCCAAGGTTGGAAAAGCTATCGCAGAAAAGGCTACAGAAAAGGGCATCAAGGAAGTATGCTTCGACAGAGGCGGATATCTCTTCCACGGCAGAGTCAAGGAACTCGCTGATGCTGCACGTGAAGCCGGATTGGATTTCTAAGGGAGGATACGTAAATGCAGACTAAGGTAGACGCATCCAAGCTGGAGCTTACGGAAGAGATCGTGGACATCAGACGTGTTGCCAAGACAGTTAAGGGCGGAAGAAACATGAGATTCTCCGTCACAGTAGTTGTCGGCGACGGCGAAGGCCACGTAGGCATGGGTCTCGGCAAGGCTATCGAGATCCCTGAAGCCGTAAGAAAGGCTACAGAAGATGCTAAGAAGAAAATGATCTATGTACCGACAGTAGGAACTACAGTTCCTCACGAGACTGTTGGTGAATTCGGAGCGGGCAAGGTCCTCATCATGCCTTCCGCAAAGGGTACAGGCGTTATCGCGGGTTCATCCGTACGTACAGTGCTCGAGGCAGCAGGAATCAAGGACGTAAGAGCTAAGTCGCTCGGAACAAGCAATACCGGAAACATGGCAAGAGCAACAATGGAAGGTCTCAAGAACCTGACAACCGTAGAGGAAGTTGCTAAGCGCCGTGGAAAGACACCGGAAGAAATCATCGGATAGGAGGCAAGGGAAATGGCAAAACTGAGAATCACACTGGTTAAGAGCCCTATCGCTTGTCAGCCTAGGCAGAAGAAGACTGTTGAGGCACTCGGACTGAGGAAGCTCCATCACTCTGTAGAGCTCGAGGATTCCCCGGCAACAAGAGGAGCTATCAACAAAGTCTCCCACCTGCTCAAAGTAGAAGAACTGTAAGGAGGGCAAAGGCCATGAGAATTCATGAACTTAAAAAGCCGGAAGGCTCCACAAAGGCTCCTAAGAGAATCGGCCGCGGCCAGGGTACCGGTCAGGGAACAACTGCCGGAAGAGGTATGAACGGTCAGAACTCCAGAAGCGGCGGCGGAGTCAGACTCGGCTTCGAGGGTGGCCAGATGCCACTCTACAGAAGACTCCCTAAGAGAGGCTTCAACAACAAATGGGCTAAGGAATATGCCGAAGTAAACGTTAAGGATCTTAACAAATTCGAAGACGGAACAGAGGTAGACATCAACGCACTGCTCGCAGCAGGCCTTGTCGGAAAGAAGCTGGACGGACTCAAGGTCCTCGGCAACGGTGAACTCACAAAGAAGCTCACAGTTAAGGCTGAGAAGTTCAGCAAGAGCGCTGTCGAAAAAATCGAAAAGGCAGGCGGAAAGGCAGAGGTCATCTGATGGAATTTGTGAAGACATTCTCTAAGGCATGGAAAATACCGGAGATTAGATCCAAGATAATCTTCACGCTTCTGATGCTGCTGGTATTCAGGATCGGATCCAACATTCCGGTCCCGGGTATCGACAGAGAGTATCTTGCGCAAATGTTTTCGGGAGAGACCGGGCTTCTCGATCTCTTCGACCTGTTCTCGGGTGGTGCATTCAGCAACTTCACAATATTTGCTCTGAGTATCACCCCATACATTACTGCATCGATCATCGTGCAGCTGCTGACGATCGCGTTCCCGTACTTTGAGCGACTCGCCAAAGAGGGAACCGAAGGCCGCAAAAAGATGGCCACGATCACGAGGTATATGACTGTTGTGCTCGGACTTATCCAGGCGATAGGTCTTACGGTCGGTCTCTTCAGAAGAGCGATCGTCGATACGAGCGCATTCAACATCATCACGATCGTTGTTGTTCTGACAGCCGGAACCGCATTCCTGATGTGGCTCGGCGAGCAGATCAATGAGTACGGAATCGGAAACGGTATCTCCATGCTCATCTTCGGAGGTATCGTTGCCAGACTCCCGTCCGCAGCCAGAAGCGTATTTACGCAGGTAAAGGACGGAGCAGTATCCGTAGTTGCTGTCATAGCACTTCTCATCGTAACAGTGCTGATCACAATGGTGATCATCATGATGCAGCAGGGAGTCAGAAAGATCCCGGTACAGTACGCGAAGCGCGTTGTAGGACGCAAGATGTACGGAGGCCAGTCGACTCACATTCCTATGAAGGTGAATGCGGCAGGCGTTATCCCTATCATCTTCTCCATCTCGCTGCTTCAGTTCCCGCTGACGATCACCTATTTCGTCCCGAACTCCGGATTTACGGATTTCGTAACGAAGTATCTGTCGCCTTCGGGCAATCCGGGCGTGTGGGTGTATGCAGCATTGAACATAGTGCTTACAATGTTCTTCACATATTTCTACACGGCAATCATGTTCAACCCGACAGATGTAGCCGATAACATGAGACAGAACGGCGGATTTATTCCTGGTATCAGACCGGGAGTCGCAACCGTTGAATATCTGTCTAAGATAATGAGCAGACTGTGCTTCGCCGGAGGACTCTTCCTGGCGGCAGTCGCAACTATCCCGACTATCGTAAGCGTGTTCACACCGTTCAACTTCAGCTTCGGCGGAACATCCTTGCTGATCATGGTAGGCGTTGCGCTCGACATAGTACAGCAGCTCGAAAATCAGATGCTGATGAGGAATTATCAGGGTTTCCTTAAGTGATTGACTTACAAGAGGAGGAAGTAGAAATGAGAGCAGTATTACTGGGACCTCCGGGTGCGGGCAAAGGCACTCAGGCAGTAAGATTGGTTGAAAAGTATGGCATTCCTCAGATCTCTACGGGAGATATCTTCCGTAAGAACATCAAGGAAGGAACCGAGCTCGGAAAGAAAGCTCAGGAGTATACAAATTCCGGCAGACTCGTTCCTGACGAGCTGGTAGTCGACCTCGTGGCCGACAGGCTTACATGGGATGACTGCGCAAACGGTTATCTTCTCGATGGATTCCCGAGAACCATCGCTCAGGCGGAGGCCTTCGACAGGATGCTCGAGAATAAGGGCCAGAAGCTCGATGCTGTCATCAACTTCGAAGTCGGTTATGAGACTCTCATGCAGAGACTTACCGGCAGAAGACTGTGCAAGGAGTGTGGCGCAAGCTATCACGTCGTATTCACCCCTCCTGCAAAAGAGGGCGTTTGCGACAAATGCGGCGGCCAGCTCGAGCAGCGCAAGGATGATACAAGAGAGACCGCTGAGAAGAGGATAGAGATCTATGAAGAGTCAACAGCTCCGCTGATCGATTACTACAGCAAGGCTGGAACTCTCAAGAACTTCAATGCGGAGAAGACACCTGATGAAGTATTCGCAGACATAGTCGCGGAGATGGGAGAGTAAGCGGGACATGATAATAATCAAGTCTAAACGCGAAATTGAACTCATGAAAGAGCCATGCAAGGTCACGGCAGAACTGCTCAACGATCTTGCGGATTTCGTCAGACCGGGCCTTTCAACGAAGGATGTCAATGACTTCGTTGAAAAGAGGATCACCGGACATGGCATGACACCGACATTCAAGGGCTATGGCGGGTTTCCCGCCGCAGCCTGCGTGTCTGTCAATGAAGAAGTGATCCACGGCATACCAAACGCAGCAAGGATACTAAAGGAAGGCGATATCGTAAGCGTGGATGTGGGCGCCACCTACAGAGGCTATAACAGCGATGCGGCGCGCACATATCCGGTAGGCACGATAAGCGCTGAAGATCAGAAACTGATAGATGTCACCAGACAGAGCTTCTTCGAAGGCATCAAGTATGCTATGGAAGGCTACAGGATCGGAGACATCGGGCATGCGGTACAGAAGTATGCCGAGAGCTTCGGAATGGGCGTGATCAGGGATTATACCGGTCATGGCACCGGTACCAAGCTTCACGAAGACCCATACATCCCTAACTACGGAAAGCCGGGCAAGGGTGCAAGGATCGAAAGAGGAATGACACTCGCCATCGAGCCTATGATAGCCCTCGGCAGCTACGAAGTAAGGGTGCTGGGAAATGACTGGACAGTGGTGATGGTGGACGGAAAGAAATCCGCTCACTATGAAAACACTATTCTGGTCACCGACGGAGAACCTGAGATCTTAACTCTGCAATAGGAGGGACGTAATGGCAAAGAGCAACACTATAGAGGCAATGGGCACCGTTATCGATGCGCAGCCGAACGCGATGTTCAAGGTGAGGCTGGATAACGACTTCGAAATACTCGCTCATATCTCCGGCAAGATCAGAATGAACTACATCCGTATACTGCCGGGTGACAGAGTAAAGGTCGAGTTATCGCCTTACGACCTTACAAGAGGCAGGATCACATGGCGTGAGAAGTAAAGAGTTCCCTGAGAGAATACGGCGTTGCCGTAATGTCGGAAACTTTGATCTACGGGGGCTTAGCCCCTTCGATAAAAAGGAGTAAAGAAATGAAAGTACGCGCTTCAGTAAAACCTATGTGCGATAAGTGCAAGATCATCAAGAGACACGGTCGCGTAATGGTTATCTGCGAGAATCCGAAACATAAACAGCGTCAGGGCTAATCAGCGCTGATGAATGAGTCTCGCACTGAAAAAAGAACAATAAAAAACATTGCAAAAATGTTACTATTAGTCGTTCGTGTGAATTGCGACAAGGAGGGACCCACGCAGTGGGAGGATCCCTTATCGCCCTGAACGAATAACGAGTATGTAGCCCAAGGGATTACTATGCCTTGGGTGTTCGTACGCCAGCGACAAGGAGGGGCCCGCGAAGTGGGAGGATTCCTTATCGCCAACGAAACAATTTGCTGTAAAGCGCCGGGAGGACCGGGTTCCCGGGATTTGAAAACGCTTAAAAAAACATGGAACACCTGTCTATATCGCCCCCGGAAAGGCGACGGAAGATAGGAAAGGAGGAAAAACATGGCAAGAATTGCCGGAGTAGACCTGCCAAGAGATAAGAGGATCGAATACGGTCTGACATATATCTATGGAATCGGTCTCGCAACATCCAGAGAGATTCTCGCGAAAGCGGGAGTTGATCCTGACATCAGAGTCAGAGATCTGACCGAAGAAGACGCCGGTAAGATCAGAAGAGTCATCGATGCTGACTACATGGTAGAAGGTGACCTCAGAAGAGAGGTTTCGCTCAACATCAAGAGACTCATGGAGATCGGATCCTACAGAGGCATCAGACACAGAAGAGGACTCCCTGTAAGGGGTCAGAAGACAAAGACAAACGCAAGGACACGCAAGGGCCCGAAGCGTCTTGCCGGAAAGAAGAGATAAGGGGAAGGAGGTATAAGTTATGGCAGCTGTTAAGAAGACAGTACGTAAAAAGAAAAGAGAACGCAAGAACGTTGAACGTGGCCAGGCTCATATCCAGTCCACCTTCAACAATACGCTGATCACACTGACCGACATGGACGGAAACGCACTCAGCTGGTCCAGCGCTGGTTCAAACGGATTCAGAGGCTCCCGTAAGAGCACTCCGTTCGCAGCAGCAGAGGCAGCTACAGTAGCGGCTAAGGCGGCTATGGAACACGGTCTCAAAACAGTAGAAGTCTACGTAAAGGGACCTGGCTCGGGCAGAGATTCCGCAGTAAGAGCACTTGAGACTGCAGGACTCAAAGTAACCATGATCAAGGACATCACACCGATTCCTCACAATGGCTGCAGACCGCCTAAGAAGAGAAGAGTCTAATCGGGAAGGAGGAGCATAATATATGTCAAGAGATAGAGGACCTGTGCTGAAGAGAGCAAGAGCTCTTGGAATCGAGCCACAGTACCTGGGTGTTAATAAAAAATCCAAAAGACATGGCGCAGTAAGACGCCGCAAGAAGAGCGAATACGGTATCCAGCTGAATGAGAAGCAGAAAGTAAGATTCACTTACGGACTCAGCGAGACTCAGTTCCGCAACCTGTTCGACAAGGCTTCGAAGAGAAAAGGCGGAGCCGGTGAGAACCTCCTCATCATGCTCGAGAGCAGATTGGACAATGTTGTATTCAGAATGGGATTCGCAGCAACAAGAAGAGAAGCACGTCAGCTTGTCAACCATGGTCACTTCCTGGTAAACGGCAAGAAGGCTGATATCCCTTCAATGGAGCTCAAGGCTGGTGATGTGGTTTCCGTAAAGGCTAAATCACAGTCATCCCCTAAGTTCAATGAGCTTAAGGAAATGATCATCACAACACCTGCCTGGATCGACCTTAATCTTGATAAGTTTGAGGGAAAGATCGTCAGAACTCCTGAGAGAGCGGACGTTGACCTTCCTATCGAAGAGCACTACATCGTAGAGTTCTATTCAAGATAGTAGCTTAGAGCCGGACACACCGGCAAAAGCAGTCGTTATAATTGAATATCCAGGGGAGGAGACTATGATCGAGATTATTAAGCCAACTATTACCAAAGAAGTTGATGAAAACGGTCGTTATGGCAAATTCGTGATCGAACCTCTTGAAAGAGGCTATGGCACAACTCTGGGCAACTGCATGAGAAGAGTTCTTCTTAGCTCTCTTCCGGGTGCAGCCATCACAAGCGTAAAGATCGATGGCATTCTCCATGAGTTTTCGACGATTCCGGGCGTCAAGGAAGACGTTACCGAGATCATCCTCAACCTGAAGAGACTTGCTGTCAGAGTCGACGGAGACGATGACAGAAGAGCGATCATCAATGCTGTAGGTCCGTGCGAAGTCACGGCCAGAGATATCCTCGTAGATGCAGACACTGAGATCTACAATCCAGACCTGCACATCGCCACGCTGGCAGATAACGCCACACTGGTAATGGAGATGAACATTGCAACAGGCAAGGGCTATGTTCCTGCAGAAGAGAACAAGACCCCTGATACACCGATCGCGGTTATCCCTGTTGACTCGATCTTCACACCTGTAGTAAAAGTCAACTTTACGGTTGAAAACACAAGAGTCGGTCAGAAGACAGACTATGACAGACTCGTACTGGAGATATGGACTGACGGTTCGATCGCTCCTGAAGAAGGCGTTTCGATCGGAGCAAAGATCATCCAGGAGCACCTCGATCTGTTCATCGGACTTGGTGCTGAAGTAAGCGACATGAAGTTCATGATCGAAAAGGACGAGGACCGCAAGGAAAAGGCGCTCGTCATGGCGATCGAGGAGCTGGAACTGTCCGTTCGTTCATTCAACTGCCTCAAGAGAGCATCCATCAACACTGTTGAGGAGCTCACACAGAAGACTGAGGAAGATATGATGAAGGTCAGAAACCTCGGAATGAAGTCGCTTGTAGAAGTTAAAAACAAACTCGCTGAGCTGGGGCTTTCACTCAAGCCGAGCGAAGAAGAGTAATTTGAAAGGAGCCATCAATGAAAGGTTATAAGAAGCTGGGCAGAAATTCTGCACACAGAAAATCCATGCTGAGAAACCTGGTAACCGATCTTTTCAGAGAAGGCAGAATCACAACAACAGATATGAGAGCTAAGGAAGCCGGCCGTCAGGCTGAGAAGCTGATCACTATCGCGAAGAAGGGCGACCTTCACGCAAGAAGACAGTGCCTCGAGTACCTGTTTGACGAAGATGTTGTGACTAAACTCTTCGATGAGATCGCTCCGGGCTATGAGAACAGAAACGGAGGATACACACGTACCCTCAAGCTGGGACCTAGGCAGGGAGATAATGCTGAGGTAGTTTACCTCGAGCTCGTGTAATATCACGCAAATGAAAAGGCGGTGTGAAAGCACCGCTTTTTTAATATGTATGTTTGTCAGGTTCCATCTCCATCGCCTCGAGCAGAATGCTGAGGCTTGTCTCAACCATGTCTGCCTTGTACTTAGGCAGCCGCTGGATCCGCTCTATCAGGGTGGCATTCGAGTCGTCAGACGCATCGCCTTTCCCGAACAGAATGAAATCAGAACTGACATTCAGCATGGTACAGATCCTGATCAGCGTAGGTACGGAGGTGCCTACGAGACCTCTTTCGAGATCTGACAGATACTGAGGCGTTACGCCTACCTTCTCTGACAGCTCCTCCTGTGTCAGATCAGCCCGCTTTCGGGCCGTTCGGATGTTTGATCCGATATTATACATGCTAAGTTCCCCTTTTTTCCTCATAGTCCCTCGATAAACTGGTATACTCCTGCCTGTAGTTTTCGAATCCGGTCTGACATCAGACTGCTGTTTACATAATAATTCAAAGTGACACATTAGGTTTACAATGTATAAACTTTATTATATAAAAGTTGCGCATTGAATGAGGCGAAAGGTTTTGCTATTATTGTGCAGGACATTCAATAAAGATCAGACAGCAAGGGGAGAGCAGAAGAGTCAGGATGAAAACCATAAAAATAAACGGGCATTATCTCGGAGGAGCTATTCTTGTGGATGACCCTGACATAAAACGGACTTATACAGACGCTTCGGGGCAGCCGCGCCATGTGAGGTGCTTCACACAGCCGGCAGGGCTGAAAGCCTACGCGCGCAGGCATCCTGAAGGGATAATACTGGCAGGTGTCGGCAATATATTTTTTACAGAGCCGGTCCCGGTATCGCCTGCGATGATAAGCTTCGATGAGACCGGAAGCGCAAACATACAGGTAAGGGAAGGAGCCGGGGATATTGAAAGGCAGCTGGAGGCCATTGAGGCAATACAGACAGCTGCAGAGAACGCGATATTACGATAAAACAGAGGGGCCGCGCCACAGGGCGCGGCCTCTGGTCTGTCTGAATTAGTCAGTATTTCGAAAATAAATAACAGAGGAAAAAATCGAAGGCTACCATTTTGCTGTTCAAAGTGGTAAAATAAACAAGTTGGGAATCAACCACGTCCGGGATGCTTTGCAAAGCATCGGGACCGGCATGAATTTGGAGGAGTATGCGCTTATGACTAAAAAAGAGCGTAATAAAGCAATAATCATCTTCTCGGTCATCGCGCTGGTGTTTCTGATCGGATCCATCATGACAGGCGGCACCGGCGGTGAAGAGGAGTCCGTGCAGGTCGTCATGAGAGACGCTGTCATGCACGAGGTAAACAGAGTAAGCCTCTTCGGGCTTAAGGACGTCAATCCGTCCCTGATCGCGGCCTTCATCGTATCGGGCATCATGATAGTGTTCGCGCTTATATGCAGGATTTTCGTGATACCGCGCTTCAGGCTCGTTCCGGGAAAGTTCCAGCTGGTTCTTGAGACCGTGGTAGGCATCTTTGACGGAATGGCAAAGCAGAACTCGCATATCAACAGATTCCTCGGAGCATACATATTCGCGGCAGGCTCATACATCTTTACGGGCACGCTGTTTGAGCTTTTGGGAGTGCAGGTGATGACCACCGAAGGTCACGCCATCTCGCTTCCGGCACCGTTCGCAGATGTAAACGGTGCCATAATGATGGGATGCCTCTCGTATCTGGTGATAATGTCAGGCGGTATCGCCGGGAACGGCATAAAGGGAATAGGAAAGACACTGAAGGATTTCTCGCTTCCTATCTCGCTCAGCTTCCGACTTTTCGGAGCGCTGCTCTCGGGAGCTCTGGTAACCGAGCTCGTCTACTACTACACCGCCATGAGCTATGTTGTGCCGGTCATCGTCGGAGTGCTCTTCACGCTTCTGCACGCGCTCATCCAGGCATACGTGCTTACGATGCTGACCTCGCTCTTCTACGGAGAGGTCTCCGAGAAGGTGGAGAAGCCGCCTAAAGAAAAGAGAAGGCTCGGCAAAAAGCGCACAACAGTAGTAAGGGAACAGAACGCATAATATAAAATATCAACTTTAAAAGGAGAACTACAATGAACCTCAATGCAAAGAAACTGAAAAGACTGGCAATCGTTCTCGCGATGGTAGGAGCAGCAATGATGATGCTGCTGACAGTAGGAGTATTCGCTGAGACAGGTGACGCGGCAGCAACTGCAGATGCAGCTTCAGCCGCTGCATCAACTACCGGGCTCAAGGCTATCGCAGCTGGTATCGCTATTGGCCTTGCGTCTTGCGGCGGTGCTATCGGAATGGGATTATCTGGAGCCAAGACATCAGAAGGTATTTCAAGGCAGCCTGAGGCAGAAGGAAAGATACGTACAAGCTTCATGCTCGGGCTCGTCTTCATAGAGACAGCAATTATCTATGCACTGCTCACAGTCATCCTGATCATATTCGTTCTTTAGCGGATGCGTCAGCAGACCGGTATATTGACAGACAGGGAGTAATCAGATGACAGGACTACCACTTAACATAGACTGGCAGCAAATACTGCTGCACCTGTTCAATTTCACCATACTCTTTGGTGCGCTTTACATTCTTCTCTACAAGCCTGTTAGGGACTTCATGGAAAACAGGGAAGCTCATTACGCTGAAATGGACAGCAAGGCCGAGCAGGCTCTGGCTGACGCCGAAAACAGCAAGGCTTCCTACGAGAAGAAAGAAAGAGACTTTGACGAAGAGATCAGGGCTGAAAAGAACAGGCTGAGCAAGGAGATCGAAACAGAAAGAGAGCGCAGGCTCGCGGCGGCACGCGGTGAAGCCGAGAAGATCATTTCGGATGCCCGCGGAGAGGCCGACAGAGAGAAGAAAGAGATCATCGAATCCGCGCAGAAGGAGATCACAGAGATGGTCACAGACGCGATGGAGAAGCTCACTCTCGAGCAGACTGCTTCAGATGCTTTCGATCAGTTCCTTGATGCTGCGGAGGAGGCAGACAAATGAGTAACGAAGAAAAGATCCTCACCGCAGTGATTTACTCTGCCGCGGAGCCGAGCAAAGAGCAAAAGGCGAGGTTCGGACAGTTTTTGAAAAACAAATACGGCTCGGATATCCCGCTTCAGTGGGAGATGTCCGACGCTTTCCCGGGAGGCTTCAGACTCGAAGTCGGATCCGACATATATGACTGGTCGGTAGGCGGAAGATTCCGCCAGCTGAGAGATACCCTCGTTAAGGTACCTACCAGCAACGGCAACATCATACCTCTGCTCAAGGAGAGCATCCAGGCATGGACTCCGGAGGCGATGGCCGAGCAGGTTGGAGAGGTCATAACGGTCGGAGACGGCATCGCGACAGTTGCCGGCCTTCCGCAGGCAACATTCGGAGAGATCCTGCTGTTCGCTGACGGAGTCAGGGGCATGGTGCAGGATATCCGCAGAGACAATATTGGCTGCGTTCTTTTCAGCAGCGATGAGAGCGTCACTCAGGGTTCCTCGGTAAAGAGGACGGGCAAAACGGCCGGAACCCCTGTAGGAGAGAATTTCCTCGGAAGAGTAGTCGACTCACTCGGTTCACCGGTCGACGGACTCGGAGATATCACGGCCTCGGGCTACATGCCTGTAGAGGCTCAGGCTCCGCCTATCATCGACAGACAGCCTGTAGACACTCCGCTTGAGACGGGAATCTTCTCGATCGACTCCATGTTCCCTATCGGCAGGGGACAGAGAGAGCTCATCATCGGAGACAGGCAGACAGGAAAGACCGCCATAGCGATAGACGCCATCATCAACCAGAAGGGCAAAAACTGCATCTGCATTTACGTAGCCATCGGACAGAAGACTTCATCGGTAGTGCAGATACAGCAGACTCTCAAGAAGCACGGCGCGCTTGATTATTCCATCATCGTGACCGCTTCGGCGAGTGACCCTGCGCCGCTCCAGTACATCGCTCCGTACGCCGGATGCGCCATGGGCGAGTATTTCATGCGTCAGGGCAAGGATGTGCTCATCGTTTACGATGATCTTTCGAAGCACGCTGTCGCTTACCGTGCACTTTCACTGCTGCTCGACAGATCGCCAGGCCGTGAAGCGTATCCGGGCGACGTATTCTACCTGCATTCAAGACTGCTCGAGAGAGCCGCAAGGCTTTCGGACGAAATAGGCGGAGGCTCCATGACAGCCCTCCCTATAGTTGAGACGCAGGCGGGCGATGTATCGGCATACATCCCTACTAATATTATTTCGATCACAGACGGCCAGATATTCCTGGAGTCAGACCTCTTCTTCTCGGGCCAAAGACCGGCCGTAAACGTTGGTCTTTCGGTATCCCGTGTAGGAGGCGACGCCCAGACAAAGGCCATGAAGAAAGCTTCAGGTACGCTCAGGATCGACCTCGCCCAGTACCGCGAGATGGAAGTGTTCACGCAGTTCGCTTCAGACCTCGACGATCAGACGAGATCGCAGCTCGAGTACGGCCAGGGCCTCATGCGCATGCTGAGGCAGAAGCAGTATAAACCGAAATCGCAGCACGAGCAGGTAATAACTCTCGTTATGGCGCTGGCTCACACCATGCAGGGCATCCCTGCTGACGATGTGCCGGCATTCATCGAGAGGTTCATAGAGATGGTTGAGTCCGATCACAGAGAACTCTGTGACCGCATCGACCAGACCGGCAAGCTCGATGATGATCTTAAGCAGGAGATCATAGACATCTCGGCTGCGTTCCGCCAGAAATGGCAATAGTCACAATTAAGTAATGCCAAGTACCAAAGAGATAAAAAACCGAATAAAGAGCGTCAGCGATACGCAGAAGATCACCAACGCGATGTATCTCATCTCTTCAACTAAGATGAGGCGCGCACGCAAGGAGGCAGAGGAGACGAGGCCTTACTTTGACCTTCTGAGGAAAGAGATCCGCAGGATGTTCGCTATCGAAGGCGGCGAAGTACACAGCAGATATTACGACGCGGATGTTGATGAAAACGTTGCCGGCGGCCGCAACGGGATCCTTGTCATCACGGGTGACAAGGGACTCGCGGGAGCCTACAACCAGAACGTCATCAAGGAATCCATGGAGCTGATGGATAAAAGCGATGAGTACAGACTGTACGTCGTCGGGGATTTCGGGTGGAGATTTTACAGGACCCACGGGTTCCCGGTCTGCGAGGGATTTCAGCACTCGATGAATCAGCCGTCACTCGCGATGGCCAGAGACATAACCCGCGAGCTGCTCGATGATTTCGACGACGGACTTTTTGACAGGCTTTACGTATGCTACACGGAGTTTTCGGGCGGACTCAGCTTCGGAACTGCAATGCACGACAGGCTCATTCCTTTCGACAGGGACGACTTTGTGCCTGAGGGAGAAGAGACAGACGTGAACGCGTCGACAGTATTCGAGTACGAGCCAGACGTAAAGACCGTGCTCGAGAGAATAATGCAGTCGTATCTTGTCGGATACGTATATTCGGCGCTGGTCAACAGCTACTCGTCAGAGCAGAGCGCCAGAATGATGGCGATGGACTCCGCGAATGACAACGCGAGCGAGCTTTTAGGCCAGCTCAAACTTGAATTCAATCACCTGAGGCAGAACGCGATCACCCAGGAGATCACAGAGATCTCCTCTGGTGCCCGCAGCCTGAGGAGCAAAAGTAACTAACATGCGGTTTAATAATACTTCGGCGGGTGACTCGAGGACGCCGGCACTTAGCGATTGGCAAGCCGGAGGCGTAGACAGAGCTTAGTACCGCTGCGTCCGAATGTCAGCGAGAGCGTGCCCGACAAGTATTATTAAAGCGCATACCAAGAACTTACAGAGGAGGAAGTATGACCGGACGCATAGTGCAGGTCTCCGGATCTGTTATAAATGTAGAATTTGATGAAGGCCAGATGCCAAGAATAAACGAGGCCCTGACGGTAGAGCTCAACGGAAAGACTCTCGTCATGGAGGTAGCTCAGCACATCGGAAACAACACCGTTAAGTGCATCATGCTCTCGGGCTCCGAAGGAATGAGCAGCGGCATGGAGGTCACCGCGACAGGCGATTCGATCAGAGTACCTGTGGGCAACGTGGTGCTGGGCCGCATGTTCAACGTGCTTGGCGAGCCTATCGACGGCGGCGATCCAATCCCTGAGGATACCGAAAGAATGTCCATCCACAGGAAGGCGCCGGGATTTGATGAGATAAGCCCGTCGGTAGAGATCCTCGAGACAGGCATCAAGGTTATCGACCTTCTCGAACCATATTCGAAGGGCGGAAAAGTCGGCCTCTTCGGCGGCGCCGGAGTAGGCAAGACGGTCCTTATCCAGGAGCTTATCCATAACGTAGCCATGGAGCACGGCGGATACTCAATCTTCACTGGTGTAGGTGAGCGTTCCAGAGAGGGAAACGACCTCTGGAAGGAGATGAGAGAAGCCGGCGTAATGGACAAGACAGCCATGGTATTCGGACAGATGAACGAGGCTCCGGGAGTCCGTATGAGAGTAGGACTCAGCGGCCTCACAATGGCTGAGTATTTCCGTGACAAGCAGAACAAGGACGTGCTGCTCTTCATCGATAATATTTTCAGATTCGTACAGGCTGGTTCAGAGGTATCCACACTGCTCGGCCGTATGCCGTCAGCCGTAGGATATCAGCCGACACTGGCTTCCGAGATGGGCGCCCTGCAGGAGAGGATCACCTCAACAAAGGCGGGATCGATCACATCGGTACAGGCTGTATACGTGCCTGCCGACGACCTCACAGACCCGGCTCCTGCAACAACATTCGCTCACCTCGACGCCACAACAGTACTTTCGCGTAAGATCGCTGAGCAGGGACTCTACCCGGCCGTAGACCCGCTGAACTCGACATCGCGTATACTCGAGGCCGACATCGTAGGCGAACAGCACTATGAAGTCGCTAGAAAGGTGCAGGAGATACTGCAGAAGTACGCAGAGCTTCAGGACATCATCGCCATCCTCGGAATGGACGAGCTTTCAGACGAGGACAAGCTGACAGTCTACAGAGCGCGTAAGATCCAGAGATTCCTGTCACAGCCGACACACGTCGCGGAGAAGTTCACAGGACTTCCGGGCGTATACGTACCGCTCGCGGATACCGTCAAGGGATTCGGCGCCATCGTAAGCGGCGAAATGGATGAATATCCTGAGCAGGCCTTCTTCAACGTCGGCACCTTAGACGACGTAATCGCGAAGGCGAAGACACTTTAGCGCTCATTTTACAGAGGCTATTCGTAATTAGGAATCGTGCAAAAGACAGGCAGCAAACACTCCGCAGAAAGTGCAGAAGCACACCGGGGCAGCGCTCCGACGACGAAACGAACGCCGGAAACTGGAGCTCCGCACGCTTGCAGCGGAGCGGAATTTCCGGTGGCGCCTGGAGGAGCGATGAAGCGGATTGTGCTTCGTGCTTTCGAGGACGTTTGCGGAATGTCTTTTGCGCGATCATAAAACAAAGAGGTTAGGCAATGGCAACATTTAAGCTGCACTTCATGGCAAGTGATCATATGGTATATGAAGGCGATGCCGAATCCGTGTCACTCATGACAACGGAAGGCAGCATCGGTATTTTGGCGTACCATTCCAACCTCATCATGGCCGTAGTGCCGGGCATCGTAGAATATGTTCCTGCGGGTGAAGGCGCAGAAGCGTCGGGCCTGACAGGCAAGCAGATCTCAGTAGTATCGGATGGACTCCTCAAGGTGGAGAACAACGATGTGATGATCCTCGTCGATACCGCAGAAAATCCTGAAGAAATCGATGAGGCAAGAGCAAAACGCGCTGAAGAGAAGGCCAGAGAAGACCTTAAGCGCGCAAACTCCAACAGAGACGTCGCGCTCGCGAGTGCGGAGCTCTCAAGAGCGCTGAGCCGTATAAAGGCTTCAAAAAGCAAGCATCACCTGTAAAAGGAGAGAATTTGAGGACCATACTGTCCATTTTCAGAAGTGACATCGGTTCATTAAGCCGGCGCTTTTTTGCGCTGGCTATTATAGTGGCAATTTCTGTGCTTCCGGCTCTGTACGCGTGGGTCAACATCTACGCCAACGGCAACCCTTACGCCAATACCGGCAGCATAGAGATAGCCGTCGCTTCGCGTGACCCGGGCCTCGATCTCAATGATGGAACTCACATCAACATGGCTGATGAGGTCTGTGAAGATCTGAAGACGAACGACAAGATAGGATGGCGCTTCCCGGATACGGCTGATGAGGCTGTTGAGGGGGTGAAGTCGGGACGGTATTATGCAGCTGTGATATTCGAAGACAATTTCACATATAACATGTATCACTTTGAGCAGGCCCTGCTCGATAAAAAGGCGCCTCTCACCTATTACGAAAATCAGAAGAGAAACGCGATCGCTCCGAAGATAACGGAAACAGCGGCGGCCAATGTGCAGAAGTCCATAAAGACAAAGTACCTTGAGACCGTGTTCGGCTTTGTGTTCGATGAGACCAATGACATAGCAGATAAGCTGTCTGAGGATGATACAGCTGAGAACGTGATCGCCAGACTCAAGGATCTCAGGGATACGCTGAGATCGTACGACTCTGCCATAAGCAGCTTCACGGAAAAGAGCGGGCAGATACATTCAGGTATAAAGAACGCTGAGGGCAAGCTCAAGGACGCGGCAGACACGACTGACAAGTCGGCTTCCGCTGCTTCTGCCGATCTGACGAAGGCAAAGCAGACTCTTGAGGTACTAAAAAAAATCCTTGAGAACAGAGAGGAGCGCATAGAAAAAGAGAGGGCAGCTCTGGAGGAGATAGCAAATAAGCTCTCAGTGGATGGCATCACTGAGGAGGAAAGGGAAGCCTTGATCAAAGATGCGACAGAGAGGGCAAACATTCTTAAAGCAGATCTCGAGGGACTGCTGGCGCTGTTCCCTGAATCCGAAGGATCGCCTGCCATAACGGCGATCAGAGCGGTGATCCAGGCCATGATAAGCGATATAGACTCGCTGACGAATGCCTATAAGAATCCGACAGCGATACCGACGATCATGGACAGTCTTAAAGAACTCAGCCAGAAGCAGCTCAGCGATTCGGTAGCTTCTCTCATAAGCACCCTCGACAGGACCATCAGCGTCATGGAGCCTCTTATGCAGAGCATGTCATCTATGCTGAACGGCGTGTCGCCTGTGCTCGACAGCGCTGATGTTACCGTGAGCGAGCTCGAGGCTTCGCTGCTCCAGATGCAGAAGGTGTTCCGCGCGTCGGCGGATAAGATAGACGGCATAATAGATAAGGTCGAAGCTGTCGATGCTGAGGACAGGCTGGCTGTGCTGATCGACCTGCTCGGCGGAGACCCTGAGGCATACGCAGAGTTCTTCTCGTCCCTGGTAGACGTGGATGTAGAAGAGGTGTATTCGGTCGCCTCATACGGGGCGGCGATGGCTCCTTTCTATTCGGTGCTGGCGATATGGGTAGGCGGAGTAATCCTCGTATCCATTCTCAGGACACATATAGACAGAAAGAAATTCCCGGAGGCTACAGAGGCGCAGGCGTTCTTCGGACGCTTCCTTCTCTTCTTCCTGATAGGGCAGATGCAGGCAGCGGTAATAGTCGCGGGAGACATATTCCTGCTTAACTGCCAGCCGGTGCATCCGTGGCTGATGTGGATATCCGCGGCAGTCACGAGCTTTGTGTTCGAACTCCTTATATACGCGCTGACCATATCCTTCGGAGACATCGGCAAGGCGATAGTAGTCGTCATAATGGTGCTCCAGATAGCGGGCTCGAGCGGCTCGTATCCTATAGAGATACTGCCGCCTGTATTCGGAAAGATCTACAAGTTCTTCCCGTTCCCGCACGCCATAAACGCGATGAGAGAAGCCCTCTGCGGCACATACAGGCATGATTTCGTGATCTACCTGGCATATCTTCTCATCTTCGCGGTGGTAGCGCTTGCCATAGGCCTTCTCATCAGAAAGCCTTTCCTTGGCATGAACAATTTCGTATCCGAGAAGATCGAAGAAACGGAGGTGCTGTAATGAATAATGACAGACAGGACGTCCGCTACGAAGAGCTTTACAAGAGTCTTCTCGAGAAGAGCTTCGCTCTGCATGAGAGCAACAAAAGAAGGATAAGGATCGGCCTCATACAACTCGGCGTGTTTACGGTCCTGATGATACTCATCCGTCTGATCACCAACAGCGACAGGGTGGTGTTCATGATAATCTGGGTGATAGGCATGTTTGCCATCTCCATCTATCTCATAGGCGTGGAATACCTCGATGACTCTGTCCGCAAGACTCTCGAGGAAGTGAGCGAGAGAGAGGCTGACATGGGGGTGCTGTTCCCTGATTCCGAGCAGATGCGCGAACTGGTGCAGAGCCGCATCCATGATAAGCATGAGGAGATGCAGGGCCGCATCCATGAGAGACATGAGGAGATGCAGAACCGCATTCATGAGAGGCATGAGGAGATACAGTCCCGCATACATGATAAGCAGGGGGAGATACAGTCCCGCTACATAGATCACTGGCGCGCGAACGAGCCGGAAAGCGAGGATAGGCAATGAAAAATATCCTCAACATAATCAGACATGATCTTAAAAAGATAACCGGAAGCGTGGTGGCAATCATAACTATAATGGGTCTTTGCCTTGTGCCTTGCTGCTATGCCTGGTTCAACATACTTTCAAACTGGGCTCCTTACGATTCCGATGCGACCGGCCGCATTTCGGTTGCTGTCGCCAACATGGACGAAGGAAAATCCGCGGCAGGCCTGTATATAAATGTAGGCGATAAGATAGTGGAGGCGCTCGAAGCCAATGACGCCATAGGATGGGTGTTCGTCGAGAACGAAGACAAGGCTATAGAAGGCGTATACGCCGGAGATTACTATGCCGCCCTTGTGCTGCCTGAGGATTTCAGTACAGATGTGCTCAGCTTCATCAACGGCGACCTGACCAATCCCGTACTGAAATACTACGAGAACGAAAAGAAGAACGCCATCGCTCCTAAGATAACCGGCAAGGCCCAGACGGCCGTGCAGGAGGAAGTGAATGCCGCTTTCGTTGAGACACTTGCGGGCTATGTTTCCGATGCCGCGTCGGTGGCGGAGGCAAGCGGGGTGGATCCTCAGGAGATGCTCGCCGATCTGTCAGACAGGATAGATGACCTGAGCAATGATCTTAACAGCTGCATAGTGCTGGCGAATTCCGCGGCCGGTCTTACAGATGCTTCAGGTAATCTCATCAACGCATCAGGTGAGTTCATAGACAGCACTCATGATGTGTTCGCCGCGAACGACAAGATGCTCGAGGCGGCGGATGAGGAGCTCGCCAAGATCAAAAAAGCGGACAACCAGAAACTTGAGGACGCTGCCGGCAAGGTAAAGGATACCGCGGACTCGCTGAAGACAGCCAGGACTGTCGTGACAGAGCTGATCAGCACTGGCGACATTGGTTATGCCCTGTTCGTAGATGTCAACAGAGACATCTGGGTGAAAAGGTTCACAACCATGAAGACCCGCGCTGATGAGCAGGCGAAATTCCTGAAAGAAGAGGACTTCACCGTTCTGAGCGGTAAGTTCGAAGAGCTTTCAGCGACGCTCGGCGACATAATAAGCGGGCTGGAGTCGCTCGACAAGAGCATGGACTACGCGACTCGCGAACCTATCCTCACAGCTATCTCTGACAACATAGATAAGGCGAAAAAGCAGACTGACGATATACTCGGGCAGATCGATAATGATATAGACACAAACCTCGAGACTGCTCTCAACAACGCGAGAACATCGCTGTCAGATTTCAGGAAGATCATGGCAGGCGCTGACTCGGGACTTTCCTCGTTGAGCAGCAGCCTCGGCTCATACACAAAAGCGCTGGACAGACTTAAGGCAAGCATCAATCAGACATCCGACAGTCTTGAAAATCTTCAGGACGGAGCGGGAACACTTAGCGACGTTCTCATGAATGCGTCTGGCAACGATCTTCTTGAGGCGATGAACGAGCTTGCGGCTAACGATGAGGCGGCAGTAGCGGAATACCTGGCGAATCCTGTAGCGATGGATACCGAGGTGTTCTGGAAGATAGACAATTACGGCTCGTCGATGTCGCCGTTCTACACGGTGCTCGCCCAGTGGGTAGGTGCGCTGCTGACAGCCGTCCTTATAAAGGTAAAAGTCAGGAAGCGCGACGATCTCGTGGATCTCAGGCTCCATGAGCACTACTTCGGCAGACTAGGGCTCTACCTGCTTGTGGGAATCGCCCAGGCGCTCGTGGTATCCGCAGGCGATCTGCTCTATGTGCGCATACAGTGCGTGGCTCCGCTGAGATTCGTACTGATCGCGTGCATCAACAGCATAGTATTCATGATGATAAACTACGCGCTGGTATTCGCCCTCGACAACATAGGACTTGGAGCGGGCGTCATAATACTGGTGCTTCAGGTAGCAGGCTCGGGCGGAACGTATCCGGTCGAAGTGCTGCCGTCTGTATTCAAGGTGCTGTTTCCGTTCATGCCTTTCAGATATGCCATGGACGGCATGCGCGAATGTATAGGCGGTATGTACGGCAATAAGTACTGGGAGTGCATCGGAGTGCTACTGCTGTTCGCGCTGTTCTCGGTGGCTTTCGGAATGGCATTCTACAGACCGGCCAAGAAGCTCAACGAGATGATAGCGACAAGCAAAGCGAAGAGCGAGATTATGCTCTAAATACACCTGAAAAGCAGTCTGCGAACACTCCGCTTTTCAAGTGCTGTTTAAAAAAATTTCGCTCTCCGTTTCACATTGCTGTGTGCTTTGTGGTAAAATATACTCCGAAATCGGGCGGGCAGCCAGCTGTGCGCGGGGGCCCTGCGCAATGGGGCTCCGTGAACCATGTCAGGACCGAGAGGTAGCAGCATTAAGCGATCTGTCCTGTGTGCCGCAGACCAGCCTCTGCGTACAGCTGGCCGCCCGCTTATTTTATTAGGTAGATATCAAGAATGCCTCCGGGCATTTCTTATCCGGAGGACGCGATGCAGCCTGCATTATACAGAGCCGAGAGGCCTGAGATATTCGAAGAGATAATAGGCCAGAAGCATATCGTACGGATCCTGCAGAATCAGATCAGGACCGGTACGGTGAGCCAGGCTTATTTATTTGCCGGAACTCACGGCACGGGCAAGACGAGCACCGCGCGCATACTCGCGAAGGCAGTCAACTGCATTGAGGGAGAGCCGGGCGATCCGGGAGTCAGCCTTCCGTGCGGAAAGTGCGAAAACTGCGAAGCCATACGCGAGGGCAGATTCGTAGACGTCATTGAGCTCGACGCGGCCTCAAACAACGGTGTAGATGATCTGAGAGCTATCATCGAAATGGTCAAATATCCTCCGGCAGTCGGAAGATATAAGGTGTACATAATCGATGAGGTGCACATGCTCAGCACAGCGGCCGAGAACGCCTTTCTGAAGACGCTCGAGGAGCCGCCTGAGCACGCCATCTTCATACTCGCCACCACAGATCCTCAGAAAGTGAGAAACACCATAAGATCGCGCTGCATGCAGCTCAACTTCAGGCGAGTCACCGAAGAGGAGCTCGTTGAGGGCATGAAGAGGATCTGCGGCAAAAGAGGCATAGCGGCGACTGATGACGCGCTGTATACCATAGCCTCAAGGGCCGACGGCTCTGTCAGAGACGCACTCAGCATACTGGAGCAGTGCACAGCCGCAGGGGATAAGGAACTCAGCAGGGCAGCCGTACTCGAGTACACAGGAGCAGCGGGCTCCGACTTCTTCCTCGCCCTGACAGGCGCGGTGATAGCAGGCGACGCGGGCAAGGCCCTCGTATACATAGATGAGATAATCAGGCGCGGCAAGGATTCGAGACAGATCCTCAAGGACTGGCTCAAGCATATGCGCGATCTCATGATAGTAAAATACGTCGGAAGAGCAGAGCGCATCGTAGGCTCGTCGGGTGAAAACATCGCGAGGCTGAGATCGCAGGCAGAGCAGACCGACGCAGCCTTCATAGAAAGGTCGATCAGGCTCATCTCCGAATACATAAATCTCGGAAGATATTCCGAAAGGCCGCGCATCCTTCTCGAGACTGCAGCCGTAAGGCTCGCGACCGCGGATGATACGGCATCGGCTCCGGCAGGCAGACCGATCAGGCCGGTCCCGAGGAGAGAGGCAGCTCCGGCAAGGCCAGCTGAGGCAAAAGCAGCTCCGGCGGCTCCGGTAAAGGAGGAGCCTGCAGCAGACGCGCTGGCGGACATGATAGCTTCCGTACAGAAGGAGGAGCCGGGAAGTCCTGCAGATATGTGGGACAGGATAGTCAGAGCGGTATCCGCCCATGACAGAACCTTCATGAGCCTCGTAGGGCGCTATTCGGCAGGCGCGGAATACGACGCCGGCAGACTGCTCGTAATCGTCAGCCCGGGCAAGCTGAGGCTCGCCGAAGACAAGGCAGCCGACATAGCACAGGCCGCGAAGAGCATCTACGGCAGCGAGGTCTATGTGACGATGAAGGCGGGCACCATCTCCAAGGCAGGCGCGGCAGAGGGCGCTGCTGTCGTTACGGAAGAAGAGACAGCGAAGATAATAAACGAAGATATCAATAAGAGTGAAGTGATCGGCGACATAGTCGACCTTTTCGGCATACAGCCGGTCATAGAAGACTGACATATACAGGAGGATAAAATGGGAAAAGGAATGAAAGCCGGCAAGAAGCCTAAAGTAAGAAACGGCGGCGGAGCTAAGGACATGCAGAAGCAGCTGAAGCAGCTCCAGGCTATGCAGGCTGAGATGGAGCAGAAGCAGGCTGAGCTCGAGCAGAAAGAGCTCACGACTACAGCAGGCGGCGGAGCGGTAGAGGTAACGATCAACGGCAAAAAGCAGATCACGAACCTCAAGATCGACAAGGACGTCGTAGATCCTGATGATGTTGAAATGCTGCAGGATCTCGTAATGGCTGCCGTCAATGAGGCTATCAGACAGATGGAAGAGCTCGAGGAATCCGAGATGAACAGCATCACGGGCAACCTCGGCGGCATGGGCGGACTCGGAGGCTTCGGCTTCTGATGAAGCAGTATCCGCGCTCGCTCAACAGGCTGATAAATGAGCTTGGCAAGCTTCCGGGCATCGGCGGAAAGACTGCTCAGAGGCTCGCTTTTCATGTGCTCAGTCTGACTGACCGCGAGGCGGAGACCCTTGCTGACGCGATCGTGGAGGCTAAGAGATCGCTGCATTACTGCAGCGTCTGCGGCAACCTGACCGACAAGGAGGTATGCAGCATATGCTCTGACGCCTCGCGCGATAAAACAGTGATCTGCGTAGTGGAGACACCTCAGGACGTGATGGCGATGGAGCGCATCCGCGAATACAAAGGCACATATCATGTGCTGCACGGAGCGATTTCTCCGGCGGAGGGCATCGGCCCTGCTGACATAAATCTGAAGAGCCTTATAGAGAGGCTCCAGGGCGACAGCGATGTCGAAGAGGTGATCATAGCCACCAATCCGAATATCGAGGGCGAGGCCACGGCGATGTATATCGCAAGGCTGCTGAAGCCTGCCGGCATTAAGGTGACCAGGATAGCGCACGGCATACCGGTCGGCGGCGATCTTGAGTACGCGGATGAAGTGACACTTCTTAAAGCGGTCGAGGGACGAAGAGAACTATAGAAAGGCCGATAATGGCTAAAAAGCGGACCGCCTCAGGCGGAGCCGTTCACCTGCTTTTGAAGGGAGTTAATTAAGATATGAAAAGAAAACTGACGATGAAAGAGACCATCGTCGTGGCAAGCACGCTGTTCGGAATGTTTTTCGGCGCGGGCAACCTGATCTTCCCGGTACACCTGGGACAGCTGGCGGGTAGCAATGCCTGGCCGGCAATCCTCGGATTCTGCGTCACGGCGGTCACGATCCCTATACTCGCAGTCGCGGCTATAGGAAACACCCACAGCGACAACCTGATGGAGCTTTCGAGCAAAGTGTCGGGCTGGTACGGCAGAGTCTTCACTGCTGCACTCTACCTTACGATAGGCCCGTTCTTTGCCATACCGAGATGCGCATCCGTATCATTTACCACAGGCCTGGAGCCTATTATCGGTGAGTCGCACTACAGACTGTGGCAGCTCGCTTTCACATTCGTATTCTTCGCGTTCGTAATGTACTTCTCGCTCAGACCGGGCAAGATCACCGTATGGATCGGACGCGTGATAAATCCGCTCTTCCTCGTGTTCCTCGGAATACTCGTGATCGTTGCTCTCATCAACCCGGGAGCGCCGATATCTGAGGTGGCACCGGCAGAAGACTATCAGAGCGGAGCATTCTTCAACGGACTCATCGAGGGCTACGGCACAATGGACGCCATCGCCGGACTCGCGTTCGGCATCGTCATCATCAACGTCGTAAGAGACCTCGGTGTCAGCAAGGACGGCGATGTAGCAAGAGAGACCGTGAAAGCGGGAGTGTTCACGGGCATCCTGATGTTCATAATCTATATGGTCACAATCATCATGGGCGCGCAGTCGAGAGGCATCTTCGAGACCTCTGCCAACGGAGGCATCGCGCTCACTCAGATATCCAGCCATTACCTCGGAGGCATCGGAAGCATCGTGCTCGCGCTGACCATCACATTCGCGTGCCTCAAGACGGCGATCGGACTTATCACAAGCTGCGGCGAGATGTTCGTAAAGCTCGTACCGGGCAAGCTCAACTACAGAGGCTGGGCGATGGTCTTCACGCTGTTCTCCTTCATAATTTCGAATGTGGGACTCACAGCCATCATCGATTACGCCGTGCCTGTACTGATGCTGCTTTATCCTCTCGCGACGGTGCTCGTCATCATGGCGCTCTGCGAGAAGCTGTTCGGCGGGAGCAGATACGTTTACGCATGCGTAACTCTCGGAGCCTTCATACCGGCAGTCTTCGACTTCTGCAAGACTCTCCCTGAAGGCATCAGAAACGCGCTGAACATCCAGGCGCTGACAGATCTGGGACACAATATATTCCCGTTCTTCGATCTGGGCCTCGGATGGGTCGCTCCGGCTGCGGTCGGACTGGTCATCGGACTGGTGCTGACAGTTATAAACCGCGGCAAAAAAGGCAAGGCTGCCGCGTAGACTCTGATCTCTGCATCGAAAAAGGCAAATTCGCCGCGCAGACTCTGATCTCTGCATCGAAAAAGGCAAATTCGCCGCGCAGACGCAGCAAACTATGAAAGGGCGTTGCTCTTGGTCAGGTAAGTGCAAAGAGTATCGCCCGATGGTAATAAGAAACGATCGCGGTGCCGCTCGCATGCGGCGCCGCGTTTCAGATAAAGGGTAAATGGGCGCACCGCCCGGATAGGAGAAAAATGTCAATAGAGATAGCAAGAGCATATCTGGAAACACTTGGGCTGGCCGACCGCGTCAGAGAATTCGATGTTTCAAGCGCAACGGTAGAGCTGGCGGCAAAGGCGGTCGGCGTGGAGCCGGCGCGCATCTGCAAGACCCTGAGTTTCAAGCTGAAAGACGGCACGGGCATACTCGTGCAGGTAGCAGGCGACGCCAGAGTAGACAACAAAAAATACAAGGAATACTTTGGCGAAAAGGCGAAGATGCTCTCGCCTGAGGAGGTCCCTGAATACACGAACCACGAGATAGGCGGCGTATGCGCCTTCGGCGTAACACGCGATGATGTAAGGATATACTGCGACGAGTCGATGAAGAGATTCAAAACGGTTTTCCCGGCCTGCGGCTCCTCGAACTCCGCGGCTGAATTTACGCCCGATGAGCTGTTCGAGGCATCGCGCTCCCTCGCATGGATAGACATATCCAAACTGTCGGAGCCTGCAGCGGAATAGGGATCTTCTGGATGGGGCAGCTGCAGACAGGGAGAAGATCTCTCGCTGGGAGCGGCTTCAGCCGAAACTGGGATTCTTCGCTCGGATCAGCCTCAGCCGATCAGATGGTTTACAAAAGCAGTACAGCTGTAATTCGATACTGTCGGATTACAGCTTTTTTATTGCATAAGCGTATCGTCTTATCGGGGAAGAGCGCCATGATGGATAGTTTGCAATTGATATGGATATTGATATTGATATGGATATGGATGTATATGCTGTGTTGGCACCAATTTGATGCATTTCTTTGTTTTGTATCAACATGTTGATCAATGATTAGAAACAAGAGACAGCTGGTATCAACGCTGTCTCTGATTTATTACTGGAACGGTCTGCTGACCACTATAAATAGGACTTCTGCGGAATGGGTTCAGGAAAACTCCATCGATACCGGTTTCTCAGCAGAAAATGCCAGAGTAATTGGAGCCGGGAAAGAAATAATTATCCGAATATTTGAATGAAGAACAATCAGAAATGGGGCAGGATGAGAACTTTCGAGATGTGTTGATACTAAAAGGACAAGACAAGTGAAGAGTAGCCAACATGTTGGCAATTATTGCCAAATTATTGAAAAATGGTATCAACACTGTTTTGGCGATAACGGCAGTGCTTTGTATGGCTATGCATGATGTACTGCATTGCTTTGTTTGCAGTATATGTATTTGTAAGAAAACAGTGATTATACTTGACCGCGGGGTGTGCTGATGCTATTATTGCGTTATCAATTTAGCGCTTTAGCACGCTAAAGCAAAACAGGAACAAACAATTCAGACTAAGAAATAACAACGATTGAAAGGAAACAGGAACATGAAGAAGAGATTAACAGTACTTATGCTTGCATTCGCGATGATCTTCACGATGGCAGCTCTTACAGCATGCGGCGGCGGCAGCGACAGCGGAGAGAGCGCTGAGGAGACATTCACATTCAAGCACGGCTACGATAAGGACTTCCCTCCGTATTCATATATCGGAGATGACGGAGAGACAACAGGCTTCGACGTAGAGCTGGCTCAGGCGGTATGCGAGCTGAATGGCTGGAACTATGAAGGAGTTGCCATTAACTGGGATGCAAAGGATGCAGAGCTTGAGTCCGGAAGCATCGACTGCATCTGGTCGGGATTCACAAGAAGCCCTGACAGAGAAGATAAGTTTGCATGGAGCGATACTTATTCATTGAATACGATCAAGATAATGGTGCTCGAAGGCTCAGATATCAAAACTACTGCTGATCTGGCCGGAAAGAAAGTAGGTGTTCAGGGCAGCACATCCGCACAGGAACTGCTCGAGACTCCGAACGCTGAGGGCGGTGCTGAAGATCTTATGAAGACATTTGCTTCACTTGAAAAGTATGACACATATACGGTCGCTGTCAACGACCTCAAGGCAGGCGCGATCGACGCCATCGCCATCGACGTTACAACAGGCGACTATCAGATGACAAAGGTCGACGGACTGGCTTATCTCGATGAGGATGTCTGCCAGGAAGTATACGCGATAGGATTCAGAACAGATGACACAGAGCTTCGCGATCAGGTGAATGAGGCCCTCAAGACACTTGCGGAGAACGGCAAGATGGATGAGATCGGCAAGAAGTACCCTCAGATCTACGAGAATCTGACCATGATCGATAAATAGGCCGGCAGCTATAGTAACTGACAAGGCTGCAGATCATAATAAAACCGGCAGTGCTGCGGGATTTCCCTGCAGCACTGTGTTTGTTGATTACAGCTGATATAAAGGAGAACCAATGACCTTTTCAACAATGCTTTCGACGATGAGCTCGGGCATGCTGAAGACCTGTCTGATCTTCGTGCTGACACTCATCGGATCACTCCCTCTGGGCATGATAGTCGCGCTTCTTCGCAGATCGCGTTTTGCGCCGGTGCGCGGGATCATCAAAGGCTACATTTCAATAATGCGCGGCACTCCTCTGATGCTGCAGCTTCTTGCGTGGTACTTCGGCCCGTATTACCTTTTCGGATGGAACATCGGCAACTGGAGATTTCCGGCGATCATCGTCGGATTTGTGCTGAACTACGCTGCGTATTTCGCAGAGATCTACCGCGGCGGCATCGAGTCGATCCCGGTCGGCCAGTATGAGGCTGCCGAGGTGTTGGGCTACACAAAGACTCAGACATTCATGAAGATAATCCTGCCGCAGGTGGTGAAGATAATCCTGCCATCTGTGACAAATGAAGTCATAACCCTGGTTAAGGATACATCGCTGGCGTTCACACTCGCGTACGCGGAGGTGTTCTCGCTTGCCAAGCAGATATCCGCATCGCAGTCATCATTCATGCCGTTCCTGATAGCAGGCGTATTCTACTTTGGAGCCAATTATCTGGTGGAATTCGTGATGGCACGCATCGAGAAATCGATGGATTACTACAAGTAGGAGGGCGGCGCAATGATACTTGAAATGAAAAATATCGAAAAAAGATTCGACGGACTCGAGGTGCTCAAGGATATAAGCTTCGACGTCGACAGCGGCGAGGTTGTCAGCATCATTGGACCTTCGGGATCGGGCAAGTCGACACTGCTGAGGTGCTCCACATTTCTCGAGACCATAGACGGCGGGGAAATCATCTACATGGGTGAGAGGGCCGCGCACACGGACGCAAACGGCAGCGCTGTATACGCGGGGCCTCAGGAGATGAAGAAGTTCCGCAAGTACTGCGGGCTGGTGTTCCAGCAGTTCAATCTTTTTCCGCATTACAGCATACTCAAAAATATCACGGACGCGCCGATGCACGTGCAGGGCGTAAGCCGTGACGAGGCTGAAGAGAACGCGATGGCGCTCCTGAGGAAGATGGGTATCGAGGACAAGGCGAACTCCTATCCTTACCAGCTTTCGGGAGGCCAGCAGCAGAGAGTCGCGATCGCGAGAGCCATGGCCATGAAGCCGGAGATCCTTTTCTTTGACGAGCCGACTTCGGCGCTCGATCCTGAGCTGACCGGAGAGGTTCTGAAGGTTATCCGTCAGCTTGCTGAGGAGAAGATGACCATGGTGGTAGTCACACACGAGATGCCTTTCGCTAAGGCGGTAAGCAACCGCGTGCTGTTCATGGACGGCGGAGTCATAGTTGAGCAGGGCGACCCGAAAGAAGTATTTGAAAATCCGCAGGAGGAGAGAACAAAGCAGTTCCTGCGGGTGTTTGAGAGATAGAACGGAGACCGGAAGAGCGGACAATGATGGGAAGGATCTTTGAGGATCTGGATTATTGCATATTTGATCCGACAGGAAACATAACAGCGCTGGTCGAGACCGAGGTGGATATTGAGGATCAGCCGGCAGCCGCTGCGCGGATAATGGAGCTGGAGCCTGACGTTGAGCAGGTCGGCTTCATTTCGTATGCCGGAAATACTGCGGACGGCGGCGTGCCGGTCAGTCTGCGAATGGCAGGAGGAGAGTTCTGCGGCAACGCCGCCATGTGCGCGGCCGCGCTCTTCGCGATCCGCAGCGGCCTGCAGGGCGGCGTGGTGCCGGTGAGGATATCGGGGGCATCCGCGCCCGTGATGGTGCGGCTCGAGAGGCAGGCCGAAGACAGTTTTGGCGCGGCCGCTGAGATACCGCCGGCCATCAGGATCGGCACGGTAAAAGCGGCAGCTCCGGCAGCGGAAAAAGAAGCTGCCGAAAAGGGCCAGAACGAAGAAGTCCGGGCCGGCGGCACCGGCGCAGCAGAAGCACCAGGCGCCGGCAAGTGCGGCGCAAACGCAACGTCAGGCGCCGGCCAGTGCGGCGCAACAGCAACGTCAGGCGCCGGCAAGTGCGGCGCAGCAGCAACGTCAGGCGCCGGCAAGTGCGGCGCAGCAGAAACACCAGGCGCCGATCTCACGCTCCCTATAGTAGAAATGGAAGGCATCAGCCATATAATAATCGAACCCGACTCAGGCTTTTTCGGCATAAAAGAGGACAGCGCGCTTGCCGAATCCCTGCTCCGCCAGTGGTGCGGCGTACTCGGTGCGGACTGCCTGGGCATGATGTTCCTGGGCGAAGCGGGTTCGCTTCCAGAATGTGAGACGCCGATGGAAGACCGCAAAGCAGATACCGGCACAGCCATATTCGGCGAAAGCCGCGTGCTGACTCCGCTTGTATACGTGCCGGGAGCCGACACGATGTTCTGGGAGAATTCCTGCGCGAGCGGAAGCGCGGCAGCAGGGATGTACCTCGCCGCGTGTACAGGGGCTCCTGTGGACGTCACATTTGATGAGCCGGCCGGCCGCCTCAGAGTAGAGAGCGACCCGGCGTCCGGCCGCACGGTCCTCCACGGCTCAGCCATACTCCGCAAAACAGTATCCGGCCGCAGTCAGAGGCCGCCGGAGCCCGTGATTCATTGACATACAGCCCTTATAAATGGTAAAATTTACGGCGCTACTAAGGCACACAGGTAGTTTTTACCATTTTTTATTACGCAAATTTTGCGGAAAACTGGAGCTGTCGGAAGCAGTGAAAACGGTGGTATCGGATCTCTGCTTCTTATATAAAGGAGTAAAGCGTTGGAGAATTATCAGGACGTTATAGCAAAGTATAAAGACGCAGACCTGGACGGTCTGACAGAAGAGGAATACAAAGAGTTAAAAGCGGCCGAACTGGCCGACATGCAGTCATACGTTGATGCCATCACCGAGAGCAAGGTGCCCGAGGTGATGTACCGCATCGGCAGACCTATAACAGATCTCAAGATGATGATGGAGACAGGAGTCGAGGCTTTCGGCAACAAGGTGCTCTATCACCAGATAATGCCGGGAGATGATCATTTCACCGAGTTCACATACGGCGCAGTAAGAGACGACGTCAGAGGGCTCGGAACAGCGCTCCTCGGCCTGGGCCTCAAGGGCTCGCACATAGGTGTCATAGGCGCAAACTGCTACGAGTGGGCAGAGTCGTACTTTGCGATCACCGGCGGAGTCGGCGTTGTGGTGCCGCTCGATAAAGAGCTTACAAAGGAAGAGCTCACCAATCTCTGCGACATGGGCGAGATCGACGCAGTCATCTGCTGCCAGGACAAGTTCTACAAGCTTTTCAAGGAGATCAGGGCAGAGGGCAAGACAGGCCTCAAAACAGTGATCGGCGTCAACAAGGAAGCTCATGAAGATCCGGCGGGCGGACTCTACTCGTGGAACCTCCTGAGAGAAGAGGGCAAGGCAAAGGTCGCTGCAGGCGACAGGAGCTACCTCGATGCCAGAGTCAGGGCATCCGACATGGTCGCCATAATCTTCACATCGGGCACAACGGGAGTGAGCAAGGGAGTAATGCTCTCGCACAGGAATCTCTGCACCGACGTACTAATCGCGCAGACCTACCTCGAAGTGTGCCCGAGCGACATATTCTTCAGCGTACTTCCTATACATCACACATACGAGTGCACCTGCACGATGATCGAAGGACTTTTCATGGGAGCTTCGATGGCGTTCTGCAGGGGCCTCAAATACATAACGAAGGACATGCAGATGGTGCACCCGACATTCCTGCTCGCGGTGCCCCTCATCTACGAGAAGTTCTACAACACCATCCAGAAGACCCTCAAAAAGCAGGGTCAGGACAAGCTGGTCAACACGCTGTTCGCAGCCAACAACTTCACGAGCAAGTTCGGCATCAATATAGCGAAGCCGATCGCCAACAAGATAATGGCTCAGTTCGGCGGCAACATCGACATGTTCATCGCGGGCGGGGCGAGAGTAGACCCTAAGGTGCTCGCGTTCTTCCGCAGCATGGGCATACCGTGCCTGCAGGGATACGGACTTACAGAGACATCTCCGATGGTGGCCCTCAACCCTGACCAGTGGAAATACATGAGAAACGATTCGGCCGGCAAACTGTTCCAGTTCACCGAGTGCAAGATCATCGACAAGGATGATGAAGGCAACGGAGAGATCTGCTTCCGCGGACCAATGGTGATGATGGGTTACTACAAGAATCCTGAAGCCACAGCCGCGAGCATGGAGAACGGCTGGTTCCACACCGGAGACATCGGTTATCTCGATGAGGACAACTACGTATATATCACAGGCCGCAAGAAGAATGTCATCATCGCCGCAAACGGCAAGAACGTCTTCCCTGAAGAGCTCGAGGAGCTCATCGCCAGAAGCCCGTATATCGAGGAGTGCATGGTATGGGCAGACGAAGAAAATGAAGACAGAATGAAGAGAGGCATCTACGTGACACTCCGTCCTGACAGGGAGAACGTCAGAGAAGCCCTCGGAGACAGAGCGGACAACGAGACAGCTGTGATGACGCTCATCAGCAGCGAGATCGACAAGCTCAACGCCAGATGGCCTGACTGGAAGAAAGTAAAGCACATCGTTCTGAAGAAGAGCGAGTTCAACAAGACGACCGGCATGAAGATCCGCCGCTTCGTCGAAGACAACAAGCTCGCAGACTAAGAAAGGCGCTGTCATGAAAAAGAGACCGGCTCTCATAGTCAATCATGAGAACCTCAGAAACAATATGAAAACAGTCGTCGGCTGGTGCCGCGATGCCGGGATAGACGTAGCCGGCGTCATCAAGGTGACTACCGGGCTGGCATCCGCAGCGCTCGACTACGAGAGCGCCGGAGCGAAGTGGATCGCCTCGTCGAGACTCGAACAGCTCGTAAGGGCAAAGGAGGCAGGGGTAAAAGTGCCGCTCCTCCTTATAAGGATACCGATGCTCTCAGAGCTCGATGACATGGTGAAGATCTGCGACTACAGCCTGCAGAGCAGCCTCGATACCCTCAAGGCGGTGAATGAGGCGGCCCGCAGCAACGGCAAAACGCACAACGTCATACTGATGGCCGATCTCGGGGACCTCAGAGAAGGCTTCTTCGAGAAGGAAGAGCTCGCGGATGTCGCGGCGTATGTCGAGAAGGAGCTCGACTGCATACACCTTGCGGGCATCGGAACAAACCTCGGCTGCGTGGGTTCCGTAAAGCCTACCAAGGAGAAGATGGACATGCTGGCCGACTGGGCAGAAGCCGTCGAGGCCGCGATAGGCAGACCGCTCGAGATAGTATCGGGCGGAGCTACATCGAGCCTTATGCCTCTGTTTGACGGGGTGATGAACCCTAAGGTGAACATGCTGAGGATAGGCGCGGTCTCGTACATCGGAGCTCTCGAGGATCTCCGCACCTGCTACGGCAGAGAGGAAGTGGACGTGCTGAGCGACGAATGCTTCATACTCGAGACAGAGGTGATCGAGACCAACACCAAGCCGACATATCCTATAGGCGAGCTCGGAGTCGACGCTTCGGGCAAGGTTGGCAATTATGTCGACAGAGGCCGCCGCAGACGCGCGATACTCGCAGTAGGCAGAGCGGATTACGGTGACATAGACGATATCGTTCCTGTTCTGGAGGGAGCGGAGGTGATGATGGCCTCGGGCGATCACACCATACTCGACATAGAGGACTGCAGGGAGCAGCTCCGTGTGGGAGACGTCGTGAGATTCAAGGTGAAGTACTCAGCTCTGATGAGGCTCACAACCAGCGAAAACATAACTATTGAAGAGAATTACAGACAGTAAAGTCTGGGGAATGTAAAAGAAAGGGAAGGAAGACAAAATGGCAGCTTTAAAGTCAAATGAAATGACCCGGGAAGGTTATGACAGTCTGAACGCCGAACTCGAACATCTTATTACCGTAGTCCGTAAGGAGAACGCGGAAAGGCTCAAGGAAGCCATCTCGCTCGGAGATATCAGCGAGAACGCGGAGTACGATGCAGCGAAAGACGCACAGGCCGAAACCGAAGAGAGGATCAGCACCATCGAGGAGATCCTCCGTACAGCAGTCATCGTAGAAGAGACAGACGAGAGCGACGACTCGGTACAGACAGGCCGTACAGTCACTATCGAAGATCTCGACACAAAGGAGATCAGCACCTATAAGATCGTAGGTACAACAGAAGCAGATCCGCTGAACGGAAAGCTCTCAAACGTTTCGCTGGTAGGCCAGCACCTTCTGGGACATCACGCCGGCGACAGAGTTGAGTTCCCGGTTCCTGACGGAATGGCCAGATATAGAGTCGTGGAGGTCAAGAGATAATGGCTGACAACAATCAGAACAAAGCTGCGGCACCGGTCGAAGAGCGCGAGCTCACCGAAAAGGAGATCGGCGAACAGAGGCAGATAAAGAGAAAGAAGCTCGAAGAGCTCCGCGCTATGGGCAGAGACCCGTATCTCGAGGAGACCTTTGATGTGACAGCATGGTCGAAGGATATCAGAGACAACTTCGAGGCCATGGAAGATCAGGAAGTAAGAGTGGCCGGCCGTATCATGGCGTTCCGCCGCATGGGCAAGGTCGCTTTCGTCGACATGCAGGACAAGCAGGGCCGCATCCAGATCTTCGTCGCCAGAGATAACATTGGTCAGGATGAGTACAACATCTTCAAGACCTACGACACAGGCGACATCATCGGCATCACGGGCGAGGTCTTCAAGACAAAGACCGGCGAGGTGAGCGTAAGGGCTCAGCAGGTAAAGCTGCTGTGCAAGTCCCTGCAGGTGCTTCCTAACAAGTGGCACGGACTCAAGGACACAGATCTCAGATACCGTCAGAGATACGTAGACCTCATCATGAATGAGGACGTCAAGGAAACCTTCCTCAAGAGAGCTAAGATCATCAGCACCATGCGCAAGGTGCTCGAAGAGGACTATGACCTCATCGAGGTCGAGACACCTGTACTCGGCAACATCGCGGGCGGCGCTGCTGCAAGACCGTTCTGGACACATCACAACACCCTCGATATCGACATGACGCTCCGCATCTCCCTCGAGCTTCACCTCAAGAGGCTCATCGTCGGCGGACTCGACGGCGTATACGAGATCGGCAAGGTGTTCAGAAACGAGGGAATGGACAAGAACCACAGCCCTGAGTTCACATCGATGGAGGCTTACAAGGCTTACGTAAACCTCGAGACCATGATGGACCTCATGGAGCAGGTCACATACAAGTGCGCCATGGCCGTGAACGGCACTCCTATAGTCAAATACGGCGGCAAGGAGTTCGACGTTACTCCGCCTTGGAGAAAGATCGATATGACAGAGGCTGTCATCAAGACTACAGGCATCCCGTTCGATAAGATCGATACTGATGAAGAGGCTATCGAGGCCGCGAAGAAGTATGGAATGACCTTCGAGAACGAGGCTGACTGGACAAGAGGCAAGATCATCGCCGAGATGTTCGAGGACTACTGCGAAGACATCCCGGGATTCCTCGACGGACCGTGCTTCGTCTGCGGACATCCGCTCGAAGTCTCGCCGCTGGCCAAGAAGGACCCTAAGGACCCTCGCATCACAAGAAGATTCGAGTCATATATCAACGGATGGGAGATGTCGAACGCATTCAGCGAGCTCAACGACCCTATCGACCAGTACGAGAGATTCGCCGAGCAGCAGAGACAGCTCGACCTCGGAATCGACGATGAAGCGCATCCGATGGATACTGACTTCGTAAACGCCCTCGAGGTAGGAATGCCTCCTACAGGCGGAATCGGCATCGGCGTCGACAGACTCGTGATGCTGCTAACAGACAGCGCTACCATCAGAGACGTACAGCTCTTCCCTGTTATGAAACCTGAGGGCAAGGGCGGAGCCCAGAAGAAGGAGACTGTCAAGATCGATTTCAGCAAGGTAGAGATCGAGCCGCTGTTCGAAGAATTCGTAGACTTTGACACCTTCAGCAAGTCGGATTTCAGAGCTGTAAAGATCAAAAACTGCGAAGAAGTTCCTAAGAGCGACAAGCTCCTGAAGTTCACTCTGAACGACGGAACAGGCGAAGACAGGATCATCCTGAGCGGCATCAAGAAGTACTACTCACCTGACGAACTCGTTGGAAAGACTGCGATCGCGATCACTAACCTTCCACCGAGAAAGATGATGGGACAGTACTCCAACGGCATGCTGATCTCCGCAGTCAACAACTATGACGGCGAAGAGATGCTCAACCTCCTGCTCGTGGATGACAGGATCCCGGCCGGAGCAAAGCTCTACTAAAACCGGATTCGGCGAAACGGGGTTGACTGCCGAAGCGAGTGACGGAGTCCTGACATCGAATAAATGTGAGGCGCCGCGCAGCGAAGCAGCCGAAAAAACATATTAATTTGATAATCCATAAGACGCGACCTGCAGAGAACTGCAAGCCGCGTCTTTTTACGGCCCGGTTGTGTAGATTCAGCCTTATTACACTGAGCTGGAATAAACCATTTTTACTTAGTTATGTATATCTGTCCCATTCCTCTAAAATCCACACAATTACTATTGGCTGTGTTATGTAGCTCTGTCATTTTTCTTCGAAATCCACATAACGAATCGGACATGTTTTATGTGGATGCTGTATATTTTGTCTCAAGTTACATAACTATCAACAGTAAATACGAAGTTTTGTTATGTGGTATTCGGATAGATGCCGATATTCCACATAATTTCACACCTCCAAGCCATTGCATTTTGTGTGGCTTTTAAGCTTCTGAGCCGAATTTACATAAGCGCACAATTCAGTTTGTGTGGTTTTTAAGCTTCTGAGCCGAATCTACATAAGTCGCAAAGGGGCGCGTCGAAGGAGGTGTCGCACCTAGTTATGGCTTCTGATACAATTGATACGGAAACAGGACAGCCTTATGAAGAGGCGGCAGGGCAGATAATACTTCTGCAGAAAGGAAAAGATGAGCTATAGAGTAGAATTCAGCGATGTCGTCAGCTTCGGCGACGCCGATATCATTTACAAAAAAGAGCCAACCAGGTCGACGTACGATTATCCCGACGAGCTGATGGTGCCGCCGGCGTACAGCGTACTGGATAACGGCGATGTGAGATTCTGCCTGTATTATCCGGAGGCTGAGAGCGTTTCGCTTGAGCTGATAGCGACTGAGCACAGAACAGTTGCGCTGGAGCGCCATGGAGATCTGTGGACTGCCGATGTACCGGGGCTTGAGGGCATGGTGCTGGCAGATGTATACGTTGACGGAAACCGCGTCCTGAATGAGCGCATGTCCGTGGGATACAGCGCCTGCAGGCCGGCCAATTATATAGAGCTGGGGACCAATGAGATCATAAAGCCGCGCACGGACAGGCACGGATCGGTCGTTGCCGAGTACGTCGAAAGTGCGGTCACGCGCTCTGTTGAGAGGATAGAGGTATATCTCCCATACGGATATTTTGACGGCGGAGATCAGAGATACCCGGTGCTCTATCTGCAGCACGGCAAGGGTGAGAACGAGACTTCATGGGTCAATCAGGGCAAAATGAATTTCATCTGTGACAACCTGTTTGCCGGGGGCAGCGCGGTGCCATGCATCGTCGTGATGTGCAACGGCATGACTACCATAAGAGATGGATCCTCGCAGCGGATATCCCTCCGCAAATTTGAGAGGCTGCTGACTCTCGATGTGATCCCGTATGTCGACGGCAGGTTCAGGACCCTGACCGACCCGGACCATCGCGCTATGGCCGGCCTGTCGATGGGCAGCGTTGAGACCTCGTTCGTCACCATGCAGCATCCGGAGCTCTTCAGATACGCCGGGCTTTTCAGCGGTTATGTGAGAAATACCAGGACTGATGAGAACGATCATCTTGAGCATATCGATGGCTGGAGCGACAGGCTTCGGCTGCTGTTCAGAGCCATGGGCGACAAAGACGCGTCGTTTGCGCGCTTTGAGGAAGATGACAGGATCCTTGCGGAGCACGGCGTGAAGTGCGTCAGAAAGATATACTCAGGGGCGCACGAATGGAAGGTGTGGCAGAGGTGCCTGGAAGACTTTTTGCCACTGATATTTAAAAACTTGTGATGTGGATGATTCCGGGAGACAGAGAACAGTCCCCGTTATGGAGTAATGATAATGATGAAGAGAAACAGAACACTGATTATGATGCTCTGCGCCGCGGTTTGCATGCTGGCACTCTGCGGATGCAGTAAGGCTGAAGAAGTAAAGAGCATGTTCGATCCGGGATCGAAGCTCGACATTGAATACGGCATGACAGTCCTGGATGCAGATTCGCAGGATGAGACTATTGGCATAGTTGTGACCAACAATAATGACAAAGCAGCCTCATCTGTAATTCTTAAGCTCACACCATATGACGCAGAAGGCAATGTCATGACCTACAGCGAAGGAGGATCAGAAGGCGGCGGCACTGCAGAAATAGTGCTGGAGATCTCGTATATAATGCCTGGCGAAAAGGCAGGGCTGGTCGTCAACGATATCCCTGATCTCGAGCGTTCACCTGATCATGTGGATGTGACCGTCGATGACTGCAAGTGGCTGGATGAATCCAAAGTTCCTGAGGGGGATGTTGCCATTACAGATTTTGACTTCAATCCAGAGGAAAACAGAGCGGTCGTATCGCTGAAGAATACCACAGATTTTACCTATGACTTAAATGATCTGCTTGGCGTGTACACGCTGAGTGTCGGAGTTATCGGCTATGATGCTGAGGGCAGGATAGTAGGCGGTGACTCAAGCGCGATCGAATACCTCGGACCGGATTCAGAGATTACTGAAGAGCTGTATTTCGGTGGAAAACTCTACGGGACTGAGGCAGTAACATATGAGCCTTACGTAAAACGCGATGATTTTATACCGGATTCGGCGGCGAGATACTACGACAGCAACGGCAAAGAATATACCGCAAAAGAGGTTGAGGAATACCTGGAAAACAGAGACAAAGCTAAATAAAGAAGGCGCGGCCTGCAGAATGAACGCTGCAAGCCGCGTCTTTTTAGTTTCAGATTCCGGAGGCAGAGAGCCGTCCCTGTCTCCCTGTGGTTACTCAGCCGAGCCCGGGCTTCAGGCGACCGGTGTGAAGCTTGTAACCGTGTAGTCGGTGCTGCTCAGGGCGCTGACAAAGTCCGCCTCGCTCTTCTCGTTCTTGGCGAGGACTTCCGCTCTTTTTCTTCCGAGCTGCACATGGGCCCATGTGTCGCCGAGCGCGTTTATCGAATTCTCGACCCTTGCTGCGCAGTTGCTGCAGGCCATCCCATCTATGCCGACATAGTATCTGTACGGATAGTGAGACTCGTCGGTATCTTCTACCTTCTTTGCCAGGACCGTCTCGGCTGTTCCGCAGCAGCTGGATTTAGCCTTGCCTCTGGCTTTCTGTATGGTGGCGTAGACAGCGTATGCTATAAGGAGCAAACCTATAATAATGATCAGTGTAGACATGTTAAAACCTCGCATATATATGAATTTTGGTTAAGGACTTCTAACCAATTCATATTGTACCGCTTTCTCTTCAAATGTCAATTGCAGGGGAAGACTGAAAAATCCGATCGGGGCGGAGTGCGCGGCTCAAAGATACTGTAAGTCAGGCTTTTTTTCGTGTATACTGAATCCTGTAAAACTGCTCCGCAGAGGGAGTACGGAGGATGCGGTAAAACATACCTGATAGATAATGACCTGGCTGAGGCCCTTAAGGATACGCACATCATAGTCAGGGTGGACTTTGATGACAGCGATATAGTTAAGGCCTATCCGAAATATTCACCGGACGATATCACAGATGCCGAGCGGAACTGGATCACAACAGGCATCTGGGACAAAGAAGGGTTTGTGGGTGAGATCACAGCTTAGATATGAAGAAATGATTTCTGTGAAAGCGACCTGCAGGCCGCTTTTTGAATATGGGTATGCAGCCAGGCAGCGGCCAGAGGACCATATGGGATATAAATCGGATATAATCAGGATATAATTGCATCAATGGCGCTGAAATGGTTCCAAATATATGCTATAATTATCCTGCAAGTAGAAAGAGGAAAAATGAGCCTGCGGAACTGAGGTGAGCATATGAACCTTGAGGGAATGAGAAAGCGTAAGAGAGAACTCGGTTATTCCAATAAGAGGATAGCCGAGCTGTCAGGAGTGCCTCTTGGCACGGTACAGAAAATCTTCAGCGGAGCCACAAAGGCTCCGAGAGAAGACACTCTCAAATACATATTACAGGTACTTGCATACCGGCCGGTTGGCTACGCATATGCGCCCCCTGATGGTGGTTCTCATGTGGCAGAGGATAGTATGGCATACGATTATGACGCTGATCCGGAGATCCCGGATGTTCTGATCGATGCAAGGACGCGCAGCTGGCGCAGGCAGGGGACTTATACCATAGCTGACTACGAGCTTCTCCCTGAAGATTTCAGAGTAGAGCTCATAGACGGCGAGTTCTTTGACCCGGAAGAACCTGACGATATGGATCTTCTGATGCTTGCCTCACCGGTGCAGAAGCATCAAATGCTTGTTATGAGTATTGCTTCAAGGATAAATGCCTTTGTTGAAGAAAAGCATCCGGAATGTGTCGTTTTTCCGGCGCCTGCATCTGTCAAACTGGAGAGCTTCGACACATGTATGGTTGAACCGGATATTTCTGTAGTATGTGACAGGAATAAACTCGATGGGAAGCTGATCAATGGAGCTCCTGATCTGATCGTTGAGATACTGTCGAAATCAACCATGGGGAAAGATAAAGGGGTCAAACTGAGCAGGTACTGGAGAACGGGAGTGAGGGAATACTGGATCGTTGACCCGTACAGGTCAGAAATCACGGTCTATCATTTCAGCGACGGACTCCCGCCTGACATATATTCCTTTGATGATAAAGTCCCGGTCGGCATCTCCGGCGGAGAGCTTGAGATAGATTTCAAGGCTATTTCTGATCGCATGAATCTGATTTTCGGGTAATTAAACTAAAACGTAACTATTCAGGACACCCCTCCGAAAATGTGTTAGCCCGGCACGCTCTGGGAAGCCCGCCCCTCTTGGCGCCCGCCCCAGCTCCGCGTGCCTGAATCATATATATAGTTATACTTTTATAA
>Ga0310695_10000826_pt1 | contig 76623 bp, 55 predicted proteins | sample RumenRJG_04DNA_FD_203882 | JGI IMG/M metagenome (GOLD analysis project Ga0310695, IMG submission 203882) | Bovine rumen microbial communities from Lethbridge, Alberta, Canada - RJG_04 (v2) (version 2) | ecosystem: Host-associated > Mammals > Digestive system > Stomach > Rumen | place: Canada... | reverse complement strand
TTTGCCGGTGGCCACAGAGAGGCGGCCATACCCGTTCCCATTCCGAACACGGAAGTCAAGCGCCTCATCGCCGAGGGTAGTGCGGGACCCGCCCGCGCGAGAGTAGGACGCCGCCGGCTCTTTTTTTGTCTCGTGGCGCGGTGACGCGGTGGTCTTGCGGCCCAGGCCGCCGAAACCGCGAAACCAGAAACCCGCGCTCTGAACTTTGAACTTCAAACTCTAAACTCTAAACTCTAAACAACAAACGCATGAGCAAACTCTTGAACATGGTGATTGCCCAGTCGGGTGGTCCTTCAATGGTGATCAACGCTTCGCTTTGTGGAGCGGTTGCAGCTGCTAAGAGCAAGGCTGGTGCCGGAAAAATCGGCAAAATACTCGGCGCGCGTCACGGTATTCTCGGAATCCTGAACGGCGACTATGTCGATATGCGCAAGATCAGCGCCAAGAAAATGGATGCCATTGCACGCACTCCTTCTTCAGCTCTCGGCAGTTGTCGGCGTAAGCCTTCTGCGGAAGACTGCCGCGCCATATTCGAGAATTTCAAAAAGCTCAACGTCGGCTATTTCTTCTACATCGGCGGAAATGATTCTGCCGACGCCGCGCGCATTGTGGCGGAAGAGGCCGCAAAAGAAGGTTACCCGCTCGTCTGCTGGCATATTCCAAAGACGATCGACAATGATCTTCGTTCATGCGATCACACGCCTGGCTACGGTTCGGCAGCCCGCTTCGTTGCCTGTGCGCTGCGCGGCGACGACCTCGACAACCGCGCTCTCGGCGGCGTGAAGATCGATGTCATAATGGGCCGTGATGCGGGATTCCTCACTGCGGCTTCGGCGCTTGCGCGTCAGCGCGAAGATGACGGCCCGCACCTCATCTATCTTCCTGAAGTGCCTTTCAGCGAGACGAAGTTCGTCAAGGACGTAAAAGCCGCGATGAAGAAGTTCGGCCGCTGCGTGGTGGCGGTTTCCGAGGGAATTCGCGGCAAGGACGGCATGCCGATCGGCGCGAAGTTAGGATCCGGCGAGAAGGATTCGCACGGAAATGTCCAGATGTCCGGCACAGGTGCTCTCGGCGATTCCCTTGCGAGACTGCTTAAGGAAAAGGCCGATGTGAAGCGCGTCCGTGCCGACACCTTCGGATACCTTCAGCGCTCATTCCCTGGGATCGCGTCGGATGTCGACCGCGACGAGGCCTTTGGGGCTGGTTTCATTGCTGTTGCGGCAGCGGTGAAAGAGGCGGTTTCCGGCACCACGATGACAGGCACCATTGCCATCACGCGCAAGAGGGGACGAAAGTACGGGGTGAATTACGAATGGCGTCCTATTGCTGATGCCGCGAAGTATGCGCGCAGTATGCCGCGCGAGTTCATCGCGAAGAACGGACATGACGTCACCCAGGCGTTCCTCGACTATGCGCGTCCTCTTGTGGGTGAATTGCCGCACTGTGAAATAATCTGACGTTGCAGGGAGCGCCGCCATGCTGGTGGAGGCACATGCAAAGATCAATTTCACGCTTCAGGTTCTGGGGAAGCGTCCCGATGGCTACCATGACCTCCGCAGCATAGTGTTGCCCGTGCCGCTGCACGACGACGTGCATATCGACGAGGCGTGCGAGGTGATGGTGGCGTTCGATGCGGATTCGCCCTGTCTTGAGAGTGGTCTTGCCGATCTGCCGCAGGAGAAGAATCTTGCCTGGAGGGCGGCCGATGCGTTGCGGCGCGCGACGGGATGTAACCGCGGCGCCGCAATCAGGATTGTGAAGCGGATACCGTCCGGCGCTGGACTTGGCGGTGGTTCCGCCGATGCCGCGGCCGTGCTCAACGGGCTAAACGAGATGTGGGAATTGCATCTTCCGAAGAGGAGACTCTGCGAAATCGCGGCGGAAGTTGGCAGCGACGTGCCCGCGCTCACGCTTGGCGGCGCCGTGCTCATGGAAGGACGAGGGGAACGGGTGACGCCGCTTGAGGAGTCGCCGATGGCGGATTATCCTGTTCCGGACATGGGGCGTCTTGTTCTGCGTACGCCGCCCGTGTTCGTCTCCACTCCGGCTGTTTTCCGCGAATTCCGCGAAGAAGACTGCGGAAAGGGCGCGAACGACCTGCAGCCTGCGGCGTGCCGCCTTCATCCCGAGATATCCGCGGTTCTCGCCGAACTGAAGACAGAAGGATGCGAGGGCGTGGCTATGTCCGGCTCTGGAGCTGCGGTCTTCGGATGGCGTCCTTGAGATGTGCGGCTTCGCCACTTTTGAATGGCAACGCAGCGCGGAAAATGGTAGAATAATGTCATTGCAACTACAAAAGGAGCAGATGAAATGCAGATGAACCGTCGTATGTTTCTAAAAGGAACGGTGGCCATGGGCGCTGTTGCCGGATTTCACGGCTTTTCCGAGGCCGCATGCTGCAAGGTGGGCACGAAGGTGGCCGTGCAGCTGTATTCCGTGCGCGGCCTGATGAATGACAAGGCTGGCTTCAAGAAGACGCTCAAGGATGTCAAGGATCTCGGCTATGCCGGCGTTGAGTTCGCCGGATACGGCGGCTACTCGGCAGCAGAGCTAAAGGCAATGCTCGACGACTTCGGCCTCCAGCGCGCCGGCACGCACATCGGCATGGACACTCTCATGCCCGCCAAGATACAGGCGACGATCGACTTCAACCTCGCCTACGGCAACCGCTATCTCATGGTGCCGTGGATGAACTCGCCCCGCAACTGCAAGGACCGCAAGGGCTTCTGGAAGAAACTCGCCGACGATCTCTCCGTCGCCGCCGAGACAGCGAAGAAGAGCGGCTGCTACGTGGGCTACCACAACCACCAGCACGAGTTCCGCGACAAGATCGACGGAGTGGCGCCGTTCCAGATCGTCTTCGACAACGCCTCGCCCCTCGTGTGCATGCAGGCCGACGTGGGCCACATGGTTTCCGCCGGCGAGGATCCCGTGGCGTGGTTCACGAAGTACGGCTCCCGTGCGCGCACCATGCACGCCAAGGAGGTGTACGGCGGCAACAGCGGCGCCACGGGCGTGCTGGGCCAGCCCGGCAGGGCGAAGGGCGTGGACTGGACCTCGCTCTACAAGGCCACCGACGCCGTGAAGCTCGACTGGTACATCGTCGAGTGCGAAAGCAATCCCAACACGCTTGAGCACATCAAGGCCAGCTTTGAGTTCCTGCACAAGGCGGGCCGTTGCTGAAGTCTTTGTATCAACTTGTGAACTTGAAAGGAGAAGCATAGATGAAGAACGTTTTGTGGATTGTTCTAGTGGTGGCCGGCGTGGCAGGCGGGTTCTACGCCGGCGCGGCGCGCAAGCCGGCGCAGCAGCAGCCGGTCGAGGCGAAGCCCGCCGTGGTCAAGGATGACGCTCGCCTGCTGGAGGCAAACAAGCGCATCGCGCAGCTTGAGAAGGATCTTGCCGCCGCGCGTCGCGATTCGGTGAAGTTCGAGAAAGACCTTGCCGCCGCAAAGCTTGCCGCCGAGGAAAAGCTCAAGGAGAACGTGTCCAGATCTGTCGTCAAGATAGGCAAAGACGGCGACATCATGGGCGAACTCAAGAACAAGCTGCCGAACGAACAGTTCACGCAGGTCACCAACGCCTTCTCGCAGCTGCGCAGCAAGCTTGAGCAGATCAGGAAGGGCCGCCAGGAGTATCTTGCGTCCGTGGATGTTTCAGGAATGTCCACCCGCGAGCGCGACAACCACAAGCGCTACATGGAACTGCTTGCCAAGCGCGAGGCGATATCCGCCAAGATGAAGGGCGGCATCCCCGACATGGGCGCCATCCAGGAGATGGTGCAGCTTGGCATCGAGATGGAGCCCGCCGCGAAGGAGGAGCGCTCCACGCTCGTTCGCCAGGTGGCTCGCGAGCTCGGCTACACGGGCGACGACGTGGAGGTAATCCATGACACGATGAAGAGCATCTACGACTGCACGAGCGGTGGCGGCCTTGGCGGCCTTGGCGACATCAGCGAGGCCATGGGCGGCCTTGGCGGCGGCCTCGGCGGAGGCGCGCCTGACGTGAAGGTTGAGACGCAGGTCATAGGCCTGTAGGCATCATTTGACACATTCTGCAATCTGACAAGGAGAACACCAATGATCAACAGACGTTCTTTCATCGGCACTGCTTCGCTTGCAATGATGGCAGCAGGCATGCCTTTCGCCGCTTCTGCCGAGCAGAAGTCGAAGTGCGGCAAGAAGGTGCCGTTCAAGTTCGGGATGGCGGGATTCTCGTGCCACCGTCTTTCGGTGGACGAGACGCTAGACCTCATGAAGAGGCTTGACCTGCAGTACCTCTGCATCAAGGACTTCCACCTTCCGTTCAAGTCCACCGACGCGCAGATCGCCGAGTTCAAGCAGAAGTGCGCCGACCATGGCGTGATAGGCTATGGTCTTGGACCCGTCTACATGGACAACAAAGACCAGGCCAAGCAGACCTTCGAGTTCGCCAAGCGCGTGGGCGTGAAGACCGTAGTGGGCGTTCCCTTCGAGATGAGGGAGATCAACGGCAAGAAGCAGCGCGCCGAGTCGCGTTCGCTCTGCGAGTTCGTTAGCGGCCTCTGCGCCGAGTACGACATGTTCTACGCCATCCACAACCATGGCCCAGACATGCCGCACCTCTTCCCCACCGGCGAGGCGTCGTTCAACATGGTGAAGGACCTCGACCGCCGCATGGGCCTCTGCCTCGACATTGGCCACGACTACCGCGCCAAAGCGAACCCGGCCGACTCCATCCGCCGCTTCCATACGCGCATTTTCGACATGCACGTGAAGAACATCCGCCTCAAGCCCAAGTACCACGCAGTTCCCATGCCGCGCGGCGAGATGGACCTCTGGGAGGTGGTGCGCACGCTCGTCGAGGTCGGATACACCGGCTGCTGCTCGCTCGAGTACGAGTCGTTCCCCGGCAAGGGCGTGAAGCCCGGCATCAAGGAGAACGACGTGGCCGAATGCGTGGGCTACTTCAAGGCCCTCATGAAGGCCGTCGAGGGTTGAAGAGCATCCTCATACTCGGAGCCACCGGCTCCATAGGCGCGAGCGCGTGCGACGTGGTGCGCACGCACCCGCGCGACTTCTGCGTGGCCGGAATCGCCGTGCGGAGCAGCCGCGAACGGGCGGAGGCGCTTGGACGCGAGTTCAACGCGCCCGTCTTCGTTGGCGAGGACGCCGCTCTGAGGGCCGTCGAGGAGACCGAGGCGGATCTCGTGCTCGTATCCACCGTGGGGCTCTCCGGCCTTGCGCCGACTCTCGCCGCGATCGAGAAGGGCGAGAACGTTGCCCTCGCCACCAAGGAGGTGATGGTGGCGGCGGGCGAGCTCGTGTGCAAACGCGCCGAGGCGAAAGGCGTGAAGATACTTCCGGTCGATTCCGAGCATTCCGCCATCTTCCAGAGCATAGAGGGGGCGGGCGCCACCGAATGGCGGGGCAGGCGCGACGTGGCGAGACTCGTGCTCACCGCAAGCGGCGGACCCTTCCTTGACGGACCGGACGACCTTTCCGCGGTCACGCCGGCCCAGGCTCTAAACCATCCTCGCTGGAAGATGGGTCCGAAGGTGACGGTTGACTCCTCCACCATGATGAACAAGGGCTTCGAGATACTAGAGGCGCGTTGGCTATTCGATATTCCCGTTGACCGCATCGATGTGGTGGTGCATCCCGAGTCGATAGTGCATTCGCTCGTGGAATTCGCCGACGGCGCCACGCTCGCCCAGCTTTCCCCACCCGATATGCGTGTGCCCATTCAGTACGCCTTCTCGTGGCCGCAGCGCCTCCCTGCCGAACGTCGTGCGCTAGACCTCCCTGCCCTCGCATCGCTCACATTCCGCGCGCCGAGCGAAGAACGTTTTCCCTGTCTGCGCCTCGTGAAGGAGGCTGCGCGAGCCGGCGGCACACAGACGGCCGCTCTCAGCGCTGCGGACGAAATCGCCGTAGAGCGTTTTCTGGCTGGAGAGATACTCTACACGGACATTCCGCGCCTTGTCTCCGACACGATGCACGCCGCGCCGTATCTGCCATGCGATTCGCTTGATAACATTCTCGCCGCCGACTCCTTCGCCAGAGACTTTGCCTCACATTGGAGCGTTTGATGGTGACTAATTTTCTGGTTTAGAGGTTTCTGGTTTCCAGTTTCGAAGTTTTGAACTTACTCAAACCATAAACCTTGAAACCTATAAACTCCGAAACTTCGAAACACGAAAAACATCATTTCTCCTTGTAAGATTTCACTACATGGCGCGAGTAGTGAGTGCAGAAAAAGGAGAAATGCGATGTGCGGCATTGAAGACGACTTTGAAGAAGAGTATCTAGAGGACGAGATCCTCGACGCGAACGAAATGCTCTATGAGCTTGAATTGGCGGAGCATGGCGATGTGCAGGCGCAGTATCGTCTTGCGGGCATCTACGCCGATCGCACGGCGGTTGTTCATGACGTGAAGAAGTGCGCCGAGTGGATGCGTCTTGCGGCCAGAAACGGCTGGCCGCAGGCCGTCGCCGTGCTTTCGGCCGCAGGTCTTGACGCCTCCGACGAACGCATCTTCGCCGCGTTTTCGAACTGCGACGGCAAGTTAACGCCACAATCTTGTTGCGTGGGATTCTGAGATGTGATACACTCTTTTTATGGAAACGCGTGAAGAACAGTGCATCAGGATAACGGCTAAGGAAGTCGCGTCATTTTCGGAGCTGGAGAGAAGGCTTCTCTTCCAGTTTGAATTCGGCAGGCGCGAATGGCAGATTGGGGAACTTCGCAGTGCCACGTCCTCTGTGAATCACAGAGATGTAGGCGCCTTGGAGTGCTGCAACGCATGCGAGAGATTATGCGCAAAGGGCATTGTGCGTTGTACCTTCGCCCCTAAGACGGTGACGTCGCGTCGATTCAAGGTGATGCGCTCGCTCGACATGTCCGCGACGCGCGTACTGCTTGGCGAGGCGCTGGTAAAGGGCTGGTGCCCCGTATTTTCGAGCTGGACCTATGACTCGAGAAGAGAGCGGGAGAAGATGGCGGCACTGTACTCTCTGCTTTGCGGCGGGAAAGATTATTCTATGCCGAAGGACGCTTGGTCCCTGCATGAGATGACGTGGATTAACGTGGCGCGTTTCGCCAACATGGTTGGTCCGGACGATGTCGTTCCGAAGATGGCGTTCCCATTGAGCACAGGCGACTTCGTGTTTCGCGTCCTCCTTTCCGTGCTATTCTGCCAGGGGCTGGACGTCTCGTCTTTGATGGAGGACTGGCACCGCCACGTCAGCATTCGCGCCAAGGGCTCGATTGGCATGTACAGCGCGATTGAATATGCCGCGATGTGCGTGTGGACAGGGCATCTCGATTGGCTGGATACAATCGCCGGCAAAGTGCAGAACAACGACGTGGAGTCGTTTGTGGCGGCGTGCAGAGACATTGCGAAGGGCGATTTTCAATCTGCCGAAAAGCACATGTCGTTCATGGAGATGTATGTGAGCAGTCGCGAGGCAGACTACGAGTCCAATCTCGCGTCGATGCCTGCCTCCCATCTTCTCGCTCTGTTCGTGACGGCGCTTACTAAGCCGAAGAAGACGCGCATAGCCCGCCTGGCGGCCAAGTTCTACCCTTACAAGGAGAGCTTTGTAAACAGATTGCCGACTTCCGCGCAAATTTGGTTCACGCGCAGGTTGAAGAACAGTTTCTCATATTTCAAACTTGTGACTTTTCCGGGATATGTTATTCCTGTTGAGGACTGGGATTCGCCCGTATGCGAATCCGGGCATGTTGTGCGTGCGCTGCTTTCGGACGTCAGCCGAGAAGATGCCGAACAGAAGTCGCAGCGCATGCTAATGCTTGCGAAGAAGGCAATGGAGCAAGGCTGCCCGACTTTGGCAGGCGCGTATCTAGCCGCGTTCGGATGGACGTTCAAGGGAACGTGCGCCGACGAGGCGGAACACCTGGCGGAAGAGGTGACGGCCCGTGGGGGCGTGTGGCTGCGCGCATACGAGAAGACGGCAAATCCCTGGAAGCTCGTGGTGGAGGCGTTTGACAAGTGCCTGCCCAAGTCCGCGAAGGAGTCCGCCAAATCAGCCGGGCAGGCGAAGTCCGGCAGGATCGTGTGGTCGCTTAATCTCATTGCATCGAATTATCGCGATCTGAACGATCGCGAACACCTAGTTCCGGAGGGCATCTACTCCGTATGGAGATTGACGCCGTGCTTCCGCGGGCCGCGCAGTCCTGACGACGGATCGAAGGACAGGGCGATTTCGTTCAAGGCTCTGACTTCCGGGAAGTACGACGCCGTGCTGTGCGAGGCGGACAATGCCGTCATGAAGGCGCTGCAGAAGGACAATCCGTACGGACTCTCCAATCCAGACATAACGCCATCGGTAATGGAGGCGCTGTGCGGACACTATGCCGTGTCGCGCTGTCACCGAAATTCCAGGGACAAGTTGGTTTACGACTCGGTGTCGCTTGAGCGGCGTGAACTGCCTCTTGCCGTGAAGTCTGCCGCGGACGGCGGATTTTCGATCTCGATTGAGCCATGGTGCGTAAATGTGGATGAGCCATATGCCATCAGAATGGGAGCTACCGACCATGAACTTCTCTACTATGCCTTCCCCAAGGCGGCTCTAGCCGCGATGGAGGTGTTTAGTTCGTTTGGAAACTCAGGGACGATCGAAATCCCGAAAGAGGGCGTAGAGGCGATGCGTCCGCTTTTGCCGCGTATGGGGGCTCTTGCGCCGATCCAGGGAGAGCTTTCCGCCATGGGAGGCGGGGCGGGGCTTGAGCGCATTCCCGGCAACACGGTTCCGCTGATGCGCATCGAGTTCGAGGAGGGAGTTCTCTCGCTGTCTATGCACGTCAAACCCCTGGCGGAAAGCGATCTGTTGTTCGTGCCGGGTGCCGGTCAGCCGGAGCGGCTCGTGGCGCACAACAGGGCGTCAGCGGTTCTCGTGCGCGACCTTGCCGCGGAGAAGGCTGCGGCGGATCGCGTAAGAACGGCGCTTTCCGACTTCGAGTCGTGGGCAATTGACGATGGGGCCTGGCGGATAGACTCGCTCGTGAATTCGCTCAAGGCACTTGCGGCGCTGAAGGATCTCGGAGATGCGGTGAGCCTTGAATGGCGCAAGGGACGTAGGGTGACGATCTCGGCGCCGAAGCCAGGCGCATGGAAGCTTTCGGCAGTCGGCGGAACCGATTTCTGGTTCTCCGTGAGCGGCGAGTTCAAGCTCGACAGCGGAAGAATGCTTTCGATTGCGGAGTTGATCGCCGCCTTCCGCAACCGCAATGGAGAGTTCGTGCCGTTCGGCGACGGCGAGTATCTGCGCCTCACTTCCTCGCTTGTAAAGCGCATCGAGGCGCTCGACTTGGCGGGTCGAGTGAAGGGCAAGGTGCTGGAAGTGCCACCGGCCGCGATTCCGATGCTGGACGGCGCGTTCGCGGGCGACGAAGATATGCCGCTGCCGCGGACGATGGAGGAGCGCGCGGACGCTATAAGGGCAGCGTTCGAGAGAAAGGTCGAACCGCCCGCGCGCCTCAAGGCCGAGCTGCGTCCATACCAGCGCGACGGATACGAGTGGCTCTCGCGCCTCGCGTCGTGCGGACTGGGGACGTGCCTCGCGGACGACATGGGCCTCGGAAAGACGGTGCAGGTGCTGGCGCTTCTGCTCGAACGCTCTCAAGATGGTGCCTCGCTCGTCGTAGCCCCGGCGTCGGTATGCGGCAACTGGCGCTCGGAGATCGCCCGCTTCGCGCCCACTCTGCGCACGGTCATGGCGTGGGACGAGAAGGCGGACGAGATGGACGCCGTCAACGCTGCGGGACCTGGCGACGTCGTCATCGCGGGGTACGGGCTTCTCGTTTCCCGTCAGAAGCAGTTCTCCGCGCTTTCGTGGAACGGAGTTGTGCTCGACGAGGCGCAGGCGATAAAGAACGAGACTTCCAAGCGCGCCCAGGCGGTGCGCCGCCTGAAGGCGAAATTCCGCGTGGCGGCCACGGGCACGCCGGTCGAGAACAGACTCACCGAGCTCTGGAGCATAAGCGAGTTCCTGAACCCCGGGCTTCTCGGCTCTGTGAACGACTTCGCGCGCCGCTTCACCGTTGACGGCAGGGCCACGCCCGCGCTCAAGCGGCTCGTCTCGCCGCTCATCATGCGCCGCGTCAAGCGCGACGTGCTGGACGATCTGCCCGAGAAGACCGAGATCACCATCCCCGTCATTCTCGGCGACGACGAACGCGCCGGATACGAGACATGCCGCCGCATCGCGCTGGAGACGCTCGAGGATGGCGGCGCGGAAAACAGGATATCCATTCTCGCGGAGCTGATGCGCCTCAGGCGCTACTGCTGCCACCCATCGCTCGTTCTCGGCGAGGCGGCGGTGGAGAGCGCGAAGATGGACGCTCTTCTGGAGCTTCTCGGCGGACTGCGCGAGAACCGCCACAGGGCGCTTGTGTTCAGCCAGTTCACCGACTATCTCGCGATTGTGAGAAGGGCGATCGACGCCCAGGGATGGTCGCATCTGTATCTCGACGGCGGAACCCCGGCAGCCGAGCGTTCGCGGCTGGTGGAGTCGTTCCAGCGCGGCGACGGCGACTTTTTCCTGATCTCTCTGAAGGCGGGCGGAATGGGCCTCAACCTTACCGCGGCCAACTACGTGATACTTCTCGACCCGTGGTGGAATCCGGCGGTGGAGAACCAGGCTGCGGACCGCGTGCACCGCATCGGGCAGAAGAATCCAGTCACGGTGTACCGGCTCATCGCATCCGACACCGTGGAGGAACGCGTCCTTGAGCTGCACAGGGAGAAGAAGTCAATCGCCGAAGACGTGCTCGACGGCGCCTCCTCCACTGCCCTCACGCCCGACGAGCTCATGCGCCTATTCCGGTAGCAGCGTCGTCGATTCCGCAACGAGCGGATTCTTCGACAAGATGTCCAAAACTCCCAGTAAGCGAAAGCAAAAAGAAATGAAGGTTCAAAAAATGAAAACTAAAACTCTGATTGTTTCTGTTGGTCTTGTGGCGGCATCGTTCGCGCAGATGGCGGCGCAGGCCGTACCCGAAGCGCAAGCAAAGAACGCCTACATCTTCTCGTACTTCTGCGGGCAGAGCGACGGACTGCACCTCGCGGTGAGCGACAACGGCCTCAAGTGGACCGCGCTCAACGGCAACAAGAGCGTCCTGAAGCCCACGGTGGGCAAGGACCGCCTGATGCGAGACCCCTCGATCTGCCGTGGCCCCGACGGCGTGTACCGCATGGTGTGGACCACGAGCTGGCACGACCGCATCATCGGCTATGCCGAGACGCGCGACTTTGTCAACTGGAGCGAGCAGCGCGCGATCCCCGTGATGGAGCACGAGAAGGGATGCCGGAACTGCTGGGCGCCGGAGCTCACCTACGATCCCGACACCGGCACGTACCACATCTACTGGGCGTCTACGATTGCCGGACGCGGCGACGGGCATCGCATCTACCGCACCACGACGCGCGACTTCAAGACGTTCACGCCTACAGAGAAGTGGTTCGACCCTGGCTTCAGCGTGATCGACGCCGCGATCGTGCGCGATCCGCTCACGCATGACTGGGTGATGACGATAAAGGACGAACGCGAGAAGCCTGTCGCGAAGAAGCACATCCTCACAACGCGCACGAAGTCCCTGGACAAGGGTTTCCCCACTAAGCTTGAAGGCCCGATAAACTTTGGACCTGACTGGGTCGAAGGTCCTTCGCCGTTCCTCGTCGGCAACGACATACTTGTCTGTTTCGACAACTACCGGCGCGGACGTTACAACATGATCTCCAGCTCCGACGGCGGGAAGACCTGGAAGGACCGCACTGCGGAGCTCAGCCTGCCGAAAGGCATCCGCCACGGCACGGTCATAGCGGTTCCCAGGCAGGAGAAGGACGCGCTGGCCGCGAGATTCCGCGACTAGGTTCCGCAACTTGTTGCGCGGCAGTCTCTCTTTTGGTAAAATATCTGTCCCATGGGCGCATTGCGCCCGGAAAAGAGAAAGAACATGACGAGAGAATACAAAGTGGGCCTTGTGGGCGTTGGCGCCGTGGGCTCTGAGATGATCAAGGTGCTGAAGGAGAGGCATTTCCCCTGCGGCAAGGTGCAGGTGTTTGCCTCGCGCGAGCGCGACGAGGTGATCGGCGGCGAGACGTACCACGTGCTGAAGGCGGGCGAAGACTCCTTTGCCGGCCTTGACATTGTGCTATTCGCGGGCAAGACAGACGTTGCCCTGCAGCTGCGCGACGCCGTGGTGAAGTCCGGCGCCAAGATGATCGACAACTCCCGCGCCTTCCGCCAGGATCCTGACGTGCCACTCGTGGTGCCGCAGGTCAACGCGGAGGACCTCGACTGGAACAAGGGCGTGATCGCGAACCCCAACTGCACCACCGCCATCATGCTCGAGGCGGTCGCCCCGCTGCACCGCGCCAAGAAGCTGCGACGCCTCGTCGCCGCCACCTACCAGGCCGCCAGCGGCGCGGGCGCGCCTGGCCTTGACGAGCTTGAGAACCAGATACACGCCTACGCCAAGGGCGAGCCGCTCACGGTGAAGGCGTTCCAGCACCAGCTGATGTACAACCTCATTCCGCACATCGACAAGTTCGACGAGACGAACTGGTACACGCTCGAGGAGCTCAAGATGCTCAACGAGGCACGCAAGATGCTGCACCATCCCGGCCTCAAGCTTTCCTGCACGTGTGTGCGCGTGCCGATTGCCCGCGCCCACTCCGAGAGCCTGAACCTCGAGTTCGAGGAGGAGATCACGCCCGAGGAGGCGCGCGAGATTCTCTCGAAGGCCGAGGGCGTGAAGGTGGTGGACGATCCGCTGAACGGCGGCTATCCGATGCCGCTTGATGCAACGGCGAAGTACGACGTTCTTGCCGGGCGCATCCGTCAGGACATCAGCCGCGACGACAAGCGTGGGCTCGAGATGTTCGTCTCGGGCGACCAGCTGCTGCGCGGCGCGGCGCTGAACGCCGTCGAGATCGCGGAGCATCTCGTCAAGAGAGGGCTTGTGTGAGAAAAGCGCGTGAGGCCTGTCAGAATCGTCCGGCTGGGTCGCCAATACACTTGTAACGATTTGCACAAGACAACGAAAAGGAGAAAAGACATGAAGAAGATCATTGTTTTCTTGGCAGTTGCCGCATGCATGGCGAGCGGCGCATTTGCCTCCGGCAAGCACCACAACAAGGTGCGCAAGGGAGAGGTGGCGGCCGGAATCGCCGCCGGAGTTGCCAGCGTTCTCTTCGGCGTGCCCGAGCCTCCACCTCCGCCGCCCCCGCCCGTGGTGGTGCAGCAACCCGTGGTGGTCCAGCAGCCTGTGGTGGCGCAGCCAGTTGTGACCACGCCGGTCGTGACGCAGCCCGTCGTGACGCAGCCCGTTGTTACCACGCCTGTGGTGACGCCCGTCGTGACGCCGGCGCCTGTCGTTGTGCCCCCGCCGCCAGTGGTGCGGCCTGTGAGGCCTCTGCCTCCTCCGCCTCCGCCGCGCCGTCATCCCTACCGTCGCTGGTAGTAGCGCCTGGAGCGTGAAGCGGTGTATCTAAAACAGCTTGACATCATAGGCTTCAAGTCCTTTGCGGACCGTACCCGGCTCACTTTCGAGCCGGGCATGATAGCCATTGTGGGCCCCAACGGATGCGGCAAGTCCAATGTCTCCGACTCCATCCGCTGGGTGCTCGGCGAACAGCGCCCCACGGCCATCCGCTGCTCGAAGCTGGTGGACGTGGTGTTCAACGGCACTGACACGCGCAAGCCGCTCGGCATGGCGGAGGTGTCGATCACCTTCGCCGACTGCGAGAAGGAGCTTGGCACCGACTATCACGAAGTCACAGTGACCCGCCGCGTGTACCGCGACGGATCAGGAGAGTATTTCATCAACAAGGCGCGCAGTGGCCTGAAGGACATCAAGCGCCTCTTCATGGGCACTGGCATCGGCACCACGTCGTATTCCGTGATGGCGCAGGGCCAGATCGACCAGATTCTTTCGTCCAAGCCCGAAGACCGCCGCGCCGTCTTCGAAGAGGCGGCCGGCATCACGAAGTTCAAGGCCGACCGCAAGGAGGCGCTGCGGAAGATCGAGCAGACCGAGCAGAACCTTCTGCGCGAAGCCGACGTGCTGCGCGAGATGAAGCGCCAGATCGGCTCGCTGCAGCGCCAGGTGGGCAAGGCCGAGCGCTACAAGACGCTGCGCGACGAGCTGCGCGGGCTCGACATCTACGTTTCGAAGGGCAAGATCCAGGCGTTCAACCTCGCGCTCGAGATGAACGCCGCCAATCAGCGCGAGACTGAGCAGAAGATTCAAGACGCCACCGCCGCAGTGAACGACGCTGAGCGCGCGAGCCAGCAGATCCATGCCGACATGCACCAGCTCGAGGAACGTCTCGCCGCTCTCCAGGCGCAGCAGGCGCAGGCCGAAGGACAGTACGCCCGCGCCCGTGAGATGATCGGCGTGAACGAGCAGCGCATCGCCGAGTACAAGGCGTGGAGCGACCGCGACGATCGCGAAATCAGCGCCACCCGCCGACAGCTCGAGGAGATCGGCATGCAGACAGAGTCGCTGGCGCAGAAGACCGCTCTGCTCGAAGAGGGCGTGGAGTCCGCAAAGGCGGCGCTGGAGGAGGCGGAGACCGCGTTCAACGCGGCAAGCGCCAAGATCGACGAGCTGCGCCAGACGCTGCAGGCGGCGCGCGGCGAGGCGGTGGCGTGCGACAGGCGCGCGGCGGCTGACCGCGACGAGATCGCCCGCATCGAGGCGCAGAGCCGCGAACAGTATCTAAAGCGCGAGCGCCTCGCAAGCGAGGAGGCGCAGCTTTCGGCAATGTCCGCAACTGCCGAGGAGACGCTTGCCTCCGTGAAGGAGCGCCTCGAGACGGCGCGCGCCGAAGAGGAGGACGCCGTTGCGGCGTCGCAGATGGCCGCGGAGGAGCTTGAGACGCTGAGGGCCGAGATCGCAGAAGCGCGCGATCACCTCGGCGAGATGCAGGCCGATGCCGCCGCGAAGGAGGCGCAGCTTGAGATGCTCAAGGACGAATCGGCCGCGAAGACCGTCCTTGAGAACGTGCTGCAGGACGCCACGGGCGACGTGCGTCTCGTGGCGCAGGAGACCGGCTGCGAAGGGGCCGAGGTGAAGCCGGGCGACCGGCTTGTGGATCATTTGAGCATTGCGGAGGACGAACGCGAGGCGGCGGACCGCCTGTTGGGCGACGTCGTGCTTGTGGGCGGCGAGAAGGGCGTGTGGAATCCCTCGACGGCCGTCGAGTCGTCCAGCGGCAGAATGTCGCCCATCACCGAGGCGGAGCGCGCGCTTGCCGATCTGAAGTCGCGCATCGAGCATGCGCGCGAGACTCTGGCCACGGGCGCTGAGCGTACCGCTGCCCTCGCCGAGACGGCACGCGCCGCTGAGGCCCGCCTCACAAACGCACGCCGCGCGGCCGCGCAGGCCGAAGGCGAATGCGGCAGCGTGGCGCGCGATGCCGCATCCGTGAAGGAGCGGCTTGAGTGCGTGCGCGCCGAGCTCGCTGGCGTGAACGCGGCGAACGCGGGAGATGACGCTCGCCGCGCGGAACTCGCCGCCGACCTCGAAGAGACGATTGCGAAGCGCGACGCTCTCATGGACCGCGTGGCTGTGGAGCAGGACGAGCTTCAGAGGCTCGAGGTGGAGCACGGCGAGGATAGTCGCCGCCTCACGGAGCGCCGCATCACAGCCGCGCAGATGGAGAACGAGCTGCAGCTCACCGCCCAGCAGAACGCTGACGCCGACAGGCGCCGCGAGGAGCTGCAGAAGATGATCGCCGGACGCGAGGCGGGAATCCGCGGATACGAGGATTCCATACAGCGTCTGCGCGACGAGACGGCCGAGCTGATGGCGTCGCTGGACGACCTCAAGCAGGGCGCGGTCGACATCCACGGCCAGGTGGAGGAGGCCCGCATGGAGCGCGGCGAACTGCAGGCGCGCCTTTCGCAGAGCGAGGGTGGACTCGGCGCCAAGCGCGCCTCGCTCGACGAGGCGAGGGCGTTCAAGGGACGCCTCGAAGTGGCCGCAACCGAGGCGACGATGCGCAGGCAGAACGTCTACGATCATCTGAACCAGGAGTATGGCCTCGACGCGAACGCCGTGCTGCGCGAACCCGATCCCGACTGGAAGGGCGGCGAGCCGCCGCCGAACGACGTCCTTGAGGAACGCGTCAATTCGCTTACGGCGCAGATAGCGGCGCTTGGCCCGGTGAACATGGTGGCTATCGAGGAGTTCCGCGAGCTTGAGGAGCGATACACGAAGGAGAAGGAACAGGAGGCCGACCTCCTTGCGGCCAAGGAGCAGATACTCGCGCTCATCGCTAATCTGAACGAGAAGAGCGGCGACATGTTCCGCACCACCTTCGAGCAGGCGAACCAGAATTTCCAGAAGATGTTCACGAAGCTCTTCAACGGCGGCGAGGCGCGCCTCGTGCTGCTGGAGAACGCCGAGGATCCGCTGGAGTGCGGCATCGACATCATCGCGCGTCCTCCCGGGAAGCGTCCGCAGAGCGTCACGCTCCTTTCCGGCGGCGAGCGAACGATGACGGCCGTGGCCCTGCTCTTTGCGATCTTCATGATCAAGCCCGCGCCGTTCTGCATGCTCGACGAGCTGGACGCTGCTCTTGACGACGCGAACATCGGCCGCTTCGTGGAGGCTCTGAAGGAGTTCCTCGACCGCAGCCAGTTCCTCATCATCACGCACAACCAGCACACCATCGCGGGATCCGACCTCGTGTACGGCGTGAGCCAGCAGGAGAAGGGCATTTCGCGCATCATCTCGATGCGCCTTGCCGACATAGGCGTGAAGCCCGTGCCGGAGGACGAGGCGAAATGAAGCTTCGCGTGCGCCTTGCGGCAGTTGCCATCGCGGCAGCACTCATGGCTGCGGGTGCACCATCCGCCGCGCCGCGCAATCCCGTGTATCCGCGCAGCACGCCTGATCCAACTTGCTGGCGCGCGCCCGACGGCACGTGGCGCCTTTCGTCCACGCAGCAGAGGATTCTGCGCAGCTCGGACTTCTTCACGTGGACCGACACGGGGCGGCGCCTCTTCACGCGCGAGGAAGAGCGGCGCATCCGCGGCAGATGGAAGAACATCTGGGCTCCGGACGTCTTCAAGTACCGCGGCGAGTATCTGCTCTACGTCACCCACATCAACTCGGCGGCGGACAGCGCGATCTACGTGTATTCTTCCACGAGTCCCGACGGTCCGTTCACCAATGGCCGCATGCTCACGTACGGACGCGACACCGGCATTATCGACACGATCGACCCAGAGGTGGTGCGCGACCCGGCGTCAGGCCGTCTGTGGCTCTTCTTCGGCTCGACGGGGAAAGTCCACCGCGTGCCCCTTTCGTCCGACGGCAAGTCCATCCCGAAGGGTGCGAAATACGAGCACGTGGCCGGCCGTCACGTTCACGACAATCCCGACCGCATGCACGTTCTCGAGGGCACGTATCTGCACTGGCGCAAGGGGTGGTGGTATCTCTTCGCGAGCAGGGGGCGCTACTTCGACTGGTCGTATGCGATCGTGGTGGGCCGTTCGAAGAAGCTCACGGGAGAGTTCGTTGACCGCGAGGGACGTCCGCTGAAGGAGGGATACGGAACGGTGATCCTCTCTTCCGAGAAGGGCGACGAGTTCTTCGGTCCAGGGCACAACGGCGAGATATTCATGGTGCGTGGGCATGACTACATGCCGTTCCACTGCCATGTGGAGGGACCAACGCCGCAGGCGCGTCCGCTCTTCGTTCAGGAGGTGCTGTGGGACCGCGACGGCTGGCCGCACTTCGCCGGCTCCAAGCCTGAATCCGATCCCCGCGCTGACGTTTTGCGAACATCCCGCTAGACTGCGCGTCTAGAATGTGATATAATTTATTTCATGTTTCTTAGGGAAGCATTCTGCACTAGACGAATATGCTACAGGAGGATAGGAGATGGTTACGGCGATAGTCGTGGCGGCCGGAAAAAGCGAGCGCATGGGCACTGGAACGGACAAGGCGTTTCTGAACCTTGGTCCGCGTCCTGTCGTTGCGTGGAGCCTTCTGGCGTTTGAGCGCTGCGCGGACATAGACAAGATAGTTCTCGTGGTGCGGAGGGACCAGATCAACGCGGCGAAGTCTCTCGCCCGCATGTTCGGCATCTCAAAGCTGCTCAACATCGTGGCAGGCGGAGCGAAGCGGCAGGACTCCGTGATGAATGGGCTCAAGGCATTGGACGTCGACGCGCGGTTCGTGGTTGTGCACGACGGGGCGCGTCCGTGCGTGACGCCCGAGACGATTTCCGAAACAGTCAAGCTTGCCCGCCGCTGCGGAGCGGCCGTTGTGGGCCGCCATATATGGGACACCGTGAAGTTCGTCGAGAAGGGCACCACCGTCACCCGCACAGAAGACCGTTCCAAGCTCTGGGCCATCCAGACTCCGCAGGCATTCGACGTGCGTCTCCTGAAACGTGCCTACGAGGCGGTTGTGGAGCAGCAGAAGGAAGTCACCGACGACGCCTCGGCCGTCGAGCTCATCGGAGAGCCCGTGAAGATCTACGAAACAGAGAAGCCAAACCTCAAGATCACCACGGTGGAGGATCTCAGGATGGCTGCTGCAATAGTTCTGAAGTGACGGCCGCATGGGAAAAGTCTACGCCATACTCGGTGACATCCACGCGAACATCGACGCCTTGCATGTCGTTCTCGACGACGCCCGCTCAAACGGCGTGACGGATTTTGTTTGCCTGGGCGATGTTGTGGGATACAATGCAGAGCCCGCGGAGTGCATCCGCATCGTGCGCGACGAGCTTTGCTGCCCGGTGGTGCGCGGCAATCACGACCACTACGTGTCGTATCTCGACACGAACCTCGCCGACTTCCACCCCAGCGCGGCGCAGGTGGTGCAGTGGACGCGCAGCCAGCTTTCGGAGAGCGACATCAAGTGGCTGCACGACCTGCCGCTTCGCCGTCCCGTGATGGGCTTCATGCTTGTGCACTCCACTCTCGACAAGCCTGAGGACTGGGGATACGTCTTCGACAACCAGCAGGCCGAGGCCAACTTCAGCTACCAGATGACGCCGGTATGCTTCCATGGCCACACTCATGTGCCCATCGTGTACGCGCACGAGCCGCGCGGCGTTGTGCACTACGAGCCCCGCGACTTCAACATCGAGCTCGGGCAGAAGCTCTTCATAAACGTCGGATCGGTAGGGCAGCCGCGCGACGGCGATCCGCGCGCGTCGTACGTCATCTACGACGTTGCCGCGCGCCAGATACGCTTCAGGCGCCTTGAATACGACGTGCAGGCCGCAATGGCGCGCAACCGCGCCGCGAGACTGCCGGAGAAGTGTGCGGCGCGTCTTGAGGTTGGCCGCTAACCAGGAGTGATTGTCTTGACGAGGAGGCAGCTTATGAAAAGATTCTCGAGAATTTTGACGGCGGTGCTGCTTGCGGGATGTACGGGATGCTTTTCGTCGAGCACGCCCGACTCGCGTGCATGGCTTGTGGCGCCCCGCACCGATCTGCAGCAGACCGCCGCGCCGGAGGGAGGCTCGGCCTTCTCCGCGACACGTCTGGGAGCGGTGACGGTGAGCGCTCCATATGACCGCGCGCCGTTCGTGGTGCGACGCGCCGATGGATCCGTGGCGTTCGACGCATACAACGTGTTCGCATCCGCGCCGGCTCTTCTGCTGCGCGCGCCGGTGCGCAGCCGCCTGCAGGCAGACGGACGCTTCGGGCATGTGGTGTCGTCGTCGAGCGCAGCCTCGGCGGACGCGCAGGTTGAGGTGACGGTGACGGATCTTTCGCTCGACTGCCGCGACTGTTCCAAGCGCACGGCGCGCGCGGCCGTGAGCCTCGACGTGGTGAAGTCAGGAAGGGGTCCTCGCGACGTTGCTCTCGTCGGATCGGGTTCAGGCGAGGCGGATGCAAGCGCCGGCGACTATTCGGCTGCGTTTTCGGCCGCGTTCGACGCGGCAGTGGCCGAGGCGCTGCGCAGCCTTAAATAAGGCGTGAGCGATTCTTCTAGGAGTTACACTCAGGTGACAAGTCGCCATTCCGATTATGCTATACTATTGGCGAAATTTTGCTGTACGCAGTTGGCCCTCCCCTCTGCGTACAGTATTTTTTTTGCAGCGTGATTTCCAGTTCCGTTTATAATTTCAGCTTAACAGGAGACAAGAATGAAAATGAAAGCAACGATGTTGGTGGGCGCCGCGATTTTTGCGGCTGTCGTGCATGCGAAGGACGCCGCGTCCCTCTTTGGAGGAGCCGAATGGATCGAGCAGCCAGCGGAGCTGAACGCCGCCGCGCCGCGTTTCTCCACCACGTTCAAGGTCGATCGGGATGGCCCCGCCGAGATCGCGATCTGCGGACTCGGCCAGTACGTGGCCACTCTCAACGGAAAGCCGATTGGCCGCGGCGACGAGTTCAATCTCCCCGGCTGGACGCGCTCCACCAAGACCTGCTTCTACAACGTTTTCACTCCTTCGCTCAAGGCGGGCGAGGCGAACACGCTCGAGATCACGCTCGGCAACGGAATGTACAATGTGCCCACGCCCGGCAAGGGACTCTACACGAAGTTCGTCGGAAGCGAAGGCGAGAAGAAGCTGATCGTCGGCGGCGTCGTGAAGACGTCTCTGAAAGACTGGAAGGTCTCTCCTAGCGAAGTCGTGCGCACGCATGTGTACAGCGGCGACGACATCGACCACACGGCCGACCTCTCGCGTTCAGTTCCAGTGGCTGCCGCGAAGGCGCCGAAGGGCGCGCTCAAGGAGGCGCCTTTCGTGTGCAGGCTGCAGGAGACGCGCAGGCCCGAGAAGACGATGCGCGTTTCGGACGAGGAGCTCACCGTTGACTTCGGGCAGAACGCGGCGTACGTGCCGACGGTCGTCGCGAAGGGCCCGCGCGGGAGCCGCGTGGAGATCGAGTTCTCCGAGATACCGCTCCGTCCCGGCGAGACGCGCATCACGAAGAAGCCGGGCGGCTACCACGGCACGGTCGCGCGCTGCGCGTTCACTCTCGCGGGCACGGGAGACGAGTCGTTCACGCCGCCGTTCTTCTACTACGGCTTCCGCTACATGAAGGTGCGTCTGTTTGCGGCGGCGGGTGGCGCGCCCGGTGATCGCGCCCTGCCGGAGCTTGTTTCCACGTCCGCGCGCGTGGTGATGGCGGACGCTCCCCGCGCCGGTTCTTTCGCGTGCTCCATTCCGCTTTTCAACAAGATTCACGACATCTGCTGGTGGGCGCAGCGCTCCAACATGCAGAGCGTGTTCACCGACTGCCCTCACCGCGAGAAGCTCGGCTGGCAGGAGCAGGACCACATCCACGCCGAACAGATCCGCTGGGGCTGGAACGCGGACGCGATGTTCGCGAAGACGTGCATGGACCTTGCCGATTCGCAGCTTGCGAACGGGATGGTTCCCGACATCGCGCCGGAGTACACTGTGTTCCGCGGCGGCTTCCGCCATTCGATCGAATGGGGTTCGTCGATGATCCAGATTCCGTGGCAGCAGTACGTGTGGACAGGCGACACGTCGCTCATCGGTGCCTACTGGGACAACATGGTCGCCTATCACAAGTACATCCGCGCGCAGTCGCAGAACGAGAAGCGCGGGAAGTTCATCACGCCCGGAGGCCTAGGCGACTGGTACCAGCAGACGGTGTCCGCCGAGAAGCGCCCGCAGCGCAAGACCTCCATCGACTTCACCGCGACGGCGTTCTACTACCTCAACGCCGCGACGCTCGCGAAATGCGCCGACATCCTTGGCAAGAAGGACGAAGCTGCCGCGTTCCGCGAGGAGGCCGCGAACATCAAGAAGGCGTTCAACGCGAAGTGGTGGAATCCGCAGGGACACTACTACGAGAACAATTCGCAGACCGCGAACTCGATGGCGCTTGCCTTCGGGCTCGCCGATCCCGCCGAGACGGCGGCGATCGTCGCAAACATCGTGGAGGACGTTCGCGGGCGCGGCGCGGTGGGCACTGGCGAGATCGGCTATCCGTATCTACTCCAGGTGCTCGCGGAGAACGGCTGCAGCGACGTGATCTTCGAGATGACCGCAGACGACACCAAGCCCGGCTACGGCTACATGATCCGGCTGGGGAACACGACCTGCCACGAGGCGTGGGACTGCCGCGAGGGTTCCTCCTTCAACCACTTCATGATGGCCGACATCGTGAACTGGTTCTACGGATCGCTCGCCGGAATCAGGATCGTCGAGCCCGGCTTCAGAAAGTTCATGGTCGCGCCGAACTTCCACAAGGGTCTCGACTGGGTGAAGGCAACGCACAAGGCGGCAACTGGCGAGATCAAGGTGGAATGGCGGCGCGAGCAGGGCAAGGTGCGCGTAGTGGTGGTCGTTCCCCCTGAAACGAGCGCCGTCGTGCGCCTGCCCGGCCTCGCCGACACGGTGCAGAATCCCGGCGAAAAAGAATATTCCGTTTCTTTATGATTGACTTTCCGCCCGAAAAAGAGTATAAATACATGGGCAAAGGCACTCATTAGGAGCACACATGGCAACGAACAAGTATCTTGACGCCTTCATGAAGGCGTTCCCCTTCGAGGGGCTGACATACGACGACGTCACTCTCGTGACGCAGTACGCTGATTTTCTGCCCGACGACGCGTCGCTCGAGACGAAGCTCACGTCGCGCCAGACCATGAAGGTGCCGTTCATCTCAGCCGCCATGGACACCGTGACCGAAGCGCCGATGGCAATCGCCATGGCCCTTGTCGGCGGCATCGGCGTGATCCACAAGAATCTCGAAGAGGCCGACCAAGCCGCGCAGGTCGCGAAGGTCAAGAACTACCTGAACGGACTCATCGCCAAGCCCGTATGCTTCCACGAACACGACGACATCAGCTTCCTGCGCGCCGAAAAGCGCCGCCTCGGCCTCAAGTTCAACGGCTTCCCCGTGCTTGACGACCAGGACCGCCTCGTGGGCATGATCTCCGGTTCCGACATGCGCTATGCGCCAATGAACGCCGTGACGCTCGCCGAGGTGATGCAGAAGGATCCCATCACCGCACGCCCCGGCACCACGCTCAAGAAGGCCTACGAGATCATGCGCGCCAACAAGATCGGCAAACTGCCGCTAGTGGACAAGGCCGGTCGCGTGGTGGGGCTCTACTCCTTCACCGACGTGCAGCGCCTAGTGGAGAACAAGAACCCCACCTACAACTGCGACGACCAGTTCCGCCTGCGCGTCTCCGCTTCGGTCTCCGGCGGGAAGGGCGATCTCTCGCGCATGGAGAAGCTCGCCGCGGCGGGAGTGGACGTGGTGGTGGTGGATTCCGCGCATGGACACTCGAAGGGCATCATCGAGATGACTAAGTTCATCGCGAAGCACTATCCAAAGGTGGACGTGATCGCAGGCAACATCGCGACAGGCGAGGCCGCAGTGGCGCTTGCCAAGGCCGGCGCGCACGCCGTAAAGGTTGGTATCGGCCCTGGCTCCATTTGCACCACGCGCGTTGTGTGCGGCGTTGGCATTCCGCAGCTCACAGCGGTGTACAACGCCGCCAAGGCGCTGCGCGGCACGGGCGTGGCGGTGATCGCGGACGGCGGAATCAAGCTTTCCGGCGACGTGCCGAAGGCTCTCGCGGCAGGCGCGGACAGCGTGATGCTCGGCTCCGTTCTCGCGGGCACTGACGAAAGCCCGGGCGAGAAGATCTACGCGAACGGCAGGCAGTACGTGGTCTACCGCGGAATGGGTTCCATGGCCGCTCTCAAAAACGGCAAGGGCTCTCGCGCGCGCTACTTCCAGGACAACGAGAGCGAAGACGACCTCGTGCCGCAGGGCATTGAGGGCATGGTGCCGTATTCAGGGCACGTCTCGTCCATCATGACGCAGTTCTGCGGCGGCCTGCGCGCCTCCCTCGGATACTGCGGCACCCGCACGATCGCCGAACTCCAGGCGCGTGGCAAGTTCTACCGTGTAACGGCGGCAGGTCAGCGCGAGGCGCGTCCGCACGACATCACCATCACCAAGGAAGCGCCCAATTACAGGACTTAGTGCCTAGTGCGGAGTGATGGGATGGTAGTGTTGCTGCACGCATGCTGCGGGCCGTGCGCGAGCGCGTGCGAGCCTAGATTGAAGGAGGAGGGCCACACTGTGGTCCTCTTCTTTTCAAACTGCAACATCGACACGCGCGAGGAGTTCGAGCGTCGTCTTGACGCCGCGCGCCGTCTTGGCGAAGCCGACGGCGTGGAGGTGGTGGCCGACGAATACGACCACGCAGACTGGCTGGAGAAGGTGGCCGCGGGTTTAGAGAACGAGCCCGAGAAGGGCGCACGCTGCGCGCGCTGCTTCCGCTACTCGCTTTCCCGCGCGGCCGCATGGGCCGCTGCGCATGGCTTCGATGCATTCACGACTTCGCTCACGGTGTCGCCCCACAAGGTGTCGCCGATGGTCTTTGCGGCAGGCGAGGACGCCGCATGGTCGGCGGGCGCGAAGGACTGCGGCGGCAGCGCCGCCGCTGCGCCCGAGTTTCTGAAGATCGACTTCAAGAAGCGCGACGGGTTTCTTCTTTCGCTGAAGAGATCCGCAGAGCTCGGCCTCTACCGCCAGAGCTACTGCGGATGCGAATTCTCCCGACCTCTGTGACATTGTTGAGGGAGCGCCGCATCTTGGCGACTCTTGTCACTCGGAATGTCTGAACGACAGAAGATGCCGACTAGAGGTCGATGGTCACGGTGACGTCCTTCGGCAATTTCGTTTCCTTCTCCTGCTCCTGCTGCTGTACGTTGGCTTTGGGCCTTGTGTCTTCCATCAGCTGCGCCGATTCGACGAGGCGGATGAACTCTGCGCGCCAACCGTCGTCGTCGAGTCCCTTCGCGCCCTTCGCGCGCTTGATCACGGCATTGTAAGTCGCCGAGCCCTTGTAGGCGGAGTCCTTCATCAGGAGGGCGAACTCGGCGACTGCGGACGCGAACCTGAACGCCTCCGTTGGCTCGGCCGGCGTGATGTCCTTTGCCACCACGGGCTGGTCAATGCGCGTGCTCGTATCGGCGTTGGGCAGCTTGTAGCGCAGCTTCACCGTAAGCAGCTCTCCGCTCGCAACCGGCACCTGCTTCTGGTATTTGAGATCGTCCGTCTTGGCCACCGCGTTCGTAGCGCCCGTGGGCACGAGTTCGTAAAGCGCCGTCATCGAGTGTCCGCTGCCCATCTCGCCGGCGTCCTTCTTGTCGTCGTTGAAGTCCTTGGCGGCGAGCAGCCTGTTCTCGTAGCCGAGCAGACGGTACGCGCTAACCTGAGCAGGGTTGAACTCAAGCTGCAGCTTCACGTCTTTCGCCACGGTCAGCATAGTGCCGCCGAACTCCTTCACCAGAAGTTTCTTCGCTTCGAGGATGCTGTCAAGAAAGGCGTAGTTTCCGTTGCCGGCGTTTGCGAGCTTCTTCATCATGGCGTCCTGGTAGTTGCCGCGTCCAACGCCCAGCACAGTCAGGAACACGCCGGTCTCGCGTTTAGCGGCGATGAAGCGCTCCAGCTCGGTGGGGTTGCTTATGCCCACGTTGAAGTCGCCGTCTGTGATCAGCACCACGCGGTTGTTCTTCTTTGCAGAGTAGTTCTTCATCGCCTCATTGTATGCGAGCTGCAGTCCTTCGCCGCCAGACGTGGCGCCGTCGGCATGCAGGCTTTCCAGCACCTGGAGGATTCGCGTCTTGTCCGCGCCGGACGTCGCTGGCAGCTCCACCTGCACACCGTTCGCGTAGGAGACGATCGCCACGGAATCCTCCGGCCTCAGCTGGTCCGTAAGGAGCTTCAGCGACTGAATGAGTATCGCGAACCCGCCATTGTAGCTCATCGAACCGGACTTGTCGATCAGGAACACGAGGTTGCACGGAGGAATGGACTCCTTCGGGACGCGCTTCGCCTGCACGCCCACACGCAGCAGCTTGTGCGCCGTGTTCCACGGGCACGCCCCAAGCTCGCACGCCACCGCCACAGGCACGTCTCCAGTTGGCTCCGAGTAGTCGTAGGAGAAGTAGTTCACGTATTCCTCGATGCGCACGGAATCCTTCGGCGGCAAGCGCCTGAACTCCGTCAGATAGCGGCGCATCGTCGTGTAACTCGCGGTGTCAACGTCTAGCCCGAATGTGGAAAGCGGGTTTGTCTTGACTTCGAGAAATTCATTTTCCCTGACGGCGGCATAGCGCTCCGTTCCTGCTGCGTCCGCAAGCGGTGTATGGCTTTTATGCCCGATTCTGCGGTCTTCTAATGGCCCATCACTGAGGTATTTTCCGCCGGCGCCTGTGTTTCTTGATGCTCCCATGTTTGATTTCATCAAGACAGCGGACCTGATGTTCAGCATCGCGTCAACCTCGGCGGTTTTCACGGTTTGCGCAGCACCCCGCATGGCGGCGGGGAGAGGGGCGCTGTCGTGTGAAGACGCTACGATTCCTTCGCAATGCGTATCAGCGCAGTTGACTGAAACGGTGTAGGAATGTCGTTGAGAGTCTTTTGTGAACATGACAGGCAGACCGATCAGTAGCAGAAGCGACGCGGCGAGAGCGGGAGCCCAATACATCCACATCGGGCGGCGGGGCGCGGCAGGTCTGGGAGGGGCCTTCAGGCGGAAGACGCGTTCGTATTCGCGGCGCGGGTCGTCTGTCGCCTTTATGGGCAGGCCAGTGCATGACGCAAGGCCTTCGGGAAGGGGGGTGCCCTGGGCGGCGTCGAATGCGGCCCTCGCGTCGGCAAGGTCTTCGGGTGGAATGGCGTCGACCATCCAGCTGCGGGATACGGTTTCAAGTGGGAGGTCGAGCACGTTCCACATCTGGTAGACGCGCTCGCCTATGAGAATTTCGCGGTCGGAGGCGGGAACTGTGAAGGGCGAAACCGGGGCCACATGCCAGCCCCTTGGCGAAGATGCGTCGAGCAGGAGTCCAGTGACGGGTTCCGGGAAATCGGCGAAGATGCGCACCTCGCCGCATGCGACGGGCAGGTCGAAATCCGCCGGAGAATCGGCTTGCGCCTTGTCCGATGGCGTGCGCGGCGATGTGGTTTCGCGCGTGCGGTACATCTGCCACTCGCGGTGGAAGACGGAAAGGAAGCGTTCTTTGGTTGTGGTTTCGTTGGACATGGCGCACCTCACTTTCCGAGCTTCTTGAGAATTTCAGGCGCAAGCGCCGATTCGCAGGCCGCGAGCAGGGTCTGCGCAGTCAGGCGGTCGTTCAGGGCGATGCCCTTGTCCGCAAAGAATTTGGCTACGTTCTTCATGCATGTCTCCTTGAGCACGTAGACCCGCGATTTCCCCACTCCAAGCGCCGCCAGCACCTCTGGCGTCGTGATCGGGATGTCATGGGCCGTCACATGACACAGGAGCGCAACACTTCGCTTTTCCACTTTTAATTCTGCCGCAACGGAGGAAAACATCTCATGCGAGAGCGCCCACAGGACGGCGCGGTCGAGCGCGTCACCAGGTTGCCAGGATATGGCGCTTGACGTCTCGCGTACGTCGTCCGCCTCTGCCGCGCGTTCCCACACGACGCGCCGCCTTCCGTCGGCGTCGCGCAGCGAGCGAGGCTTCCAGCCTTTGGCGGTGGCGAGCCAGTCGCGCACGATGTCATGGATGCGTCCGCTGCCCGAGCCGAAGAGCGTGCCGCACACGAATTCGTCTAGCGGACGCGCCTCCATTTCCATCCTATGGCGGAAGTAGAGCTTGAGGGGCTTGGGTTTCGAGCGCGAGCCGGTGAGCATGAAGTACGCGTCGAAGTGCAGCACGGGGTCTACGCCCTCCACATCAGCACGCGTGAAGCCGAAACGCGCGAGTTGCGCGCGCATGGCGGATGCGATCTGCTCGCGAAGGGCGGCCGCCGCGGCGCAGCCGTCCACAAAACACACGTCGAACCACTCGCGCCAGGCGTCGTCGCCTGCGTAGAGGTTTTGCCTTCCGGACGCGCCGGCCGTTTTCAGCTGCTTTTCGAATTCTTTCGATTCCATGTTGTCCTCCACTGGGACAGGAGCCGTACCTCTTCCTTTTCCACAGCAAAGGAAAAATTCCGCACTTCGTTTGAGAGCATATCATATCCAATCCGGCATTTCAATCGCAAAAGCCTTTCGAGAACTCTCACGGGAGAGGCAGGGGTCTTCGGGGTGAATGCCGATGAATAACATGGTAAGAACATCTCTTCCTCCGCGTCTCTGCGTCTCTGCGTTAAACAACACAGGCTACAGCAGAGGAATTTCGGCTCATTTCCGTTTTTGTCAATGCGGCAAGGCGTTATTTATGCTACAATCTTTTCATCAAGTTTTCGAGGAAAGGCCATTGTATGAAAACGATGTCATTCGTTGCCGTGATCGCCGTTGTCGTCGCTGCGCAGGCGGGGATGGACGCTCGCGCCCTTGCCGCCCGAGAGTTCGCCGATCCGTCGGCAGAGTACGGCGTCAACTGCTGGTGGTGGTGGCTCAACGGCAATACGGACAAAGCCGCCATCTCCCGCGAGCTCTCCGCGATGAAGGAGATGAAGTTCCAGGGCGCCATGGTGTTAGATGCCGGTGGATACAGTCAGGGCGGCCACGCGAACATCCCCGCCGGCCCCACATACGGCTCGGATGAATGGTGTGCGCTCTTCGCGCATGCGCTCGACGAGGCCGCGCGGCTGGGGCTTGAGATCGGCTTCAACATCCAGAGCGGCTGGAACGTCGGCGGCCCCTGCGTTACGCCGCAGTACGCCGCGAAGAAGCTCACCTCCTCGCACATCGACGTTGAAGGCGGGAAGGGCGGCGCAAAGCTTCCAATGCCGCGAACGCGCAATGGCTTCTACCGCGACATCGCGGTGCTCGCCTTTCCACTTGACGATGCGAACGCCCTGAAAGAAGGCGTGAAGCACCTTGATCTGAAGCTCGGCGCGAAAGAAGTGGGAATGAGCGCGGCGGACTGCCGTTTCCTCCTCGGCGACGGCAAGCCGGGCGTGAGGGATGCCTCGTCCAATACCGGCAAGGCCGCGGCCTGGGATGTGCGCCTCGGCGACATAGTGAACCTTACGCGGAAGATGCGCAGCGATGGTCGGCTCGACTGGACGCCTCCCGCCGGCAGGCGTTGGCGCGTGGTGCGCGTTGGCTACACATGCTCTGGCTCGAAGGTCTCCACCTCAAGCGGCGCATGGCAGGGCCTTACTCTCGACTACCTAAGCCGCGACGCATTCGAGTTCTACTGGAACGCGGTCGTGGAGCCGATATTCGCCCGCATCGACTCACGCCACATCGGCAGGACGCTCAAGTACATGGAGACGGACAGCTGGGAATGCGGCGGCATGAACTGGACGGACGGCTTCGAGCGCGAGTTCAAGAGCGTGATGGGCTACGATCCAGTGCCGTATCTCGCGGTGCTGGGCGGCGCGGTGGTGGACGGCATGGCGGCCACGGATGCCTTCCTCGCCGACTTTCGCAAGGCGGTGGCGGGCGCGATATTCCGCAATCACTACAAGCGCTTCGCGGAGAAGGCGCATGCGCGCGGAATGGGGGTGCAGCCGGAATGTTCTGGTCCGCACGCGGGGCCGTTCGACGGAATCAGGAACTATTCGGCGAGCGACATAGTGATGAGCGAGTTCTGGTCCCCGTCGCCGCACCGTCCGAATCCTCCGCAGCGTTTCTTCGTGAAGCAGGCATCCTCGGCGGCGCACATCTTCGGCAAGCGCATCGTGGGCGCGGAGTCGTTCACAACCATCGGTCCGCAGTGGAACGACCTCCTGTGGAAAAGCCAGAAGTCGGCGTTCGACCACGAGGTGTGCTCGGGGTTGAACCGAGTCTATTTCCACACGTTCACGTCCTCGCCCGCCTCGATGGGCACGCCGGGCCAGGAGTATTTCGCGGGAACTCACGTGAACCCGCGCGTGACGTGGTGGAAGGACGGGGCGAGAAGCTTCATCGACTACCTGCGGCGCGTGCAGTCCGTCGCGCAGCGCGCCACCGTGGTTTCGGACGTTCTCTACTACTACGGCGACCATGTGCCGAATATCCTTCCGCTCAAGGAGGCGGACTTCGCGCGCGTTCTGCCCGGCTACGACTTCGACGCCGCTGACGAAAGCGCGCTTCTCTCGCTCAAGGTGGATAGGCAGCAGGGCCATCTCTACATGCCGTCCGGCGCCACGTACCGTGTTCTTGTGCTTCCTGACCACAAGGTGCTTTCACTTGCGGCGCTCCGGAAGGTGGCGGCGCTTGCCGAGGCTGGCGCCGCGATAATCGGGGAGAAGCCCGAACGCTGCGTGAGCCTCGTGGGAGGCGATGCGGCGCAGAAGGAGTTCAAGGCGCTTGCCGGCAGACTGTGGGACGGCGCTGGCGGACGCAAGCCGCTAATAGCCTTCGGCGTGTCCGTACGCGAGTTTCTGCAGAAGGTGATTGACGTGAGGCAGGACTTCACCGTCGCCTCCGGAGCAAAGCCTTCGGAGATCGACTACATACATCTGTCGCTCAACGGCATCTGGGCGTATTTCGTGAGCAACCAGACGGCAGAGCCGCGTTCCGTGGTGTGCGAGTTCCGCGTGTCCGGAGCCGCTCCGGAAATATGGGATCCGCTTACGGGCAGAATACGTCCGCTCCCTGCATACTCCTGCAAGGATTCGACGACCTCGGTTCCGCTTTCCTTTGAGCCGTATGGCGCGTATTTCGTGGTGTTCTCGCTCGTGGACGACACGGACGGCCATGGCAGGGGCGGGCGCAACTTCCCCGAATACAAGCCCATTGCTACGCTTGAAGGCGAATGGCGCGTCGCGTTCGACACTGCGTGGGGAGGCCCTGGCAAAGTCGTGTTCCCGTCGCTCATGGACTGGACGCAGTCGAACGATCCAGGAGTGCGCTTCTATTCGGGCGCCGCCACGTACCGCAAAACGTTCAACTTCGCCGGCGATGCAGGCGGAAGGCTCCACCTCGAACTTGGCGAAGTGCTTGACGTTGGCGTGGCGCGCGTCACGCTCAACGGACGCGATCTCGGCGTCGCGTGGACGAAGCCGTTTCGCGTTGACGCGACTGGCGTTCTCAGGAAGGGCGAGAATGTTCTCGAGGTGAAGGTGGTGAACTCGTGGCACAACCGCGTGTTCGGCGACCAGTTCATGGACGGCGGCAGGAAGTTCACGCAGACGAACATCCGCATCGGCAAGCGCAAGGGCTCGAAGCCATCCCCCTCCGGCCTCATTGGCCCAGTGCGCATCGTCGCTGAGCGCTAGACGCCTGTCGGTAGCGCCGCCTTTGCGTGCGTTGCCGTATTTACTGCGCGGGAAATGTGTGGTAGAATATTGTCCAAGCGAATTTCTGAAAGGAACGAACAATGGCAATCAAGCAGACATCCATAAGCTACTACGGCCTCAACTACGTCGAGCACGCTGAGGCGGACTTCAAGGAGATGAAGGCGCACGGCGTCACGCAGGTGATCCTCGCCGTGACGGAGTTCGACTTCGACTTCTGGCGGCCGAACATTCCGAAGATCGTCGACAAGGCGCACGAGCTCGGGCTACGCGTCCTGATCGACCCGTGGGGCAACGGCAAGTATTTCGGCGGCGAGCAGGTGTCGAAGTTCCTGCAGGACAATGTGGAGAACCGCCAGGTCTCCGCCCTCACAGGCGAGCGCCTGCCCTACGCCTGCTTCAACACGAACAGCTACCGCGACTACTTCAAGAACTTCTGCGTTACGCTCGCGCGCGAGGCGAAGCCAGACGGCTTCTTCTGGGACGAGCCGCACTACGCCTTCCCGAAGGGAATCGCCTCCATCACGGGCGGCGTCGCCGACGACTGGACCTGCTTCTGCCCCGTCTGCCGCAAGCGCTTCGAGGACTACTACGGCTACCCCATGCCCAAGTACATGACGAACGACGTGAAGCAGTTCCGCTGGCGCGAGGCCCTCGTGGTTCTCTCCGACACATCGAAGGCGCTCAAGGAGATCGACCCAAAGCTCGAGATCACCTGCTGCGTGCACGCCACCCAGAACGGCTACTACGTCTCCGAGTACCGCGGCTACGACAACTGGGACATGGTGGGCGCCTGCCCCTATTTCGACGTGTTTTCAACGACAATCGTCAACTGGGCTCTCCCGGAGGACTTCTACCTCGACATCGTGCGCCGCACCGTCGCCATAGCCCGTAAGTACGGCAAAGAGAGCGAGCGTTGGCTCATGGGCTACTACAAGCAGCCCAAGGACTGGGCCCAGGTGCAGCGCTGGGTGGACCTCGCGGTGGCGGAGGGCGTTGACCGCCTCGCCGCATGGACATACCGCGGCGGCTACGGCACCGTAGTGGGCGCGCCCGACGCGCTCAAGCTCTGGGATACCATCGGAGAAAACTACAGAAGGGTGCTTGGCAAATAATCCAAGCCCAAAGGACGCAGTCAAATGAAGAAGGCAGAGATGAAGAAGAAAGCAGACAAGAGCAAGAAGAATCGCCAGGACAAGGAACTCGAGGCGTACTGCGCCGAGTACATGGACTTTCTCGCCAAGGGCAAGACCGAACGCCGCTGCTACGCAGAGGCCGTGCGCCTTCTCGAGGCGCGCGGGTTCAAGAACCTCGACGCGGTGAAGACGTTCAAGCCCGGCGATCGTGTATACCGCGGCTACCACGGCAAGACGCTCTTCGCCGCCATTGCTGGCAGCGACCCCGTGCTGAACGGAATTCGCGTGGTCGGCGGCCATACGGACGCCCCCCGCCTCGACCTCAAGCCCCGCCCCATCTACGAGAAGAACGGCATCACATACTTCGATACGCACATCTACGGCGGAATCAAGAAGTTCCAGTGGCTTGTGATGCCGCTCGCCCTGTACGGCACCGTGGTGAAGAAGGACGGCACCAAGATCGAAGTGGCGATCGGTGATGCGCCGTCCGACCCCGTTCTGATGATAAGCGACGTGCTGCCGCACTTCGGCAAGGACCAGCAGGAGAAGCCGGTGAAGGACGCGGTGGCCGCAGAAGACATGGATGTCATAGCGGGGCTTGGTCCGGTGGACGACATTCTCAAGGATAAGTACGGCATCGAGAAGGACGACCTCCTAAGCGCCGAACTCGAGATCGTGCCGGCAGGCGGTCCGCGCGAAGTGGGCCTCGACCGTTCGCTGATCGCCGCCTACGGCCATGACGACCGCGTGTGCGCATACGCCGGACTGAGCGCGCTCATGGACCTCGCAGGAAAGACTCCGGTCAAGACGTGCGCCGTCGTGCTGTGCGACAAGGAGGAGATCGGCAGCGTTGGCGCCTCCGGCATGGCGAGCTCGTTCTTCGAGAACACCGTGGCCGAGCTCATCGACCGCCAGAGCGGCAACGCGCGCGACATCGACGTGCGCCGCGCCCTCGAGCGCTCCACCATGCTCAGCGCAGACGTGTGCGCCGCGAGCGATCCGCACTTCCCAGATGCCGACTCCATTGGCAACGCCGCCAAGATGGGCGGTGGTCCATGCGCCATCAAGTACACCGGCGCCGCGTCCAAGAGCGGCGCTTCGGATGCCCGCGCCGAGTTTGTGGCCGAGGTGCGCCGCATCATGGACGACGCGAAGATCGACTGGCAGATGGGCGAGCTCGGCCGTGCCGAGAAGGGCGGCGGCGGCACGATCGCGAAGTTCATGGCCCGATTCGGCATGGACGTGATCGACTTCGGCACGCCTCTCTTCAACATGCACGCGCCGTGGGAGCTTGCGTCCCGCCACGACTGCCTTCACACGAAGAAGGCGTACGCCGCGTACTTCAACGCCCCCAAGCGCGCATGAAGGCGTTGATTCCCGCGGCGGGTCACGGAACCCGCTTCCTTCCGGCGTCCAAGACAATCCCGAAGGAGATGCTGCCGGTGGGCGCAAGGCCCGCCATACAGCTGATCGTGGAGGAGGCGCTTGATGCAGGGGCTGACGAGGTGGTGATCGTCACCTCGCCCGACAAGCCGTCCATCCGCCGCCACTTCGAGGCCGACGCCGAATGGCGCGCGCGCTGCGCGTCCAGGCCAGAGGCGGACGCGGAGCTTGCGCACCTCGAGGAGATCGGGCGGCGCATCCGCTGGGCTGTGCAGACGGAGCAGCGTGGCCTTGGCCATGCGGTTCTCCAGGCGGCGGATGTTCTGCGCGGAGAGAGGGAGCCTGTGCTGGTGCTGCTGGGCGACGCGCTCGTCTCGGGCGAGGCGCCGTCCGCCGCAATGGCCGCTATCTCGCGCGCTAATGGCGGCGCGTCGGTGGTTGGCCTCGAGGAGGTGCCGCCCGAGAAGGTGAGCCGCTACGGAATCGTGAAGGGCGAATGCGTGGAGATGCCGGGCGTGGGCGGCGAGACGCTGAAGCTGTCGGATCTCGTTGAGAAGCCGCGCATCGAGGAGGCGCCTTCGCGTCTCGCGATCGCGGGCCGCTATCTGCTTGATCCCGCGGTGTTCGACCTTCTCGCCACGCAGCGTCCGGGCTATGGCGGCGAGATACAGCTCACTGATGCCATACGCCGCCTTCTCGTGGAGAAATCGGTGTATGGATACCGCTACCCGGGCCGTCGGCATGACATCGGCAATCCCGCGGGATATCTCGAAACTCTCAAGGCATTTGCCGCGTCTGCGGCGCAGTCCTAAGGCGCATACAGGAGGATGACGACATGACGAAGAAGAAGGCGAAGAACGATCCGCGTCCAGGGTGGGACGAATACTTCATGGAGATCGCGCAGGTCGTGGCGAAGCGCTCCAACTGCTCGCGCCGGCAGGTGGCCGCCGTGATCGTGAAGGAGAACCATCTGCTCTCCACCGGCTACAACGGCACTCCGCGCGGCGTGAAGAACTGCTTCGACGGCGGCTGCCCGCGCTGCGCCGGCCACACTCCCAGCGGGAAGGGGCTAGACGAGTGCCTGTGCGTACATGCCGAGCAGAACGCCATCTGCCAGGCGGCGCGTTACGGGGTGGACGTCTCTGGCTCCACGATCTACATCACGATCTCCCCCTGCCTCACCTGCGCCAAGCTCATCATCAATGCCGGCATCAAGGAAGTCGTTTACGGTGGCGACTATTCGGCGTTTCTCGACACCGTCAAGCAGATGTTCCGCGAGGCTGGCGTAAAGTGCCGCCGCTTTGGCTGACAGCGCCTTGGACAAGGTCCCCGATGATGAACGGGCTTGAAGCCGTTCTCCTAAATGCACCGAGCGCGCTTTGCCATTTGCCGAACCATTGTGGTATTGAGCTATCATGGAATTGAGTCCATTCCACAGCTTATTGCTGCCAATGCGACACTAGTGACGAAGTTCTTCGTTACGAAGTTTTTCGTCAGTTTGCACTTGATGGTTAGCCAAATGAAATGGTATAATCTCCGGCATGGAGAACCCATTCAACTATCTTCAGTTCGCCACTGGCGACCAGTTCTACGACAGGAGGGAAATCCGCAAGGATCTTCTTTCCCGGTTCCTGAGCGGGCAGTCGAACGTCGTCTTGTACGGGCCTCGCCGCTATGGGAAGAGCTCTCTCGTCGCCGAGCTTGTAGGCGACCTCGAGAAGGCCGGCGTTCCATGCGTGACGCTTGACGTCGTCAAGATTCCGTCCATCGACCTTTTCGTCTCCGCGTACGCAACAAAGGTGTATCGGCGGCTTGCGCCGGTCAAGTTCGAACTCAGGAAGATCGGAATGTTCCTGAAGAGCCTCAGGCCGAAGATAATTATCGACCAGACAGGCGAGACCGGGCTCTCGTTCGAGCCATCCGACGCGCCGATCGGCTCCGATGCCCTGGCAGAAGTGCTGGACCTTCCGCAGAGACTGCTTTCCGGGAAGGGACGGGCCGTAGTCGTCTTCGACGAATTCCAGGAGGTGAAGGACTTGCTGCCTAACGACGGCTTCGAACGCGTCATGCGGTCTGTCATCCAGTCGCACCGCAACGTCTCGTACATTTTCCTCGGCAGCCGCTACCACATCCTCAGGCGCATGTTCACCGACCACAACCGCCCGTTCTACAAGTCGGCCATTACTATTCTGCTTGACAAGCCGCCGGTGGATGAGAGCGTCCGCTTTGTGGTCGAACGTTTCGCGAGCGCGGGCAAGACGATCGCCCGTGAGACGGCCGAGCACCTTGTCGCGAAGATCGAGAACATTCCTTATTACATCCAGCAGCTCGGCTTCGAGACGTTCCGGATTGTCGACGACGCGCGCCGGAAGTCCGCTTCGCCGGCGGACGTGGACGCCGCCTACGTCCATCTTTCAGGCTTCAATCGCGATCAGTACGAGCAGCTGATGCTTACGTTGTCCGCCTCGCAGAAGAAACTGCTCATCGCCCTTGCCCGTGAACGGACGGACGAATTCGACAATGCGTACCGCAGACGGTACTCCCTTGGCGTTTCGTCCACAGTGAATTCCGCCAAGGCCAAGCTGATGGAGGACGGCCTCATCGAACGCTCCGACGGACGATTCGTTGTCGCCGATCCTTTTTTCGCGCAGTTTCTCCGTCTGGCATGAAAGGGGGCAGCCCCGTGCGGATGCTGGCGCGGTAGACGTTTGGAATATGAGGGGACAGACCCTTAGTGCGTGACGCGGCTGATGGGGGATAGGTCCTTTGGAAGGCGGCTCGGTGGGGGCGATTTGGCGTGAGGCAATTTGTTTCGGGAATTGTTTGCGCGCAGGGAGCGGACTGTCGGCGGAAAACACGGTCACGCGGGACGCGTGACACTACCGCCTGACTTTGCGAAATGAACAGTGTAAGATTCCGCATTTGAATACGAGTAACGTACAGAAGAGAAGTGAAAATCGAATGCGGAGATTACTAAGAGACATCTTTCTGATCATGGTCGGCACAATGGCTTATGGCTTTGTGCTGGGATGGTGGCGTTCGCCGCTGATGGCGGTTTACGTGGCGGCGAAACTGCCCATTGTTTTTGCGGGCTCGGCCATGATGGTGAGCGTGTTTGGGTGGATGGCGGCTCGGTTTCTGGGAAGCGATATGACATACGGCAATATGCTTGGGCAGGCTTTCTGCGCGATGGCCGTTTCGTCTTCGGTTTTGCTGTCTCTCGCTCCCGTCGCCATGTTTATGGTTGTGACCGGCGCGCCGGACATCGTGCTCGGCTCGCCAGATGCCGATGTCCGTGCGGGGATGAGGTTTGCGCATTCGGCATTGATGCTTATGCATATGTTCGTTCTTGCATGCGCAGGGACTGTCGGCGTGGTCAGGCTGCACGCCAATCTCAGGGAAAACAACTTGGATCGCAGGCGCCTTGCAAAGATGCTTGTGTGCTGGCTTGTCGCTTTTGCCGTTGTAGGATGCCAGACAGGCTGGATTCTGCGGCCTTTGGTTGGCAGCCCGAACATAAAGGTCGAGTTCCTGAGGAAAGACGCCATTGAAAGGAATTTCCTCGAATCGGTGTTCACGCAGCTTATTCCCCATTTCGTCAACAAGGGAAGAATCCCCCAAAAAGAAAGGTTCAACGATGAACGAGAAAACACAGAACAACGACAATAGCGGAGCCTATGGCGTTTCCAGACTTCTGGGAGATACGGCTCAGATCATAGGCGAACTGAAAACGGCACGGTACTTGAGGTCGGCAATGTACTTCTCTGTTACCACAATCTGCGGATGCGCATTGTTTGGCGCGGCGACAGGGGCCTTTGGCGGCTGGGAGCTTGCAATGCTTGACGCAGTCAAGTTGGCTGGAGTCGCTGTCTTCGGATATGTGCTCTGCCTCCCTTCGCTTTATGTGTTTACCTGCCTTTCTGGTACGACTCTTTCCTTTGGCCGCATAGCGGCATTCGGATTGTCTTCGCTTGCGATTATGGGATGTGTTCTCGCCGCGTTGTCTCCCATTCTGTGGCTCTTTGCCGTCTCCACGGCGTCGGCAAAGTTTCTCGTGGTCTTTGCCATCGTCTTGGCGGCAGTTGCGTTCTATATGGCGACTCGTCCCTTCAAATACGCAACGTCGGAAGGGGTTGCGTCGTCGCCGGTGGGGAGCTATGCGTGGTTTGCAGTTTTTGTCGCGGTGATTCTGCAGTCGTTGACATTAGTCCGGCCAATGCTTTCGCGTCCATCTGATTTCGCCAAGACTAGTGGCAAATGCCTCTTCATACAGCATTTTGTCGAAACCATGAAGGCTGGATGAGGCATTGACATCCCGAAAGCAATTTCAGCCTGAGGTGGGAGGTACAGAGAGGAACTGTCACCACGTCCGAATTTCCATACGGCCACTCCCCATATGTGGCACTTATTCCCCGCCACTGCACTATCCGTCAAGGGGTGGACGTTTCCTGGGCCGGTTGACACGCGTACGGCGGAAGCCTCAGAATCTGTCCGGGCTTGAGCCGGTCACCCGCCTTGAGACCGTTCGCATACATCAACTGGCTCGGGCTGACGCCGCACTTGATGGAGACGGAGACGATGTCATCGTCCTCCTTCACCGTGTAGGTGCTACTGCCTACCACAGAGGCAGTAGACACCTCGGCAGATGCCGTGGAAATGGCTTTGGTCCGTACCGCCGGGACGTTTCTCGCGTCAATAATCTGTACGAAAGTAGTACGGTCTGGAATCTCAATACGGACATCCATAGATGGAACCCGTTCTCGTCCGTCATCTTCCCTCGTGAATAGGCACATCAAGTCCAAGGGCAGAAAAAACGTGTCTAGCGCGACTTCGCACACCTCGTCAACCACTGTGACCGGCCACATCCACATCATGAATATATAGCACTGGCCGCAGTGGTATTTGCGAGTGAATACAATATCCTGCCAGACATCCGCCGTACAATAGTACGGATGTGGGGCACAGGCATAGGGCGCAATATTGTTCTCCGTACGTATGAGACAGTTGTAGCACCCAGCCAAACCTGCCAGCGACAGGCATCCAATCGTCATCGCGACTTTCATGTTCATCATGTCATCCCTTCTTACCCAATACTCGCCGCCAGCCGTAAAATCTTACATTACGACTTCAAGTTTTCGACTCCCGTCGTGGGAACGGGAAGGAGACTGGCGTCTTCCTCGAAAATCCGAAAATCCTGTTTTGCAGTTTGCCATTGCACAGGCGGCGCGGATTTTGATAAAATTGTGATGTCAAAAGTTGATGCTGTCTCTAAACGGAGGATGGTTGCAATGAAGCACAAGATCGGTTCGCCGCATGGGCACATCGCGTTCACGGCAAAGTACGTGCGCGCGGCGCTGGCCGCCGCGGCTTTCGCATCTGCGGCTTTTGCCGCCAGGCCCTACGACGCGCAGGTGGAGTACCTTGAGGCGCCGGTAAACTCAGCCGGCAAGGTGCCTTACATAAACACCGGCCTCATGCCCGCCGACGACATGGGCGTTCTCCTACGCGTGGCCGCGATGCGCGCCACTGCCGACACCACGGTGTGCGGCGCGCTCGAAAGCCTTTCGGGAAAGGACTGGGGATGGTACATCGGCTTCAACGACGGAAGCGGCGGATATCTTCGCTGGAATGCCAACGGCAATCCCGGAACGCGCTTCAGCTATTCCGCAAACTCGGTCTACGACATATACTTCAACTATTTCAACGACCGCGGACGCCGCCTCCACGAGGTGGACGGAACCTATTCGTTCTCCCTGCCGATCGACCAGGAATGGCCTTCCGGCGCGACAAAGCCGATATATCTCTTCGCATACGACAACAAGGGAACTCCCGGCAACACCGGCAACGCCCGCATCTACTCCGCGCAGTTCACGAAGGGCGATGCCGTGGTCATGGATCTTGTTCCCGTGCGCAAGGACGGCGTGGGCTACATGTACGACAAGGTGACGGGCGCCCTGCTCGGCAGAGTGGCGGATTCCGCTCTTGCGGATCTTGCCGTCGGCGGAGATGTGGCCTCGTCCGACGAATCGTACATTGAAGGGACCGTAACGCTTTACGCCGACGCCGACTGGACTTCCCGCGGCATGCTGTGCCTCGACGCTTCCGCGACGATCGACCTCAACGGACACTCCCTCTTGATCGTCGGCGCGTTCGGCGACGGCGTGATCACGGATAGTTCGCCGGGCAATCCCGGCACGCTTCGAATAACGGCGCCTTCGGGAATGGCGCAGCCGCTTTCCGCCACGACCTCGGGCAACATTGCCGTCATTCGTTCTCGCAGAATCTACGATGCGCAGGTTGAATACCTCGAGGCGCCGTTGAGCGACGGCAAGGTGCCATACATCGACACGGGCCTTCTGCCGGCCGACGATCTTGGGGTTCGCCTGCGCGTGGCGCCGCTGCGCGAATCTAATGACACCACCGTGTGCGGCGCCATGTCCACCGTAAAGGTGAACAACAAAAACGTGGACTGGAGATGGTACATGGGATTCAACACAAGGGTCAGCGGCTATCTTTCGTGGGGCACCGGAAATCCCGGCACGCGCTTCTCCTATTCGCCCAATACCATCTACGACATCCTCTTCAACCATCTCAACAGCCGCAACAGGAGGATCGAAGAGGTTGGCGGCGGCTATTCCTTCGATCTGCCGATCACGGACGCCTGGCCGTCCGGCGCGACACACAGCATCTATCTTTTCGCCTACAACAACAAGGGCACGCCCGGCAACACAGGCAACGCCCGCATCTACTCCGCGCAGTTCACAAAGGGCGGAAAGGTCGTGATGGACTTGATTCCAGTGCGCAAGGGCGGCGTGGGGTATATGTACGACAAGGTGTCGGAGAAGCTTCTTGCAAAGGTGGCGACCGCGCCGGCGGACTTCACGTATTTTAACGATGAATCCGATGCGTCCTACATCGAGGGGAACATCACGCTCGACTCGGATGCGGACTGGACCTCGCGCGGCATATTGCGCCTCGACGCTTTCGCGACGATCGATCTCAACGGACATTCGCTTGCCATCGCCGGCGCGTACGGCGAAGGCACGATAACCAACTCGTCCGAGACCGTTGGCGAAGTGCACTTCGTCGTTCCAGAGCGTATGGACCATACGTCCAGCATCCGCCTGCTTGGCAATCTCAAAGTCGTGAAGGAGGGCGCTGGAATGCTAGCGCCTGTGCGCGCGGGGCAGACCTTCACAGGCGGCGTGGTCGTATCCGAGGGAACTGCGTACGCGCCCAACACGAGCGTTGCGCAGAAGCTCTACTCCGAGGCGAAATGCTATTGGGGAGCCTCCAACACTACGATCCTCGTGGAGGACGGCGCAAAGTTCGATACGAACGGCAACTACGATTTCAGCTCGAAGAACTTCGTGCTGAACGGCGGCACGCTCGCCAACAGCGGCACGAACATGGACGAAACGACGGGCGACGGAATAGGCAATCTCACGCTTACGGCGGATTCCAGCATCTATGCAAGGTGGCACACGTACTTCACGTCCAGTCCCACGGCATCGGTCGATCTTGGCGGCCACACGCTCACGGCCGACATGGTGGACGGCAGCGGAGCGGTGCTGTATCTGCCGCTGGCGGTTTCCAACGGCACAATCGTTGCCGCCTCGGGAGGCTACATCGGCGTTCCTGAAGGCAAAAGCGGCGGTTCGCCGTCCCTGAACCTCGTGATGAACGGCGCGACGTTCTATATGCAAGGCGAGTTTGCGGTGTGCAACTACGTGGCGGCGTACACGAAGCGGTGGAACCACGGAGCCGAGCCGCTGAAGGTGTACGGCACGTTCACACCGGCCGGCGTGGACGAAGGCGGGTTCGAGTACTTCCACGGCTGCGAGATGCAGGACGGTTCCAGCATCGACCTTTCGGCGAAGACAGCGGTGTGGGATGTCGCGTCCACTGGCTGGCTCGGCGCGGGCGATGCCGACGGAAGCCGAGTGGTCACGTTTGCGGACGGCGCCACCGTTACGATAGACGTCCACGGCAGAGAGCTCGCCAAGGGCGACAAGATCGTGGGCTGGGGCGAGGCGCCGGAGAACATCTCCACGCTGAGGTTCAAGTTCGACGACGCGACGGCCGAGAGCGGCGAGGCGCTTGTGGTCACGGAGACCGGCATCTACTACGCGGCCGACGAGACGACCGTCGCGCACGCATACTGGACCGGCGCGATCGACAACGACGCCACGAATCCCGGCAACTGGGCCTGCACCAATTTCATGGGCAACGCCGTCACTGGCGAGCACGGGGTTCCCGGATCCAGTTCGACGGTACACATTTCCGGCGACGTCGCAATTCAGATACCGTCCTCGCAGCCGATTCCGTATGATTCGATCGAGTTCAACGGCGTACGCCTCATGGCCGACTGCGACTGGAGCGGACTTGCCGAATGGGCGGCGGCCGTGGACAAGGGAGACGCCGCGGATCTAGGGTCGATCGACCTGAACGGACACAAACTGCGGCTTGTCACGAACGCGACCTCGGAAGAAGGCCACATATACGATTTCGTCTCCCTGTCGGTGACGGACACTTCGTCCGGCGTCCCCGGCGAGCTGCACATCAAAGTTCCCGGCGCAACGACATATCTGGAGTGCAGCGGCTTTGCGCTTTCTGGAAACCTGAAGCTTGTCACGGAGGGTCTGGGCTGGATCACCATGCTGAAGGCCTATCAGCCGTTCACCGGCGGCGTGTTGATAGCCGAGGGAACCGGCTATGCGGCTTTGGGCAAAGGCCCCGAGAACAGCTACTTCTGGGGTCCTGCCGGAGGCACGATCACCGTTGCCGCCAACGCCACTTTCGATTTGCGCGGCAACCTCGACTTCCATCTCAAGAACTTCGTGCTTGACGGCGGCACGCTTGCAAATACGGCCGGCATGGGCGAAGGCAACCAGGGAAGGGGCATGGGCAACGTCAGGCTCACGGCAGATTCCGCATTGGTCACCGGCAGAAGCCTTGCGACGATCTTCTCCGCGCCGAACGGAACGGAGCGCGTCGACTTGAATGGCCACACGCTTGTCGTCTCGACTGAATACGGCGGCTACTTGTACGTGAATGTTCCGGTGGTGAACGGAACGCTGGAGTTCCGCAGGGTCACGGACGGCGCCGCCGGCGGTTATCTGAGCCTCAAGAGCGGCATGACAGGCGGTTCGCCGAGTGTGAACATAGACGTGCTCGACACGGCAATGCATCTTGACGGAGATTTCTCCGTCAGCAACTACGTGGCGAGGTACACTGGCGGATACAACCGCGGCGCGGCTGCGATCAAGGTCTATGGCACGTTCACTCCGGCGGGAGTGACGGTCAATGGCGTGGACTGCTTCCACGGCTGCGAGATGCAGAACGGATCCTCCATCGACCTCTCGGAGAAGACCGGCGCATGGAGCAACGTGGCAGGCTGGGGCGGCGGCAACGCCAACGGCAACAAGACCATTACGTTTGCGGACGGCGCGACGGTGAACGTCCTGCTCGGCTCGCGCAAAGTGCATGCGCTGGAGAAGGTCGTCGACTGGTCGGCAGCCGTGCCTGCGAACTACGAAGGTCTTAAGTTCTTCGGCGTGCGCAATGGTGGCAGGGTCAAGATGAAGGTCGAAGAAGACGGCATCTACTATCCGAAGACCGGCATGACGCTCATCCTGCGCTAGTTGTGCGCTGCTTGCGCGGGCGGGGGCGATGTGGTAAACTAGTGCGCATGAGCGAGTATTTGAAGAAAATCGAGGAGATTCTCGAGCGCATTGAACGGGAAGAGGCCGATGCGATCGGGCGTCTGTCGCAGGCGGTGGCGGACGTCATCTGCGGCGACGGCATAGTGCATGTGTTCGGATGCGGACACTCCCATCTCGCGGCGCTCGACACGTTCTACCGCGCGGGCGGGCTTGCGTGCGTGTCGCCCGTCCTTGACGTCGATCTGATGCTGCACGACGGCGCGGCGAAGTCGAGCCGCATGGAGAAGATGTCCGGCATCGCAGCCGAGGTGTATCGTCGCCACGGCGTGAACAAGGGCGATCTCTTCGTGGTGATATCTGCAAGCGGCAAGAACGCGGCGCCTGTGGAGATGCTGCGCGCGGCAAAGGCGGCAGGCGTCACGACTGCGGCCGTGGCGTCGTCCGCCTACAGGCCGCATGGCGGCGTGTTGCTCGACGAGGCCGACATCCCCGTCGACTGCAAAGTGCCCCACGGCGACGCCGTGATCGACGTTGGCGACGCGAAGATGGGCGGACTTTCCACCTACGCCTCTCTCTTCATTCTCAACTCCGCGCTCATCGAAGGCGCCAAGAAGGCTCTCGCGCGTGGCGTTACGCCGCCCATCTACACGAGCGGCAACGTGGAGGGCGGCACGGCGAAGAACATCGCCCTCGAAGAGCGCTACTTTGGCAGGGTGAAGCATCTATGAAGTGTAGAGCCAAGATCGCTGTAGTCGGACTAGTCGGCAGGTCGATGTTCTTCAGGGTGCCACGTTTCCATTCCGGTGGCGAGACGGTGCACGCCACTGAGTTCCACGAGGAATGGGGAGGCAAGGGCTTCAACCAGGCGGTGGCGGCGGTGAGGCAGGGCGCGCGGGTGGCGTTTCTGGGAAAGGTCGGAAGCGGAGCCGATGCGCGCTCCGTGTGCGAGTTCTGCGAGAAGGAGGGCATTGCGCCCAGCATCTGCCACGCAGAGCAGTCCGTCGAACCAACGGCGTGTGCGGCCATTCTTACGGACGCATCTGGCGAGACTCGCGTGACGGTGGCGCGCGGCGCAGAACTCGGCGAAGCAGACGTTGACTGCGGATTCATGGATGAGATCGCAAAGGCGGACATTCTGCTCTTGAACAACGAAGTTCCAGAAAAGGTGAATCTTCACGCCTCCGAGATTGCCGAGGCGCATGGCGTGCGCATAATGATGAACCCTGCGCCGGCGCGCGCTCTGCCAGAGGCGTTGAAGCGCCGCGTGTTTCTGTGGACGCCCAACGAGTTCGAGGAGTCCGCTCTTGGCGACGTTGCAGGCGAAGTGGTGACCACTCTCGGCGCGCGCGGATGCCGCATCCGTTCGACTGGCGAGATCGTGCCTGCCGTGAACTGCGGGAAGGTGGTGGATACGACCGGCGCTGGAGACGTGTTCACTGCGACGCTGTGCGTGCGCCTTGCCGAGGGCGAGGCAATTGAAGACGCCTGCCGGGCGGCGAACGCCGCCGCCGCGGAGAGTGTGACGAAGCGCTATGTGATGCCGTCGATTCCGCGCCGCGAACGCATGGAGGGGAATTCTCTATGAAGGCAGGCGCGATGCAAGGCGAACAGCTGTTCAAGCTCGTTTCGGACTACAAGCCGACGGGAGACCAGCCCGAGGCGATAGACGCGCTCGTGAAGGGGCTAGAGCGCGGCGAGCGCCGTCTCGTGCTTCAGGGCGTGACCGGCAGCGGCAAGACGTTCACGATGGCGAACCTCATCCAGCGATGGAACCGTCCAACTCTCATCCTCTCGCACAACAAGACGCTTGCGGCCCAGCTTTTTGCGGAGCTGCGCGGCTTCTTCCCCGAGAACGCCGTAGAGTACTTCATCTCGTACTACGACTACTACCAGCCAGAGGCGTACATCCCGCAGACCGACACGTACATTGAGAAGGACGCCTCGGTGAACGAGGAGATCGAGCGCTACCGCCTCGCCGCCACCAACGCGCTCATCGCGCGCAGGGACGTGGTGGTGGTGGCATCCGTAAGCTGCATCTACGGCCTCGGCGAGTCCACAGAGTACCGCGACCTCGCCGTGAAGTTCTCGGTGGGCGACTCGTGCGGACGCGGCGACCTCGTTGAGAGGCTTGTTGCCGCTCAGTACGTGCGCAACGACATGGACTACTCGCCCGGCACGTTCCGCGTGCGCGGCGACACGGTGGACATCTTCCCCGCGTATGCCACCGACGGCATCCGCGTTGACTTCTTCGGCGACGAGATCGACTCAATCCGCCAGCTTTCAGTGCCCGATTTCCACATGGGCGTCTCCATGCCCGCCGCAGTGGTCACTCCCGCCAAGCAGTTCGTGATGCCGCGCGACAAGATGGAGGCCGCGTACGCGCGCATCGAGAGCGAGCTCAAGGACCGTCTCAAGTACTTCGAGGGCGCGAAGAAGTTCCTCGAGGCGCAGCGTCTCAGGGAGCGTACGGAGTACGACATCGAGATGATGAAGGAGCTTGGGTACTGCAACGGAATCGAGAACTATTCGCGTCCGCTCACCGGCCGCGCGCCCGGCGAGCCGCCAGAGTGCTTGCTCGACTATTTTCCAGAAGACTTCCTCACCATCATCGACGAGAGCCATGTGGCGGTGCCGCAGCTGCGGGCGATGTACAACGGCGACCAGGCGCGCAAGCAGAAACTGGTGGACTTCGGCTTCCGCCTGCCGAGCGCCAAGGACAACCGTCCTCTCAAGTTTCCCGAGTTCGAGAAGAAGGTGCATCAGATCGTGTTCACGAGCGCGACGCCGGGCGACTACGAGTACGAGGTGTCGAAGACCGTGGCGGAGCAGGTGATAAGGCCCACCGGGCTTCTTGACCCTGAGATCGAGCTGCGTCCGCTCAAGGGCCAGATCGACGACCTGATGGCGGAGATACGCAAGGTGGCGGAGAAGGGCGACCGCGTGCTCGTGACCACGCTCACCAAGCGCAGCGCAGAAGACCTCACGGCGTATCTTCACGAGACAGGCCTGCGAGTCGAGTACCTCCACAGCGGCATCGACGCCCTCGAGCGCGTGGCGATTCTCGGCCGGCTGAGGAAGGGCGAGTTCGACTGCCTCATTGGCATCAACCTCCTGCGCGAGGGCCTCGACTTCCCCGAGGTGGCGCTTGTGGCGATACTTGACGCCGACAAGGAGGGCTTCCTGCGCTCAACGACTTCTCTCGTGCAGACGGCAGGCCGCTGCGCGCGCCACGTGAAGGGGCGCGTGATACTCTACTGCGACCACCAGACGGACGCGATCAAGGATCTTCTTCGCATCACGAAGAGCCACCGCGACAAGCAGATAGCCTACAACAAGGCGCACCACATTACGCCAAAGAGCGTAAAGCGCGCGATAAACGAGGCCGTGTACGTGTATTCGGAGGCAAAGAAGGCCGAGCGCGCGGCCGTTGCGGAGAAGACTCCCGAGGCGGCCGACGTGCGCGAGACGATCGCCGCCCTCCAGAAGGAGATGATGCAAGCGGCGGATGCTCTCGAGTTCGAGCGCGCCGCCTATCTGCGCGACCAGATCAGCGCGCTGAAGAAGGGCGCCGCCATTCGGTGACGCCTGCGCCGTTGCGATTTGCGTGTGATTAAATGGGACAAATCGCCGCGGAAATGGTAAAATATGTTCATGCAATTGGAGAGTCTGTAGACATGACAATACGAAAGAACAACATCGTGCGCGGCGCCGTGTCGCGGGAGGTGCCGCCGTGGATCTGATGCTGCTCGCAAACAAGTTCAACGTCAAGGGCCGTCTCGTGACGCTCGTTCCGTTCGGGAACGGCAACATCAACGACACGTTTCTCGCCGTCTTCCGCAACACCTTCACCGAGACGCAGGCCGTGCTGCAGCGCATCAACGGCGCGGTGTTCACAAACCCCGGCGCGGTGATGCGCAACATGCACAACATCACGCTTCACTGCCACGAGAAGCTCGAGTCGGACGCCGCGGCGGCGCGCGACGACCGCGTGTGGCAGATGCCGCGCATAATCAAGACGAAGGAGGGGGCCGACTTCGTTCAGGACGAGAACGGCGACGTGTGGCGTATGATAACGCGCATCCTCTCGGCGCACGCCTTCGATACCGCGCAGAGTCCCGAGCACGCCCTCGAGTGCGGCGCCGCCCTCGGGCATTTCCACTACCTTGTCTCCGACATGGACCCGTCGCTCGTGGTGAATCCTCTTCCCGGCTTCCACGTGACGAGCGGCTACCTCGCCCAGTACGACGCCACTCTCCAGAACGAGCAGGCCCGCGAGCTACTCAACGCCTCCATGGAGGCGCGCCGCCTCGCGCGCTACATCGAGGAGCGGCGCGACTTCGCCGTGTCCCTCGAGCGCGCCGAGGAGCGCGGCGAGCTGCGCAAGCGCATGTTCCACGGCGACCCCAAGGTGAACAACATCATGATCGACGACTTCACCGGCAAGGGCACCGCTATGATAGACCTCGACACGGTCTCCGCCGGCCTCATGCACGTGGACGTGGGCGACGCCGTGCGCTCGATCTGCAACCCCGTGGGCGAGGAGGAGACGAACCTCGGCAAGGTCTCGTTTGACGAGAACATCTTCGGCGCCTTCATGAAGGGCTACATGAGGGAGGCGGGCGTGTTCATGGACGCGGCAGACCGCGCCTACCTCTACGACGCGATACGCCTTCTGCCATTCGAGCTTGGCCTGCGGTTCTTCCAGGACTATCTTGCCGGCGACCGCTATTTCAAGGTGCGTCAGCCCGGCCAGAACCTCAACCGCGCCCGCGTGCAGTTCCGCCTGTGCGAGGCCATCGAGGCGCGCGAAGGCTCGATCCGCGGCGCGCTCTCACGTCTCTGATCCAAAGGAAAGCGATGAAGATCGTATCTGTTGTGGGCGCAAGGCCCAATTTCATGAAGGTGGCGCCGTTTTGCAGGGCGCTGAAGGCGTACCCCGAGGTGGAGCATCTGCTTGTCCACACCGGCCAGCACTATGACGTGAGGATGAGCGAGCAGTTCTTCAACGAGCTTGAGATACCGCAGCCCGACGTGAACCTCGGCATCGGCAGCGGTTCGCACGCCGAGCAGGTGGGGCGCACCATGATCGAGTTCGAGAAGGTGGTTCGCGCCGAGCGTCCTGACTGGGTGGTGGTGCTGGGCGACGTGAACGCCACATGCGCATGCTCGATCACGGCGAAGAAGGAGCACGTGAAGTGCGCCCACATCGAGGCCGGCCTTCGCAGCCGCGACATGGACATGCCGGAGGAGGTGAACCGCCTCGTCACCGACCGTCTCTCCGACCTCCTCTTCGCCCCGGACCGTATCAGCTGCGCCAATCTCGCCGCCGAAGGCGTTCCCGCGGAGAAGATCAAGTTCGTTGGCAACATCATGATCGACACGCTTGAGCGCGAGCGCGAAAAGGCCGCCGCGCTTGACGTGGACGAGATAGTGCGCGCGAATCTCGTGGAAGGAGTTGCCTCTCCGCCGTCGCTCTCGTCGTACGTCGCGCTCACCATGCACCGTCCAAGCAACGTCGACAGCTGCGAGACGCTTGTTCCAGCCGTGCGCTTCTTCCTCGATGAAGTCTGCGCCGAGCATCCAGTGGTTTGGGCCATCCATCCGCGGGCGCAGAAGATGCTTGCCGAGTTCGGCCTCTGGAACGAGGTGGCCGCGCATCCCAACATGGTGCTTGTGAAGCCGCTCGGCTATCATGCGATGCTGCGCTTGAACATGGGCGCAAGCCTTTTCATGACCGACAGCGGTGGGCTTCAGGAGGAGTGCTGCGTGCTAGGCACGCCGTGCCTCACCATGCGCTGGAACACGGAGCGCCCGATAACGCTCATGGAGAACGGCGGAGCGTCAATCCTAGTGGGCAACGCCGTGGAGAAGATGCGCGATGCGTACCGCGCGCAGATCGCCGCGCCGCGCAGGGCGATGCGTCCTGAACTGTGGGACGGCCATACCGCAGAGCGCATCGCCCGCATAATCGTGGAGGAAGGTTGACGATGAAGCAGATTCTCCAGAGCTTCAAGACTGGCGAGCTGTGGCTCGCCGAGGTTCCCGCGCCGCTCTGCCGCGCGAAAGGCGCCGTGGTGCGTACGTGCGCGAGCTTCGTGAGCGCTGGCACCGAGCGAATGCTCGCAGAGTTCGCTAAGAAGGGCCTAGTCGGCAAGGCGCTGCAGATGCCCGACCAGGTTAAGAAGGTACTTCGCAAGATGAAGACGGAAGGCGTCTTCGCGACGCTCGAGAAGGTGCAGGCGAAGCTCGACCAGCCCATCCCGCTCGGCTACTCGAGCGCGGGCGTGGTGGAGGAGGCGGGGCGCGACTCAGGCGGACTCAAGGCCGGCGACCGCGTGGCGTGCGGCGGCGCGGGATTCGCCAACCACGCCGAATACGGATACGTGTCGAAGAACCTGATCGTGAAGATTCCGGACGGCGTCAGCTTCGAGGACGCAAGCTGCGCCACGGTTGGCTCGATCGCGCTCCAGGGAGTCAGACAGTGCGATCTGCGCCTCGGCGAGACCGCCGCCGTGATAGGCCTTGGCCTCATGGGCATTCTCGCCGTGCAGATGCTCAAGGCGAGCGGTTGCCGCGTGATCGGGTTCGATCCCGACGCATCGCGCTGCCGTCTCGCGGAGGAGATGGGATGCGACATGACGGTGAACAGTGCGCTCGCCCCTGCGGCGATGGCGTTTTCTGGCGGACAGGGTGTGGACGCCGTTCTGATCACCGCGGCCACGCATTCGGACGAGCCCGTGACCGTTGCCGCCGAGATATGCCGCAAGAAGGGAAAGGTCGTCGCTACGGGGCTCGTGGGCATGAACTTGCCGCGCGACCAGTACTACAAGAAGGAAATCGATTTCCGCCTCAGTTGCTCGTATGGTCCGGGACGCTATGATCCGATGTACGAGGAGCAGGGCGTGGACTACCCGTTCGGCTACGTGCGTTGGACGGAGCAGCGCAACATGGCGGCGTTTCTGCAGCTCGTCTCCGAAGGCAAGGTCACCCCCTCGAAGCTCGTCACGCACCGCTTCAAGTTTGACGACGCGCTCGCCGCCTACGAGCTTCTCCTGAAGCGTACCGAGCCGTATCTTGGAATCGTGCTTGAATATGACGAGCCTCAGAAGCCGCTCTCCCGCAGAATCGACTTCGCGCCTAAGGCCAGCGTGGCAGCTGGGGCGGCGCAGCCGAAGGAGAGCGTGGGCGCGTCCTTCATCGGATGCGGCAACTTCGCCAAGGCGGTGCTGCTTCCAACGGCGCGGAAGACGCCCGCGCTGCGTCTGCGCGGCGTGTGCACGGCAAGCGGCATGAGCTGCGCCGAGACGGGCAGAAAGGAAGGCTTCGCGTTCGCGGCCACTGACCAGGCAGAGGTGTTGAAGGACGCCGAGACTGATCTTGTGATGGTGACGACGCGCCACGACCTCCACGCAGGGCAGATCGCAGCAGCGCTTGAGGCGGGGAAGAGCGCGTTTTCCGAAAAGCCGATCTGCATCAGCGAGGAGCAGCTCGACGAGCTTCTCGTGAAGATCGAGAAGCTTGACGTGGAGGGCGCGCTCGCGGGCGCGCTGCCTGCGAGCGGACGTGTGATGGTGGGCTTCAACAGACGGTTTAGTCCGCACGCAAAACTGTTGAAGGACTACTTTGCCGCGCGCACTCTTCCGCTCGTGATGCACTATCGCGTGAACGCTGGCTCGATTCCGCGCGACGTGTGGATACAGGATCCATCCGTCGGTGGCGGGCGCATGGTGGGCGAAGGATGCCATTTCATCGACTTCATGAGCTACATCGCCGGCGCGCCCGTCGTGAAAGTGCAGGCGATGTGCATCCAGACTGCGAACGCCGCCGAGACGCCTGAGGACTCCGTGAGCGTGAACCTGCAGTTCGCAGATGGCAGCGTGGGCACTCTCGAATACGCGGCACTTGGCGACACCACTCTCCCGAAGGAGGTGTGCGAGATACACGGCGAGGGTTCGACCGCCGTGATGGAGAACTTCTGCTGCACGGTTTGCTCTGGCAGGCTTGGGAAGCGCAAGCTCAAGGGACGCCAGCAGAAAGGCTTTTCGGAGGAGCTCGCCGCCACCGTTGAGAGCGTGCGTGCCGGCAAGGCGATGCCGATCACCTTGGCCGAGATCGTGAACGTCACGAAGGCGACTTTCGCCGTATTGCGCGCGCTTAAGTCGGGCCGGACGGAAGAGGTGTGAAAAACATCGGCCTCATATTCCGCACGGTGCGGCATCTGAAGGCGGTTCAGGTGCTGAACCGCCTGTGGCGGAAGCGTCCGATGAGGCGCGTGAGCGCTGAGGCGCTGCCGTGGAGGAATGAGGCAGGATGTCGTGTGCCTTGGCTGGAATTCCCAAGGTGCTGGAACGGCGTAGACCAATTTACGTTCCTAAATGAGACGCGCGAACTGCGTAGTGCAGACGACTGGAATCGTGCGGAATGGCCAAAGTTGTGGCTGTACAATCTCCATTACTTCGACTGTCTGCGGCAGCGTGTGACGTTGGCTTCCCGTTCTGCGCAGCTTGCGCTCGTGCGCAGATGGATAGCGGAGAATCCTGCATGCTCAGGCAATGGATGGGAACCATATCCTGTCTCGCTCCGCGTTGTTAACTGGATCAAGTGGCTGACGGCTGGAGAGCCGCTCGCGAAGGACGATGCCGAGGCGGTGTCCGCTTCGATTTGCCAGCAGATACGCGCGCTGCGCCGCCGCCTCGAATACCATCTTCTTGCGAACCATCTGCTCGCGAACGCGAAGGCGCTAGTATTTGCTGGTTCCTGCTTCGAGGGCAAGGAGGCGCAGGAGTGGCTGCAGAAGGGTATGAATATCTACCGCAGGGAACTTGCGGAGCAGATACTCGACGACGGTGTTCACTTCGAACGTAGCGCGATGTACCATTCGATAATCCTCGAGGATGTGCTGGACTGCTTCAATCTCACAGGAGATGAACTTTTCAAGGACGCGGCGGAAAGAATGCTTGCGGGACTGGTGATGCTGACTGGTCCTGACGGTCTAATCGCCAAGTTCAACGACGCCGCCGAAGGCATCGCCCTTGCGCCAGTTGTGCTTCAGGAATACGCGCGTGCGTTAGACGTGACGGACGATTCTGAAACTGGTAGGGGCACGCGTCCCGCGTGCCCGCGGTCGCGCGGGACGCGCGACCCTGCCATCTCTGGTTTCCTTCGCAAAACCGCCGGCGACTGGACGCTTCTTGCGAAGTGCGGCGAGATAGGCCCCGCCTACCAGCCAGGCCATGCTCATGCCGACACGTGGACGTTTGAGCTATGGCGCGGCGTGCGCAAGTTGATTGGCGACACTGGCTGTTCAACGTACATGCCAGGCGAGGTGCGCAGCTACGAGCGCAGCACGGCGGCGCACAACACGCTTGTCATCGACGGAGAGAACTCAAGCGAGGTTTGGGCGAGTCATCGCGTGGGGCGTCGCTTCGACGCGAAGCGGCACGAACGCAGCTTCGAGCTTTCGGAGGAAGGCCTTTGTGGACGTGACGAACTGCGCGGTGGCGGCGTCCACTACGTAGAAGTGCGTTTCCATCTGCCGCCGGACGTCGAGCGTGATGAGGTGAAGATCGACTGCCCCGGCGAACTCTCCTGGGAAAAGTGCGAATTCGCCGAGGGTTTCAACCTTCGTCGCGAAGGCTGGTGCGCCGTCTTCCGTCAGAGAATTGAATTTCCCTGCATGATCGAATGGAAGGTGGAAAAGTCATGAAAATACTTTTCTTCAGCCACTACTATTCTCCCGAAGGCAACGCGCCTGCAACGCGCGTGAGCGCGCTTTGCGAGCGCTGGGCGAAGGCGGGGCATGACGTGACCGTGGTCACATGCGCGCCGAACGTGCCGAGCGGAGTGGTGTACGACGGCTACAGAAACGTGCGAATGGACGAAACGATCAACGGCGTGAAGGTGGTGCGCGTGAAAACGTACATCGCGGCGAACAAGGGAGCGTTCAGGAGAATGCTCAACTTCGTGAGCTACTTCATGAGCGCGCTCTGGACGGCGTTCGGCCTTCCGCGTACGGACGTGGTGATTGCGACGAGTCCGCAGATATTCTGCGGCTACGCGGGCGTATGGTACGCGCGCCTGAAACGGGTGCCGCTTGTCGTGGAGATACGCGACATCTGGCCGGAGAGCATGGGCGCGGTGGGTGCGCACATTCCAGGGCCCGCATACTGGGCGCTCGAGCGCGTGGAGAAGGCGATGTACCGCAGGTGCGCGAAACTCGTGACGGTGGGCGACGGGTACAGGGAACGTCTCATTGAGAAAGGCGTGCCGGCGGAGAAGATCGCGATCGTGATGAACGGCACGGACCTTGCGGTGTACGGCCCAAGGGAGAAGGACACCGAACTGCTGCGGCGCCACGGTTTCGACGGAAAATTTGTGGTGAGCTACATCGGCACGGTTGGGATGGCGTGTGGACTCGAGGTCGTTCTCGACGCAGCTGAGATCCTTGACCACAAAGAACACATGGAAAAAGAAGTGGTGTTCGTGATTGTGGGTGACGGTGCTCACAGGGAGCAGCTTGAGGCCGAGGCAAAGAAAAGGGGGCTTTCGAACGTCGTGTTCACTGGCCGCCAGCCGAAGGATACGATGCCGGCGTGGGTGGCTTCGAGCGATGCGAATCTCGTGCATCTGCGCAAGACGGACCTCTTCACCACGGTGATGCCGAGCAAGATATTCGAGAGCGCCGGCTGTAGGCGTCCGATCATAATGGGCGTGGACGGCTTTGCGAAGAAGCTTGTGATGGACGCCGGCGCGGGGCTCGACATGAAGCCCGAGAGCGCGCAGTCGCTCGTCGAATGCGTTGAGCGTCTCGTTGCCGATCCCGCACTTTCGGTGCGTCTCGGCGAGAACGCCTACCGCAACATCGCGCTTGTGCACAACCGCGACGCGCAGGCCAAGGAGTATCTTGAAGTGCTTTATTCAATCAAAACGAATAAGAAGGAGAATGACAGATGAGGTGCAGAACGATGATGGCGGCGGTGTGCATTGCCGCGGCGCTGGCGCAGGCCAAGATCGACGAATCGCCGCTCGACCATGTACGAGCCGTGACGGGAACGATAAACACGTTCGCGCTGTCTACCGGAAACGTGTATCCCGCCATCTGCCGCCCGTGGGGCGGGCCGATGTGGGCGCCTGTGACGAAGCCGGGCCACCAGGAGGGATGGTTCTACGACTACACGGGAACGAGCTTCTACGGAATGAGGCTCACGCATCAGCCGAGCCCGTGGATGGGAGACTTCGGGCAGGTGACGGTGACGCCGGTCTCGGGCGGAGTGGGCGCGCGCATGGAAGAGAGGCGCAGCCACTTCAGCCACAAGTCCGAGACGATCCGGCCCGACTACTACCGCGTCTATCTGGGCGACTGGGACATCAAGCTAGAGGTCACCGCCGCAAGAAGGTCCGCCGTGATGCGCATCACCTACGGCGACACGGCGAAGCCCGGGTTCGTGGTGGACGCCATGGGCGGCGACGGCAAGGTGAGGGTTGACGCCGCGAAGAGGCGCGTGTACGGCGTGTCGAAGCGGCGGCGCACGCCGGTGGCGGACGACTTCGGCAACCGATTCGTTGTCGAGTTCGACCGCGACATCGTGTCGGTCGAAGGCGAAGGCTCGTGGACCTGCGTGCGGTTTGCGCCTACGAAAAGAGGCGACGTGGTGACGGCGCGCATGGCATCCAGCTTCGTGGACGAGAGCTACGCCGCCGCGAACCTCGCCGAGGTCGCCGACAAGAGCTTCGACGACGTGCGTGCCCAATCGGAGAAGATTTGGAACTTCGTGCTTGGCCGCTTCAAGATCGAGACTCCCGACATCGACCGCAAGCGCATGTTCTACACGGCCCTCTACCGCGCGTCGCTTTTCCCGCGGGTCTTCTTCGACGTCGACCGCAAGACGGGCAAGGCCGTGCACCGCAGCCCCACTCCGGGCGGAGTGTTCGAAGGGCCGTTCTTCGCCGGAACGGGATTCTGGGATACGTTCCGTGCGCTATTCCCGCTCTTGAACTTCGCGTATCCTGAGGTGAACGCCTTCATGACGGAGGGGCTCGAGAACAGCTGGAAGGAGGCGGGATGGCTGCCGGAGTGGTCGAGCCCCGGACTTTCCGACTGCATGACCGGCAACAACTCCGCGAGCGTGGTGGCCGATGCCTGGCTATCCGGCGCGGCGGGCCGCGCGAACGCGGAGGAGCTGTGGAAGGCGCTCGTTCACGGCGCGAACAACCAGCACCCGGAGCAGGGCGCAACAGGACGCTGGGGCGCGGCGGACTACAATTCGCTCGGCTACGTGGCCCACGCCAAGGGCCGCCATGGCACGGTGGCCCGCACGCTCGAATACGCCTACGACGACTGGTGCATCTGGCGCTTCGGCAAGGCGATCGGGAAGAGCGATGCGGAGACCGCCCAGTACAGGAAACACGCCGGCAACTGGCGCAACGTTATAGATCCGAAGCACAAGCTCGCCAACGGACGCTACGCCGACGGCAGGTTCCGCGACGACTTCAACCCGATCAAGTGGGGCGACGGCGACTTCGTGGAGGGCAACTCGCTGCACTGGACGTGGAGCGTGGTGCACGACGTGGCCGGCCTCATGGAGGCGATGGGCGGACGCGATGCGTTCGCCGCGGCTCTTGACGACGTGCTTGCGCGCCGTCCCGAGATATGCGAAAGCGACAGGCGCGGCATGTACCACGAGATGCGCGAGATGATGCTGGCCGACATGGGCCAGTACGCGCACGGCAACCAGCCCGCCCAGCACATGCTCTACCTCTACGACTGGTGCGGCCAGCCGTGGAAGACGCAGCACTGGGTGCGCGAGACGATGGACAGGCTCTACTCCCCCTCGCCGGACGGATACTGCGGCGACGAGGACAACGGGCAGACATCGGCATGGTACGTCTGGAGCGCGCTTGGCTTCTATCCCGTGTGCCCTGGCTCAGGCCAGTACGCGATCGGCTCGCCCGCGCTTGAGCGCGCCGAGGTGAAGATGCCCGGCGGCGAAGTTCTCGTGATCGAAGCCCCCGGCGCCGCGAAGAAGCGCTACGTGGAGTTTGTGACGCTGAACGGAAAGCTCGTGAAAGAGAACTGGCTTTCCGCGGCGGAGCTCAGGAAGGGCGGCAAGCTCGTATTCAAGATGAGCTCCGCGCCGGTGAAGACGCGCGGCACGGAAGCATCTGCTGCGCCGTATTCGATGAGCACTCACGAAAAGCAGTGACGCCGCATCATCCCGCTGGCGAAGGAACATTTCCGGCTTTATGCCATAATCTTCGCGCGCATGAATGCTTTTGACATTCCGTGACAAGATATGGTATCATTTCGTTGTCCTTACACAACGGTCATAATCCAACAAGGAAATACGACATGCAAAAGATCAAGATGATGGTGGCGGCGGCATGCCTGTGCGCTGGCATGGCGGCGTTGGGTGTCGAGTTCAGCCTCGGCGTGGGCGCGTACGAGGGCAGGGCGGCGTTCAAGGAGCTGCGAATTGCGGACGCCTCGGGCAAGGTTGTATATTCCAACGACTTCGCCTCGCCGGACGCGGTCAGGGACTGGAAGAGCGCCGGCAGGGGCGAGTGGAGATGCGGCGGGGGAACGCTTGAGCAGACGTTCGGCGGGCTCGGGCACGAGGCGGTGACGCTGTCGATTCCGCAGAAGTTCCGCAATGTCACTCTCACGGTGAAGGCGAAGAAGATCGACGGCAAGGAAGGCTTCATCGTGGCCACGGGCAAGAACCTGATTTCTGGCGGCGGCGAGTGGGTCATCTTCGGCGGATGGGTAAACCAGTTCCACGGCATCGAACAGCCGCCGTTCGCGATCAAGAGGGTGCCTGGCTCGATCGCGCAGGGACGCTGGTACGATGTGAAGGTGGAATGCATGGACGACCGTATCCGCGCCTGGCTCGACGGCAGCCTCGTTATGGAGTCGCGCACGGTGGTGGACACGTCGGGACGGCCTGCCGCCGTCGTGCCGGTGAAGGACGCGAAGGCGCGCAAGTACAGTCCGATGATCTTCGGCCAGTTCATCGAACACCACGACCGGCAGGTGTACGGCGGACTCTTCTGGCCTGGGCATCCGCTCTCCGACGAGGACGGTTTCCGCAAGGACGTGATCGAGGCACTGCGCGAGATCAAGGTGCCGATCGTGCGCTGGCCGGGAGGCTGCTTCGTATCCGCCTACCACTGGAAGTACGGCGTTGGACCCAAGCGCCAGCCGATGTGGGACAAGGCATGGGAGGTCGAGGACCCCAACACCTTCGGCACGGACGAATATGTGAAGTGGTGCCGCAAGGTGGGCTGCGAGCCGTACATCTGCACTAACGCGGGATCCGGCAGCGAGGAGGAGATGAGCGACTGGGTGGAATACTGCAACCTCAACGTCGGCAAGTGGGGGCGCCAGCGCATCGCGAACGGCTATCCGCAGCCTCACAACGTCCTGTACTGGAGCGTGGGCAACGAGAACTGGGGCGGCTGGGAGATGGGCGCGAAGACCGTCGCGCAGTGGGGTCCACTTGTAAGGGAGAGCGCGAAGATGATGCGCGGCGCCGATCGCAAGATATACCTTCTCGCGGCGGCGACGCCGAACGAGAGCTGGACGCTTCCGCTTCTGAAGACGGCGGGCTATCTTCTCGACTACGTGAGCATACACGACTACTACGGCGGTGGGCCGAACCAGCGTCCGTATCTCGAGTGGATGATGCAGACGAGCCGTCCCGAGGAGACCATCGTGCAGACCATCGGCATCCTTGAGAAGGCCGGTTTCGGCGGCGGGAAGATCGGCATCGCGTTCGACGAGTGGAACATGCGCGGCTGGTACCACCCGCGGGGCAGGAACGGGCGGATGGACCACGCGGCGCGGCGCAAGAACGACATCGCCTCGCTCTACAACATGTCCGACGCGGTCTTCACGGCCAACTTCCTCAATGCCTGCCTGCGGCACTGCGAAGTCGTGAAGATGGCGTGCTTCTCGCCCGTCGTGAACACGCGCGGCGCCGTCTTCGTGCACGACAAGGGCATCGTGAAGCGTACCACCTACCATGTGTTCTGGATGTACACGCACCTTCTGCAGCCGAACATCGTGCCGGTGAGCGTCGACTGCGGGAACCTCTCAAACGGCAGGGGCGTTGTGCCCGTCCTTGACGCGGTGCTGACGGCTTCAGACGACGGGAAGAGCCGCGTACTCGCTGTGGTGAACAAGTCGCCCGACAAGGCGGTGCCGTTCGACATTTCGGCGATTGCGGCGCGCTCGGCGAGCGCGCCCTACCAGGCCACAGTCCTCTCCGGCACCTCGACCGACGACTACAACGACATCGGCGCGGAGAGCCGCGTGGTGCCCGTGAAGAGCGTGTTTGCGGTGAAGGACGGCAAAGTGCTCCTTCCGCCGCACTCGATTGTCTGTCTTGAACTTTGAATCAATAGTGTAGCGAAAAATTAGTCAATTTGCTATAATCCAATTCGCAACAAGGAGAAGAGATGAAAACAATCAACACACGCAGATCATTTCTGAAGCAGGTCGCCGCGGCTTCCTGCTTCTCCATCGCGCCAGCGCATGTGCTGTTCGGCGCCAACACTCCGTCCAACCAGCTCACCAGAGCGCTGATCGGCTTCGGCGGAATCGCGCATTCCGAGAACCACCTCCCGTACAAGGGTTCGCGTCTGATCGGTCTCTGCGACCCCGACCAGCTGCACGTGAAGGGCGGCCTTGTCGAAGCCGAGAAGAAGGGCTGGGGCAAGATAAAGGGGTACAAGGACTTCATCGAACTTCTCGCGGACAAGGACGTCGACATCGTGCACATCTGCACGCCCCCGCACTGGCACGGCTGCATGAGCGTGATGGCCGCGAACGCCGGCAAGGACATCTGGTGCGAGAAGCCGATGACGCGCACCGTTGGAGAGGGCAAGCGCGTGATGGAGGTCGTCAAGGCCAAGAAGCGCATCTTCCGTCTCAACACGTGGTTCCGCTTCCAAGGCAACTTCTACGGTTTTGGCACCACGGTCAAGCCCATCCGCCAGGTCGTCGAGAGCGGCCTCCTTGGCAAGGGCCCGATCAAGTGCACGTTCGGCGGCGGACAGGGCTTCAGCTGGAAGTTCTACTGGTCCGGCCGCGTCAACCTGCCTGTGCAGGAGGTGCCGAAGACGTTCGACTGGGACATGTGGCTCGGCCCCGCCCCGTGGAAGCCCTACAACCGTCACCGTACCCACGGCACGTTCCGCGGCTACTGGGACTATGACGGCGGCGGTCTCGGCGACATGGCGCAGCACTACCTCGACCCGCTCCAGTACCTCCTCTGCAAGGACGAGACGAGCCCGGTGAAGGTGGACTACGTCGGACCTCAGCAGCACCCCGACGTCGTCGGCCGATTCGACCGCTTCGTCCTGACCTACGACGACGGCACCGAGGTCATTCTCGACGGCGACAACTCGCTCAAGGACGAGCCGCTTCTGCGCGGCTCCAACGGCGTGTGCGTGTACAAGAAGGGCAACGGCTCCACGACGCTGCGCATCAAGGACAGCAACGGCTGGTGGCCGGATGCGAAGGTGGTGCAGTTCATCGCCGGGCTTCCCGAGCCCGCGCCGCAGATCACGGACTTCATGGAAAGCGTGCGCACGCGCAAGCCGTTCGCGCTCAACGAGACGAACGGATTCCGCTCCTGCACGATGTTCAACCTCGCGATCGTCGCCGAGCGTCTCGGACGCGGGTTCCGTTTCGACCCCGTGAAGCTCCGCGCCGTCAACGACGAGGCTGCCGACCGCCTCCTCTACCAGTCCATGCGCCAGCCGTGGGCGAAGGAGATGTGGGGCTGAGGGTTAGGGAATAGGCAAGAGTGAATAGTGAATAGGTTAAAAGAACAGGTAAGCGAAGGAGAAAACATGAAGAAGATTTTTGTTGTTGCGGTGCTTGCGGCGGCGACGTGCTTTGCGGCCGGGCAGAAGAAGAAGGATGCGTACGACATCCGTCCCGAGGCAACTAAGCCCGCCGATGCGCCGGCTGCCGAGAAGTGGCAGGCGCAGAACCGGGCCAAGCTCGCTGCGGCCACAAAGGACGATGTTCTCGCGGCGTTCGTGAAGGATGCGGCGTCCGCCTCGGCGCTTCTATCCGAGGTGAAGACCGGCTTCCAGACGGATCCGATGAAGGCGTTCCAGATCGCCGCCGTGACGCAGTTCGTGATGCGTCCGGGCAAGCCGGGGCGCTCGCTCTGGACGGAACAGCTCCTGGCGTTCGCCACGAAGGCTGACAAGAACGACGTAAAGATGTTCTACATCGACCAGCTCCGCTGGTGCGGCCTGAAGACTCAGGCGGAGAAGGTCCGCGCGATCGGCAAGGCGTCTGGCGCGAAGTGCGTCGCGGAATTCGCCGAGCAGGTCGCGTCCGAGCTGAGCGGCGAGGCGATGGCGAAAATGACCAAGTAGCGTACCGTTCAGGTACAGCCGCTTCCACTGCTGCATGGAGATGTTTGAAATGCGAATGAGCATGAGAGGTGTCGTTGCCGCGGCGGCGTGCATGTGCGCGGGCGTGGCGTTGCAGGCTGCGTCCGTCACGCCCGTGAAGGACGCCAAGGCGCTCAAGTACAGTCCGATGATATTCGGCCACTTCATCGAGCACTTCGACACGCAGGTGTACGGCGGGCTCTTCTGGCCGAAGCATCCGCTTTCCGACGAGGATGGTTTCCGCAAGGACGTCATAGAGGCGCTCAGGGAGATCAAGTGCCCGATCGTGCGCTGGCCTGGCGGCTGCTACGTCTCGGACTACCACTGGAAGTGCGGCGTGGGGCCGAACCGCCAGCCGATGTGGAACAAGGCCTGGGCAGTCGAGGATCCCAACACCTTCGGCACCGACGAGTACGTGAAGTGGTGCCGCAAGGTCGGCTGCGAGCCGTACATCTGCACGAACGCGGGAACCGGTACCGATGAGGAGATGAGCGACTGGGTGGAGTACTGCAACCTCTCCGTAGGCAAATGGGCGCGCCAGCGCATCGCGAACGGCTACGAGAAGCCGCACGACGTGATCTACTGGAGCGTGGGCAACGAGAACTGGGGTGGTCACGAGATCGGCGCGAAGACCGTGGAGCAGTGGGGGCCGCTCGTGCGCGAAAGCGCGAAGATGATGCGCGGCGCCGACCGCAAGATCAAGCTTCTCGCCGCCGCATTGCCGGCCGAAAGCTGGACGCTGCCGCTTCTCAAGGCTGCCGGCCGCCTTCTCGACTACGTGAGCGTGCATGGCTACTATGTCTGGGGGAAGGGCGACACGCCGTACCTTGAGTGCATGATGCGCACGGAACGTCCTGAAGCCGACATCCAGCGCACCATAAACACGCTCACGAAGGCCGGATTCGGCGGCGGCCGGATCGCGATCGCCTTCGACGAGTGGAACCTGCGCGGCTGGTACCATCCCGGTCTCGGCAACTTCAAGCGCGGCGCCGTGATGGACTACGAGGCGCGCCGCCAGAACGACGTGGCCTCGTACTACACGATGGCGGACGCTCTCTTCTCCGCCTGCTTCCTCAACACGTGCCTTCGCCACTGTGACATCGTGAAGATGGCCAACTTCTCGCCTGTCGTTAACACGCGCGGCGCAGTGTTCGTGCACGACAAGGGAATTGTGAAGCGCACCACTTTCCATGTGTTCTGGATGTACACGCATCTTCTCGAGGCGAACATCTCGCCTGTGAAGGTGGACTGCGAGGCGCTTACGAACGGCAAGGCACGTGTGCCTGTGCTCGACGCAGTGCTAACGGTCTCGAACGACGGCAGGCGCCGTGTGCTCGCCGTGGTGAACAAGAGCCCCGACAAGTCTGTGTCGCTTGACGTCGGCGCACTTGGCGTGAAGTCCGGTTCCCTGAAGGCCACTGTGCTCGCCGGCGCTTCGCCCAACGACTTCAACGACATCGGCGCGGAGAACCGCGTGGTGCCGGTGAAGACCGCATATGAGGCAAAAGACGGCAAGGTGGAGCTTCCCGCCCATTCGCTCTCCTGCATAGTCATTGCCGAATAGGGCGGTTCAAGCGCGAATGCCTTAAATGAATCATTGCCTTTTGGCGCATTATTTGATAAACTATTGCTTTCAACCAACGGAGAAAAAGGAAGAATGGCAATAGTTCTAGGCCTGCCCAAGGGCAGTCTTCAGGAATCGACCTTCGCGCTCTTCAAGCGCGCGGGTTTCAACGTGTCGTGTTCTTCGCGTTCGTACTATCCCACGATAGACGACGCGGAGATCACCTGTCGCCTGCTGCGTCCGCAGGAGATGAGCCGCTATGTGGAGCTTGGGCTTCTTGATGCGGGCATCTGCGGCTGGGACTGGGTGTACGAGAACGGGTCCGACGTAGAGGACGTCTGCGAGCTCAACTACTCCAAGGCGACTTCCAATCCGGTGCGCTGGGTGCTGGCCGTTCCGAACGACTCGAAGATCAAGAGCGTCAAGGACCTTCAGGGCAAGCGCATTTCCACCGAGGCGCTCGGCATCGTGAAGCGCTATCTCAAGAAGAACGGCGTGAAGGCCGACGTGGAGTTCAGCTGGGGCGCCACAGAGGTGAAGGCGCCCGAGCTCGTGGACGCGATCGTGGACCTCACCGAGACGGGCAGTTCGCTGCGCGCGAACAATCTGCGCATCGTCGACACGATTCTCACGTCCACCACCCGCCTGATCGCAAACAAGACGGCGTGGAGGAACAAGGCCAAGCGCGCCAAGATCGAGCAGCTCAAGATGCTGCTTCTCGCGGCTCTCGAGGCCCAGAAGCGCGTGCTCGTGAAGCTCAACGCGCCCGCGAAGAAGCTCGACAAGATCGTCGCCGCTCTGCCGGCTCTGCACGCGCCTACGGTGAACAAGCTCAACGACGAGGGCTGGTTCGCGGTGGAAAGCGTGGTGGAGGAGCGTCAGGTGCGCGACCTCGTGCCGGTTTTGAAGGCTGCAGGAGCAACGGGAATCATCGAGCTGCCGCTCAACAAGATCATCTTCTAGTTCAAAGTTCACGGTTCGAAGTTCACGGTGTGAGCCGAGGACGGCGAACTCAAATCTCAAAAGGAGGTCCAAGATGGGATCCATCAAGAAAAAGCGCCGGAAGAAAATGTCGAAGCACAAGTACGACAAGCGCATGAAGGCGCAGCGCCACAAGAACAAGTAGGTCCGCGCAAGGCAGGCCGCGAAGGGCTTCGGGTTTCCGCCCGGAGCCCTTTGTTTTACACTGCGGGCATTGAGGCGTCCCAGGAGACGTCGACGCGCGTTGTGCGGGCGTTGCCGGGAGGGCTGAAGCGGCGCGGCGCCATGCGCGTCGTCACCCAGAGGCCGTCGATGGCGTGGCAAGTGAACGCGTCGCCGGAAAGTCCGTCCAGACGCGATGGGTCGGGGGTGGCGGGGCGTGTGAGCGAGATGAATAGCGGCGTTGACTGGCGCACAAGAAACTCCACTGGGGGCGAGGGGGGCTGCGAAGCGAGGGCGAGAAGGTTCTCTGAGTTGTTCTCGGGCGAGGCCACGATGCGCTGCACGCCAAGTTCGCACAGCTGCGCGCGGGCGGCGGCGTTGAAGGCGTAGAGCGTCCAGTCCGCGGTGATGTCTTCAAGTCCAAGCTGGCGTAGAATGCGCAGCGTGGCGAGATCCGCGGCCTCCCAGGCGGAGATGCCGGCCTTGGCCATGTGCTTTATGGCGCTGCGCAGCGTGTTGAGGTCGCATTCGCGTGTGAAGACGGGCAGGGCGAGACGAAGAGAAGGCACGGGATCGCCGGCGTCGCCTGCGAGCGTGCGGAGGCGCTCGGCGATCTGCTGCAGAGCGGCGTCGACGGCGCGTCCGGGCTGGTGACCGATCGAAACGACGATCTCGTCGAACGAGCAGGCGTCGTCCGGAATCGGCTGGTCGATGCGCATCTTGAGAACGCGCGAAGGTGGGTTCGACCCATCGGCCGGCGGCAGAAGCGCGGCGTCGTCCATTGCCGCCGCCACGCGCGCGGTCCGCACGGCGATGCGCGCCGCGTCGAGCTTCTCCACGAGCTGCCGGCGCAGGTCGTTCAGCGTTGACGCCGGCACGAAGAGGTGCTGCTGATCATTGAGCGCAAGGGACGCCAGGCGCCATTCCGTGCCGCCGAGGCGCGCGAACGCCTTCTCCACGACGGCGCGGGTGCGTTCGCTCTGGCGCGACGGGGCGAGCGGGGCCGCGATAGACGCCTCTGCGCACACGACGGGGGACGATGCCGTGCGCGCGCTTGCCGAGACGCCGCTTTCCGAAAGCGTCACCTCCAGTTCAATCGGCGTGCCTGATTCGCATGCCGACGGACGGAACGACGGCACGGGGAAGCGCCGCTTCACCTCGTTTGAGGCGGAGCAGTACACTGCGTCGCCCGGACGTATCTCGGGCGCGGGAGCAGAGGCTTCTGGCGCGGGCATCAGGATCTCGACGTCGCTTCCCGCGCGCACGCTGAAGACGGTGGACCGCGAAATCGAGGTGCGCATCTCCGAGATGCCAAAGCCGTATGGCTTGCCGCCCTGGGCGAGGAACTGGAGCCCGTCATGGCGTTCAAGGGCGCGGGAGGTGTGGAGCCGCAGCCATGTGCGGCCTTCGCGGTCCTTGGTGAAGCGCTTCACGGTGCCGATGGGCGTGCCGAGATGGCCCAGGTTCGATGGGTCGATGACGTCGGCGCTGGAGGGGGAGGGCGCGGGAGGGGGATAGCCGTCGAGGTAGAGGTGGGTGGTGTTGCGCGAAAAAACGGTCTCGAGGTCTGCGCGCGTGGTGGACGGGGGAAGTCCGTCGAGCAGCTGGCGGTAGCGGGATGTGACGGTGGCGACGTAGAGGGGCGACTTCATGCGGCCTTCGATCTTCAGCGAAGCGACGCCTGCGTCGCGGAGGGCGTAGAGCGAGTCGTCGAGGCGGAGGTCGCGCATCGAGAAGGGACGGGCACTGTTGCCCGAGGCGTCGGTGCACGCGAGGCGGCAGCAGTACGCGCACGCGCCGCGGTTGCCGGAACGGTTCTTCTCCATCGCGGAGAAGAGGCAGAGTCCGGAAATGGAGTAGCACAGCGCGCCGTGCACGAAAACCTCGATCTCCACGCCGCCGCGCGCGACCAGCGAGCGGATGTCCTCGAGCGGAAGCTCGCGTGCAAGCACCACGCGCGTGAAGCCGAGCTCCTTCATGGCGAGCACGCCTTCGAGGTTGTGGGCCACGAGCTGCGTGGAGGCGTGGAGCGCGAGCTGCGGGAAGTTGCGCCGCACGATGCGCGCCACGCCGAGGTCCTGCACGATCAGCCCGTCGGGGGCGAGCTCGTCGAGGACGGCGAGCTTCTCGATGGCCTGGGGCAGCTGGCGCTGGTCGATGACGGTGTTGAAGGTCACGTAGACGCGGCGACCTTTGGGACGCGCGAGCGCAAGAAGGTCGCGCAGCTGGGCGGGCGTGAAGTTCACCGCGTCTGCGCGCGCGGAGAACGCGTTGAGCCCGAGATACACCGCATCGGCGCCCGCCGCGAATGCGGCAAGGGCCGTCTCGAACGACCCCGCCGGTGATAGGAGTTCTGTTACGTTTGATTTCATGGCACGCGAATATTATAGCAAAAAAGCGCCAAATGCCTAGTGCATGGCGCCTTGCGCGCGGCAAAGGCCGTCGGCATGGATCGGCCGGTAAAGGCTGGTGGGACAGGGGAGACTCGAACTCCCAACCTACGGTTTAGGAAACCATCGCTCTGTCCAGTTGAGCTACTGTCCCAAAAGAAAGTGGCAATATGATATCAAATATCCGCTTCACATGCTAGGGAGTATTTGATAAAATTTAATTCGTCAACTTATGCCACAGTCTATACACATAGCCCTTATATTCGCCGCGTGGACGGTCTGCGCGGCGGGATTCGCGTACTATGCGGCCTCGATCGCGCGCGAGATCACGTATGTCACGCTGGCCGACGGACGGCGCACAGAGCGGCGCCTGCCGCTCGTGATGCGCATGCTGCTGCCGTTCGTGCAGAACCTCCGCGCCCTAGTCCACGCGAAGTTCTTCGAGAAGGCGCGCAGCGAGGCCGACTGGATGATCGTGGCCTCGGGCCTCGAGGGGCTTCTCACGGGCGAGGAGTTCGTGGCGCTCAAGCTCCTCATGCCGATCGCGTGCGGCGGCGCGTGGGCCATTGCGGTGCTGGGCCTTGGCGCGGCGATGCCGGGCTCTTTCTTCGCCGAGAACTGGCTGCCGCTGTGCCTGCTCGGCGTCTTCTGGAGCTACATCTATCCGATATCGTGGCTGCGGCGCACGCTCAAGCGCCGCCACTTCTCCATCATGCGCGCGCTGCCGTTCGTCCTTGACCTGCTCACCCTCAGCGTGGAGGCGGGCATGGACTTCATGAGCGCCCTGCAGCGCAACTGCGAGCGCCGCAAGCTCGATCCGCTGAACGAGGAGCTCATACGCATGACGAAGGAGATACAGGTGGGCACTCCCCGGCGAGTCGCGCTCAAGAACATGGCCGAGCGCGTGCGCCAGCCGGATCTCAAGAGCGTCGCGTACGCGCTTGTGCAGGCGGACGAGCTGGGCGTTTCCATCGGCTCCATCCTCCGCATCCAGAGCGAGCAGCTGCGCGGCAGGCGCTTTGACCGCGCCGAGAAGCTTGCCAACGAGGCGCCGGTGAAGATGCTGGGGCCGCTTCTGCTGTGCATTTTTCCTGCCGTGGGCGTGATTCTGCTTGGGCCGATACTCACGCAGCTGGCAAAGAGCGCCTTCTGACGGGCGAGTGGAGAACTGGAATATGAGCAAGAGCACACCATGCATTCAGGTGACAAAGGGTCCGCTTGCGGGGCAGCGCTTCGAGGTGCCGTCCACCGGGCTTAGAATGGGAAGATCGTCGTCCTGCGAATTGTCCGTGCAGGACCCCGCGCTTTCGCGCAACCACTGCCTCTTCGAGCTGCGCGACGGCGCGCTGTGGGTGACCGACCTCGTGAGCGCGAACGGCACCACGGTGAACGGCGCGCTTCTTGGGGCCGACTCGGTGCAGCTCAAGCCGGGGGACGTGGTGGAGGCTGGCGACACTTCGATAACGATCGCGGCGGATGACGCCGCAGTCGTTCCGTCCGCAGCCCCCGCGCCTGCCGCGCCGTCTGCCGCCGAGACGAAGGTCGATCTCGGCCTTGGACGCAAGGACGAGCCTGCGCGCGCAGGCGGCAAGCCTGCGCCGATGCGCTTTGTGATATGGGCCGTGGCGCTTCTCGCCGTCGCTGGCGCCGCTGTGGTGATACTCTCTGACGGCGGAAAGTCAAAGGACGAGCCCGTGGCGAAGCCGGTTCCCGCCAAGGCGCCGGCGAAACTTCTCGCCGTCTCGTTCGAGAAGGTCGAGGCAGACAAGGAGAGCGTGTACCGCTACGCGCTTTCGATGGACCAGGCCGGCGTGATGACCGTGGAGATCGACGACGTGCCCAAGGAGAACCGCCATGTCCGCAAGACCACAAAGCTTTCCTCCAACGCCGTTGAGCGGCTCACCGCCATCCTCTCCGCGCCCGAGCTGTTCAAGCTCTCGCCCGAGTACGCCGGCGTGCCGCTCGTCGCGGGCACGCTCAAAAGCTTCTCGCTAACGGTTGTGCGCGGCGACAAGGTGTTCTCAACGACGATCGAGAACGCGCCCGAGCCGGGCGAGTTCCGCACGGTGCGCGAGCAGCTTGAGACGTTCTCGAAGAACGAGCTCGGCATCTGGGCCATCCAGTTCTCCGCGGAGAAGCTCGTGGAGATGAGCGCCGAGCTGCGCCGCGAGGGCGACGCCAAGTGGGAGGAGCGCGACGTGCAGTACGGCAACATCGCCGCCGCGCTGGCCGCATACAACGAGGCCGTGTTCTACCTCGACACGGTGAACCCCAAGCCCGAGACGTACGGCGCGCTTGTGAACCGCCAGAAGGAGGTCGAGGCCGAACTCGACAAGCGCTACCGCGACCAGCGCTTCCGCGCCGACCGCGCGATCAACCTCGCCGACTGGCGCACGGCCGAGCAGGAGCTGCGCGTTCTCTGCCAGATGGTGCCCGACGCCAAGGATCCGCGCCACGCAGAGGCCGCGGGCAAGCTGCTTGACGTCGAGAACCGCATGAAGAAAGGGCTCAAGTGATGAAGAAGCATGTGATTTCCGTATGCTGCGCGCTCCTGTGCGCGCTCTCCGCCGCGGCCGCAGAGCAGCAGGAGGTGCCGGCGCGCCTCGACGTCACGGCGCAGCCTGAGGGGGCGAAGGTGTTTGTGGACGGCAAGCTGCACGGTCCAGCGCCGTGCTCGGTGTTCGGTCTTGAGCCGGGCAGCCACCTGCTGCGCGTCGAGGCGCCGTCGTACGTGGCGCAGCACGCGTTCGTGCAGATCAAGCCGGGCGCGTTCGTGCAGAAGAACTTCCAGCTTGCCGAGGAGAAGGGCATCATCCTGGTCAAGACTACGCCAGCCGGCGCCGACGTGAAGTGCAACGGCGTGTCGCTTGGCGCCACGCCGCTTCTCGTGACGTCGCTCGCGAGCGGACGCGCCCACTCGCTCGTCCTTTCGCTTAACGGCTACCAGTCCAAGAAGATCGAGGTGCGCACCGAGGGGCGGCGTCCGCTCGTGCGCGAGGAGGAGCTTTCGCTCGACTCTGGCGTGGTGGACTGCAGCACCGATCCCGAGGGCGCGACGGTGATCGTGAACGGCGTCGAGCGCGGCGTGACGCCGATCAAGCTCACGAACGTTCCGAAGGGGCTGGCGACGATCGTGTTCCGCCTCGCGGGATACGAGGAGGAGACGCGCGAGCTGCGGATGCAGGCGGGGGCGAGCCAGACGCTGTCTCTGCGCCTGAAGGGACGCGCCGCGCAGCTGAAGGTGGTCTCGACGCCCGAGGGCGCGCGCGTGTTTCTGGACGACGACTTCAAGGGCAAGACGCCGCTCTCCCTGTCGTCCGTGAAGCCTGGCGACCACAGCCTGCGCGTGGAGCTTGAGGGCTTCGCGCCGATGACGCGCTCCATCACACTTGAGAACGCCGGCGAGGGCACGGAGGAGTTCACGCTAGAGAGCACGCTCGGGCGCATCGAGGTCATCACCACGCCGCCAGGGGCGAGGATATCCATCGACGGGCGCGCCGTTGGCATCACGGCCGAGCAGGGCGATTCCAACAAGTCCAAGCTGTTCGCGATCGAGAAGGTGGCCGTGGGCGCGCATACGGTGCTGGTGCACTGCGACGGTTATGAGGACAAGGGCTACAAGATCAACGTGACCTCGCGCGACACGACGCAGCTCTACGCGCGCCTCAAGCGCATCTTCACGCCCGACATCATCGTGGACACTACGCGCGGCATAGTGCGCGGCGTCCTGGTGGAGAGGGACCCTCTCGGCAACATCACGCTGGAGACTGCTCCCGGCGTGCAGCAGCGCATCCTTTCCTCCGACGTGCGCAAGATCACCCCCATAACCAAGTGATTTCCGCTGCATTCCCGGTGACGGATTCTATGGCGTTTTTGCCCTTTTTTTGATATACTGTATGGCGCTCCGTCCATGCAGGCTCGGGGCGTACACGGAGAATACTAGTGGCGATGAAGTACAAGGTTGCCGACATCAAGCTGGCCGAGCTTGGCCGCAAGCTTATCGAGACCGAAGAGCCGGAGATGCCCGGACTCATGCAGACGCGCGCGAAATACGGCCCGAAGAAGCCGCTCGCGGGCGCACGGATCATGGGATCTCTGCACATGACGGTGGAGACGGCCATCCTGATTGAGACTCTGAAGGAGCTTGGCGCTGACGTGCGCTGGGCGAGCTGCAACATCTTCTCCACGAACGACGCCGCGGCGGCCGCGATCGCGAAGACAGGCACGCCCGTCTTCGCGTGGAAGGGCGAGACGCTCGCCGAGTACTGGTGGTGCACGAAGGAGGCGATGACATGGCCCGACGGGAAGGGTCCGGACCTCATCGTCGACGACGGCGGAGACGCCACTCTGCTCCTTCACCTCGGCTCGCGCGCCGAGACGGATCCATCCGCGATCGCCAATCCCGCGAGCGAGGAGGAGAAGGCGCTCTTCGCCACGATCGCGGCGACGCTCAAGAAGTCCCCGCACTGGTTCTCGCGTGCCGCGGCGAACGTGCGCGGCGTCTCGGAGGAGACCACCACCGGCGTCCACCGCCTCTACCAGCTCGAGGCAAAGGGCGAGCTGCTCTTCCCGGCCGTGAACGTGAACGACTCGGTGACGAAGTCGAAGTTCGACAACATCTACGGATGCCGCGAGTCGCTTGTGGACGGCATCAAGCGCGCGACGGACGTGATGCTCGCGGGCAAGAACGCGTTCGTCTGCGGCTACGGCGACGTGGGCAAGGGATGCGCCGAGAGCCTGCGCGAGAACCACTGCCGCGTCAAGGTGTCGGAAGTCGATCCGATCTGCGCCCTCCAGGCGTGCATGGCCGGCTTCGACGTGTGCACGGTGCAGGACGCTCTCAAGTGGGCGAACATCTTCGTCACGACGACGGGCAACGTGGACATCATCACCGCAGAGGACATGGCGAAGATGCGCGACCAGACGATAGTCTGCAACATCGGCCACTTCGACGACGAGATTCAGGTGGCGCGTCTCATGGCCTGGCCCGGCGTGAAGCGCGTCAACATCAAGCCGCAGGTGGACAGGTTCACATTCCCCGACGGCCACTCGATCTACCTTCTCGCTGAGGGCCGCCTCGTGAACCTCGGCTGCGCCACCGGCCACCCCGGATTCGTGATGTCCAACAGCTTCACCAACCAGTGCCTCGCGCAGATGATGCTCTGGAAGGGCGGCGTGAAGGGCGTAATCCGCCTGCCGAAGACGCTCGACGAGGAAGTGGCTCGCCTCCACCTCGCGGCGCGCGGCGCCAAGCTCACGAAGCTCACGAAGCGCCAGGCCGACTACATCGGCGTTCCTGTGAACGGGCCTTTCAAGCCGGACTACTACCGCTACTGATCCAACGGGCTGTAAATCCATGGAACTGATACTGAAAAACCTGAGCGTGATTCTCGTGTTCGCCACAATGGCGGCATTTTCCTGGATCCACGGCGGCGCGCGCGCCGATTCGATGATGCCCACGATTCCATGGCTGTGGGCGTTCCTCTTCGAGGCGCTGCTTCTCTTCCCGCAGCGCCATCCTCACGAGGATCCTCTCGCCGCCCGCCGGCGCGTATGGCACGCTCTGCGCACCGACCCGCTCTTCTACGCCACGCTCGTGTTCCTCGTCGTGCTGGTCATTCCGCTGGCGAACCGCGGCCTCTGCCCTGACTGCGACGCCGCCAAGATCCTTGCGGGCGCCAGCGCCGACCCTCCTGTTCCGTTCGCGCCGTTCTGCGTCAACATGGGCGAGCACTTCGGCGTGGTGCTTTGGTTCCTGCCTTCGCTTACGGCGATGCTCGCCGCAAAGCACGCGCTCACGCGCGCCGGCAAGCGCGCCCTGGTTGAGATGATCGTGTGGAACGCGGCCGCCCTCGCCGTGCTTGGCTTCGTGCAGCGCGCCACGGGCGCCACTGGCGCATTCTGGGGCGACACCCCGGCGGCAGCCGACTTCTTCTCCGTGTTCGGCTATGCGAACATGGGCGGCTCGTTTTTCACGATGGCGCTGGCGCTCTCAATCGGAGTGTGGCAGCACCGCGTGTGGGAGACCTCTGAGATGCCGCGCGAGGCGGCGCACAAGCGCAAGGGCGGCGACGCGACGGAGAGCATGCGCCGCTTCTCCCGCTCCCACTACGCGCTGATCGCGGTGGTGCTGAACTTCTTCGGCGCGATATGCACGCTTTCAAGGGCGGCCATCATACTCTCGTTCTCGATCGTGGCGATCGCCTTCGTCTACTACGAATGCTCGCTTCTCCTCGCGCGCCACCACAGGGCGCGGCGCATCAAGAGCGCGGCGTTCGCGCTTGGCGGCGGTCTCGTGTTCCTGATGGCGATCTTCGTGTTCGCGCCAAAGGATCTTTCGAAGGAGCTGGGCTCGCTGGACGCGGTGGAGGTGGCCGACCGAGTCTCCGGCAAGGCGCAATACCACACGCGCGTAGCGATGGCAATCTTCAAGGACCATCCCTTCTTCGGCGTCGGCGGATGGGGCTATGCGCACTTCTGCCGCAACTACCTCACTGCAGAGGAACTCAAGCAGATGCAGACCGCCGGCGGCGCCAACGTGCACAACGACTACATGCAGTTCCTCTGCGAGCACGGCACCGTGGGCGCAGGCGCGCTCTTGGCCGTGTTCCTGCTTCTCCTCTCGCCGATATTCTCCGACTGGTACCGACTACTCATGGGCTCGCGCTTCCTGAAGCCGGAGAAGGCCCCGCCCATGCCGCGCGCCATCTACTGCCTTCCCGCCGGCACGTTCTGGATACTCCTCGCCAACACGGCTTTGCTCATCCATGCCTTCGGCGACTGCCCCATGCGATGCGGCGCATGCCTTTCAACGTTCTTCGTCACGCTCGCATGCGCCGTTGGATACATTCCACGCGAAATTGAGGATGGTAAGTGACATGAACAGGCGCTCATTCTTTTCCGCCATTGCGGTGCCCCGCGACGAGTCCGGCGCGATGACATACCGCACCGGCGGAAACGGCCCGCGCACGAGCCTGCTTGGATACGGCTGCATGCGCCTGCCCACCGTAGAGGGGTCAAGCGCAAGAGAGGCAGGCGACGCCAAGAAGATCGATCAGGAAGAGGTCAACCGCCACGTCGACTATGCCATCGCGCATGGCATAAACTACTTCGACACCGCTCCCGTCTACTGCCAGGGACGCTCGGAGGCTGTGATCGGCGAGGCTCTTGCGCGCCACCCGCGCGAGAAGTGGCTTATCGCCACAAAGCTCTCGAACATGAGCCAGTCCCTGCGCTCATTCGAGGCGTCGAAGAAGATGTACGAGCAGTCGTTCAAGTTCCTCCGCACGGAACACATCGACTACTATCTTCTCCACACCGTCGGCCAGGGTGGCCCCGCCGGATTCGACGATCGCTTCGTCAAGAACGGCATCCTCGACTTCCTCGTCAAGGAGCGCGAGGCTGGCCGCATCCGCAATCTCGGCTTCTCCTACCACGGCGACGAGACCGGCTTCCGCCACGCGCTCTCCTACCATGAACGCTACCACTGGGACTTCGCCCAGATCCAGCTGAGCTACGTCGACTGGCGCCACGGCACCGAGACGGCGAAGTACAACCACGTCAACGCCGAGATCCTCTACAACCTCCTTGACGGGCTGAACATCCCGATCTCGGTGATGGCGCCCACTCTGGGCGGACGCCTGGCCAAGTTCAACTACGCCATCTCGCGCTGCCTTTCGCCGCTCGACCCCGACGCCACGCCCGCGAGCTGGGCGTTCCGCTTCGCAGGCTCGATGCCCCGCGTGTTCACCGTCCTGAGCGGCATGACGGACATCAAGTTCATCAAGGAGAACGTGAAGACGTTCTCGCCTCTCCGTCCGCTCGGCGCAAAGGAGTTCGCCGCCCTCGAGCGCGCCGCCAAGGCGTACCTCGGCGAGGATACGATCCCATGCAACAGCTGCGACTACTGCATGCCGTGTCCGTACGGACTCGATATTCCGGGCATTCTCGGATGCTGGAACGAGGCGGTGGCCGATGGACGCCTCCCCGACAACACCAGCGACCCCGACTATCCCGCGCAGCGCAGGCGCTTCCTCGTCGAATACGAGCGCGCCATGCCTCCTCTGAGGCGCGCCGACCACTGCATAGGCTGTGGACGCTGCTCGCCGCACTGTCCGCAGTCAATCGACATACCCGCCTCGATCCGCCGCGTCGACTCGCTTGTGGAAAAGCTCAGGAGAAACGGCCGTGTCTAATCCCCGCCAGTCTCTCATGCGCCGCCTTCGGCTGATGCGCATCTTGGTGGCCACCTTCGTTCTGTGCGGCCTCACGCTTTCGTTCGCCGACTTCACCGGTGCAATTGCCTCGAATCTGAAATGGCTCGCGCGCATCCAGTTCATGCCTGCGGTGCTGGCGCTGTCTCTTTGGACGATTGCGGCAATCCTCGCGTTGACGTTCCTCTTCGGGCGTGTGTACTGCTCGTTGGTGTGTCCGCTCGGAATCCTGCAGGATTTGTTCTTCTTCTTCGGCCGCCTCTTCGGAGTGCGTCAGAGCGCAGCCGCGCCGGGTTCGCGCGCGGTGTTCAACGTGGTTCGCGGCGCGTTGCTGCTCGTCTTCCTCGCAGGCGGATTTCTCGGACTCCATTTCCAGTGGCTTGAGCCGTACGCGATCTACTCCCGGTTTGCGTCCGTAGTCGTCTCGCCTCTTGCGCGCATGGGCAACAACGCGCTTGCGGAATGGGCCGCGCGCCATGCTAGCTATGCCTTCCACGCCGTGGAGTGCGTGGCGCCGGCGATGGCCGTGGTGGTGGCAAGCGCGGGGCTTGCGGCGATCGCCGCGGCGCTTGCCGTATGGAGGGGGCGTGTTTGGTGCAACACCGTGTGCCCTGTGGGAACCATGCTTGCGGGGGCTGCGCGCGTTGCGCTTGTGAAGCCGAAGATTGACGGCGAGGCGTGCGTGAAGTGCGGGATGTGCGCGCGTGCGTGCAAGGGACGCTGCATTGACGTTGAAAAAGGACGGATCGACCTCACGAGGTGCGTGGCGTGCTTCGACTGCGGGGCGGTCTGCGGAAAGGGGGCCATATCATGGTCGAAGTGAACCGCAGGGGATTTCTGATTGGCGCGGGCCTCACCGCCGCGGCCGCGGTGGCGGGCGACGAGAAGGTGATGGATGGAGGCCTTGCCGCGACGTCCAGACCAGGCGTGCCGACGCGCGAGGTGCCGTTGGTGCCGCCTGGATCGGGTTCGTTGGCGGAGTTCTCGAAGCGCTGCGTGGGATGCCAGCTCTGCGTGCAGCAGTGTCCGAACCTCGTGCTGCGGCCATCGACTTCCCTGCGGAGGTTCATGCAGCCGGAGATGGGATTCGACCGCGGCTACTGCCGGCCGGAGTGCACGCGCTGCGGCGAGGTGTGTCCGGCCGGGGCGATACGGCGCATGAAGGCGGAGAAGAAGCGCCTTGTGCACGTGGGGCGGGCGGTGTGGCATCGCGACCGCTGCATTGCGGCGCAGGAGGGAGTGAACTGCAACGCGTGCCTGTGGCATTGTCCGGCCGAGGCGATAAAGCTGGTGCCGATGGACGAAGCGAATCCGAAGTCCGCGAAGGTGCCGGTGGTGGACGCCGAGAAGTGCCTTGGCTGCGGCGCCTGCGAGCACCTGTGCCCTGCGCGTCCCATGCCCGCGATGACGGTGGAAGGTCTTGAAGTGCACCGCGTGGACACGCATAATGCAGTTGCGATATGAACTCAAGAATGAGCTGTAAATTTCCTTTTGCGCTTGCTGCAGGGGTGGCGCTTGCGTCCTGTCTTGCCGTCCACGCCGACGACGCGGCGGGCGTAATGCGCGCGTCGATCTCGAACGAGTCCGTCACGGTGGTCATGCCGTTCTCTCCGTTTGCCCCCGGCACGCCAGCATACTTTCTCGCAGGTCCGTTCATGGGCGACGGCGGCGCGTTCTCGGACATGCTCCACGTGGCGCCGGCGGACGGCTCCACGCCCACGAACGCGGTGTACTCCACGGCCGCCGGCGGATGGCTCGACCCGGCGACCGGCGAGGCGACTTCGATGACGGCCGGCCCGGACGACACGCTCGTGCTCGATCCCGGCGCGGACAGCACGACGCTGTTCGACTTCCTCCTCTTCGGACGCCTTCCTGCGTTCGCCGGACCGTCCGGCCTCCCCCGCCTCTCCGGCATGGCCGCCGACCCGCTTATGGCCTTCGTGGACCTCGGCGTGGCTGGCGCGGAGTCCGCCTCCGCCGACCTCCTCGCGCGCGACGTGCTGGATCCCGCCGCGCCGCCCGGTCCATGGCGCCACGTTTCGCGCCTTCCGCCGGGCCCGCGCGTGTGGCGCGACGCGCCGCCTGCCGCCGGCGCCGCGCGCCACTACATCGTCTCCGACGCCTCGCGCGACACCGACGGCGACGGCATCCCCGACACGCTCGAGGAGCGCGTGTTCGGCACATCGCCGCTTCTCGCGGACACTGACGGCGACGGCGTCTCGGACCGCGACGAGCTCGCATGGGGCGCCGATCCGCTTGTCGCCTCGTCTGCGGTCCCGTTCACGCTCTTCGAGGGATTTGAACGCCCTGCGGTTCTTCCCGGAGCGCTGGACGGACAGAACGGATGGACTGTGGACGCGGCCGTCACCGCGACGGTGCAGACCAACGAAGTGCATGGCGGCGAGGCCTCGATGCTCCTGCGCGCCGCTTCTGCGGAAGGCTCTGCCAGACGACAGGTAGTGGCACCGGATGGCGTGGTGTGGTTCGACGCGCGCATCAGGACGGAGGCGTGTTTCGAGATCGAGGTTCCCGCCGACGCGACGGCCGGCGTGGCGTTTGACGATGACGGCCATCCCATGCTGACC
>Ga0310695_10000823_pt1 | contig 76818 bp, 75 predicted proteins | sample RumenRJG_04DNA_FD_203882 | JGI IMG/M metagenome (GOLD analysis project Ga0310695, IMG submission 203882) | Bovine rumen microbial communities from Lethbridge, Alberta, Canada - RJG_04 (v2) (version 2) | ecosystem: Host-associated > Mammals > Digestive system > Stomach > Rumen | place: Canada... | reverse complement strand
TTTCACATTGTTAATGCATAGCTTTGACATCGTCTATACACGACTTCAGTTGTCAAAATCCTACATTTCCTACACTTGACGCTGACAGTCAGAGACTTACGCTGAAATTTCCCACACTGATTCCTACACTGAAGTTACACTGAAAGGCGCACTCTGTAACTCGCTCCGTCGCAGTGTAGGAAAAGTGACACTTTTAGTGTAAGAAAATGGAATATAACTCACTGATATTCAGCGTTCAGTGTAGGAAATGCAGGATTTCGCCCTTTTTACTCTGGGGTATATACCCTCTAAAGTCCGAAAAAGTACGCTTCGTAAACTTTTTCCACTTTTCTTTTGGTCGTTTCAAAAACAATTTGTACTTTTGCGGTGTCGTGTGGCCTCGGCTGTGCGACAAACATTTTATTTTTGCTCAATTCCCGAACGAACTGCGACCTCAGAAAGGAATATAAGAGCAATTTCTAATCCATTGGAGTATGCGCCATAGTGCGTAGACTTCAACATACGGATTAGAAGGTTGTCGCAGACCTGTTCGGGAGTATGGAGGGGGCTGCGCTTCTTTATTTATATAAGGTTAGTCCAGGCTTCCCAACCAGACTGAAGCGAAGAAACTAACAACTAACTTTTAAAATAACAACATTATGAAAAAACTATTACTTATGAAAACCATGCTCCTGCTATGTGCCCTGATAGCAGGTAGTGGAACGATGTGGGCAGACACGGTGACTCTGACATCGGCTCAAATTAAAGCAGGCTCAGGTTCAACTTCTTATGGTGCAGCTTCTGCAACAGATGGCGGGGGTAATACATGGAACGCCTATGCAATAAAGAATCAACACAGTAAGGCTACATCAGATTATAATTTTTGGCAAATAAAAAAATATGCATCATCTACGGCATACTATGTGCAGGTTCCAACTTTGGGCACTAAGATCACACAGTTGGTTATTACTGTTTCTAGCAGTTCGAAAGCCAGAGATGGTGGCGGCAATACTGCTACATTATACTTCAGTAATAGTAATTCTACATCAGATACAGGCAAGGGGGTTGTTTCTGGAACAGGTGCAAGTTCTGTTACAATAGATTGTTCCAGTTTAGATTTAAATTCTGGATATATAACCGCAAGTGGCGCAGTCCGTATTTGGGATGTGGAAGTAACATACACCACTGGTGGCGGTGGTAGTAGCAGTACTACAGCAACTCCGACTATCAACGGTAATACTCCTTTCTTAAGCAACTCAACCGTAACAATCACCAATGCAGCAAGTGCAGATGGTGCAGATATCTACTATACGCTCAATGGTGATGACCCGACAACGACGACATCTGCAACCTGCTTTGCTTATACCGCGCCATTCACTGTTGAGGCTACTACAACTGTTAAGGCAATTGCTAAGCACGCTGACGATGAAAATGCCAGTTCCGTTACCAGCAAGACATTTACCAAAGTAACTCCTATGACGGTAACTGCGGCTTTGACTGCCATCGATGCTTTAGCGAATAATGGAACAATCGCAGACCAGTGCGTAAGCGGTATTGTTTGCACGGCTGGTTCATTGAGCAGTGGAGCTATTACCTATTATATTTCTGCAGATGGAACTGAAACAAATCGTTTACAGGTTTATAAAGGCAAAAGCTTGAATAATGCAAATTTCGAAGCTGCAGGCGACATTGCTGTAGGTGACGAAGTCGTTGTATATGGTACTCTTAAGAATTTTAATGGTACGACCCCCGAATTTGACGCGGGCAGCTTCCTTCTTTCAAAGGTACGTAAACCAGCTCCAACTTTCTCGCTTGATATAGATGAGGCAACTCTCGAAGCCTATACACATGAGACGGCAGATGTCACACTGACGACAAACACTGATGGTGAGATTTCGTGTGAGAGCAGCAATGCCGACGTTGCAACAGTGGCTCTGAAGAGTGCAGGTGTTTATACTATCACAGCACAGTCAGAAGGCTCTGCTACGATTACCATTAGATCGGCAGCATCTGCCAATTATCAAGCAGCAGAGGCAACGGTTGCAGTGACAGTAAGCGACACACGCGAAGATGCAGGTCTTTCCTATGCTGAGGATGAAGAGGAAATCACATGGGGTGATAGCTTCACAGGCCAGGATTTGACAAATACACACTCTTTGACTGTGACCTATTCAAGCACAGACGAGACCGTCGCAACCGTGAATGCAACATCAGGCATAGTAAGCGTGTTAAAGGCTGGCTCTACAGACATCAAGGCCACCTTTGCAGGCAATGCCACCTATAAAGCAGCGGTAGCCTCCTATACACTGACAGTTAACAAGGCAGAGGCTGGAATCTCATACTCTGAAACATCATTTGATGTCGAGCTTAATGATGATAGTTTCGTAGCTCCCACGCTGAACAATCCCAATGCTCTTGAAGGTATTACTTATACATCGAATAATACAACAGTAGCAACCGTAAATGCAAGCACAGGTGCACTTAGCCTGGTCACCACAGCGGAGGGGACGGTGAAGATTACAGCTACTTTTGCAGGTAATGACAATTACAAGAGTGGTAGCGTAAATTATACCATTAATGTTATAGATCCATCACGAAAGGGTACTAAGTTGAATCCTTATACGGTGGCAGAGGTAATTGATGGCACAGCTAAGGGCTCTGGCATTTATGTAAGAGGTTTTATTGTGGGTGAATATCGCAGCAAAACTCTTGCTCCTTATACATCAGGTTTTACAACGGATAGTAATATTGCAATAGCTGATGAATTTACCACATCTCCAACCGCAAACGGCTCAATTCCTGTTCAATTAGGCACAAACGCTCTTAAAAATGCGTGGGGATGCCAAACATCAAATGGTGGAACGATACGTTATGAAGTTCTCGTCAAAGGTAATGTGGACTCATATTTCACTGTAACTGGTATTAAGAGTACTTCTGAAGTTTCGGCTGTTTCCGTTCCTGCTAAGGTTACTTCAGCTGAGTATGCAACTTTTGCTAGTCCTTACAACCTCAACTTTAGCACAACAGGTATCACCGTATATACCGCTACAGACGAAACTACATACGTGAAGTTGCACGAGATTACCTCTGGTCAAGTACCTGCCAATACACCGGTAGTACTCTACAAGGATGGTGCAGACGGAACGGCTATCAACGTGCCTGTGGTTGCATCTGCTGATGCCGTGGGTGAGAACGACCTGAACGTAGTTGGTGCAGGTGGTCTCACTGGAGAGGATAACATCTTCGTGCTCTCTAATAAGAACAGTATCGTTGGTTTCTACCTGTGGGATAAGACTCAGACTTTGAACGAGGGTAAGATATATCTGCAGGGTAGTGCAGCCTTAGCTCGTTCGTTCCTGGGACTGGGAGATGATACTACAGGCATTAAGTCAATGAATAATGGACAGTTGACAATTGACAATGAGGCTGTTTACGACCTGCAGGGTCGCAAGGTAGCTCAGCCCACAAAGGGTCTCTACATTGTGAATGGACGTAAAGTCGTTTTGAAGTAATTTATTCTCTAATTCTTTAATTCTAGACAGATATGAAAAAGATATATTCGACTCCACATACGGAGATTGTAAAGATACAGACAAACAGAATGATTGCCACTTCTTTGCCGAAAGATGGGAGTGATGAAAACAAGGTAAGTGACAATGAAGAGGTCCTGAGCCGTCGCTACGATGCGTGGGATGACGAAGAAGACTGGTAAGAAGATTACTAGTAGGGAATAAACAAAGGGTCAGACTCCACAGAGGGTCTGACCCTTTGTGATATTCCTTATGACAAAGATATGAGCAAAAAGTCAATCAGGTTTTTCAACGACAGAGAGGTGCGAGCTGTCTGGGACGAGGAACACAGTAAATGGTGGTTCTCGGCTACAGATATTGTGCGGGCTATCAACGATGAGGATGAATAAAGATACCTCGTTGATGACAGAGACGACTTTCATCACTACACTGCTCTCGATGGTCACGATACCGCTTCTTGTGCTGCTTTTCCTGTAAAGCAAGAAGTTAAAAACACCAAAAAGAGTTAAATTAAGTTATTTTCTTGGTATCTGCTATTGTGTATGTTATTTATTATGTGTACCTTTGCAGCCGCTAAAGTGAGTATTGCGCTGGCCAGCAGGCCATCAATACGCTGACAAAGAGCGACTTAACCTTCAGTTCGGAAGAAGTTGGAAGAAGTGAGGACGTTTCTTTTTAGGTGTATTTTGCAAGCGCGGTGGTTACGGCGGCACTTAAAAAGAAAGAAATTATTATTCACATTATTATTAAATTTAACTGAAATGCCAGGATTAATTGGAAGAAAAATCGGAATGACTTCCGTTTTCAGTGCCGACGGTAAGAATGTACCGTGCACTGTTATCGAATGTGGTCCTTGTGTTGTTACTCAGGTGAAAACCGTCGAGAAGGACGGCTATGCTGCTCTTCAGCTCGCCTATGGTGAGAAGAAAGAGAAGAACACCACCAAAGCGATGATGGGTATCTTCAAGAAGGCAGGTACAACACCAAAGGCCCACTTGGCCGAGTTCAAGTTTGACGAGGAACACAACCTCGGAGACGTAATTACCGTAGAGCTGTTCAACGACACCGAGTTCGTCGACATCGTAGGCACCTCGAAGGGTAAGGGTTTCCAGGGCGTTGTGAAGCGCCACGGTTTCGGTGGTGTGGGTCAGAGCACTCACGGTCAGGACGACCGTCTGCGCAAGCCCGGTTCTATCGGTGCTTGTTCGTACCCCGCCAAGGTATTCAAGGGTATGCGCATGGGTGGCCAGATGGGTGGCGACCGCGTAACAACGCAGAACCTGAAAGTGTTAAAGGTTATTCCGGAGCACAACCTGATTCTTGTGAAGGGTAGCTGCGCCGGATGTAATGGTTCAACTGTTTTAATTGAGAAGTAAGCTATGGAAATCAATGTATTGAATATCAACGGTCAGGAGACCGGACGTAAGGTTACGTTGAACGAGGCCATCTTCGGCATTGAACCTAACGATCACGTTATTTATCTGGATGTTAAGCAGTACTTGGCTAACCAGCGCCAGGGAACGGCTAAGGCCAAGGAGCGCAGCGAGCACGCTGGTTCTACCCGCAAGCTGGGTCGCCAGAAAGGTGGCGGCGGTGCACGTCACGGTGATATCAACTCACCTCTGCTGAAGGGTGGTGGTCGCGTATTCGGCCCGACACCCCGTGACTACGGTTTCAAGCTGAACAAGAAGGTGAAGGCTCTGGCCCGCAAGTCGGCTCTTTCATACAAGGCACAGGAGAACGCTATCGTTGTTGTCGAGGACTTCGCTATGGAGACTCCGAAGACCAAAGAGTTCTTAAATATTGCTAAAAATCTGAAAGTTGACGGCAAGAAGGTGCTGATGGTTTTGCCAGAAGCAAATAAAAACGTATATTTGTCGGCTCGCAACCTGCAGAAGGCTGAGTGCATCATTGCCGCCAACGTCAATACCTACAAGGTGTTGAACGCTGACGTGATGGTCATCACCGAGAACTCTCTGAAAGCTATCGACGGTGTACTTGGATAAATAGTAAATAGTAAATAGTCAAATAGTAAATTACGATGAGTTTTATTATAAAGCCTCTGATTTCAGAGAAAATGAACAACATCACGGAGAAGACTTCGGTCGACAAGACCTATAAGCCCAAGACTGGTGCTCACCGTGGTGAGGAAGTAACAAAGAAGGCTCAGCCCAAGTACGGTTTCATCGTTAAGCCCGAGGCTAACAAGATTGAGATCGCCAAGGAGGTTGAGGCTGTCTATAATGTTACTGTAGAGAATGTAAATACGGCCCGCTACGCTGGTAAGCGCTCAAGCCGCTATACCCGCGCTGGTCTCGTGAGAGGTCAGAAGAATGCGTTCAAGAAGGCCATCGTCACTCTTAAGGAGGGCGACAGCATTGATTTTTATAGCAATATTCAATAATAAGAAATGGCAGTACGTAAATTAAAGCCCGTTACACCGGGTCAAAGACACAAGGTTATTGGCACGTTCGAGGATATTACTGCATCCGTGCCAGAGAAGTCTCTCGTTTACGGTAAGCGTTCTACCGGCGGTCGAAACAACACCGGTAAGATGACTGTCCGCTACATGGGCGGCGGCCACAAGAAGAAGTATCGTCTGATCGACTTCAAACGAGAGAAGGATGGTGTTCCAGCTGTAGTAAAGACAATCGAGTACGATCCGAACCGTTCGGCTCGCATCGCTCTGCTCTTCTACGCTGATGGTGAGAAACGTTATATCATTGCTCCTAACGGACTGGAGGTTGGTGCAACCCTGATGTCTGGCGTAGACGCAGTGCCTGAGGTAGGTAATGCGCTCCCCTTGGCCAACATCCCCGTGGGTACCGTAATTCATAACATTGAGTTGCGTCCCGGACAGGGTGCCCTGCTGGTTCGTTCGGCTGGTAATTTCGCTCAGTTGACTTCTCGTGAGGGAAACTACTGCGTGATTAAGCTTCCTTCTGGTGAGACACGTCAGGTGCTCTCAGCTTGTAAGGCTACTATCGGTAGTGTAGGTAACTCAGACCACGCGCTGGAGCAGTCGGGTAAGGCCGGTCGCTCACGCTGGTTGGGTCAGCGCCCCCACAACCGTGGTGTTGTTATGAACCCGCACGATCACCCGATGGGTGGTGGTGAAGGCCGTCAGTCTGGTGGACACCCACGTTCACGCAAGGGCTTGTACGCTAAGGGTCTCAAGACTCGCGCTCCGAAGAAGCAGTCGAACAAGTACATCATCGAAAGAGCTAACAAGAAGTAATCACGAAATTTAAAGAGTGTAAATTATGAGTCGTTCACTTAAAAAAGGCCCGTACATCAACGTCGCTCTCGAGAAGAAAATTCTCGCCATGAATGAGAGCGGTAAGAAGACCGTCGTCAAGACTTGGGCCAGAGCTTCAATGATCTCCCCCGATTTCGTGGGACATACAGTTGCAGTTCATAACGGTAACAAATTTATCCCTGTCTACATTACCGAGAACATGGTAGGACACAAGCTGGGTGAGTTCTCTCCCACGCGTCGTTTCGGTGGCCATGCCGGTAACAAGAAGTAAGCTCCAGGGAGATTAAACATTAAAAATGAAACATTAAATATGGGAGCAAGAAAAAGATTAGCGGCTGAGAAAAGAAAAGCAGCCAATAAGACACAGTACTTTGCAAAGCTCAATGGCTGTCCCTCTTCACCCCGCAAGATGCGTTATGTCGTCGACATGATCCGCGGCATGGAAGTGAATCGCGCACTCGGCGTGCTGCGTTTCTCGAAGAAGGCTGCTTCAGAGAATGTAGAGAAGCTTCTCCGCTCGGCTATCGCCAACTGGGAGGCCAAGAATGACCGCAAGGCAGAAGACGGCGAGCTGTACATCAGCCGTGTCTTCGTCGACGAGGGTGTGACTATGAAACGTATGAGACCGGCACCTCAGGGCCGTGGCTATCGTATCCGCAAGCGTTCGAACCACGTTACTCTGTTTGTTGACGCTAAAACTAATGATTAAGAAAAGGTATGGGACAGAAAGTAAATCCTATTAGCAACCGTCTTGGTATCGTCAAGGGTTGGGACAGCAACTGGTTCGGAGGCAAGAACTTCGGAGAGAACCTGGTAGAAGATCAGAAAATCCGTAAGTATCTGAACGAGCGTCTGGCTAAGGCCAGCATCTCGAAGATTGTCATCGAGCGCACGCTGAAGCTGGTTACCATCACCATCTGCACAGCCCGTCCGGGTCTGGTCATTGGTAAGGGTGGTCAGGATGTCGACAAGCTCAAGGAAGAGCTGAAGAAACTCTACGAGAAGGAAATTCAGATTAATATTTTCGAGGTTAAGAAACCCGAGCTCGATGCAAACATCGTTGCCAACAACATCGCTCGCCAGATAGAAGGTAAGATCGCTTACCGCCGTGCTATCAAGATGGCTGTGGCAAACACCATGCGCGCAGGTGCAGAGGGTATCAAGGTGCAAATCTCAGGCCGTCTGAACGGTGCTGAAATCGCACGTAGCGAAATGATCAAGGAAGGCCGCACTCCGCTGCACACCTTCCGTGCCGACATTGATTACTGCCAGGCAGAGGCCCTCACAAAGGTTGGCCTGCTGGGTCTGAAAGTCTGGATCTGCCGCGGTGAAGTTTATGGAAAGGTTGACTTGGCTCCAAACTTCACACAGGAAAAGGGCGCAGCCCGCTCTAACGGTGGCCGTGACAATGGTGGCAGACGTTTTCGCAACAAGAAAAAGTAATGTTAACTGTTAAAGTAAGAAGCTATCATGTTACAACCCAAGAGAGTAAGATATAGAAGACCGCAGGACGGACGTGGCAACAAAGGCAACGCCCACCGCGGAACGACGCTGGCTTTCGGCAGCTTCGGCATCAAGACTCTGGATGCCAAGTGGATTGACAGTCGTCAGATTGAGGCAGCACGTGTTGCCATCAACCGCTACATGAACCGTGAAGGTCAGGTATGGATTCGCATCTTCCCGGACAAACCCATCACTCGCAAACCTGCTGACGTACGTATGGGTAAAGGTAAGGGTGATCCCGCAGGATGGGTAGCCCCCGTAACTCCGGGTCGTATCCTCTTCGAGGTAGAGGGTGTACCCTTCGAGATTGCCAAGGAGGCTCTTCGCCTGGGTGCCCAGAAACTGCCCGTGAAGACTAAGTTTGTTGTTAGACGTGACTACGATAAAAACGCATAAGCTATGAAGATGACAGAAATTAAAGGTCTCGAGACCAAAGAACTGGCCGAGAAGTTGGAGACTGAGGTTGGCAAGTACAACCAAATGAAGTTGAACCACGCCATTACTCCTATGGAGAATCCCTCCGTCATCAAGGCTACGCGTCGTGATATCGCACGCATGAAGACAGAGCTCCGTCAGAGAGAACTTAACAAATAATAATGGTCCAGATGGAAACAAGAAATTTAAGAAAGACAAGACAGGGTGTTGTTATCAGCAACAAGATGGATAAAACCATTGTTATTGCCGCTAAGTTCAAGGAGAAGCACCCGATTTATGGTAAGTTCGTCCAGAAGACAAAGAAATACCATGCTCATGATGAGAAGAACGAGTGCCAGGTTGGCGATACCGTTCTGATTATGGAGACCCGCCCCCTCTCAAAGACTAAGAGATGGCGTTTAGTACAAATCGTAGAAAAGGCTAAGTAATTATGATACAGACAGAAACAAGACTTACCGTAGCTGATAACAGCGGCGCACGCGAGGCGCTCTGCATCCGTGTGCTGGGTGGTACCCGCCGCCGTTATGCAAGCGTAGGTGACGTGATTGTCGTTGCTATCAAGAACGCAATCCCCACTAGTGACGTTAAAAAGGGTGCAGTGTCTAAGGCTCTGGTTGTTCGTACCAAGAAGGAAATCCGTCGTGCCGATGGTTCATACATCCGTTTCGACGACAATGCCTGCGTACTGTTGAACAACGCCGGTGAGCTCCGCGGCAGCCGTATCTTCGGCCCCGTAGCCCGTGAGCTCCGTGCCGTTAACATGAAGGTCGTATCACTGGCACCTGAGGTTCTTTAATCATAAACAGATAAGAAGCAATATGGCTAAGTTACATATCAGAAAAAACGATACAGTCATGGTCCTGGCCGGTGAGGACAAGGGCAAGACTGGCAAGGTACTCAAGGTGCTTGTTGAGAAGCAGCGTGCCATCGTCGAGGGCGTGAACATGGTCTCGAAGAGCACGAAGCCGAGTGCCAAGAACCCACAGGGAGGTATTGTGAAACAGGAAGCTCCTATTCACATCTCTAATTTAAGTCTCATCGATCCGAAGAGCGGCAAGGCTACCCGCGTCAGCATCAAGCATGAGGGCAAGAACGTCGTTCGTATCGCTAAAAAGTCAGGGGAGGAGATTAAGTAATGGCAAATACAGCACAATTAAAGAAAGTGTATAACGAGCAGATTGCTCCCGCACTTGAGAAGCAGTTTAACTACAGTTCGAAGATGCAGGTTCCTGTTCTGAAGAAGATTGTCGTCAACCAGGGTCTGGGTGATGCCACACAGGACAAGAAGATCATCGACGTAGCTATCAACGAGATTACGACCATCTGCGGTCAGAAGGCTGTCGCTACCTACTCAAAGAAGGATATCGCCAACTTCAAGCTCCGTAAGAAAATGCCTATCGGCGTCATGGTAACACTGCGTCGTGAGCGCATGTACGAATTCCTGGAGAAGCTGGTCCGCGTCGCTCTGCCCCGTATCCGCGACTTCAAGGGTATTGAGAGCAAGTTTGACGGCCGTGGCAACTACACCCTCGGTATTCAGGAGCAGATTATCTTCCCTGAGATTAACATCGACACTGTAGACCGCATTCAGGGTATGAACATCACCTTCGTGACATCAGCTCAGACTGACGAAGAGGGCTATGCACTGCTGAAGGCTTTCGGTCTGCCATTTAAGAACGCTAAAAACGATTAAGAGATATGGCAAAAGAATCAATGAAGGCTCGTGAGGTCAAACGCGCTAAGCTCGTTGCCCGTTACGCTGAAAAGCGTGCAGCCTTGAAGAAGATTATCGCAACGTCTGAGGATCCCGCAGAGGCTTACGAGGCTGCTCGTGCACTACAGGCTATCCCCAAGAACGCCAACCCCATTCGCCTGCATAACCGCTGCAAGATCACTGGCCGTCCCAAGGGATATATGCGTCAGTTCGGTCTCAGTCGTATCCAGTTCCGTGAGATGGCATCAAGCGGTCTGATTCCAGGCGTTAAGAAGGCCAGCTGGTAATTAGGAGAAAGAGAGTTTTTATTTAATATTGTCGGGGCAGTCCCGATTAATTAAACAATTTATTTTATGACAGATCCAATAGCAGATTATCTGACCAGACTCAGAAACGCCATCATGGCCAACCACCGTGTGGTTGAAGTTCCTGCGTCTAACTTGAAGAAGGAAATTACCAAGATCCTCTTCGAGAAGGGCTACATCCTGAACTACAAGTTCATTGAGGATGGCCCTCAGGGTACTATCAAGGTTGCCTTGAAGTACGACCCGGCCACGAAGGCTAACGCCATCAAGTGCCTGAAGCGCGTGTCAACACCAGGTCTTCGTAAGTACACTGGTTATAAGAACATGCCGAGAGTAATTAACGGATTAGGTATTGCCATTTTATCTACATCCCAAGGTGTAATGACAGACAAAGAGGCCGCACAGCTGAAGATCGGCGGTGAGGTGCTTTGCTACGTTTATTAATTGGAGGATTCGAATATGTCAAGAATAGGAAAATTGCCAATTAGCATCCCCGCAGGCGTAACAGTCGCTCAGGGTCAGGACGGAGTCGTTACAGTAAAGGGTCCCAAAGGCGAGCTCTCACAGAAGGTAGACGCCTCTATCAAGGTGAATATCGCTGACGGTCACGTTACATTTGAGATTGACGAGAACAGCCCCGTAAACATCAAGCAGAAGCAGGCTTTCCACGGTCTGTATCGTGCACTGGTCAACAACATGGTCGTCGGTGTAAGCGAGGGCTATAAGAAGGAAATGGAACTCGTAGGTGTCGGTTACCGTGTATCTAACCAGGGTAACATCATCGAGTTCTCTCTGGGTTACACACACCCCATCTTTATCCAGCTCCCCAAAGAGGTAAAGGTTGAGACCAAGATGGAGCGTAACCAGAATCCTCAGATCATTCTGGAGTCATGCGACAAGCAGTTGCTTGGACTTATTTGTGCTAAGATTCGTTCTTTCCGTATGCCGGAGCCTTACAAGGGTAAGGGTATCTTGTTCAAGGGCGAGGTTATCCGCCGCAAGTCGGGTAAGTCAGCCTCAGCTAAGTAATTAAGAATTAAGAATTAAGAATTAAGAATTCAAGATTATGACAACAAAGAAGATTGAAAGACGAATCAAGATCAAATATAGAATTCGTAAGAGCGTGTTCGGCACCGCTGAGCGCCCACGTCTGAGCGTGTTCCGTTCGAACAAGCAGATTTATGCTCAGGTGATTAATGACTTGGAAGGTAAAACACTTGCTGCAGCATCTTCACTCGGTCTCGAGACCATGCCGAAGATTGAACAGGCTGAGAAGGTAGGTGAACTGGTAGCCAAGAAGGCTCAGGAGGCAGGCGTAACAGCTGTTGTCTTCGACCGTAACGGTTATCTCTACCACGGCCGTGTAAAGTCACTGGCTGATGCAGCACGTAAGGGTGGACTTAAATTTTAAACGATTATGGCAATGAACAGAGTTAAAGTAAATAGTGACGTTGAGTTAAAGGACAGACTGGTTGCCATCAACCGTGTTACCAAGGTAACAAAGGGAGGTCGCACCTTTACATTCGCAGCTATCGTCGTAGTCGGTGACGGCAACGGCATCATTGGCTGGGGACTGGGCAAGGCCGGTGAGGTTACCGCCGCTATCGCCAAGGGTGTTGAGGCAGCCAAGAAGAATCTGGTAAAGGTTCCCGTACTGAAGGGTACTATTCCCCACGAGATGGAGGCCCGCTTCGGTGGTGCTCAGGTATTCCTTCGTCCGGCAGCAGCTGGTACCGGTCTGGTGGCCGGTGGTGCTATGCGTGCCGTGCTTGAGAGTGTTGGTGTGAAGGACGTCCTCGCTAAGTCGAAGGGCTCTTCTAACCCCCACAACCTGGTAAAGGCTACCATCGCCGCACTGAGTCAGATGCGCGATGCATATACTGTTGCAGGTACACGTGGAATCAGTATGGATAAGGTATTTAACGGATAAGGAGGCGAAGAACTATGGCAACAATTAAGATTAAGCAGATTAAGAGCAAGATCGGTTATCCCGTAGATCAGAAGCGTACCCTCCAGGCCCTGGGTCTTCACAAGATTTCGCAGGTCGTTGAGAAGGAAGATACTCCTGTAATCCGCGGTATGATCCGCAAGGTACACCACCTGGTGGAAGTTATCGGTTAATTTATCACATTTCATTAAACAAAGATACGATTATGAAATTACATACTTTAAAACCAGCTGAGGGCTCTACACATTCACGTCGTAGAATCGGCCGCGGACCGGGCTCTGGTCTCGGCGGTACTTCTACTCGTGGTCACAAGGGTGCCAAGGCTCGCTCGGGTTACAAGAAGAAGATTGGTTTCGAAGGTGGTCAGATGCCACTGCAGCGTCGTGTTCCGAAGTCTGGTTTCAAAAACATCAACCACAAGGAGTACTTTGCTGTCAACCTTTCTACTCTCCAGAAACTGGCTGAGCAGAAGAACCTCACAAAAATTGGCATTGCCGAGCTCGTAGCTGCAGGTCTGACCGATGGTAAGGAACTGGTAAAGGTTCTTGGCATGGGTGAGCTGAAGGCTAAGATCGACGTAGAAGCCAACGCATTCTCTAAGACTGCTGAGGAAGCTATCAAGGCAGTAGGTGGTAACGCAACAATTATCTAATAGAAGACAATGAAGAAGTTAATAGAGACACTGAAGAACATTTGGAAGATAGAAGACTTGCGTCAGCGCATTCTTATTACGATGCTGTTCGTAGCGATTTATCGCTTCGGTTCATTCGTAGTACTTCCTGGTATCAATCCGGCCCTTTTGGACAAGTTGCAGTCACAAACTGCCGGCGGTCTGATGTCGCTGCTTGATATGTTCTCCGGTGGTGCATTCTCCAACGCATCAATCTTTGCGCTTGGAATCATGCCTTACATCTCTGCTTCTATCGTTATGCAGCTCCTGGCTGTCGCTGTACCTTATTTCCAAAAGATGCAGCGTGAGGGTGAGAGCGGCCGCAAGAAGATTATGACTTACACTCGGTACCTGACAGTGGCTATCCTGCTGTTCCAGGCACCGAGCTACCTCATCAATCTGAAGATGCAGGCCGGTGCTGCTCTGGCATCAGGTATCAGTTGGTCGGTATTTGTATTCCCCGCCACGATTATCCTGGCTGCCGGTAGTATGTTCATCCTTTGGCTGGGTGAGCGCATTACAGATAAGGGTATAGGAAATGGTATCTCGCTGATTATTGCTATCGGTATCATTGCACGTCTGCCACAGGCGTTCATTCAGGAGGTTACCTCTCGTTTCACCGCCATCTCAGGTGGTGGACTCGTGATGTTCCTCGTCGAGATTATCATTCTCTATTTGGTTGTATGCGCAGCTATTGTTTTGGTACAGGGTGTCCGCAAGGTGCCTGTACAGTATGCAAAGCGTGTCGTAGGTGGTCAGCAGTATGGTGGTGCCCGTCAGTACATTCCGCTGAAGTTGTTCGCTGCTAATGTGATGCCAATCATCTTTGCTCAGGCACTGATGTTCATCCCGTTGGCTTTTGTGCAGTATGCAGCTCCCGAGAACGCAAGTTGGTTTGTTCGTTCCATGTTGGATCATCACAGCTGGACCTACAATATCATCTTCGCTCTGCTGATCATCGCATTCACCTATTTCTATACGGCTATCACACTGAATCCTACACAGATGGCAGAAGACATGAAGCGTAACAACGGCTTCATCCCTGGCATTAAGCCCGGTAAGCCAACAGCTGACTTTATCGACACCGTGATGTCACGCATCACCCTGCCGGGTTCGCTGTTTATCGCCTTCATCGCTATAATGCCTGCTCTCGCAGGTCTGCTGGACGTGCAGGATGCCTTTTCTCAGTTCTTTGGTGGCACATCACTGCTGATTCTTGTCGGTGTTGTGCTTGACACACTCCAGCAGATTGAGAGTCATCTGCTGATGCGTCACTACGATGGTCTGCTCAACTCCGGACGTATCCACGGACGCGGTGGGGTTAGCGCCTACTAATTCAGCATGAAGATATTTCTGAAGACTGAAGATGAAATCGAGCTGATGCGCCAGGCCAACCAACTCGTTGGAAAGACCCTCGGCGAATTAGCGAAACATATCAAGCCTGGCATAACGACCCTCCAGTTGGATAAGATTGCCGACGAATTTATTCGCGACAATGGAGCAATCCCCACGTTCAAGGGTTTCCCCAATCCCTATGGAGGGCCGTTTCCCGCCAGCATCTGCACTTCGGTAAATGAGGTGGTCGTGCACGGAGTACCAGACGATAAGACTGTGCTTAAGGATGGCGACATTATCTCAGTAGATTGCGGAACGTTGCTTAACGGGTTCTGTGGTGACTCTGCTTATACATTTTGTGTCGGCGAGGTTAGTGAAGAAGTCCTGAAACTGCTCCGCACCACGAAAGAGGCCCTTTACAAGGGAATCGAGAATGCAGTAGCTGGAAAACATTTGGGCGATATCAGCAGTGCTGTTCAAGACTACTGTGAAGCCCAAAGCTATGGCATAGTCCGTGAGCTAACCGGTCATGGTATAGGCAGGGAGATGCACGAAGATCCTGCGGTCCCCAATTACGGACGTCGAGGCAATGGAGTGATGCTGAAGGCTAATATGTGTATTGCCATAGAACCGATGATTACCATGGGTGCTCGCGACATCTATATGTTGCCCGACCGTTGGTCGATTCGGACACGTGACGGCAAGCCTGCTGCCCACTTCGAGCACACCATAGTAGTGCGCAAAGGCAAGGCAGAGATACTCTCTTCTTTCGAAGAAATTGAACAAATTGAAGGCAAACGATATTAAGTATGGCAAAGCAAGGCGCAATTGAGCAAGATGGAACAATTGTCGAGGCATTGTCCAATGCAATGTTCCGCGTAGAATTGGAGAATGGGGTGCCCATTATTGCCCATATCTCGGGTAAAATGCGTATGCACTACATAAAGATACTTCCTGGTGACAAGGTCAAGGTGGAGATGAGTCCCTATGACCTGACTAAGGGACGAATTGTATTTAGATACAAATAATTAGGAGACCAATAAAATGAAGACAAGAGCATCATTGAAGAAACGCACTCCCGACTGCAAGATTGTACGTCGTAAGGGTCGTCTGTTCGTAATTAACAAGAAGAACCCCAAGTACAAGATGCGTCAGGGTTAAAAGATTTTTATGTTAAATAAGCATAAAAAGGTAGTGGAGTCTCAGAAATTCTACGTACCTTTGCATGCTTTTTAGCGAAAATTCGAATTTTATCATTATTATTTTTTAGTTTAACAAATGGCAATAAGAATTGTTGGAGTAGATTTGCCCCAAGAGAAGCGTGGCGAAATCGCATTGACCTATATCTATGGTATTGGTCGAAGTAGTTCAGCAAAGATTTTGGACAAGGCCGGCGTGAGCCGCGACCTGAAAGTCAACGAATGGAGTGACGACCAGGCTGCCAAGATCCGTGAAATTATCGGCGCTGAATTCAAAGTAGAAGGTGATCTCCGCAGTGAGATCCAGTTGAATATCAAGCGACTGATGGATATTGGTTGCTATCGTGGAGTCCGTCATCGTAACGGTCTGCCCGTACGTGGTCAGAGCACCAAGAACAATGCTCGTACCCGTAAAGGTAAGAAGAAGACTGTTGCTAACAAGAAGAAGGCCACGAAGTAATTGAGAGTTAAGAATTAAGAGTTAAGAATTAAGAATTAACTAAGAATTATGGCAAAGAAAACAGTCACTTCCAAGAAGCGTAACGTGAAGGTATCGGCTATCGGTCAACTCCACGTACACAGCTCTTTTAATAATATTATCGTATCGCTTGCCAACGACGAGGGTCAGATTATCTCATGGTCTTCAGCTGGTAAGATGGGTTTCCGCGGATCAAAGAAGAACACACCGTATGCTGCTCAGATGGCCGCCGAGGATTGCGCCAAGGTCGCTTTTGATCTGGGTCTGCGTAAGGTGAAGGCTTATGTAAAGGGTCCTGGTAATGGTCGTGAATCAGCTATCCGTGCCGTGCATGGTGCAGGTATCGAAGTTGTCGAGATTGTTGACGTTACGCCGCTGCCACACAATGGCTGCCGTCCCCCGAAGCGTCGCCGCGTATAATATAATTAATGTCGAGATTTCGAAACTTCGAGGCATCGAAACATTGAAATGTCGAAACATCGAAAAGAACAATTATTCTATTTAGATTATGGCAAGATATATTGGACCGAAATCAAAAATTGCCCGCCGATTTGGAGAAGCCATCTTCGGCCCGGACAAAGTTTTGTCTAGGAGAAACTTCCCTCCTGGACAGCATGGCAACAACCGTCGCCGCAAGCAGTCGGAGTATGCTGTCATGTTGGCAGAGAAGCAGAAGGCCAAGTACACTTATGGTGTTCTTGAGCGCCAGTTCCGTAACCTGTTTGAGAAGGCCGCTAAGGCTGACGGTATCACCGGTGAGGTGCTGCTCCAGCTGCTTGAGAGCCGCCTTGACAACGTGGTATTCCGTCTGGGTATTGCTCCCACCCGCGCTGCTGCTCGTCAGCTCGTTGGTCACAAGCACATCACCGTTGACGGTAAGGTTGTCAACATTCCTTCTTTCCAGGTAAAGCCTGGTATGATTGTTGCCGTTCGCGAGAAGGCTAAGTCACTCGAAGTCATCGAGGCTGCTTTGGCTGGTTTCAACCACTCTAAGTATCCTTGGATTGAGTGGGACGAGGCTCAGAAGGGTGGTAAGTTCCTCCACATGCCTGAGCGCGCCGATATTCCTGAGAACATTAAGGAACAGTCAATCGTTGAGTTGTACTCTAAGAACTAAAATCATTTAAATTAATGGCGATATTAGCATTTCAAAAACCTGATAAAGTCGTAATGTTGGAGGCTACGGACAAGTTCGGAAAGTTCGAATTTCGTCCATTGGAGCCCGGCTTCGGCGTTACCATCGGTAATGCCCTGCGCCGCATTCTACTTTCATCACTTGAGGGTTATGCTATCAACACTATACGCATTGCTGGTGTTGAGCATGAGTTCTCATCAGTACCTGGTGTAAAGGAAGATGTTACCAACATTATCTTGAACCTGAAACAAGTTCGGTTCAAGCAAGTTGTGGAAGAATTCGAGAACGAGAAAGTCTCCATCACTGTCGAGAATTCTACCGAGTTTAAAGCCGGTGATATAGGCAAGTATCTGACTGGATTTGAAGTGTTAAATCCCGATTTGGTGATTTGTCATTTAGATTCCAAAGCTTCGATGCAGATTGACCTGACTATCAACAAAGGCCGTGGTTATGTTCCCGCTGATGAGAATCGCGAGTTCTGCACCGATGTCAATGTGATAGCTATTGACTCAATCTACACCCCAATCCGTAACGTGAAGTACAGCGTAGAGCCTTATCGTGTTGAGCAGAAGACCGACTATGATAAGTTGTTGCTGGAGGTTACGACGGATGGTTCCATACACCCGAAGGATGCACTGAAAGAGGCTGCTAAAATCCTCATCTATCACTTCATGCTCTTCTCTGATGAGAAGATTACTCTTGAGAACAATGATATCGAGAGCAATCAGGAGTTCGATGAGGAAGTACTGCACATGCGCCAGTTACTGAAGACCAAGTTGGTTGACATGAACCTTTCGGTTCGTGCCCTCAACTGTCTGAAGGCAGCTGATGTCGAGACCCTTGGTGATCTCGTTCAGTACAATAAGACAGACCTCCTGAAGTTCCGCAACTTCGGTAAGAAATCGCTCACTGAGCTTGATGATTTGCTCGAGAGTCTGAATCTGTCGTTTGGAACCGATATTTCAAAGTACAAACTGGACAAGGAATAATCTGTCCACAAAAGAACAAAAGTAAACAATGAGACACGGAAAGAAATTCAATCATCTGGGCCGTACTGCTGATCACCGCCGTGCCATGCTTGCCAACATGGCCATTTCGCTGATCATGCACAAAAGAATCACTACGACCCTCGCCAAGGCAAAGGCACTTAAGAAATATGTTGAGCCGCTCATCACGCGCTCAAAGGACGATAGCACTAACAGCCGTCGTGTAGTATTCAGCTACCTCCAGAACAAAGAGGCTCTGAAAGAGCTCTTCGGTGCTGTTGCTCAGAAGGTCGGTGACCGTCCCGGTGGTTACACCCGCATCATCAAGCTTGGAAGCCGTCAGGGCGATGCTGCTGACATTGCTTTCATCGAGCTTGTTGACTTCGATGAGAACATGCTCAAGACTCCTAAGGCAGAGAAGAAGACTCGTCGTTCACGCAAGTCTGCTCCTAAGGCTGAGGCTCCTGTAGCTGAAGTTCCCGCCACTGAGGAGGCTCCAAAGGCTGAAGAGGCTCCCGCCGCCGAGGCTGTTGCTGAAGAAGCAAAGGCTGAGTAATATTTCGATTGAAATCACTATAGAAAGGGTGTTGTACGTCGTGCAGCGCCCTTTTTCTATGAAATAGGGAAATCCCTTTCCTGTTTTCGGGAAAATCCTCTTTTCTTTTCCGGGATAATGATTATCTTTGCATCGTGAAACTTAATTAATAAGGTTATGAGAAAGGTTGTATTGGCATTGATGAGTTGCTTATTGCTTGTGAGCAGCTGTGGTACATACACGGGTGAAGGTGCTACTACAGGTGCTGCATTCGGTTCTATATTAGGATCGGCAATCGGAGGTATTTCTGGTGGATGGCGAGGAAGTGATATTGGCTCTATCGTAGGTATGGCAGGAGGTGCTGTCGTTGGTGCTGCTATTGGTGCTGCTGCCGATCAGAAAGTTGCTGACCGACGTGCTGAGTGGGAACAAAAACAGTCTCGCTACGATCGTCAGCCTTCCTACGGCTATGGTGACGACCGTATCGACTTCGATGCTCCTGGTCCTACATCAAGACCTGCTACGCCCACTATTAAAGACTGTCCGCCGTTGGAGATTCGTAACGCTTGTATAATGGATGCTGACCACGACGGTGTACTTCGCCGTGGTGAAGAATGTCAGGTTTCTTTTGAAATAATGAATCGCACGGAAAAGACGCTCTATGATATCCAGCCAATGGTTTTCGACATCAGCGGAAATAAGCATATCCAAATTTCTCCAAATCTTCATGTGGAGAGTATTGCACCTCATAACGGCATACGCTATACGGCATCCATTCTGGCTGATCGTCGACTAAAGGATGGTGTGGCAGTAATTCGCATTGCCGTCACCTTAAGTAATAAAGAAATTGCTTCTGAGACGCAGGAATTTACTTTGCAGACCCGGAAGCGGTAGTATGTCGCTTCTTGGAAGTCTCTTTTTTGTGGGTTTCCGATTGAGCTTCCTTCATCTCTTTCCAGAATGGGACTAAAGCTGGTGCACCATCATTGGTCTCAAGCTCTAAGTCTGGGATTTCGATGTCTTCGTTAGGTAGGAAAGGAACAATAAAAGAGTTGGCTTTCTGGACGAACACCATGGCCACACCCTGTGAGATGATTCCCAACTCTTTGGCAGCTCTCCATGATAAATCAATAATGCGTCCGCGGACAAATGGTCCACGATCCGTTACTCTTACTACCACACTACGACCGTTGGCAGGGTTATACACTCGCAGCATCGTCCCAAACGGGTACGTGCGATGAGCACAGGTTAACGAGTCGTGGTGGAGCCGCTCGCCATTGGCTGTTCGCGAGCCTGTCGCCCGTTTAGAGTAAAACGTAGCCTTACCCTGTTGAATTGATTGACCATTGATAACTGATAATTGGCAAGAGAACAGTAGTAAACACATTATTGCAATGCGTCTCAAACCGATACGTATCACATTTCTCTTTTTCATAGTCAGTTATCAATTATCAATAGTCAATCATCTGGCCTTTTATACTATTCCCTGAGCAAGCATGGCCTTGGCAACTTTCATAAAGCCGGCAACGTTAGCTCCCTTAACATAATTGATGTAGTTGCCTTCCTTGCCATACTTTACACACTGAGCATGAATGCCAGACATAATCTGATGTAGCTTTTGGTCTACTTCTTCTTCAGTCCAGGAAATACGCATTGAATTCTGCGTCATCTCCAGACCAGAAGTAGCCACACCACCAGCATTTACAGCCTTTCCTGGTGCAAACAATTGTCCCGCAGCGATAAATTTTTCTACTGCATCTGCTGTACAGCCCATGTTCGACACCTCTGCAACACATAGTGGCTTCTGAGCCAAAATCTTATCGGCATCATCACCATTCAACTCGTTTTGGGTAGCACAGGGTAGGTAGATGTCGGCTTTTTGCTCCCACGGCTTCTTGTCGGCAAAGAACGTCGATCCTTCGAATTCTTCTTCGTATGGCTGACAGATGTCATTGCCACTAGCTCTAAGCTCCAATAGATAGTCTATCTTCTCGTCATCCAAACCTGCAGGGTCGTAGATGTAACCGTCGGGACCTGATATGGTAATCACTTTAGCACCAAGTTCCGTTGCTTTCTTCGCTGCACCCCAAGCCACGTTGCCGAAGCCGCTAAGGGCTATTGTCTTACCCTTGATGTCCAGTCCGTGAGTTTCCATCATCTGATGTACAAAATAAAGTGCGCCAAAGCCTGTTGCCTCTGGCCGCAGAATACTGCCGCCCCATTCTAAGCCTTTACCCGTCAGTGTGGCACCATGGAACTGGGAGGTTAGTCTCTTATATTGTCCAAAGAGATATCCAATCTCACGGCCTCCCACACCTATGTCACCAGCAGGAACATCCATGTCCGGACCGATAATCTTATAGAGCTCTGTCATAAACGACTGACAGAAGCGCATGATCTCTGCATCGCTCTTTCCACGGGGTGCAAAGTCTGAGCCTCCCTTTCCACCACCCATCGGCAGTGTGGTCAGCGCATTTTTGAAGGTTTGCTCGAAACCGAGGAATTTCAGAATCGACAGGTTTACTGAGGGATGGAAACGCAGTCCTCCTTTATACGGACCGATGGCACTGTTGAACTGTACACGATAGCCAATATTCACCTGAACCTCTCCTTTGTCATCTACCCAAGGTACGCGGAAGGTTGTTATACGCTCTGGCTCAACAATGCGTTCCACAATCTTTGCCTTCTCAAATTCAGGGTGCTGGTTGTATACGTCCTTGATGCTTTCCAGCACTTCACGTACAGCCTGCAGAAACTCTACTTCGCCAGGATGCTTATGCTCCAGGCCTTGCATAATTTTTTCTACATTCATAGTGGTTATGTGTTTAATAGATTTAGGTATTGTCATTATGTTACTTTGACAAGGCAAATATACGCATTAAAAACCAATAATCAAAGTTTTTTTGCGTAATATTTTTCTGTAAGCGTTACATTTTGTTAAAGCGCTCTCTCTTCTTTAAATGACTGATTGAAAAAAGAAAGGCTCATCAATGAGCATAAAAAGACGAAAAGTAGCGCGTAGCATACTTTCCGTCTCTTTATGTTGATTTATGTTTACAATGTGTTAGTTGTATTTCAGAATCTGGCCAGGCATCAGTTTCGACGTTTTTTTCAGGTGGTTGAGCTTCATAATAGCATTAACAGTTGTACCGCGCTTGCGAGCAATGCTGTAAATCGTCTCTCCCTTGCGAACCTTGTGGAAGCGCGACTCTTGCTGATAGCTGGCTGCAGGGGCAACTGAAGCGAGTTCAATGTCTTCATCACCAGTATTAAAACTACTGCCACCTACACCACGCAGTCGGCTGGCAATGACAGACTCCTGCTGATAAGTCGCCTTGCGGAACATATAGTAGTCGTCAACAACATCCTGATTGCGGAAGTCGAACATCAAAGCAGGATTCAAGGCTACTCCACATAGGCGTGTCTCAAAGTGGAGGTGAGAGCCTGTACTGCGTCCGGTATTACCACCCAAACCAATAACATCGCCAGCACGTACTTCCTGATCTTCTACAACCAACTGTTTTGACAGATGACCATAGATGGTCTCAAGGCCGTTGTGGTGGCGTATGACAATATATTTTCCGTAGCCACGACCTTCGTAGCGTACGATACGAACTTTACCAGCGAAGGCTGCGCGGATGGTGTCACCAATATATACCTTGATATCAAGGCCTTTATGCTGGCGTCCCCAACGAGCACCGAAGTTGCTGGTTAGCACACGGCTTGTTGTAGGCATGCAGAAGTCACGTAGAGAGATGCGGAACGAGTCGGGTAACGCTTGTTCCCGATGTGCATAACGATTGTTCCAGTCCTCGTAAAGGTCTTCGGATGGAGAATCATAATTCTCGGTAAATATCAGTCTCTTCAGCGCTACGCTGTCGACTGCCTTCATTTTGCGATCAATAGGTGCCTGACGTGCCAAAAGATCTTGTCCCATCATCGGGAGAGAACATATTGTTGCTATTGTCAGAATTGCAATGGTTTTAATATTCTTCATATTATGTTTTGGTTGTGAGCTCCAAATATTGGCTCAATATGTCAATTAAACGTTGCAAAGGTACAAATAATTATTTAAATATGTGGTTTTTATGCTTAACGTTTAAGGTTATTTTGTGTGTTTTAACACTTAATGGTCACGATATTGCTCCCCAATTGATGTTTGTTTTGCGCAATTCGCGTAGCCTGTTCCATAATATAGCATAGCGTTGTGAACTGCAGGTTGGATCGCCTTCGATGATGGTGCAAGCCTCGTCGCGAGCCATCTGTACCAGTTGTCCGTCACGGGCAATGTCAGCGATTTTTAAATCGAAAGCCATACCGCTTTGTTGAGTACCTTCTAAGTCGCCAGGTCCCCGTAGCTTCAGATCTGCCTCAGCAATACGGAATCCATCGTTGGTCTCGCACATGATGTCGATGCGCTTGCGGGTATCGGCGGACAACTCGTAGCAGGTAACGAGAATGCAGTAGCTTTGGTCGGCACCTCGCCCCACGCGTCCTCTAAGTTGATGGAGTTGGGAGAGACCGAATCGCTGAGCTTCAAGGATGACCATAACAGAAGCATTCGGTACGTTAACGCCAACTTCGATAACGGTAGTGGCCACCAGTATCTGCGTCTCGCCACTGACGAATTTCTGCATCTCAGCTTCCTTGTCAGCAGGTTTCATCTTGCCGTGTACTTTACTTAGGCGGAACTCTGGGAATACCTGAGTTAACACTTCAAAACCGTCTTCGAGGTTTTTCAGGTCAATCTTTTCACTTTCCTCAATCAGTGGGAACACGATATAAACTTGACGCCCTTGTCGTATCTGGTTTCGGATACTGTCATATAACGAAGGCAAAGAGCGGTCAAAGACGTGCTGGGTGACAACGGGTTTACGGCCTGGCGGTAACTCGTCAATGACACTGACGTCAAGGTCACCATAGAGCGTCATGGCCAAAGTGCGGGGGATGGGAGTGGCAGTCATTACGAGTACGTGAGGCGGATTCTCGCTCTTGCTCCACAACTTGGCACGCTGGGCCACACCAAAGCGGTGCTGCTCATCAACCACCACCATGCCGAGACGTGCGAACTGTACCGTATCTTCTATGACAGCATGGGTGCCTACTAGAATCTGAACGCTACCGTCCAGCAGTCCGTCGAGAATCTCTTGTCGGCGCTTGCCCTTGATGATGCCCGTTAACAGAGCTACACGGATATCCATCCCTTTTAGAAAGTCCATAATGGTTTGCAGGTGCTGTTCGGCCAAAATCTCCGTGGGGGCCATCATGCATGCCTGATAGCCGTTGTCGATGGCAATCAGCATCGACATCAGGGCAACGAGTGTCTTGCCTGAGCCTACGTCGCCTTGCAGCAAGCGGTTCATCTGTCGGCCACTGCCCATGTCTTTGCGGATTTCACGAATGACACGTTTCTGGGCTTCCGTTAGGGCGAAAGGAAGGTTGTACTTATAGAAGTTGTTGAAGTGGTCACCAACTTTACTGAATACATAACCGCGGTATTTACGACGCTGGTCACTGGCGTATCTGAGTATATTTAGTTGAACATAAAACAATTCCTCGAACTTCAGACGGGTACGGGCTCGTTCCAGCTCCTTGGCATTCCTGGGATAATGAATCTTGCGTAATGCCTCATCGCGCGACATCAAGTGGAGTTTCTGTGTGATGAAGTCGGGGAGGGTCTCGGGAAGTGGCATTTTAAGAATGTCGATGAGCGACTTCGTAAGTCGCTCTACAGAACGGCTGTTGAGTCCCATTTTTTTCATCTTCTCCGTTGTGTTGTAGTAGGGCTGCATACCCATGGCAGTCAGTTCTAACTTCTCTGCATCATCAATGTCGGGGTGTGTGACGTTGATACGTCCATTGTAGACGTTCGGACGTCCGAAAACGATGTACTCTTTTCCAATGGTATAGTTTTGTTTGGCATATTTTCCTCCATTAAACCATGTCAGGTCCATCACTTTTCCACTTCCGTCCGTAAAGTGGGCAACGACACGCTCCTTACGTGCACTCATCTTAAAAGTCTCGAAACTCAAGATGTACCCTTTTACTTGTACAAATGGCATGTCACCCGTCAGTTCACGGATGCTGTACAGGCGGCTTCTGTCTACGTGCTTATAGGGGAAGTACTGCAACAAGTCGCCATATGTTATAATGCCCAATTCCTCGTTGAGCATCTTCTTGCGTTGCGGGCCTACCCCTGGCAAGTATTGTATGTCTTGTTGCAGTATGTCAGTCATCCTATCAGTACTTTGGCAATCTTCAGGTCATAAGGAGTTGTTATCTTGATGTTTTCTCGGTTGCCTTCTACCAGCGTGATAGCGTGGCCAAAGCTCTCCACGACAGAGGCATCGTCGGTGAATCCATCGTTGTAAGGCTGTCGGTTAGCAGCCTTCAACAGTTGTATGTCGAAGCATTGTGGTGTCTGCACCAGGCGATAGTCGTCGCGCGGAACAGTAATAGAAGATTTGCCTTGAAGGTGGCGCAGAGTTTCTACAACCGGAATAACGGGAATAACGGCCTTCTTTTCGCGTGCCGTGTCATAGCAGCGACGGATGACGTCAATGCTGGGGAATGGACGCACGCCATCGTGTACGCCTACTACACCTTCTGCCTCATCTGGAATCAGGGCTAATCCATGCTGGACGCTGTGGAAGCGCGTCTCGCCACCATCTGCTAATTGATATTCCACATTGAAATGGTAATCAGCGCAGAGTTGCCTCCAGTAGTCTTGTTGTGCCTTAGGCAGGACCAAGATGATTTTCAGGGTAGGGGAGTACTCACGGAACCGCTCCAGCGTCCGCATCAGAACAGGCTTACCGCCAACGGGTAAGAACTGCTTGGGAATGTCGCTTCCCATGCGTAGACCTTTGCCTCCTGCTACAATGATGACATAGTCCATCAGGCCATGAGGTGTTTGAAGCGCATAGCCTCGGCAATTTGGTCGGCGGTCTGCTTGTTAACCAACTGACTTAGCAGTTCGTAGGCGAAGGGGAACGCAGCTGCAGGGCCCTCGCCAGTGGTGACGTTGCCGTCGACGGTAACCAGGTCGCCCGTATAAGTGGCATTGTTTTCTGCCAATACGCTCTCGAAACCAGGATAGCAAGTTGCCTTCTTGCCGTCGAGTATACCCAAGGGGGCCAAGACGACAGCTGGTGAAGCACAAATAGCGGCAACCTTCTTGCCTGCCATGTGCTGGTTGACAATAGCCTTGCAAACGCCCTTGTGTGCGAAGAGGTTCGAAGCTCCAGGCATGCCACCAGGCAGGAAAAGAAGGTCAGCATCCGTGAAGTCACCTTGCTCAAACATGATATCTGCCTCTACATTGACACCATGAGCCGATTGTACCAATGGGAAATCGCTGATGCTCACCGTTGTCACATCTACACCTCCACGACGCAGTACGTCAATGGGAATCAGGGCTTCAACATCTTCGAAGCCGTCTGCTAAGAATACATAGACCTTTTTCATATTTATTGTAGTGCTTTTAGATATTGTTGAATAGTTTCACGCAGTCCCATATAGAGGGCGTCGCAGATAAGGGCATGGCCAATCGATACCTCGTCTGTCCAAGGAATTTGCTGATGATAGTAATGTAGGTTCTCCAATGACAGGTCGTGGCCGGCATTCAGTCCCAGTCCTACGCGACGTGCTTCTTCAGCAGAAGCAATAAATGGCGCAATAGCTGCCTCGCGATTGGTTGCATATGCTGAAGCATAAGGTTCTGTGTAAAGTTCCACACGGTCAGCTCCACAGATCTTCGCGCCTTCTACCATTCGAGGATCAGGATCAACGAAGATACTGGTGCGGATACCAGCATCTTTGAATGTCTTACAGATGTCGGTCAGAAACTGGCGGTTCTCGATGGTGTCCCAGCCGTGGTTGGATGTTAGTTGGTCGTGGCCGTCTGGAACAAGTGTCACCTGCGTAGGTACCACTTCAAGTACTAGTTGGGTAAACGAGTCAATGGGGTTGCCTTCGATGTTAAATTCTGTAGTAACCCGTGGACGAAGGTCACGCACGTCTTGATAGCGAATGTGGCGCTCGTCTGGGCGTGGGTGGACTGTAATTCCTTGAGCTCCAAATGTTTCTGCATCAAGGGCTACTGCCAATACGTTGGGATTGTTGCCGCCACGAGCGTTGCGCAGGGTGGCAATTTTATTGATATTTACACTCAGTCTCGTCATATTTTTCGTTTTTCACTATTTATTTTTCACTTTTATTTGTATCTTTGCATCGGCAAAGATACGAAATCTTTGCGAATAAACAGCAAAAAAGCCCTAAAAAATATGACTTCACGTAAGTTACAGTTTGCCATCTTCGGTAATACCTATCAACCCAAGAAGTCTGCATCGATGCAGAAAATTCTGGCTTGTCTGTCCCTTCGACAGGCAGAAGTGGCTATCGAACGTAAGTTCTATAATTTCCTGACTGCCGACCAACGTATAGATGTTGGTAGCGTGAAGGTTTTTGATGGATGCGACTTTGAGGCTGATTTCGTAATCTCTATGGGTGGTGACGGAACCTTCCTAAAGGCAGCCAGCATGGTGGGCGACAAGCAGATACCTATTCTTGGGGTGAATATGGGACGTTTGGGCTTTCTGGCTGACATCCATGCACAGGATATCGAACAGACGATTACGGCTTTGTATGAAGGTGACTATAGTTTAGAAGCACGTTCAGTGATTCGTGTGGAAACTGACGGTATACCCCTTGACGGCTATCATTGTGCATTAAATGATGTTGCGATTCTCAAGCGCGATAATGCATCGATGATTACTATTCACTGTACTATCAATGGAGATTATGTCGCTACCTATCAGGCCGACGGTATGGTGATGAGCACGCCTACGGGATCTACGGCTTATTCACTGTCGAACGGCGGCCCCATCATTGTGCCAGGCACCCATGTGTTCTCGCTGACAGCTGTTGCGCCGCACTCGCTGAACGTTCGTCCTATAGTGATTTCTGAAGATTCTGAGATTCAGTTGACTGTAGAAAGTCGTACCCATCAGTATCTTGTGGCTTTAGATGGCCGTTCTGAGCCCCTGCCAGATAGTACTCGTCTAATCATGCGTAAGGCTCCCTATCGTGTCAGGGTTATCAAGCGTGCTGGCTCGAAATATTTCCATACCTTGCGTGAGAAGATGATGTGGGGTGCAGATACGAGAGGATGATTATTCTTTGGGAAGCTTCAAGATGAAGCGGCTACCGGTTTTGTAGCGTGTGTCAAGTATGACGTCACCGCCTAACTGTCGAGCCACACGACGAGCTACGGACAAACCAAGACCGACCCCCTCCTTGTAGATATCCGATTTGTAGAAGTGTTCGAAGATTTTCTCCTCTTCTCCTTCCTTGATGCCACAGCCCGTATCTGTCACACTAAGACATACCATGTTCTCATTGAGTTTGCGCTGGTAGCTGCGTAGGGTAATGGTGCCGCCTTTAGGGGTAAACTTGATGGCATTGTCCATGAGGTGGTTAAGAATTTTTAGCACCTCTTTATGGTTTGTGATGATCTTGCAGCGTTCTTTCAACAGTAACTCTAACTTGATATTGAACTCAGTGTCCATATCCTGATAGGGCTGAGCAATGCAACGTAGCAGATCGTTACATGATATCTGATCCGATTTGTCGATATAGTGGATGCTTTCCTTGCTGGATATGTCAAGAATCTCGTCGACAATACGTACAATGGTATTCGTGCTGTGGGTAATACGCTTGGCAATATCGACACGTTCATTGTCGCTGGTCAGCGTGCGTGGGTCACTGATAATCTGGGCATAGCCGCTGATAATATTTAGAGGTGTTCGTATCTCATGACTCATGTTCTGCAAGAAACTGATCTTCATGCGATTGGCTTCCTGTGCCTTGTCGCGAGCTATGAGCAGGTCGTTGTTCTGACGCTGTAGCTTGCGGAGATAACGCAACCGATTCATACGGTAAATTAAGAAACCGACTAACAGACCGGCTATCACACCATAGTTGATAATGTTTTTCAGGAGCGTGTTATGCTTGGATACAACAGCGTTGCGCGCTTCTGCATCTTCCAAATCAGTGGCCGAGCCCATTATCTCCTCGCTCATAATGACATTGTTCACAGAGTCTTTGACGGCCATATAGCGCTTCTGGGTTTCGAAGGCATGTTGGGTGTCTCCCGACAGTTCGTAAATCTCGGTCTGAAACTTGTAGATGTCTGTCGAGTTTGTCAGGTTGTAGGTCAAGCGAAGGGCCTTGTCGTAGCTTTTGTCAGCCACAGCCTTGCATATCAGTGCGTAATAATAATAGGTGGTACTGAATTCTTCTTCCCCTTTTCCCTTCATGGCAATATACTCGTCGAAAGCCTTGTTTACAGCCTGCCAGTCGCGCATGGCATAAGCTACGATGACTTTAAAGCCGATAGCATCGCTGTAGTCGTAGCTCGAACTCTTTCCTTTAATAATCGCAATGGCATAGTTAAGGTGTTTCATGGCCTCCTCAGGCTGTGTGTCCATTTCAATATTGGCCAAGTCCATGTAAATGGAGGCTAAGCTGATGATTTCACTGTGGTCGACTTGATCTAAAGCTTTTTCAAAATACTGATGAGCCAAAGGAATGTTACCGCGTAGTGAATAGATAATGCCTCGCAGTTGTGTGGCCTTGTAGAGCTCGTGTAAGTCACCGCGCTGTTCCATCTCAACCTGCATCTTCATCGTCTTTCGTAAGGCTCTGTAGAAGTGGTTGTGGTTGACGTCGTAGAGCACCTCGTTCTTCCAGCACAGATAGTAGCCGCTGATATTGTCCTTTTCCAACAAATAGTTACGGTATTGGGCCATTACTTCGTAGAACCGCTGCTCGTTGTTCTGGTTGAAGGCATTGCGCACCTGTTGCAATAGGTGTGTCTCTGCGGTGTCTTCTCGATTTTTACTCTTTCCGTAAATGCTTGTTGCGTAGAGGCTTATGGCCAAAAATATAATGATGCCGATAAGGCGTTGATAGATTCTTCTTACGTTCATGGTGTCCTTTAAGGATTATATACGTGCAAAGGTAGTAAATACACACTTAATGACCAAATCTTCACCAAATAAATCTACCAATCCCAACGCATTAACAATTGTTGTGGAATTCTTAAATGAGGTTAAATAATTAATTTTTCGTCTAAAATGTTTGGAAGTTACAATAATTTTGTTTTACCTTTGCAGTGTACTATTAAAGTGGTACACTAATACAGGCGACACTCAACTGTAATAACCTAAATAAATAAACGTATGATTAACGTACAAAACATCAGCTTCAAGTACAAGGGCCAGAAGGCACTTGTCTTCGACGGGTTCAGTCTCCAATTGGAGGAGAACCGCATTTATGGCTTGCTGGGCAAGAACGGCACGGGCAAGTCTACTCTCCTTTATCTGTTGTCGGGCCTGTTGCGTCCCGTCTCTGGCTCTGTTTGTTGCGATGACATCGCAACATATAAGAGAACGCCAGAGATGCTAAGTGATATCTTCCTCGTGACTGAGGAGTTCGAGATGCCAGCAATCTGCCTCTCGGAATATGTGAAGCTCTACAAGCCTTTTTATCCTAATTTCTCTGAAGAGATTCTGCAGGGCTGTCTGGCCGACTTCGAGTTGCCTGCTGACGTCCGTTTAGGTCAGCTCTCGATGGGTCAGCGTAAGAAGGCGTATATTGCCTTCGCGATGGCTACCAACACCAAGTATCTGTTGATGGACGAGCCTACCAACGGTCTCGACATCCCTTCGAAATCACAGTTCCGCAAGGTCATTGCCCAGCACATGACGGAGGATCGCACCGTTGTCATCTCTACCCATCAGGTACACGATGTAGAGCAGATGCTCGACCATATCGTGATGCTCGACCAGCGTTCTGTATTGCTGAATGCCTCGATGCAGGAGATTCAGGATCAGTACACCTTCGAATACCGTACACCCCAGCAAATGGACGACAGCGTTCTCTATGCTGAGCCTACTCTGCAAGGTAATGCCGTCATCACCCGTCGCCAGGAGGGTGATGCTGAGACGCAGGTGAACCTTGAACTCCTCTTTAATTACAAAACGCAGAATAAGTAAACAACAACCAAGACAACTTTTAAAGATATGAGTACTTTTAATTTCAATAGATTCTCACAGGCATTGAAATGCCAATTCATGGTAACTCGCAAATCGTGGATTCGCCTCTTCAGCATTTTTACGCTGGTTATGTTTATTGCCAACCTTTTCTGGACGCGTGTACAGGGAAATGGTTACAGTTATATGGTAGACAACTGGGGATTGGAAGAGGCTTCCCGCCACTATAACCACTATGTGGAATCAACCGTTATGTTTGGCATTATTTTCTTCTGCATCTCCATGCTGTTTGGTGCCACAAGTATGTTCTCGCAGATGAAGGACACGCGCCAGCGTTCTGCCTATCTGCTATGGCCCGTCAGCAACTTGGAAAAATACATTGTCAGTTTCCTGCTTAATTTCGGATTGATGGCCATCCTGACTGTTGGTGCCTATATGTTGGCTGATACCCTACGCGTATTTGTTGACTGGCTGACAGGACGTGTCGTCATCTGGGGAATCCCAAAGCTTGCAGAACCTTTCGGCCCGAATGCTGCCTTTGAGTATTGGCAGTATGGTTGGATGCTTTTTGCATGGGTATTCTACATCCACTCACTCTATACCGTAGGTGGTACCCTCTTCCGTCGCCAGCAATTCCTGATGACCAGTGCCACGATTGCTGTTGTCGTCATTCTGCTGACTATGATTCTGAATCAGATCGACTGGAATGGCATTGATATCAAATTTACAACGGGTACTTGGGACGAGAAGACACATACATATAACAGAGTATTCCACCCTGCCTTCTATATTCTCCAGACGGTGGTTACGCTCCTAATCCCCATCCACTACTGGATTTCTTATAAGCTGTTTACCCGCATGCAGGTTATTAACAATAAATGGTTGAACGTATGATTTTTACAAATGATAAAGCGATTTACATCCAGATGGCCGACCGCCTCTGTGATGAGATTCTCGCAGGAAAATATAAAGATGATGACCGCATTCCGAGTGTGCGTGAATATGCGGTGATGCTAGAGGTGAATGCCAACACAGCCGTCAAGGCCTTCGACGAACTGTCCCGCGCGAACATTATATATAATAAGCGCGGTTTGGGCTACTTTGTCACCAAAGGAGCCAAGAAACAGATTCTGAAGGATCGCAAGAAGGAGTTCATGAAGGAACGCCTGCCCGAGCTTTTCCGCCAGATGCAGCTGTTGGACATTACGTTAGAAGATGTTAAAAGCGCGTATGCTGCAACTTTTGACGATAAGGTAACGTCTAATGAGTAAAACTAAAGGTAAAAAGCTTGTTTATATGATTCACCTAAAAGACATCAACAAAACCTACCAAGGCGCCCAGCCGCTCCATGTGCTGAAGGGTATTTCCCTGGATATTGCGAAGGGAGAGTTCGTCAGCATCATGGGAGCGTCGGGTTCCGGCAAGAGTACCCTGCTAAACATCCTGGGTATTCTTGACAACTACGACTCAGGTATCTACGAGCTCAATGGAGTACCCATATGGAATCTCTCAGAGACACGCGCTGCTGAGTATCGTAACAAGATGATTGGATTCATCTTCCAGTCATTCAATCTTATCTCTTTTAAGACTGCAGTAGAAAACGTTGAATTGCCACTTTTTTATCAAGGGGTGTCGCGTAAGAAGCGACACACCCTTGCGCTGGAGTATCTCGAGCGTCTTGGTCTTCTTGATTGGGCTGAGCACTACCCCAACGAACTCAGCGGTGGACAGAAGCAGCGTGTGGCTATTGCCCGTGCGCTGATTACCAGGCCTCAGATTATTCTGGCTGACGAGCCTACAGGCGCTTTGGACTCAAAGACCTCTGTTGAGGTGATGCAACTTCTGAAGAAATTGAACGAAGAAGAGAAAATGACCCAGATTATTGTGACCCACGACCCTAATGTGGGAGCGCAGACTAATCGTATAATCCGCATCAAGGATGGAATTATTGAATGAAATATGGCAGACGGCACGGAGAAACAAACTCCGCACAACACTCACGGGTTTTGCTGTGGCGTGGGGCATCTTCATGCTGATTGTGCTGCTGGGTGCCGGCAATGGTCTTATTAATGCCAATCTGAAGCAGAGCGGCCGCTTCCTCTCGTCGTCGATGGTGGTCTATGGAGGTTATACATCCAAACCCTACCAAGGACTGAAAGAGGGCCGCAACATCCGTCTGCACGAACGTGATATGGAGATTACCGAGACGGAGTTCACTCAGAACGTCGATGAGGTCGGTGCGCAGTACAACACCTCGGCAACCATCAGCTTCGGACAGCAATATATCAGCACGAGCATCAGCGGTGTTTATCCCAACCATACAAAGATTAATAAGGTGGAGATGCTACAGGGTCGTTTCATTAACGAGAATGACGTGAAGGAAAACCGTAAGGTGCTGGTATTAGGCAACAAACAGGTCAAGGAGCTGAAGTGCCAGATTGGCGATTTCGTGAATGTGGGTGATTTCGCCTTTAAGGTGGTGGGTGTCTATAAAGAGAACGAGAATGGGCGTGCTGAAGTGTTCAGCAGCTATTCGGCCATCAAGCGTATTTTTGGTGCCAACACCGATGATGCAGGCCGCATAGAGTTCACCTTCCACGGACTGTCTACTGAGAAAGCCAACGAAGACTTTGAGAAAGACTACCGCCGACGCCTGAATGCTGAGCACCAGGCTCACCCGGACGACGAAGACGCCGTGTGGTTGTGGAATCGCTTTACTCAGAATCTGCAAATGGAGAAAGGTATTGGCATCATCCGCACAGCCCTTTGGATAGTCGGCCTCTTCACGCTGCTGTCAGGTATTGTGGGCGTGTCTAACATCATGCTGATTACCGTCAAGGAGCGTACCCACGAGTTTGGTATTCGCAAGGCCATAGGTGCCAAGCCTTGGAGTATTCTGAAACTGATTATCACTGAAAGTGTCATCATTACGACGTTTTTCGGATATATCGGTATGGTATTGGGCGTAGCCGCCAATGAATACATGGATGCAACGATAGGCCATGAGACCATTGATACCGGTTTGTTTAAAGCCACGATGTTCCTTAACCCCACAGTAGGTCTTGACGTCTGTATCGAGGCGACGCTGGTGATGATTATTGCTGGCACCATCGCAGGACTCATCCCTGCCTTCAAGGCCTCGCGCATCCGTCCGATAGAAGCGCTCCGCGCCGACTAAAAAAGTAAAATAGTAAATTGCCAAATTGTCAAATGAGACTGGATATTGATACATACAGAGAGATACTCGACACGCTGACGCGCAACAAGTCGCGCTCGTTCCTGACGGGCTTCGGCGTGTTCTGGGGTGTGTTCATGCTCGTAGCCCTGATGGGTGGTGGCAACGGACTGAAAGAACTGCTCCAGCGCAACTTTGCAGGCTTTGCCACTAACAGCGCCCTGATATGGGCACAGCCAACGAGCAAGGCATACAAGGGATTCCGCAAAGGTCGCATGTGGGCGATGGACTATAAGGATGTGGCACGCATCCGCCAGAGTGTACCAGAGCTCGACATTGTCACGCCCCTGCTTTTCTCAAATGGTGGCACCGCCTACTATGGCGACCGCAAGGCTACTGTCGGAGTCAATGGTGCCATGCCCGACTATCAGAAGGTCAATGAGCCTAAGATGTTTTACGGCCGCTACATTGATGAGGCCGACATCCGCGACCATCGCAAGGTGTGCGTCATCCAGAAGAAGACCTACAAGGAGCTCTTTCCTGGTGGCGGCGATCCCTGTGGCAAGCGTATCCGCATCGACAATATCTACTACCAGATAGTAGGTGTCGACTACAACATGAGTGAGGGCGTTAACATCAGTGGCGAAAACGGTACGGGTGTCACCCTGCCGCTGACCTTCATGCAGCAGGCCTATAACCGCGGCAATGCCGTCGACCTGATAGCCGTTACCGGACGTCCAGGTGTTGTGATGTCGAAAGTCACCGACCGCATCCGCGAGACCGTTGCCCGTGCTCACACCATCGACCCTACCGACGAACAAGGTGCTATGGTGTTCAACACCGAAGTGCTCTTCCAGATGCTCGACAACCTCTTCCGAGGTGTCAACTTCCTCATCTGGCTTGTCGGCCTGGGCACCCTGCTGGCTGGAGCCATCGGTGTGTCAAACATTATGATGGTCACCGTTCGTGAGCGTACCACAGAGATTGGTATCCGCCGAGCCATCGGTGCCACACCAAGGATGATACTGTCGCAGATTATCTCCGAAAGTATCGTGCTGACGCTGGTGGCAGGCATGAGCGGTATTCTCTTTGCGGTAATGATATTGCAGATGTTAGAGCTTGCAAACACAGAAGATGGCATTCTTGCTGCCCACTTCCAGATAGGTTTCTGGACGGCCATCTTTGCCGCCTTTATGGTGAGCTCGATGGGTGTCCTCGCAGGTCTTGCGCCAGCAGCGAGAGCAATGAGCATTAAACCTGTCGACGCCATGCGCGATGAATAACTCATAAGTCCCATAGGTCTTATAAGCCCTATAGGCCCCATGAGCCCCATAATAAAAACAAAATTAAAAACAACCAAGATATGAAAAAGTACAGCAAACTGATTATCGCAGCGATTATCGCACTGATTTTCATCGGAACCTTCGTGTTTCTCTGGCAGAAAAGCCAACCCAAGGAGACTGTGTACTCCGAGTTCACACCGAAACTGGACAGCCTCCAGAAGACGACCATTATCACGGGTAAGATAGAGCCTCGCAATGAGGTGAACGTCAAACCGCAGATCTCGGGCATCATCGCTGAGCTGTATAAGGAACCCGGTGACTATGTCAATGCTGGCGATGTAATTGCTAAGGTAAAGGTGATACCTGACATGAGTCAGTTGTCAAGTGCTGAGATGCGTGTGCGCCTGGCAGAGATTAATTTGAATCAGGCTCAGACCGACTTCAATCGGGAAGAGAACCTCTACAATCAGAAACTCGTTTCTGCTGATGAGTACGATAAGTCTAAACTGGCATTGAATCAGGCCAAGCAGGAGAAGTTGGCCGCTGTTGATGCACTCGAGGTTGTTCGCGACGGTGTGTCGAAGTCGAATGCCAGCGCCTCGTCTACACTTGTCAGAAGTACGGTCTCTGGTGTCATCCTCGATATTCCTGTCAAGGTGGGTAATAGCGTCATCCTGTCGAATACTTTCAACGATGGTACGACTATTGCCTCTGTAGCCAATATGAACGACCTCATCTTCCGTGGTAATATCGACGAGACTGAGGTGGGTAGCTTGGTCAGTGGTATGCCCATGAAGATTACCGTGGGTGCCCTGCAGGACCTGAAGTTCGACGCTGCTTTGGAGTATATCTCGCCTAAAGCTGTAGAGTCGAACGGTGCCAATCAGTTCGAGATCAAGGCTGCTGTCCATGTGGCCAAGGAAGACAAGTTACGCTCTGGCTATAGTGCCAATGCCGAGATTGTGCTGGCCCATGCCGACAAGGTGCTTACCATTCCTGAGAGTGCCATTGAGTTCAGCGGCGACTCCACCTTTGTCTATCTCGTCAAAGGCGAGGGTAAGCAGAAGACCTACGAGCGCAAGCAGGTGACGACAGGTCTCTCTGACGGTGTGAATATTGAGATCAAGAAGGGCCTGAACGCCAAGGACAAGGTGCGTGGCCCGGAGGTGATAGCAGACGACTCTAAAGACAAGTAAGCCATGAAGAAGCTTTTTCTTATAAGTCTTATAGGTCTTATAGGACCTATGGGGCCCATGAGCCTTAGCGCCCAGTCCCGTCAGTGGAGCCTCCGCGAGTGCTGCGACTATGCTGTAGCGCACAATATCGCCATCAAACAGCAAGAGAATGCCTGCCGTCAGCAGGAGTTGCAGGTCTCTACGGCTAAGAACTCCCGACTGCCCAACCTTAGTGCTTCTGCCGGACAAAACTTCTCGTTCGGACGTGGTCTGACGGCTCAGAATACGTATTCGAACACGAATACCTCGTCGACGTCGTTCTCGCTCGGCACCAGCATGCCCATCTTTACGGGTTTCCAGATTCCCAACCAGATCAAGCTCAGTGAGCTGAACCTGGAGGCTGCTACCGCCGATCTCGAGAAGGCGAAGAACGACATCCGTATGCAGGTGGCCCAGAGCTATGTACAGATTCTCTACGATATGGAGATTGCCGACGTTGCTCACCGCCAGATTGCCATCGACTCTGCACAGGTTGTCCGCCTGCAGGCTTTTGTCAAAAACGGCAAGGCCTCCGAAGCCGAGCTCTCACAGCAGAAGGCAACGCTGGCCAATAGCCGCCTGACGGCTACCCAGGCCGACAACAACACGCGTCTGGCTATTCTCAGCCTCACGCAGCTGCTTGAACTGCCGTCGCCCGAAGGCTTTTCTATTGTCCGTCCTGTACTGGCTGGCGTTGACGGTTTGGCCGTTGCTATCCCATCGCCTGACGCCATCTATTCTGAGGCATTGGGCATCAAACCTGAAATTGCCGCCCAGCAGCTTCGTCTGAAGGGTACGGAGCACAGCATCAAGATTGCCCAGGCCGCAAACCTCCCCACGCTCTCGTTGAGTGGTGGCCTTAGCACCAACTACTATACCACCAGCGGTTTCAAGAGCGATGGTTTCGCCACCCAGCTGAAAAATAACTTCTCGCAGAATATCGGCTTAAACCTCAGCATACCTATCTTCAACCGTTTCCAGACGCGCAACAACATCCGCAATGCACGCATTGAGCAGGAGAACCAGCAGTTGAAGCTGGACAACACGAAGAAGACGCTCTATAAGGAGATCCAGCAGGTATACTACAATACGCTGAATGCACAGACAAAGGAGAAATCCTCCGAGGAGGCCGTGCTGAGTACGCGCGATGCTTTCCAGCTGATGCAGGCGAAGTACGAGAACGGCAAGGCCACCATCACCGAGTTCAACGAGGCGAAGAACACTTACCTGAAGTCCGAGTCCGATCTCGTCCAGGCCCGTTACGAGTACCTCTACCAGACGGCCCTGCTCAATTTCTATCGGGGTAAGGATCTGAACTTCTAATAGAAAGGAAATAGTCCGCTAACCGTTAGCGGACTATTTTCGTATGCTTTACTTCTTGTGCCTGTTGGCGCGCTGCTCGCGGTATTTGGCCTTCTGCCGTGCAGAGCCGCTGCCGTGGGCACCCGTGATATACTTCTTTTTCTTGGCCTTGGTCTTTATCTTGTCCTCCTCTTTGCGAGGACCGCCGCCACGACCGAAGTTAATGCCGTTCTCCAGAATCTCCTGGAAATCACTCTCTTTGCTCATAGTCTTATAAGTCTTATGGGGCCTATAGGCCTTATGGGGCTTAATGGTGGAACAGTCGTACTCCCGTAAACGCCATTGCAATGCCGTACTTGTCGCAGGTCATGATGACGTGGTCGTCACGTACCGAGCCACCAGCCTGGGCAATGAACTCGACGCCGCTCTTGTGGGCACGCTCAATGTTGTCGCCGAAGGGGAAGAAGGCGTCAGAGCCTAAAGCCACCTTCGTGTTCTTGGCTATCCACTCTTTCTTCTCGGCCAGCGTCAGCACCTCGGGCTGACGGGTGAAGAACTGCTGCCAGGCACCGTCGCGCAGCACGTCGTCGTGCTCGTCCTCAGAGATATAGACGTCGATGGTGTTGTCGCGGTCGGCACGACGGATACCCTCCTTGAAGGGCAGAGCCATCACCTTCGGATGCTGGCGCAGCCACCAGATGTCGGCCTTGTTGCCTGCCAGACGCGTACAGTGGATGCGGCTCTGCTGTCCGGCACCAATGCCGATGGCCTGTCCGTCCTTCACGTAGCAGACTGAGTTCGACTGTGTGTACTTCAGCGTGATGAGGGCGATGATCAGGTCGCGCTTAGCCTCGGCGGTAAACGTCTTGTTCTCGGTGGGAATGTTCTCGAAGAGGGCAGGGTCGTCCAGCTTGATCTCGTTGCGGCCCTGTTCGAAGGTCACGCCGAAGCACTGCTTGCGCTCGATGGGCTCGGGCTTGTACGTGGGGTCTATCTTGATGACGTTGTACGTACCCTTGCGCTTGTCTTTCAGTATCTCGATGGCCTCGGCCGTGAAGTCGGGGGCAATCACGCCGTCGCTCACCTCACGCTTCAGCAGCAGGGCGGTCGTAGCGTCGCAGGTGTCGCTCAGGGCTACAAAGTCACCATAGCTCGACATGCGGTCGGCACCACGGGCACGGGCATAGGCGCAGGCCACCGGGCTCTCGTCCAGTCCCTTCACGTCGTCCACGAAATAGATTTTCTTCAGCGTGTCGCTCAGCGGCAGGCCTACAGCGGCGCCGGCAGGACTGACGTGCTTGAACGAGGCGGCAGCGGGCAGACCCGTTGCTTCCTTCAGTTCCTTCACCAACTGCCACGCGTTCAGCGCGTCGAGGAAGTTGATGTAGCCGGGGCGGCCGTTAATCACTTCGATGGGTAACTCGCCTTCCTGCATAAAGATGCGCGAAGGCTTCTGGTTGGGATTGCATCCGTACTTCAGCTGTAACTCTTTCATATATAAATAAGGTGTAAATGCTAATTCGGGTGACAAAGGTACGAAAAAACGAGAGAAAATGCAAATGAATTGGCATTTTTTCCGAGCGGAAGTACCTTCTTCTTTATGGAAAAGACGTCATAAAGAATGTGAATAAATTTGACAAAACTCGCGCTGAGAATCGCGCGAAATCCACCAAATGCCAACCGAGGATCAAATTCGCGAAATATGAGGCGTTATACGCAATAGGTTGATATGTAGTCCCTTACGGATTTCCACCCCTTCGGACACTCGAAAAAGCTGTCCTTTTTGCCCATAAACATCGCCGAAACACCCTCTAAAACCACGATTTTTGCACTACGAAAGTGCCGTTTTTGCATTGTGAAGACGTAACTTTGCGGTCGTGAAGGTGGCACTTTGTGACCCTCGAGGCGTAACTTTGTGACCCTCTATGTCCCACTTCGTGACTTAACAACCGTAATCTCGCTTCTCATCATCCTAGATCTATCAAAAAGCCATACACGATTTTCGGCACTTTTTCTTGACATACAAGCCAATCTTATTTTATCGATGTTTCTTTCACCTCTTCAAACCCTTGCTTGGCTTCCCCTTGCCCTGCTTGGGCTTGACGGCTTTTGCGGGTTGCGGCTTGGGGGCGAAGAGGTCGCTGATGATGGTGGCTCGAAGGATGCGGATGTCAGAGACGGGACGGTTATACCGGTCGGTGGCTGCCTGTTGAATCTTGTCTACCACGTCGAGGCCCTGAGTGACTTCGCCGAATACGGTGTATTGGCCGTCGAGATGGGGCGTGCCACCAACGGTCTTGTAGGTTTCCATCATCTCTGGCGTAAGCTTCACCTGTCCGTGGGTGGCAGAGTCCAGCCGTTGCTGTATGAAGGCTAACTGCTTGTCGTTGAGTATCTTGCCCCATACGATATAGAATTGACAGGCTCCTGAACGCTGTTCTGGGTTCACGTTGTCTGGTTCACGCGCTGCTGCCACGACCCCTCGGCGATGGTACAACTGTGGCAGACGGAACTCCGGCTCAAGGGTATAGTCCAGTTCGCCAGACCCTAACCGCTGGCCAGGCAGTGCGTGCTTGCTGTTCAGGTCGCCACCCTGAATCATAAAGTCCTTGATGACACGATGGAACAGCAGCGAGTCGTACACTTGCATGCGCACCAGCTTCAGGAAGTTGTCGCGATGTTGCGGTGTCTCGTTGTAGAGGGCTATGCGGATGTTTCCCTCCGTCGTCTCCAGCTCTACCTCAGCCCTTTCCTGTGCCCAAATGCCTGCACAGCAGCAGAGTAGCAGACAGGTAATCATTCCCTTGATATTCATCTTTATTAGTCTTTTTTCTGTAATGATGCTGCAAAAATACAAAAAAAATGTGTAACTTTGCGGGCAATATGGAGAAAAAGAGACATGCACTGCGTAAACTGCTGGAAGCGGTAGAGAAAGAAGTGCTGAAGAAACCTAACCGAAAGACGCTGGACCACCTGTCGCTGCTGGCAGGTTTCCAGGACTGGGATTCCTTTCAGGAAGCCCTGCACGGAGAGAGTGGTGGAGAGACCATCTATGGTGGCCATCACAGGGAAAAGAACTAACTGACACACGGAAAAGACTTAACTATTCATGGATATCAAAGACTGTTTGAAAGAACGTATCTTGATCTTAGACGGGGCCATGGGGACGCTGATACAGTCGCTGAGTCTCGGCGAAGAGGCATACCATCGTGGGCGCTTTGCACAGTGGAGCGTCTCGCTGGTAGGAAACAACGATGTGCTCAATCTGACGTGTCCGGAGGCTATTGCTAACATTCATCAGCGCTATATCGAAGCCGGTGCCGACATCATCAGCACCAACACCTTCTCGGCCAACCGCATCAGCCAAAAGGAATATGGCTGTGAGGAGCTGGCACGCGAAATGGCGCTGGCTGGTGCCAGGACGGCCCGCCAGGTGGCTGACAACTTTTCTCTTACTTCTCATCCCTCACCTCTCACTTCTAAAAAGATATGGGTGGCAGGTTCAATGGGTCCTACGTCGAAGTCGCTGACGCTGGCTTCCGACATGAACGAGCCCGGCCAGCGACTGGTCAGCTTCGACGAGATGGCTGCGGCATACGGTGAACAGGCGGAAGCCTTGATAGAAGGCGGCGCCGACCTGTTGCTGATAGAGACGTGCTTTGACGCGCTGAATACGAAGGCGGCGCTGTATGCCATCCAGCAGTTGAACGAACGGTTAGGGCGCACCATTCCCGTGATGGTGTCGGCCACCATCAACGACCGCAGTGGTCGCACGCTGACGGGACAGACGCTGGAGGCGTTCTATATCAGCATATCCCACTATCCGATATTGAGTTTCGGACTGAACTGCTCGTTTGGTGTGACGGAGCTGCGCCCGTTTGTCGAACGGCTGTCGGCCCTCGTGCCTGCCTATATCAGTATTCATCCCAATGCCGGCCTGCCCAACGAGATGGGCGAATACGACGAGTTGCCCGAGTTTACGGCCCACCATCTGCGCCAGATGGCCGAGGCAGGACTCTTGAACATTGCCGGCGGCTGCTGTGGTACGGACGACCGCCATATACGAGCCATCCGTGAGGCACTCGACGGCATCAAGCCGCGCGAAATCCCACAGGCCGACCAGCGCATGTGGCTGTCAGGACTGGAGCCGTTGCTCATCGACCGCGAGACACAGAACTTTGTCAATGTCGGCGAGCGCACCAATGTAGCCGGCTCGCGCAAGTTTGCCCGTCTGATAGCCGAAAAGAAATATGAAGAAGCCATGACCGTGGCCCGCCAGCAGATAGAAGGTGGCGCATCGGTCATCGACATCAATATGGACGACGCCATGTTGGACAGTCGTCAGGAGATGCAGACCTTCACCCGCTACATCGCCAACGACCCTGCTGTCGGCCGTGCGGTGCTGATGATTGACTCGTCGGACTGGGACACCGTCTTGGCGGGTCTGAAGAACGCACAAGGCAAGTGTATCGTCAACTCCATCAGCCTGAAGAACGGCGAACAGGCCTTCGTTGAGAAAGCACGCGAACTGCGCCGGTTGGGGGCTGCTGTGGTGGTGATGGCCTTCGACGAGGAGGGCCAGGCCACCGACTACGAGCGTAAGACGACCATTGCCCAGCGTGCCTACAGCCTTCTGACCGACATCGGATTCCCGCCGCAGGACATCATCTTCGATGTGAATATCCTGTCGGTAGCCACGGGTCTGAAGGAACACCAGGCCTACGGTGTCGACTTCATCCGTGCGGTGGAGTGGATCAAGCAGCATCTGCCATACGCAAAGACCAGCGGTGGTGTCAGCAACCTGTCGTTTGCCTTCCGTGGTAATAATAAGGTACGCGAGGCCATGCACTCCGTCTTCCTCTATCATGCCATCCGTGCAGGACTGGATATGGCCATCGTCAACCCCTCGATGCTGCAGGTGTACGACGATATAGACCCCACGCTGCTGAAGGCCGTGGAGGATGTCATCCTGAATCGTGACGACGAGGCCACCGAACGGCTGATAACCTTGGCTGCCGCCCTCCTCGCCGATGCAGCCACTGTTCCCGTCGGTTCTCCGACAGGCCCGTCCTGGCGTAGCAAGACCATTGAGGAACGGCTGACCTATGCGCTGAGCAAGGGCGTCAGCGAACATCTGGCAGAGGACGTCCCTGAGGCTCTCGAGAAATACGGCAGTCCCATCAACGTGATAGAACAGCCGTTGATGCAGGCCATGGAGCATATCGGACAGCTGTTTGGCGAAGGCAAGATGTTTCTGCCTCAGGTGGTGAAGTCGGCCAAGGTGATGAAAGACGCGGTAGCGATACTGCAACCCTACATCGACGAAGAGCGCGGAGCCCGTAAGGACGAACGCCCTTGCGTCATCGTGGCGACGGCCAATGGCGACGTACACGACATCGGCAAGAACATTGTCGGCATTGTGCTGGGATGTAATGGCTTTGAGGTCGTTGACCTGGGCGTGATGGTGCCTGGCGAGACCATCTTGGCTGAGACGCTGAAGCGTAAGCCCTGTCTGGTGGGTATCAGCGGATTGATTACACCCTCGCTGAAGGAGATGGAACAACTGTGCCAGCTCTTCCAGCACGAAGGACTACAGGTGCCTATCGTGGTTGGTGGTGCTACAACTTCGGCAGTACATACGGCTGTGAAGTTGGCGCCGCTGTATGACGGCTGTGTCGTCTATGGTGGTGATGCCTCGCAGACCTCTCTGCTGGCCAAGCGCCTGCAGATGGACCGAGAGACGACCATCGCCCAGATCAAGGCCGAGCAACAGACGCTGCGTGACGCCTACAAGGAGCATCATGCCCCGTTGGTGTCTTATGCAGAGGCTAATGAGTTGGGAATGAAGAATGTGGAATGTGGAGTGAAGAGTGAGGAGTGCGGAATGACTGACTGTGCCGAGCTCTTGTCTCTCAATTCTGCCCTCTCACCTCTCACCTCTGACCTCTTACCTCTCATCGACTGGCGCATGTTCCTGTTGTTCTGGGGGTTCAAGGGTGAGACACTACAGCAGTTACTGGTCAATCCGGAGGCTGAGCGTACGTTGCAGGAAGGCAAGGATTATCTGCAGCACGCCATCGACGAGAACCGTATCGAAGTGCAGGCATTGCTGCGTTTTGTGCCCGCCAGGCGTCGGGGCAACGACATCGTGTTGGATGACGGCACCGTGCTTCCCATGTTGCGTAGTCAGAGTGCGGCAGGACATTACCGCTGTCTCTCAGATTATTTTGATGAACAGCAAGCCAGTCCGTTGGGACTCTTCACCATCGTGGCACGTCCTACCACGCAGCCTGCCGATGAGGCTGAGCGGCTGATGAGTCACGCCATCTGTGCCCGTCTGGCTGAGGCTTGTGCGGAATACTTGTCGACACAAGAGAGTAATCTTTCACCTCTTACCTCTCACCACTCACCACTTACCGTTTTAAGAGTGGCCTTCGGCTATGCCACGTGTCCTGACCATTCGCTGAAGCGTATCGTCTTCGACCTGTTGGATGCCGAACGGCGCCTGCCGGTCACGCTGACCGACCACTACTCTATACAGCCTTCGACATCGATTTGCGGCCTCTTCATCTGTCATCCGGAGGCTCGCTACTTCCCTGTTGGACGAATCGACGAGACACAGTTGGCCGACTATTGCCAGCGACGGGGCATCACCCTTGACGAAGGCGAGCAGCTGCTGTCGAAATATATTTCCCATTAAACCGATATAACGTAATAACGTCATAACGATATAACGAAAAAAGAAGAATATGAAAGTCATTGATATCCTGAAGAGTTCGAAACAGCCGTTTGCCTCTTTTGAGTTGGTGCCGCCCCTGAAGGGTAGCGACGTGAGCCGCCTCTACGACAGCATAGAGCCGCTGATGGAGTTTGAACCGCCCTTCATCAATGTCACCTGTCATCGTGACGAGATAGAATATGTGCCCAATAGCAATGGCACCTATACGAAGATGACACTGGCCAAGCGTCCGAGCACAATAGCCATCGTGGCAGCTATCATGCGCCGCTATCCGCAACTGCAGATAGTACCGCACGTGATTTGTGGCGGTGCGTCGAAGTCGAAAGTGGAAAGTGAGTTACTCGACCTGCACTTCCTGGGTATCCAGAATGTTGTGGCGCTACGTGGTGATGCCATTCCCGGCCAACGTTTCTTTATCCCTGAGGCTGACGGGTTCTTTCATACCAACGAACTGGTGAAGATGATTGGCGACCTGAACCACGGAAACTATCTCGACCCGACAGTCAAGAACGGACTCTCCACCGATTTCTGTGTGGGTGTAGCGGCTTATCCGGAGAAACACTATGAGGCGGCGAATCTGGATACTGACATTGCATATTTGAAGCAGAAGGTAGAGGCAGGAGCAGACTATATTGTTACGCAGATGTTCTTCGACAATAATTGCTATTATGAATTTGTGGAGCGGTGTCGCAAGGCTGGTATAACAGTGCCCATCATTCCCGGCCTGAAACCGATGTCGACGCAGCGCCAGATAGACTTGCTGCCCCGCTCGTTCCACATTGACATTCCACAGGAACTGGTGGACTGGATGAAACAGACCAAGACGGCCGATGAGGCTTATCAGGTAGGCATCGAGTGGGCCATCAGACAAAGCCGCGACTTGCTTGCGCACGGGGTGCCTGCCATCCATTATTATACGATGGCGAAGACAGACAATGTGTGTAAGATAGTACGTGCCGTCTTCTAGCTTCTAACTACTCACCACTAAAAAAAGAGGCATCCCTTCGTGAGGAATGCCTCTTTTTATGTCGTGCAGGTTAGAGAGATTACTCAGCAACGGCACGAGCACCGCTGCGCTTCTCCTTGATGCGGGCAGCCTTACCAGTGAGCTTGCGCAGATAGTAAAGCTTAGCGCGACGAACCTTACCAACCTTGTTCACTTCGATGCTCTCGATGTTGGGAGACTCCATGGGGAAGATACGCTCTACACCAATGGTGCCAGACATCTTGCGAACAGTGAAACGCTTCTTCTCTCCGTGACCGCAAATCTTGATGACTACGCCACGATAGAGCTGGATACGCTCCTTAGAACCCTCGATAATTTTGTAAGCGACAGTGATAGTGTCACCAGCCTTGAAACTGGGATGCTGCTTGCCGGTTGCAAATGCTTCTTCAGCAATCTTAATTAAATCCATTTGTTTTTTTAACGTTAAAATTGTTGTTATCGTTCCTACGCAACATAACAGGCAACTCGATACTTCCTGACAGCGATTACGCGGAAAGCGGCTGCAAAGGTACAAAAAAAGTCTTATAAAGCAAAATAATTACGATTTTTTTTGTATATTTGCACCATAATTTAATCGATCACTATGAAAACAAAGACAATCATTCCTCTGATGTTGGCGATACTTTTGTTCGCTAATTCGTGTAAGTCACATTATGAAGTGACTTCCATTCAGCGGACGCGAATTGTGGTAGACGCCCGCTATGATGCGCAGCCAGACCAGCAGGCTGCAGAGTTCCTGAAACCTTATAAGCACGTGGTAGACAGTGTGATGGGACCTGTGGTGGGACATTCTGCCAAATATATGACAGCTAAGCGCCCTGAGGGTACATTGTCGAACCTGCTGTCAGACATTCTGGTATGGGGAGCAAAGGACTATGGTGAGACGCCTGATTTCGGTATGTATAACATGGGCGGTGTGCGTGCCGACCTGCCGAAAGGTGCTATTACGTATGGCGATGTACTCGACATTGCGCCCTTTGAGAACAAGATAGCCTTTGGTACGCTCTCGGGAGCTGAAGTGTTGGAGCTGTTTTCACAGATGGCATCAGTAGGCGGCGAGGGCGTCAGCCACTCCGTACGACTGGTCATCACGAAGGATGGGCAGTTGGTGAGTGCCACCATCAATGGCGAGCCCATCGATCCGGCAAAAGATTATCGCCTGACGACCATTGATTATCTTTTAGGAGGCTCCGACAAGATGGATGCCTTGAAGAAATGTCGCAATGTGAATGCACCCAAGGAGGCCTCCAACAACTCGCGCTTCATCATTATGAACTACTTCCGTGAGATGGAGAAGCAGGGTAAAGTGGTCGATGCGGAGATAGAAGGACGAATCATTGTGAAGTAATAAGTAAGATGTAAGAAGTATGAAAAAGTACCTATTTATATTATTGTTGGCGCTGGTGTCGCTCAGCAGCCAGGCCCAGAAGAAGCAACTTGTTATTCTGCATACCAATGATACCCATTCGGCCATCTTTCCTCTAAACAGCTCTTTGCCCGACACGATGAAGGCAGGCCGTGGTGGCTTCCTGCGTCGCATTGCCATGTTGAAGGAAGAACGTAAGAAGAATCCGGACTTGCTGTATTTCGACTCGGGAGACTTCTTTCAGGGGTCTGCCTATTTCACAATGTTCAAGGGCGATGTCGAGATTGGACTGATGAATCTGATGGGCATTGATGCCACCACCATAGGCAATCATGAGTTCGACTTTGGTTTGGACAATATGGCCGAGATGTTCAAGAAGGCAAACTTCCCGATTCTGTGTTCCAATTACGATTTTACGGGTACGGTGATGGAAGGTGTTACCAAGCCTTGGATCATTATTAAGCGCAATGGTGTGAAGATTGGTGTCTTTGCCGTGTGTCCGAAGATGAAGGGACTCGTCGCTGACAAGAACTGCCCAGGAGTCAAGTATCTCGACCCTGCACGTGTGGCCTTGGAAACAGCCACGATGCTGAAGGAACAGAAAAAGTGCGATATGGTCATCTGCATCTCACATCTCGGCTGGAACAGCAACCGTGGCGAGGACGACCAGTATATGATACAGGGGTCTCGAAATATTGACCTGGTCTTAGGTGGTCATACCCATACTTATATGGAGAAATTGGAATATTGGAACAATATGGACGGTAAGCCCGTTGCTGTTGATCAGAACGGAAAAGCGAACATCTTTGTCGGAAGAATTGTAGTAGACCTGAAATAAGGATTGCTATTCGAAATAGAACGTCAGCACAATCATCTTCGACTGCGCGTTGCTAACTGAAGCGGCATAAGCCTTGAGGTTATCATCGCGCAGTTCGTTTACATGGTTCTTATCCAGCACGTTACCCAATCCGAAACAGAATTTTAGTTCAGGAATCAATTTGAAGAACGGCAGGTAGAAGTCGCAGCCCAACCCTACCTCAACCATCGTGTTGAAGCGCTTGAGGCGTACTATGTCGTAATCACTGCCTGTCAGGTTCATCATTGGATTGATACCCGCCATAACGTATGGGCGGTGGTTGTTCCAACGGGGAGCGGCAAATTTGATGTCGATAGGTAGCGAGACATACGTGTTCTTCAAGTCCTGTGTCTGGCATATGGGGTCACCTTTCTCATCCAACTGGTTCATATTACGGAATGTCAGATGCTTAGCACCGAAGTGCATGGTGGGCGTTACACGCAGCGAGAAGTTATTGCTCAGGCGCAATTCACTCAACACACCTACTGAGAATCCAGGGCTCCAGCGGTCGGCATCACACATGATATATTGGTTTTGCATTACACCGCTCTCGTCGGGTAACTGTTGCGGACCAACTTGTGTCAGTTCGAGGTCCTGCATATGCATGCCCACCAGAATTCCAAAGTGCAGGGTGCGCAGGTCAATATATGGTTTGTGCTGTACGTGTCGGTCTTGCTGAGCCATGCAGACGGATGCCCAGAAGACTATGAGAAGTATGGAAAAGAGTCGTTTCATATCTAAATCAATAACGGATGTTTACACCGTATTATTATTTCGACTGCGTATAAATTGTGAAAATATCTACCTAAAACTAGGTATTATTCAAAAATAATTCATACCTTTGCATCACTCAAAAATAGTATTATTATTAATTCATTTAATCAAATCAAGATTATGGCATACGTAATTGGTGACGACTGCATCGCATGTGGAACATGTATCGATGAGTGCCCCGCAGGAGCTATCTCTGAGGGCGACAAGTATTCAATTAACCCCGATGTTTGCACAGAGTGCGGCACATGCGCTGACGTTTGTCCGTCAGAAGCTATCAGCCTTCCCTAACGGTAAGAGTTGATTTTTTATGTGGTTAAAAAAATGAAGGGGCTCTCCAACTGGAGAGTCCCTTTCATTTTGTTGTAACGTTTCCGTTCGGTTTAGCACTGAGCGAGCTTGCCGTCAGAACCGAGCACATTCACAATCTTGTGGATGTACATCTTCTTCATGTTCTCACGAGCGGGCTTCAGATACTGACGAGGATCGAAGTCTCCAGGATGCTCAGCCAGGTGCTGACGGATAGCAGCAGTCATAGCCAGACGTGAGTCTGAGTCGATGTTAATCTTGCAGACAGCGCTCTTAGCAGCCTTACGCAGCTGCTCCTCGGGGATACCGATAGCGGCCTCGAGCTTGCCACCGAACTTGTTGATGGTGTTTACCTCGTCCATAGGAACTGAAGAAGAACCGTGAAGCACGATGGGGAATCCGGGGAGCTTCTTCTCGATCTCAGCGAGGATGTCGAATGCCAAGGGAGGTGGAACGAGTACGCCGTTCACGAGTGTGCACTGCTCAGGAGTGAACTTGTGAGCACCGTGAGAAGTACCGATAGAGATAGCGAGTGAATCGCAACCTGTACGAGTAGCGAAGTCGATAACCTCCTCAGGCTTAGTGTAGTGAGACTCAGCAGCGCTGACCTCATCCTCTACACCAGCGAGTACACCGAGCTCAGCCTCAACGGTTACGTCGAACTGATGAGCATACTCAACAACCTTCTTAGCCAGAGCAACGTTCTCCTCGTAGGGGAGGTGTGAACCATCGATCATTACTGAAGAGAAGCCCATGTCGATGCAATCCTTGCAGAGCTCGAAGCTGTCACCGTGGTCGAGGTGCAGCACAATCTCAGGATGCTCGCAGCCCAGTTCCTTAGCGTAAGCTACAGCACCCTCAGCCATGTAACGCAGAATGGTAGCGTTGGCATAGTTACGGGCACCCTTAGACACCTGCATGATAACGGGTGACTTTGTCTCAACAGCAGCCTGCACGATAGCCTGCATCTGCTCCATGGTGTTGAAGTTGAAAGCGGGGATAGCATAGCCACCGGCTACTGCTCTCTTAAACATCTCGCGGGTATTTACGAGACCCAAATCCTTGTAATTTACCATAATTGAATATAAATTAGAAATAATAAAGTGCTATTTGACTGCAAAGGTACAATAATTTTTCGAAGATAATAAGAGTGGAACACGGAGAATATGATAAAAAAACATAAAATTCTCCGTGTCCCTATCTTTCTGTACCCTTAAAACTGCGTCTTTGCAAACTACGTGTTGCAATTAGATATTAGGTGTGTCCCATACTTTCGTCTTACTACATGTTGCAGGCACAGTCAAACGGCCTACACGCAACAGGAAATCACCCTCTTCCAATGTCCAGCGGCCATCAGCACCAACGAAGGCGAGATCCTTTGCTGGTAACTGAAAGGTGACGGTCTTGCTTTCACCAGGAAGGAGCTCTATTTTTGTAAAGTCGCGCAGGCGTTTGTTGTCAGGCACAATAGAGGCAATGAGATCGCTGCTATAGAGCAGGACAGCTTCCTTGCCAGCACGACTACCCGTATTCCTCACGTCGACAGATACGGTGAGTGTGTCATCAGCAGTAAATTGGGCTTTGTCTACAGTCAGGTTGCTGTATTCGTAGGTTGTGTAACTCAGTCCATAACCGAATGGCCACAGCAGACTGACCTTTGCGTCGTAGTTGTAGGCTCCCGCCATCGTACCGACCTCCTCACTAACCTTGTAGTCGTAGGTGTTCAGCGAGTTAATCTCACGAGGATAGGTGTAAGGCATCTTCGCTGAGAAATTAGCGTCGCCAGCCAAGAGGTTTGCCAATGCATCACCACCATAGTTTCCTGGAATCAGAATGTCTACCACAGCTTTTGCTAATGGCTCGATATCGGTAATTAGTCGCGGACGACCTTCGTTCAGTACGAGGATGATGGGTTTACCCGTTTTGGCGAGTTCCTTCACAAGGTCGCGCTGATTCTTCGAGAGCCAGAGGTCGTTCAAGTTACCTGGAGTCTCAGTATATGAGTTCTCGCCAATACAAGCAATAATCACATCAGCCTTGGCTGCTGCCTCCACCGCTTTCTGGATTTGTGGCTCATTCTCATCGTAGTAAGCACCATTCTCGTTATAGGTCACGCCCTGCTCAAGAGTGATGTTCTCCTTACCATATTTATTACATAATGCTTCAAAGATGGTGTTGTACTTCTCTGAAAGATCTTCGGCACGTGAACCCTGCCAGGTGTAGCTCCAACCACCATGCAGACAACGCATCTGGTTGGCATTGGGGCCTGTTAGCAGAATTTTCTTGCCCTTGGCCAAAGGCAAAATGTAGCCTTCGTTCTTCAGCAATATCTCACTCTCTTCTGCAGCCTTGAGGGAAGCCTGGGCAAACTCGTCAGAGCCGAACTTCTCGAAACCTTTACCGCCAGTATTGGGCTTGTCGAAAAGTCCCAAGCGATACTTGGCACGCAGAATACGGCGTACGGCATCATCAATACGACTCATCGGCACCTTGCCCTCATTGACCAGTTCTTTCAGCAGAATGCAGAATTCTATGCTATAAGGGTCCATCGACATATCGATACCGGCATTGATAGCTATGCGAATGGCGTCTTTCTTGTCCTTGGCCACTTTTTCGCGTGAGAATAGGTTGTTAATATCAGCCCAGTCGGTAACTAGGAATCCATCCCATCCGAGGTCTTCCTTCAGCCACTTCGTCAGATACTCATAGCTGGCATGAACGGGTACACCGTTGATAGAGCCCGAATTAACCATAATGGTTAGTGTACCAGCTAAGGCTGCCTGCTTGAATGGCTCGAAATATTTTTCGCGTATTATCTGTGGCGAGAGGTAGGCAGGCGTGCGGTCCTTGCCTGTCCAGGGAGCACCATATGCAAAATAGTGCTTGGTACTGGTGCCAACATGATATTGGTCGATATGGTTTGGGTCATTGCCCTGATAGCCCTTGATTTCTGCAACCACCATCTTTGAGTTCACAATGGCATCCTCGCCAAAACTCTCCCATACACGAGGCCAGCGAGGATCACGGCTCAGGTCGACTACAGGATTGTAAACCCAAGGACAGTTGGCAGCACGGCTTTCGTAGGCTGTTATCTCTGCACCAATGCGAGCCAGTTCTGTATTAAACGAAGCACCGACATTGATGGGCTGCGGGAATAGTGTACCGCCCTGTGTATAGGTTACGCCGTGATTGTGGTCGAGACCGTAGATATCAGGAATACCCAGATACTTCATCGACTTCTTTTGAATCAGCTGTATCCACTCCTGCCATTGTGCCACCGTTGCAGCACGCGTGCCAGGGACATTCAGTATCGAACCGACCTTCCATTTCGAGATTAGCGTGTCGAGCATAGTCTCGTTCAACTTCCAGACACGTTTCGTATCGCCCTGATAAATGTCTACAGGATAGCCGCCCAACTTGTCGAGAATCTGCTGGTCGGTCATCTTTAGCATATCCTCCACCTCTTTTGACGACCTACCATACTGTTGCAGCACAGAACGAACCTTCTCGCGATCAATTTTTGCATTTTCCACAGACATCTTGCCCATCACGTCAAGGTTCAGTTCCAGCATCTGGCCGATTTTTTCCTCAAGTGTCATTTTAGCAAGGGTTTTCTCGACCTTCGCTTCTAACTTGGCATCCCGTGGAACAGCAAATTGTGCTGATGCTGCAATAGCAGTCAGCATCAGCACAAAAAGTGATAATATATGCTTCATCAGTTTACTTCTCTACTGGTTCAATCAGCTTCCAAATACATGCAGCCAGAGCGCCACCAACGAATGGACCAACGATAAAGATCCAGAGATTAGCGAGTGCTGTACCACCTTGGAAAATGGCGGGAGCCAATGAACGAGCGGGATTGACCGATGTTCCCGTATAACGGATGCAGACAAGATGAACCAGAATGAGGCTCAGACCGATGGCCAGACCTGCGAAGTTGTTGGTCGCACCATTGGTCTTGGCAGTAGCACCCAGCACCACAAGTACGAATACACAGGTGAAGATAATCTCTGCCAGCAAGCCGCCCAGTACGCTAACATTTGCCTGAAGATCGTTTGCACCAGTACCCTCCAGACCGGGTACATTAGCTGTGAGGATATAAAGTAGCAACGAACCGATGAATGCACCAATGCACTGGAAGATGATATACATACAACCTTCCTTGGCATCCATGCGGCCGGCAATGATGCAACCCAATGTGATGGCAGGGTTGATATGGCAACCGGAAATGCCGCCAATTGTATAGGCCATTGCTACTACAGACAGACCGAAGGCAAAAGCTGTACCCACCACTGCGGGAATGTTGTTGATAGGATCACAACCCAGGCTGACAGCTACACCGCAGCCCATCAATACGAGCACCATAGTGCCTACCATTTCTGCTAAATACTTTTTCATAACATTTTTGTTTTAATGGGTTAATAGGATATTGGACGCAAATATAGGAATAATAATTGAAAAAAGCAAATAAATTAGGCAAAAACTTTATTTTTCGCTGTATTTGAAATACGAGAAGTCTGCCGTACCCTCGCCTTCGGCATACATGCCCACAATGGCACCGGTAAAGCCTCCCACCATCTCTGTGCTCAGCAGTGGGCAGTCGTGTTCAGCCAACAGTTGCCAGGGCAGTCCGTTCAGAGCATATTCAAAGCGATAACTGTTACCGTCGCTGGCGATGCGTAGTCGTATCTTGTCTTCCTGTCCGGCCTCTGCCATCGTTTCACCCTTTAGTGTCTTCACCTGATAGTTCATCACGACGGCTACGGTTCCCGTCATATATTTCTCTACGCTTATCTCCATGTGTCCGTCATGTATCTGATAGACCGAAAGTCCAGCTTTACAACCAAAGGACAGCTTGCTGGCATCCAATTCCGTCTCCATGCTGAACACAGCACTCTCTTGTCTGCGTCCCATAAAGGTTGGCTGTTGGTTGTCGGTCAGTGAACGCTCGGTAGCGTGTAGACGGAAACCCTGTCCGATGTGTTCGTAGTTTTCTGGAATAGGATTTTGGATGTATAGCCATTCAACGGGCTTAGTCTCTGTTTGACGAGGAAGTTGTGGTGCCAACGTCTTGACTTGCATGACGGTGTCGATGGGGTTGCCGCCATTGATGACGGGCCATTGTCCCTTCTTCCATTCGACAGGTGCCAGACAGGTCTCGCGTCCTATATGATGGTAGGAACCGCCATAGTTGCGATAGGCAAGGAACACAATCCACCACGAGCCGTCTTTCGCTTGTACAAAGTCGCCGTGTCCCGTACCTTGGATCTGCATGTACTGGCCAGCCAGACTGCAATTGGTCAGTAGCGGATTATTGGGGTTGGCCTCATAGGGGCCGTAAATGTTTTTCGAGCGGGCGATGGTCAGACGGTGTGCCATTTCTGTACCGCCTTCAGAGATAAGCAGGTAGTAATACCCGTCTTTTTTATAAATGTGAGGTCCTTCGGGATAGCGTCCTCCGGTACCTTGCCATAGCGCCTTGCTTGGGGTCAGCTGTTTACCGCTCTTGGGGTCTATCTCGCATAGCGTAATGGTGTTGTCAGGGTTCGATACCATATAGCACTTGCCGTTTTCAAACCACAGTGATGGGTCTATGCCTTGCTGTTCCAGCCAAATAGGTTCACTCCAAGGCCCCTCAGGATTGGTGGCGGTTACCATGAAGTTGCCGCCATGACCGATATTGGTGGTAATCATATAGTACGTGCCATCGTGATAGCGAAGGGTAGGGGCATAGATGCCCTGCCATGACGTCAGTCCCTTTAATGGTAGTTGACTGTCTCTGTCAAGCACGTTGCCAATCTGTGTCCAGTTGACGAGATCTTTCGACTGAAAGATGGGTACTCCGGGGAAATACTGGAATGAAGAGTTCACCAGATAGAAGTTGTCGCCTACGCGGCAGACACTTGGATCGGGGTGAAAACCAGGTATTACTGGGTTCATTAACTGTGCTGATAAAGTCAGCGAAACCATTGCAAAAGTAATAGAAACCAATAGTTTTTTCATCATTTTAGGGTTTTATTGTTGCAAAGGTACAAAAAAAATGTTACCTTTGCAACATGATGACCGAAAATCCATACGTTAAGCAATATCCTGAGCTCATGGCTGGTAAGACAGTGCTTTACTGTCATGGGTTTGGCAGTAGCGGACAAAGTGGCACTGTGACACGTCTGCGCACCATCCTGCCCAATGCCAAAGTCATTGCTCCTGACCTGCCTGTTCATCCTGTTGAGGCACAGACTTTGCTCAAGGAAATATGCGAACAAGAGAAGCCCGATTTGATTCTGGGAACGTCGATGGGTGGCATGTATGCTGAGCAACTCTACGGTTTCGACCGTATCTGCATGAATCCAGCGTTGTGTTTGGCAGATACTATGCAACAACATGGTATGACGGGGACCCAGACTTTCCAGAATCCACGCTTGGACGGTGTACAGCAGTTCTATGTCGACAAAGCCCTTGTGAAAGAATACCGACAAGTGTCTGAGCAGCGGTTCAGTGGTCTTACTAATGAAGAAAAAGGCCGGGTGTGGGGGCTTTTTGGTGACAGAGACGATCTCGTAGACACCTATGATATGTTTCGGGAGCATTATCCTTTGGCTACTCACTTTCACGGCGAGCACCGCATGGACGACCATTCTTTCATGCATGCTGTGGTGCCTGTCATTCGTTGGATTGACGACCAACAAGAGCATCGCCAACGTCCTATAATATATATAGGTGTAGAGACGCTGCGAGATGCTTATAACAAACCAGCCAGCAGCAGTCAGAAAGCCATTCGCCTCTTGATTGAGCACTATCAGTTGTTCTTTGTGGCAGAGAATAGTGAATCTGTGGTCGGTGCGTGGTTAGAGGAGTATATCAATGTACCAGCATGGCGCCATACCATCTACACTTACCGTCGCGACCTGCTTTATGGTGACTACTTGATCGAGAAACAGGGAGCACAAGGTAAAGAGCAAGATAGTTCTTTGGCTACTGTCATTGAATTCGGCTCCGACACTTTTAAGACATGGGACGATATTATCGACTATTTCTCCCGTCTTGGTGGACAATAACGTAACAAACATTACTTTGAATAATGAAAAACCCTATACGGACTACTATTATTACCCTATTATTGCTACTGATTGCATCCGTTGGCTATGCCTTGGATGTCAGAGACTTTAGCTATTTACACCTCAGTAAAGACAATGGCATGGACAACCATCGTGTCTTCTCCATCTGTGAAACAGAGAATGGTGCCATCTGGTGGTCGACGAAGAGTGGTGTGGGGCGCTATAATGGTTCCGTTGTGAAGAGCTATCCTCTGGATAAGGATACGCCTTATGGCCATCAGGGAGGACGTGTCATTCATCTCACGTTCAGTCACGAAACACTTTATGCTTTCGACAATCGCGGTACTATCTATTGCTTTAATTCGATTCTCGATCAGTTTGGCTTGAGGGTAAGCCTTTCAAAGATGATGAAGCATGATGTGGCGCTTAATGATGTGTATGCTACCGACGAGGGCCTTTATCTGGCAATGCATGATGGGGTTTATCTGTTGAAGGACGACCGCCTGACGTTGCTGTTTAAGAGTGCCTATGTCAACCGTATAATCCCGATGAAGCATCGTCTTCTGTTTGGTACTCGAGATGGTCTGTATAGCCATAAAGGACGACGTTTGTTACCGTATAATGTAGAGAGCGGCTATTTCGACGAGTTGTCTGATAAGCTATGGTTAGGTAGCTATGAGAATGGGTTGAATATCGTGTCAATGACTGATAATGGCCAGATTTTGCGTGACGATTGCGTGTCATTGGAGGGGTATACTCGTCAGAACCCCATTCGTAGTATCTGTCCCTATAATGATGAGACGATGTTGATTGGTATTGACGGTCAAGGTGTCTACCAGATGAATCGCAATGGTAGTGGTCAGGCCTCATTGTTATTTGATGCCAACGAGTCTGTTCATGGCGTGCTTCATGGCAATGGCGTTTATAGTGTGTTGGTAGACCAATGGAAGAACATTGTAGTCGGTACCTATTCTGGAGGTATTGATATCGCTCGTCCAATAGGCAGTACTACAGCAGTTTTCAACCATATTCCCAACAACCGACAGACATTGCTAAACGACCATGTCAATATGGTGATGCCTTTGTCAGAGAACCTGCTGCTGATGGGGACTGACAATGGTATTAGCATTCTTGATACAAAGACAGGTACATGGCAGCATTGCTGTCAGGGAACAGTCGTGCTAAATGCATGCAGGAAACCAGACGGTGGCGTCCTCGTGTCTACCTATGGCAAGGGTGTTTATGATATAGGACCGCATATCGATGTCCGTCAGGTGTTAACTACTGCTGGTGGTATGCTGAAGGACGATCATGTCTATACCGTTTTTTTTGATCGCGACGGCAGTCTGTGGGTGGGTAGCTTGAATGGCGACCTGCTACAGAAGAAAGGATCTGAACTGATTTATTATCCTATCCATGACGTGCAGTCCATCACACAACTGGCTTCTGGGCAGATCGCTGTGGGTACGGCCTTTGGCTTAAAACTTATCACTCCAGAGAATGGTCGTGTGCGTGACTTGAAGTATGCTCCGTCGGGTTTGACAGATATCAACCCCTTCGTTAATCATCTGATGTCGCACGGCTTGGAGCTATGGATAGCTACAGACGGTGGTGGTATCTATATTTATCATCAGGCTAAACGTGAGTGTCGACAGCTTACGATGAAGGATGGACTGCCATCCAATCATGTCAGCAGTTTGATTACGGGCAAGGATGGCCGTATATGGATTGCAACAGAAGAAGGACTTGCCTACATCTCGCCTGACGAACCGTCGAAAATAGTTAACGTAAACTACTGCTATGGGTTAAATAGGGAATATACACGTGGGGCTGTTGCCAACCTGCCGGGTGGTGATATTATTTATGGTACGACGACGGGAGCCGTGATCATCCATCCTGCTGATATACATCCATTAAATTATACGGCGCATCTACAGTTCCTTTATGTGGATGATGATGCTGGTCAGGATGATGCTTTTAACGAAAAAGTACATCAGATGCTGAGTCGTGGTGAACTGGAACTCAGTTATCACCAGCGTACTTTCGACCTGTACTTCGAGAGCGTCAATATGCGTAACCACTTTGATATGGTCTATCGCTATCGGGTAGGGAAAGGAGAATGGAGCCAGTCTTTTAGCCAGCAGTATTTACGTTTTACCAATCTGGAACCCGGTAAACACTTGTTGACCCTACAGTGTGTCAGTCGTACTAGTGGTGTCGTTATCGACACAGCCGAACTGACCATCACCATTGCCCAACCATGGTGGAAGAGTTGGTGGATGTGGATGGTTTATCTCTGCCTGATAGTGCTGGCATTCTATGGCGCCTGGCATGTCTATCAGCTGCATGAGAAATACATGCGCCTGACCATCGACCATCTGCAGGTTGCTACCTCATCGCAGTCTGCTGACAATGAGACGGTAGTTGATGAGGAGGCGGGCCAAAGTGGTAAGGACTTCATCGACAAGGTGACGATGCTGGTAGCCGAACATCTGAGCGACTCGCAATTCTCCATCGACCAGTTATGCCGCGAGATGGCGATGAGCCGTACGCTGTTCTATGTCAAACTAAAGTCTTATACTGGTAAGTCGCCTCAGGATTTCATTCGAATTATCCGCTTGGAACATGCTGCCGCTATGTTACGAAGTGGTCGCAGTGTGACCGATGCTTCTGCTCTTGCCGGCTTCGACAATCCCAAATATTTTAGTACAGTATTCAAGAAGTATTTTGGTATATCACCGTCAAAATATCAATAGAATATGGTATAAATGCTGTCTAAAAAGGTTTGAAAACTATCATATTTCAGCTTTCAAACCTTTTATGTATACCTTCAAACCCTTATTATATGTATTATAGATAACTTTGCAGAAGAAAACCAATCAAAAAATTATACAACCTAATGAAAAGAAACAAAATTCTCTCTGCATGGCATAGTTTGCTTGCCATGGTCGTAGTACTGCCGGCAACAGCGTTGGCACAGCCTACTTCTAAAGAATGGAATGCTCAGGTGGTAGGATGGAATCTGGGTAACCAGTTGGAATGTTCCGCACCTGGTCAGGATGGTGAGACGATGGCCATCGGAAATCCTGACAATAGTATCAAAGCCGAGACGGCTTGGGGTAACCCTGTTGTTACCAAAAAAGTCATTAAGGCTGTCAAGGAGGCCGGCTTCAACGCTGTCCGTATTCCCATCCGTTGGCAGTGCCACATCACCAACCCTATGGCGATGAGTATCGACAAGGCTTGGATGGCTCGTGTTAAGGAGATTGTCAACTGGTGTCTGTCCAACGACTTAAAGGTGATTATCAATACGCACCATGACAAGTGGCTCGAAGGTCGTCCAACCAATGAGTATAAGGAAGAGAACAACCAGAAATTGGCACTGCTATGGCTGAATATTGCCAGCGAGTTTGCCAGTTACGACTATCGCGTGGCTTTTGCTGGCACCAACGAGGTACATATCAAAGACAACTGGGGAAAACCCGAAGCTGAGAATCTGGTTGTACAGAACTCGTATAACCAGACGTTTGTCGATGTTGTACGTGCCACTGGCGGTAATAATCTGAAGCGTCATCTCATTGTACAGACCTATGTGTGCAATCCCGACTTTGGCTTGTATAATGGTGACTTCATCATTCCTACCGATGTTGAAGGAAATGGTAACAATTATATGAGCGTCGAGTTCCACTATTATACGCCTTGGGACTATGCCGGTGAGTGTAAGTACAACTTCTGGGGCGAGCCATATAAAGATAAAGGCGAGGCTTCTCCTAACGACGAAAAGACAATGACCGAGTTCTTCGATAAGGTCGTTAATACATGGGGCAACAAAGGTCTTGGTGTGGTCATGGGAGAATGGGGCGTTACCGATCGCCAGAAAGCAGGAAAAACCGATCTTATCCACGAGAATATGACGTACTACTGTCGCTTCCTGGTCAGTGAAGCTATGAAGCGTGGTTTCTCCACCTTTATATGGGACAACAATAACTTTGGTAGTGGCCCTGAACATTTTGGTATTTTCGATCGAAGAGCTGGTATGAGAGTTAAGGCAGACTGGGTGCTGAAAGGTATTATGGAAGGGAAGGCACTTCGTTAGTAAATAGGGAAAAGTAAAACAAAGAAACATATAAATATTATGAAGAAAATTTTATCCATGCTGGCTGTTATGGCCATTGCAGTGCTGACCTTTACGGCATGCACGAAGAAGAGTGAAACAAGCGACGGTGTGAATGATTTCCGTATCCAGCGCGGTACGAACCTTAGCCACTGGCTCTCACAAAGTGAGGAGATTGGTGAGGCTCGAGCAAAGCACATACAGGAAGACGACTTCGAGCGTCTTGACTCGCTGGGCTTCGACTTTGTTCGTCTGCCCATCGACGAAGTACAGTTCTGGGATGAGAACGGCAATAAGCTCCCCGAAGCTTGGGACCTGTTGACCAATGCCATCCGTTTGGCCGAGAAGCATCATCTGCGTACCATCGTTGACCTACACATCATCCGTTCACACTATTTCAATGCAGTCAATGAGGGCAATGCCAACGCCAATACGCTGTTCACTTCCGAGGAATCTCAGCAGGATCTTATCAATATGTGGTATCAGCTGTCCGACGTGCTGAAAGGTTTTAGCAACGACTCAGTGGCTTACGAGTTTATGAATGAGCCCGTAGCTGAGGACCATGAGCAGTGGAACCAGCTGATTGCCAAAGTACATAAGGCACTGCGCGAACGTGAACCCCAGCGTACGCTTGTCATCGGTTCAAACATGTGGCAGAGCTATGAAACCATTAAGTATTTGAAGGTTCCCGAGGGTGACAAGAACATTATCCTCTCGTTCCACTACTATAATCCAATGATTCTGACACACTATGGTGCATGGTGGACTCCGATAGGCAAATATACGGGCAAGGTAAACTATCCTGGTATTCTCGTGTCAAAGGAAGACTACGATGCTGCCAGCGATACTGTTAAGGCAGTTATTGATGAAAACAAATACACCACGCAAGAGTGGAATATCGACAGAATCCGTGCTGACTTTAAGGATGCCATCGAAGCAGCTAAGAAGTATAACTTGCAGCTGTTCTGTGGTGAGTGGGGCGTTTACGAGCCTGTTGACCGCGAACTGGCCTACAAGTGGACGAAAGATATGCTGACCGTGTTCAAAGAGAACAACATTGCCTGGACTACTTGGTGCTACGATGCTGACTTTGGCTTCTGGGACCAGCAGAAACACGATTTCAAGGATAAGGGTCTGGTAGATTTATTAACAGCGAAATAATTCGACATATCGAAATATCGACATAACGAAAAAACAATAATAATGAAGACATTTGGATATTTTGACGATAAGAACCGTGAGTATGTCATCACTGATCCTGCTACTCCGTTCCCTTGGATCAACTATTTAGGAAATGAGGATTTCTTCGGATTGATTTCCAATACTGCCGGTGGCTACGACTTCTACAAGGATGCCAAGTTCCGCCGCATCATCCGTTACCGTTATAATGGTGTGCCCATGGATGCCGGTGGCCGTTACTTCTATATCAATGACGGAAGCACGGTATGGAATCCCGGTTGGAAACCTTGCAAAGCTTCTCTTGACAGCTATGAGTGCCGTCATGGTATGAACTATACCCGCATTACGGGCAGTAAGAATGGTGTGGAGGCCTCAGTGCTTTTCTTCGTTCCGCTGAAGACGTGGGCAGAGGTTCAGAAGCTGACGCTAAAGAATACGTCCAACGAAGTTAAAACGCTGAAGCTCTTCTCTTTCACAGAGTGGTGTCTGTGGAATGCCGCTACCGATATGGAGAATTTCCAGCGTAACTGGTCGACGGGTGAGGTGGAAATTGAGAATGGCAATACTATCTATCACAAGACAGAGTATAAAGAGCGCCGCAACCACTATGCGTACTATGCGCTGACCAACGCTAAAGCTGATGGTTACGATACTGACCGCGAATCGTTCATCGGACTCTATAACGATTTTTCTAATCCGCAGTGTGTGATGGCTGGCAAACCGTCAATGTCTGTGGCTCATGGTTGGAGTCCCATCGCATCTCACTATGTGGAGGTGACGCTGCAGCCTGGCGAGTCAAAAGACTTTATCTTCGTGCTGGGCTATGTAGAGAACGAGCAGGAGAAGAAATTTGTGCTCGACGCTTCTCCTGCCGAGGGATTAGTCACCTCTTTGGGCGATTTAGATCATACGATTATTAATAAGGAGAAAGCCCACGCTGTCATCGAGCGCTTTGCTACTGTGGAAGCTGTAGATGCAGCCTTTGCAGAACTGAGGACCATGTGGGACGGTCTGCTGTCTAAGTTTACTGTTAGCAGTAGCGACGAGCGCCTTGACCGTATGGTCAATATCTGGAACCAGTACCAGTGTATGATTACGTTCTGCTTCTCACGCTCGGCTTCGTTCTTCGAGAGTGGCGTAGGCCGTGGTATGGGTTTCCGCGACTCGAACCAGGACCTTGTGGGCTTTGTCCATCAGGTGCCCAGTCGTGCCCGTCAGCGCATCATCGACATTGCTTCTACACAGTTCCCTGATGGTGGCTGCTATCACCAGTATCAGCCGTTGACCAAGCGCGGCAACAACGATATCGGTGGTGGTTTCAACGACGACCCCTGCTGGCTTATCTTTGGTACGGTTGCTTACATCAAGGAGACGGGCGACTTCTCAATTCTCGATGAAATGGTGCCTTTTGACAATCAGCCGGGTACGGAGGTGACGCTTTTCGACCATTTGCGCATCTCGTTCAACCATGTGGTTGAGAATCTCGGTCCGCACATGCTGCCGTTGATTGGCCGTGCCGACTGGAACGACTGCTTGAATCTGAACTGTTTCTCATGGGATCCTAACGAGTCGTTCCAGACTACCGAAAACAACAGTGAGGGTTCTAAGGCCGAATCGCTGATGATTGCCGGTTTGTTTGTGCTGACAGGTAAGCAGTATGTGGAACTTTGTGAGAAAATCGCCAAGAACGAAGAAGCTCAGCGTGCTCAGAAGTGCATTGATTCGATGGTTGAGGCCGTTAAGAAGCATGGTTGGGATGGTGAGTGGTATCTGCGTGCTTACGACTTCTATGGCAATAAGATTGGCTCTCACGAGAATGAGGAAGGAAAGATCTTCATCGAGAGCCAAGGCTTCTGCACGATGGCAGGTATTGGTCTGGAAGACGGCATGGTCGACAAAGCCCTCGACAGCTGTAAGAAGTATCTCGACTGCGAGCATGGCATGGTGCTAAACAATCCTGCCTTTACCAGATATTACGTTGAAATGGGCGAAATTTCGAGTTATCCCGCTGGTTACAAGGAGAACGCCGGCATCTTCTGCCACAACAATCCCTGGGTCATCATTGGCGAGACCGTTGCCCGTCGCGGCAATGATGCCTGGGATCATTATACGAAGATTTGTCCAGCCTGGATTAAGGACCAGCAGTTGCACAAGGTAGAGCCTTACGTCTATTGTCAGATGGTGGCAGGTAAGGATGCCGCCAAGCCTGGTGAGGGTAAGAACTCGTGGCTGACGGGTACAGCTGCCTGGAACTGGATTACGATTACCCAGTATATCCTGGGCATCAAGCCTACCTACGATGGCATTGAGATTGATCCGTGTATCCCCTCTACGCTGAAGGAATATACCGTTCACCGTGTGCTCCGCGATGCTGAGTTCGATATCACCATCAAGAATCCTGATGGTAAACAGAGCGGTGTGAGTCGGATACTGCTTGATGGCAAAACTATCGAGAACAATATCATCACGGCTACTCCCGGCAAACATGTTGTAGAAGTAATAATGTAAGGTATTATGGCTAAGTTAAGTGAAAAGATTGGTTATGCTCTGGGTGATGCCGCTGCTGGCGGCATCACCTGGAAAGTAATGTCGATTGCTTTCCCGCTGTTCTTTACCAATATCTTTGGACTGACGGTGGCCGATACTGCGACGCTGATGCTCATTGCCCGCATGTTTGATGTGGTGACCGATCCTATGATGGGTGCACTGGCCGACCGTACACAGTCGCGCTGGGGTACCTATAGACCCTGGCTGATATTGGGCGCTGTTCCTTTCGGACTTATTTTTGCCTTGCTGCTCTATACTCCTGAGTTTGGGCCTGTGGGCAAACGCATCTGGGCCTATACGCTCTATCTGCTGATGATGGTGATTTATACCGCTGTCAACGTGCCCTACGGCTCGCTGCTGGGCGTAATGACTACCGACGACAACGAGAAGAATCAGTTCTCATCGTTCCGCATGGTAGGTGCTTATGCCATGGGCTTTGTCACCCTGTTGTCGTTCCCCTATCTGCAGAAAATGGTCGGGGGAACCGACCAGCACCAGTATGCTGTGCTGGGTGCCTTCTTCGGTGTGATAGCTGCTGCAGGCACACTGGCCTGTGGACTTCTGACGAAAGAACGCCTGAAGCCCGTCCGTGCCGAGAAGTTCTCGTTTAAGCCTTTCGGCGACCTGTTCCGCAACCGTCCGTGGATTATCCTGACGCTCGTCGGCATCTGCATGAACTTTTTCAATGGCTTCCGCTATGCCGTGGCAGGCTATATGTTCGAATACTGTATGCATGGTGATGTCACTGTCAGTGGACTCATCATCAACTACACTGTGTTTATGACCTTCGGCGAGTTGACGTGTATGGTCTTTGGCGGCGTGTCGCCTGTGTTTACTAAGTGGGTAGGTACGAAGCGTAAGGCTTTCATGTGGGCAGCGGTAATCTGTGTGGCGACCTCGGTGCTCTATTTCTTTGTACCCATGGATCCCGCATACATCTGGATGATGGTAGCTGTAGTCATTCTGACCTCTGTCGGCATCGGCATCTACTCACCCTTGCTGTGGTCGATGTATGCTGACGTGTCCGACTATTCTACTGAGAAGAACGGCACCTCGTCGACAGGTCTCATCTTCTCCAGCGGTACGATGGCCATGAAGTTCGGCACAGCCATCAGTGGTTCGTTGGTAGCCTTGCTGTTGGGTATTGCAGGTTTCTCTTCCGGCACTGATCCCGTTACCGACCAGACCATTGTCACCATCACTAATCCTGAGGCAGTCAGCAATATGATCTGGGCACTTTTCTCCATATTCCCAGCCATCATTGCCTGCATTATGCTGGCATTGCTCTATATCTACCCCATTAAGAAATAGTTTAGCGAGCGTATAATTGCTATCATAAAAGGTTTGAAAACTGACAATATAACGTTTTCGAACCTTTTTTGTATGTCTTCAAACCCGGGTCCTATTAGGATTACTTAATTTTGCACCACAAAAACTCGTGAATCACAAAATAACTTAAAACGAACAAAACATGAAGAAAACAAAAATGCTTCTCTGTCTGCTTTGCGCAGGCACGATGTGGATGCCACTGTCGGCGTCAGCCGCAGAGGGTAGCCGTACGGCGACGACTTCTGTTGCCCAAAGCGACCATGTTGTTAAAGGTGTCGTGGAAGATGCCAACGGTCCGTTGATTGGTGCTACGATTAAGGTGGTCGGCACGAATAATGGAACCATTACCGACATGGATGGTAACTTTGCGATTAACTGCAAGCCCGGTGACATGCTCGAGGTGAGCTACATTGGCTATAGCCCCAAGCAGGTGAAGGCCCAGGATGGTATGAAGATTCGGCTCGACGAAGACAAGACCATGCTCGACGAGGTGGTGGTCACCGCTTTGGGTATCAAGCGCGAGCGCAAGGCGCTGGGCTATGCCCTCTCTGAGGTGAAAGGTGAAGAGCTAACCAAGGCCAAGGAAACCAACGTGATGAACTCGCTGGCAGGTAAAGTTGCTGGTCTGGTAGTTCAAAATACGGCTGGTGGATCCTCTGGTTCTACTCGCGTGATGCTGCGTGGTAATACGGAGATAACAGGTGACAATCAGCCTCTTTATGTTGTTGATGGTGTGCCTCTGGACAACACTAACTTCGGCAGTGCTAGTACTGCTGGTGGCTATGATCTTGGTGACGGCATTTCTGCCATCAACCCCGATGATATTGAGAACATGACTGTGCTGAAAGGTCCTGCTGCTTCTGCCCTGTATGGTAGCCGTGCGTCTCATGGTGTTATTCTTATTACTACTAAAAAGGCTGAAAAGGATAAGGTGGGCATAGAGTACAATGGCTCGCTAACCTTCGATGTACAGAATGCCCAGTGGGATGATATCCAGCAAGTATATGGTATGGGTAATGGTGGCCAGTTCAGTAAGACTGCAAACTCTGGTACCAATATGAGTTGGGGTCCCAAGGCTGACAATCAGATGGTAGAGTATTTTGATGGTGTGCAGCGTCCTTTCCAGATGTATAAGGACAATATCTCGAATTTTTTCCGTACAGGTTTGACAGCACAGAACACTGCAATTCTCTCGGTTAATTCGGGAAAAACAGGTGTTCGTTTCAGTTTTACTGATATGCGTAACAAGGATATTCTGCCCAACACCCATATGTTCCGTGACAATTTTAATCTGCGTGTAACAACCTCAGCAGGTCCTGTTGATTTTGATTTTACAGCTAACTATACCCATGAGAATGTAACAAACCGCCCTGCATTGGGTGACTCTCAGAGTAATGTTGGTAAGAACCTGATGACATTGGCAGGTACTTATAATCAGGCATGGCTGCAGAACTATGAAACCAGCACAGGTGACTATGCCAACTGGAATGGTAACGACCAATATAATAAGAATCCTTACTGGGACCTTTATAAGAATGGTAATAAATCCAAGAAAGATATCTATCGCTTTACCGGCAAAGCCATTTGGAACGTTAGTGACCACTTGAAGTTGCAAGGAACCATTGGTGCGGATATCAACAATATGACGTTTGATGATTATATTGCCAAGACTACACCAGGTAAGGCAGCTGGTCAGTTGACTAATCAGATATTCAAAAATCGTACCATCAATGCGGAGTTACTGGCGCTGTATAACAATCAGTGGGGTGATTTTGACTTCAATGCAACCTTAGGCGGAAACATCTTTAAGGTTGACAACATGACAACTAATATTACTGGCCTCAACCAGCAAGCGAAGAATGTTATTACCATTATGAACTATGGTGAGCACAGCGCACAGCAGAGTTCTTATGTTAAGCAGATTAATTCTATTTACGGTTCTGCCAGTGTAGGTTACCTGCATACCTATTATCTTGAGGCAACCTTGCGTGGTGATAAGTCTTCTACACTGCCTGCTGGTAACAACGTATATGTTTATCCTTCTGCATCTGCTAGCGTAGTGTTCTCTGAGTTTATCAAGAATAAGAACATCATCAACTACGGTAAGTTCCGTGCATCTGTTGCACAGGTAGGTAGCGATACCGATCCTTATCAGCTCATTACCAGCTATACTAATAGTAAATATTCCTATACTGGCTATACTATGGGAATGATCAGTAATACTGTGCAGCCCAATCCAGACCTTAAGCCAACAAGGACGAACTCCTATGAGTTAGGTTTAGAGATGAAGTTCTTCCATAACCGCTTAGGCTTGGATATTACCTATTACAGTCAAGTGTCAAAAGACCAGATTATCGCGTTGGCTTCTACTCCCGCATCGGGCTATTCTTATCGTCTCATCAATGCTGGTAAGATTGAGAACAAAGGTATTGAGATAGCTCTTAACGGTCGTGTGCTCGACTATAAAGGTTTTGCGTGGGATGCTGGTTTGAACTTTTCTAAGAACTCAAATAAGGTGAAGTCGCTAGTTGAAGGTATGGACTATCTGGAAATTGAAAAAGCTACATGGTGTGGCGTTTCTGTAGGTGCTGAGGTCGGCCATAACTATGGCTCTATTATGGGAAAAGACTTCAAGCGCAATGAGAATGGCGATGTTATCATCAATGCCTCTACTGGCTTACCAGAGGTTGACGACCAGATGCGTACCCTTGGTAATGCTTCTTGGGATTGGACAGGTGGTTTCTACTCAACCTTCACATATAAGAACTTTAAGCTCTCTGCTGGCTTTGACGTGAAGGTTGGTGCAGACCTCTTCTCGATGTCAATGCGTTCTGCCTATCAGACTGGTAAGGCTTCGGCAACTTTAGAAGGCCGTGAAGAGTGGTATGCTTCAGAAGAAGCACGTCAGGCTGCAGGTATGACTGACGCTGAATGGCGTGCTGCTGGAAATGCCCGTGGTTACGTGGTGCCGGGCGTTATCCAGAATGCTGATGGGTCATATCGTCCCAATGACATTCCTGTAAATCCCGAGGCTTACTGGAAGAGTGCAGCAGACAATGCTCCTAGTATGTTCGTATATGACAACTCATACGTGAAGTGCCGTGAGATTACTTTTGGCTATACCTTCCCTGAGAAGATGCTTAGCAAACTGAAGATAGTGAAGAGCCTAAGCCTTTCGTTTGTGGCCCGTAATCCATTCATCATCTGGAAACGCATTCCTAACATTGATCCCGACTCTGGCTACAATACTTCAGGACTGGGACTTGAGTACGGTTCGCTGCCCTCGCGCCGCAGCTATGGTTTCAACGTTAACGTTAAATTCTAAGAAGGAGGAATAATTATGATTACAAAGAATATCAAGAAATACCTCACCGCAGGTTTTGTATGTTGCGGAATTGTAGTCGGCTTAGCATCATGTAGCGACGGACACATGGAGGGACTCAATACCGATTATACGAAGACACTTTCTACCGATCCTAATTCACAGCTTACCACCTGCCTTTTGCAGACTTATGGTGATTTTGGTTTGATGGATACCTATCGTAGCTATGTTACAGGCTTCACGCAGCATTTCTCTGGCGGTTGGAACGTAACTAACTATGCGGGAAGTGTACATTATAACGATGAACAGGCTCGCCTTCTTTGGGACCAGTATTTTAATATCGCCCTTAAGAATCTACGTGATGCCATCGTTAATTCTGCTGACAAGCCCAATCTAAATGCTGTCCTGCGTATTCATACTGTATACTTGCTGTCGGTAATGACAGATATCTATGGTGACATTCCTTGCTTGGAAAATATTGATAAGGCACCGAATGCAGGTACTCCGACACCTGTGTTCGACAAGCAGGAAGATATCTATAACTTCTTCTTCAAGGAGTTGAAGGCATGTGTGGCTCAGCTGGGTACAGGCAATGACCCAATAACGGGTGATGTAACCAACTATGATGGTGACACTGACAAGTGGAAGAAGTATGCCAACTCACTACGTATGCGTTTTGCCATGCGTATCTCCGATGTCCTTCCTGACAGGGCCAAGACAGAGTTTGAGGATGCTTTCCAGGATGCAGCAGGTTATATTGTATCTTCGAAAGACGATGCGTATATCCGTTACCAAAAGAGTTCCTTCACCCTGTATGACGGCTCACGTGACTACGACTTCCGTGTTAATGCTTTGGGTGAAATCCTCTATGGCCAGGATCCCACGTCTCCTACCTTTATCTGTACGACGTTCTTTAATAAGATGAAGGAAAGCAATGACCCTCGTCTATATAGAATCTGTCGCCACTATTTGAATGTTATGCGTAGTGAGATCAATCCAGATAATCTGAATATCGACTTGACAGATGAGACTTTGGCATATTTGGCAAAAATCGAGAAAGACGACAACCCGTGTAATCCAGGTGCTGCTTGGTGGAACAACTGGGTAAACGGTCCTAGTGAAGATGTGGTAAAAACAGATTTCCCCACATTGTACAACTTATGTCAGAAGTATCCCGAAGCAGGACTTTTAAAGAATGATTTCCCAGCTCGTATGATGCGTCCCTTCCTGTCTATCGATTTTTGTCAGCCGGACCGTCCAGGTATCCTTGTGACAAGTGCTGAGATGGAATTTCTGTTGGCTGAGGCTGTGACACTGGGCTGGAATGTTACAGGAACATCTCAGAGTCACTTTGAAGAGGGTGTGAAAGCCTCTATCAAGTTGTTGAATGTGCACTATTTAGGTGGTGATAATATCATTGAAGAAACAGAGATTACAGACTTCGTCAAAGGTCTGGTTGCGGCTGGTAGTATGTTCGAAACAAATCCTAAGGAGGCTATTAATACGCAGGCATGGATTCTCCATATGATGAATCCCGCTGAAGCTTGGGCAAACCTGCGTCGTTCTGACTATCCGGTGTTGATGGATCGAACAAAGTTGCCTAAGTTTACGAGTGACTTTACATACGATGATGATAACCTGACAACACCATTACGTCTATGCTATCCTATATTGGAGAAGAAGTACAATAGTGTCAACTATCAGGAAGCACTTGACCGCATGGGCGGAAAAGATGACTGGCATCATCCTCTATGGTGGGACAAGAACCCAATCCATGTAGAATAATTCTTTTACCTAAAGAACGATTTGACAATTAAAAGACAGAATGATTATGAAAATCAAGAATATTTTATCAGCTTGCCTCGTGTGCTTCGGTTTTACCGTAGCCCTTACGAGCTGCTCCAATGACGAGGAAGCCTTCTACACTGTAAGTGATGAAGATTCACCCCGTATTTTGAATACAGACTTCGAGCATGAGAATCCCGATGATTCTGATTCTCCCATTGTTTTCAAAATCAAAAGAAATCAAAATCTGAATTTCTCGATTTTGGTCACTCCTGCTGATATGACTACCATCAAATGGCTGCTCGATGGTGAACAGATCCATGAGGGCGTATCTATTGATAAGGGTGGCTTCGAAGCAGGTAGCTATACTCTGAGAATCTTAGCAGTAACTGTTAAGGGCAAACAGACATATCGCGATTGTAAGTTTACAGTTGAGGCATTAGATAGTGATCCTGTTGGCGGAACCGATATCATGGAGCGTTTCCAAGAGGCTGGTGCTGCTGTAACATTGAGCGGTAGTAGAATGAGTACTATCAAGCAGATAAAGATTAATAATCGCCTGATTGATGTTACCAGTGCTGCTGATGACAAAATCCAATACACCATACCTGCTGACATGCCTGAAGGCAGTTACCGTGTGTCACTCATCGATGCTGAGGGTGTGTCTTATGGTGGTGGTATTGTAAATGTCTCTGGACAGTCTATTGTGAATGCGTCGACATTTATAGGCGGAACTCCTGGAAATGTAACAATTTATGGCCGTAAGCTTGACAACGTAGCTACAGTTACCGTTGATGGCCAAGCGTGCACCATCGTCAGCCAGCAGGCCGATCAGATGGTTATTGGGCTGCCCTCACTATCTGATGGTACCTATACATTGAAGGCTACAACCAAGAGTGGTGCTGCCATGATGTTCATCAAGGAAGGCGCACTTGTTGATGCTGCTACCATGATGGTTGCTCACACTATTGCAAATCAGTCAAGTTTCCTTGGCCTGTCAGCAGGACGTGTTAACATCACTGGTACTAATCTCAACGATGTTGCTTCTGTTACGGTTGATGGTAAGCCATGTACCATTGTTACCAAGAATGCAGCCAATATGGTTGTTCAGCTGCCCGAGTTGGAAGAGGGAACCTTCGATTTGAAGGCTACTACCACAAGTGGTACTACGGTGAAGTTTATTAAGAGTGGTCAACTTGTTGAGGTGGCATCCATCAAGGTATCGACTATTGCTGAGGATATCCTCTGGGAAGGTAGCTGGGCTGTTGACTGGAGTTCTTCTTGGAATGATGATGGTACAGTCACTACTGAATTGAAGAAAGTTGCAAAGGTTCGTGCTATACTTCGTCTCTATGTGACTCGTACGGCTAGCGACTATGCCATTGGTTGTGCTGCTGTGAATTGGGCTGACATTGTGAAGGGAGGCAAGGACGATGCCCGTGGTGACAAGAATATTAATCCTGAAGATGCCTATATTGATTTTGAACTGACGAAAAAATCGTTGGAGTTAATTAATAGTGGTAACCTGCAGGTTGTAGGTCATGGCTTCGAAGTTAACAAGATTACCATTATCCAACCCAGTGAAGAGGAGCTGTGGTCAGGTTCTTGGGCTATTGATTGGGATACATCATGGAATGATGATAGTACGGTTACTGAAGTGCTGAAGACAAAGGCAGGAGTAGGTTCTGTGCTTCGTCTATACGTTAGTCGTACTGCTACCGATTATGCCATTGGCTGTGCCGCTGTAGGCTGGGCCGACATCATCAAAGGCGGAAAAGATGATGCTCGCGGTGATGTGACCATCAATCCAGAAGATAATGTGATTGAGTTCACACTCACAGAAAAGTCATTCGAACTGCTTAGCGGAGGTAACCTGCAGGTGGTTGGTCACGGCTTCGATCTGCTGAAGATTACCATCCAGTAAGCTGTAGTTAACCGAAGAAATAATTTTTTCTTCAATATATAGTTCGTAGGTCTCTGCATCCTCTGTGGATGCGGAGACCTTTTTCCTTTCTGATAGTCTGTTTTGCAGTCCCGTTGTGAATACTATGTTTTCACTCGCTGAATACTATGTTTTCGCGTTGTCAAAACTATGTTTTCACCTCGTCAAAACTATGTTTTCACACTGTTAATGCATAGCTTTGGCATCGTCTATACACGACTTCAGTTGTCAAAAACCTGCATTTCCTACACTTGATGCTGACAGTCAGAGACTTACGCTGAAATTTCCTACACTGATTCCTACACTGAAGTTACACTGAAAGGCGCACTCTGTAACTCGCTCCGTCGCAGTGTAGGAAAAGTGACACTTTCAGTGTAGGAAAATTGAATCTAACTTATTGATACTCAACATCAAGTGCAGGAAATGCAGGATTTCGCTCTTTTTACTTAGGGGGTATATACCTTCTGAGTCCGAAAAAGTTCGTGAAAGAAACTTTTTCCACTTTTCTTTTGGCCGTTTCAAAGATAAACACTATCTTTGCATCGTCGTGTGGCCTCGGCTGTGCGACAGACATATTATTTTTGCTCAATTCCAGCTCGAACTGCGACCTCGAAAGGGAAAAACAAGAGCAAATTCAATCACATTGAAGTATACGCCATAGTGCGTAGACTTCAACATACGTGATTGAGGGTTGTCGCAGACCTGAGCTGGAGTATGGAGGGGTCTGCGCTTCTTTATTTATATAAGGTTAGTCCAGGCTTCCCAGTTGACTGAAGCGAAGAAACTAACAACTAACTTTTTAAAAATAACAATTATGAAAAAACTATTACTTATGAAAACAGTCCTTCTGCTATGCGCCCTCATAGCAGGAAGTTCGAGTGTGTGGGGTGATTATTACACAATTACATTTGCAAATAATTCAAGTAGTACATCACAGATTTCATCAACCACAGGTGCCACAACTACAATTGCAGAGGCTAGTAGAGGTTATGTAACGTCTCAGCCTTATACCGTTAATTCCGGCGCTTGCTATTATGGAGGTGGAACAGATGCTGAAAAGGCCAGTATTAGAGTTGGCAAAACCGGAAATAATGCCTCATTGACAATTGCCCTTTCTAATTCTGGAAAAGTTAAGGCAAGTAGTATTGTTGTGAATTGTTACAAGATGTCAGGAAGCAAAAATTCGTCTGCCACCTTGAGCGTTAATGGAATGACAGCTCAGGCAGCTCCTGCTAGTGCTGGTAATCTTACCTTTACCTTTACAAATGCCACAGATATAGAGAATATTGTTTTGACAAGTGTTACAGCCGTTTTTATTAATTCTATCACAGTTAATATCTCAGCTTCTACGAAAAAGGCAGCCAACTTGTCTTTTGAAATTCCTTCGTATAAAGTAGCTCCATATACAGTTTTTACTCAGAGTGTAACTAATCCGAACGGTTTGACAGTCTCTTACGAATCTGATGACACTGATATCGCTTATGTAGATCCTGATACTGGAGAGATTCTTACAGGAGACAAATATGGTACGGCTACTATCACAGCATCTTCTGAAGAAACCAGTGAATATGATGCAGGCAGCGCAACCTACACTATCACTACTTACGATCCTGATGCCAACGATGGTTCTGAAGCTAAGCCTTATTCTGTTGCAGAAGCTTTGACAAAAATTGCAGCATTGGCTGATAATGGAACTATTCCTAGTGTATATGTTAAGGGTAAAGTTCATGAAGTTACAAGCTACAACAGTACTTATAAGTCCATTACCTACTATATAGAAGACTTAGAAGATAATACTAAGACCTTGTATGTTTATGGAGGTAAGGGAGTAGGAAATGCCGACTTTGATGCTGAAACAGATATTACTGTAGGTGATGAAGTAACGCTTTTTGGTACTCTGCAGAAATATGTGAAGAATAGCACGACTACTCCAGAATTTACATCTAACAGCTATATCGCTCAATACGGCAACGGCTCAGATCCAGAAGTAAAGAGCTTGCAAGTGAAGGCTGCTGAATACAGAACTTATGTCGCTTCTGCAAACCTTATTGTTCCTACTGGTGTCAAGGCTTTCATTGCTACAGGAAAAACATCAACAGAGTTAACTTTGAAGAGCGTAGCTAAGATTAAGAAAGACTCTCCTGTTATTCTGAATGCATCAGAAGGATACTATTCGTTTGAAATAACTAACGAGGCTGTTGACTATGGTAGTGACACAAACCTGTTAAAGATTAGCGATGGTACAGTTATCAACGGTGTATTCGTACTGGCTAAGAATGGTGATGAAGTTGGTTTCTACAAGTGGGCTGGTGGTGCCCTGAGCCCAGGCAAAGTATATGTTGAAGCACCTGCTGCAGCAACTGCTCGCGACTTCTTGGCTTTTGCCTTCGATAATGAGACAACCGCTATCGAGAGTGTTGTAAAGACGCATAAGGTAGATGGCCAGTATTTCAATCTCGCTGGTCAGCGAGTAGCTCAGCCTACTAAGGGTCTGTATATTGTGAATGGCATGAAAGTAGTAATCAAATAATATGGAGGACACAACTATGAAGAAAACATATATCAATCCAGAAATAGAGATTGTTAAGATAAAGGCTCAACAGCTGTTAGCAGGCTCAACGCTAGGCATTGACGAATCTGTTGAAATCACAGACGAGTCTAAGTTGCTAAGCCGTGAATTCGACTTCGACGACGAAGAAGACTGGTAATCCCTCAAGTGCACACGGGGACAGTTCTCTCTTTGAGAGTGTGGCGTTGCAATGCAATCCCCTGTGCACTTTATCCTATAAATCATAATAATTGATTATGATTGTTAGAATGGCTCACGAACACACCGCGAGGTGCCGAGCCAAGTTATTTTATTAGTTATGTAAATTAGTTTCTATGCAGGCCCGGGCGCGTGAGCGTCTGGGCCTGCGATTTCGCCCAATATGGGTGTATTTACAGGAAACGTTGTCTGAACCAAAGGGAGAAAACAGGGTCTGTCAAATAGAGCTGGCGCATTTCTGAATAGATGATGTCACGCTCTATAAGAGCATCGCGCAGGCGTACCATATTAGAAGGAGTGCCCAAATCGAACAGGGCACGGACCTTTTTCTCATTGTAGCCTGAGTGTATGCCTGAAACGATGGCACGCAGCAGATTCATCTGATAGCCAGACAGCGGTTCTATCTGTTGCATGTAAAGAGCCTCATTGGTACTTATCAATTCCTTTATGGCCAATGGCAGCAAATCTTCCGTTGCCACTCCTCCTTGTGGCGTATGGTTGAGGACGATGGATGACAGATGTTGTACGTATGACGGATAGTGGTCAACTGACTCACAGATTTTCGTGACCATCTCCTCAGAGATGTGCCTGCCTGCACGCTCGAAATGGCTGACGATATAGCCAATCCAATCGGATGTGGGAATCTTTTGAAGCCACATCAAATCGCCAAACTGATAGAACGGCATACTTCGGTTAAGGAATATCTTGCTCATCATGTGCCGCCTGCTGCCGTAAAGACAATAAGACGTATAGTGATGATGCTGCCATACAGAACGAAGGGTGGCCTGTACTGATTTGGTGTTTTCAAACTCACCCACTTGCTGAAACTCGTCAATGCAGACGACTATATGCTGGTTCTTTTGCTTGGCTATCACCTCCACCATGTTGAGCACCTCTTCAGGACTATGGGTCTCAGGGGTAATGCCGAGAGAAACGCTGATTTCTGAGGTCGCATCTACAGGGATGTTTATTCTTGGGGTAAGCCGTACCAGAAAGTCCTTTGCTTCATCCATCCATAATTGGACTTTAGAAGCCGTCTGTTTCAGTACAGCAGCAGCCAGGACATTATAGAAATCGTATTCGCTTTTACATCCGAAGATATCCAAGCGAACAGTAATAATGTCGCTTCCCTCCAACTGTCGACAGACATGGTCTACCAATGATGTCTTACCCCAGCGACGAGGTGAGATGAGAATAGAGTTGAGACCATTCTCAAAATTGGCTTTTAGGCGGCGTGTCTCTTCTTCTCGCCCTGTGAAATTGTAGTCATTAACGGCTACTCCATAAACGAAACTCTTCTCCATAACTCGCTGAATTTGAGGGCAAAGATAGCAAAAAAGAAGAAATTTCACAAACTTGTGAATCACAAACTTGTGAAATTTAAGTTTTATTATGATGGCAGCAGTACGACGCCGTGCTGCTTCTTGCCGTCCATCATCACCTTCAGGGGTCGGTCGAAGCGGACGTGGCGCACATACTGCGTCTCTTCGACGGCGGGCATGCTGTCGAGGACGTCCTTCTGCAGTACACCGTCACCCGTATAGGTGTTCACCGAATGATCACTAGAACCGCATTCTATGGTAAATTCCAAACATATTATGCGATTTAACTATATATTTAACATTTGAGTATCTATGCAGCTGATTTATTTATCTGATAGACATAATCAGGGTTGTATTTTATTCTGTCT
>Ga0310695_10000822_pt1 | contig 76833 bp, 64 predicted proteins | sample RumenRJG_04DNA_FD_203882 | JGI IMG/M metagenome (GOLD analysis project Ga0310695, IMG submission 203882) | Bovine rumen microbial communities from Lethbridge, Alberta, Canada - RJG_04 (v2) (version 2) | ecosystem: Host-associated > Mammals > Digestive system > Stomach > Rumen | place: Canada... | reverse complement strand
CAAGTGAATGGCTGTGAACCAGTACAGCAGTGGAAGGTTGCTGCCGTGCATAACCGTGCCCGACCTGAGGGTAGTCTCATGTCCGCACTTGGCACACATCCAGCGTTTGTGGCAACGGTTCCAGTAATGTTTCTCGCAGCCACAACGGCTGCACTTTATTCCTTCTTTTTCGCGAGTTTCCTTGAGGTACTTTTCGCAAGCCTCCTCGCTGTCGAAATGTTTTGCAAAATCCAACAACTTCATTTGACTATGATTTTTCAATTGCAAAGATAATGCATTTGGTGATATTGCGGATTATAATTTGAGAAAATCCTATAAAAAGCAAGCAAAGTCATAACCTTCGCAGGTGATGACTTTGCTATTTTAAAAACAACCAACAAAAGAAATAGATAACTCTATTTTATCTCATAAATAATAATTCTCTGTACTTTGGCAGAGTCCACATATCATCCTCGACAATTAGTTCGAGTTTGTCGATGTGGTATCTGATATCCTCGAGCAGTGGAGCAACGTTGTCGTGATATGCGATAGCCTTCTCGCGCTCGCTCTCAATCTTGTTTGCAGCCTTGCGGGCGTCAACAAGTTTTTCTACGTGCTCTGAGATGTATGCAGAGTGCTCTGAAATCTTCTCGATGATGTTCAGGTTGTTCTCGGCAAGTTTTGAAGCCTTCTCCTTAGGGAAGATTTCGAGCAACTTGTGAACATTGTCGATGAGTGAGCTCTGGTACTTTGTTGCAACAGGCAGGATGTGGTTGAGGGCAAGATCGCCGAAGATACGAGCCTCAATCTGAATCTTCTTTGTATAAGTCTCCCACTTGATTTCGTTGCGAGCCTCAAGTTCCTTCTTTGTCATTACATTCATTGACTCGAACATCTTGATTGATGCCTCGTCGAGGTAACGGTCGAAGATTACTGGGCAACTCTTCTCTGTGTCGAGACCGCGCTTTGCAGCCTCTTCAACCCACTCGTCAGAGTAGCCGTTGCCGTCGAAGCGGATAGGCTTGCAAGTCTTGATATCCTCGCGAAGAACAGAAAGGATTGCTGTTACCTTTGGAGTTCCCTTCTCGATAAGAGCGTCTACGCGCTTCTTGAAGTCTGAAAGAGCCTCTGCAACCGCTGTGTTAAGTGCAATCATTGCAGATGCGCAGTTTGCCTCAGAACCTACGGCGCGGAACTCGAAACGGTTTCCGGTGAAGGCGAATGGCGAAGTACGGTTACGGTCTGTGTTATCAATCAAAAGTTCTGGGATAGAAGGGATATCGAGCTTCATTCCGTGCTTGCCCTTTACGATAACATCCTCGTCGTCCTTAGAGTTCTCGATGTGGTTGAGAACCTCTGTAAGCTGTTTGCCAAGGAATGAAGAAACGATTGCAGGAGGTGCCTCGTTTGCGCCTAGACGATGAGCATTTGTCGCGCTCATGATAGAAGCCTTCAGAAGTCCGTTGTGCTTGTAAACACCCATCAATGTCTCAACGATGAATGTAACAAAGCGAAGGTTGCTGATAGGGTCTTTGCCCGGTGCATGAAGAACGATGCCATTATCGGTTGAAAGCGACCAGTTGTTGTGCTTTCCTGAGCCGTTTACGCCTGCAAATGGCTTCTCGTGAAGCAGACAACGGAATCCGTGCTTGCGCGCAATCTTACGCATCAAGCCCATAATAAGCATGTTGTGGTCAACGGCAAGGTTTGTTTCCTCGAAGATAGGTGCAAGCTCAAACTGGTTAGGAGCAACCTCGTTGTGGCGAGTCTTGCAAGGAATACCAAGTTCGAGAGCCTTGATTTCGAGTTCCTTCATGAATGCAGCCACACGGCTTGGGATAGCACCGAAGTAGTGGTCGTCCATCTGCTGGTTCTTTGCAGAATCGTGTCCCATAAGTGTACGGCCAGTAAGCAACAAGTCTGGGCGTACTGCGTAAAGACCTTCATCTACGAGGAAGTATTCCTGCTCCCAGCCAAGGTTGCTCTGAACCTTCTTTACTTCAGGGTTGAAGAATTTAACAACGTCAAGGGCTGCCTGAGAGATGGCGCGGAGCGACTTCTTCAAAGGAGCCTTGTAGTCGAGAGCCTCGCCTGTGTATGAGATGAATACGGTAGGAATCATCAAAGTGTCATCAACGATGAATACTGGTGATGCTGGATCCCAAGCCGAATATCCGCGAGCCTCGAAAGTTGAACGTATGCCACCGTTAGGGAAAGATGAAGCATCCGGTTCCTGCTGTACGAGGAGTTTTCCTTCGAATTCCTCTACCATGCCGCCCTTCCAGTCGTGCTCTACAAAGCCGTCGTGCTTCTCGGCTGTTCCTTCTGTCAGAGGCTGGAACCAGTGAGTGTAGTGTGTAACACCCATTTCCATGGCCCATTTCTTCATTCCCGCAGCCACAGCATCGGCAATGGAACGGTCGAGTGGAGCGCCATTATCGATTACATCGCACATTTTTGCGTACACGTTGGCAGGAAGATACTTGAACATCTTCTGCTTGTTGAACACGTACTTTGCAAAGTACTCTGAAGGTCTCTCTTTTGGAGCTTCAACGTCGAGTGCTTTCTTTTTGAAAGCCTCCTCAACAACCTTGAATCTTAGTTTTGATGACATAAGTCAATTTTTTATTGATTGTTAAATTTATATTTCGTTCCCTGAGAGAGCAACCAAGTCTGCTCAGGGATGTTTTTTCTCTTTGTTTCTGAGGCGGTTAGCCGAGCCATTTTTTCAGCCTTGCCATTGCCTCTTCGCAGTCTTCGCGGTTTCCGAAAGCCGTGAGTCGCAGATATCCTTCGCCGCTCGGACCGAATCCCACTCCCGGAGTGCTCACTACGTTTGCCTGATACAGCATCGACTCGAAGAACTTCCAGCTTGGCATGTTGTTCGGCGTTTCGAGCCAGATGTAAGGGGCGTCTGTTCCGCCGTAGACGTTCAGACCTATCGAACTGAGCGATTCGCGCATAATCTTTGCGTTGGTCATGTAATAGTCTATGGTTTCCTTAACCTGCTTCTTGCCTTCGGCAGAGTAGGTGGCTTCGGCTCCGCGCTGTGTAATGTATGATGTTCCGTTAAACTTGGTACACTGACGGCGGTTCCAAAGTTGGTTGAGAGGAATTCGCTTGCCGTCGATTGTCGTTGCCGTAAGTTCGTTAGGCACAACGGTATATCCGCATCGTACGCCAGTGAATCCGGCTGTCTTTGAGTATGAATGGAACTCTATCGCAACCTTTTTCGCTCCTCTGATTTCGTATATTGAATGTGGAATTTCAGGATTCTGAATGTATGCCTCGTATGCGGCATCGTACATTATTATCGTATCGTTTTTCAGAGCGTAGTCGACCCATTTTTTCAGTTCGGCTTTGGTGATGACCGTTCCTGTTGGGTTGTTAGGATAACACAGATATATTATGTCCACTCTCTTGTCGGGAATCTGTGGCACGAAGTTGTTTTCCTTGGTGCATGGCATGTAAACGATGTTAGTCCATTTTCCGTCGGTGAGGTCGCCCGCTCTTCCGCACATGGCGTTGCTGTCTATGTAGACAGGGTAGATTGGGTCGGTTACTCCTATGCTGTTGTCAAGACCGAGGATGTCGCCTATGTTGCCTGTATCGCTTTTTGCTCCGTCGTTGATGAAAATCTCGTTTGGTTCGAGATGAATGCCGCGAGGAGCGAAGTCGTTCTTGATGATAGCCTCTTGCAGGAAGTCGTATCCGTGCTCAGGACCGTATCCGCGGAATGTCTTTTTGTCGGCAAGTTCGTCTGTTGCCTTGTGCATTGCCTCGATTACAGCCGGTGCAAGCGGCAGTGTTACGTCGCCAATTCCAAGTCGGATTATGTTTGCCTTTGGATGTGCTATTTTAAATCCGTTCACTTTTTTGGCGATATCAGAGAACAAGTAGTTCTGTGGTAACTTCAAGAAATTTTCGTTAACTAATGCCATATACCTATTTTCTTTTATGTGTTGTCTTGTTTGCGTTGTTTTTATGCCTTCAGTTCAATTTCTCCTTCGAAAACTGTGGTCGTCGGTCCGGTCATGAAAACGTGGTTCGATTCCTCGTCCCATTCGTAGAGCAACGTTCCGCCGTCCATTACAACGTGCGATGTTCGTCCTGCCTTTTTGTTAAGAACGGCAGCCACGGCTGTGGCGCATCCTCCTGTTCCGCAGGCGAAGGTTATTCCGCTTCCGCGCTCCCAAACTCTCATTCGCAGCGAGCCGTCGGGCATTACCTGTACAAACTCGATGTTGCATCGCTGTGGAAATAACGGGTTGAATTCGAGGATTTTGCCTTCCGAAGCAACATCTACAGAATCGATGTCGTCGACGAATGTAACGAAGTGCGGATTGCCCATGCTTACAAACGTTCCTGTGTATTCCTTTGTGTCGGTTTTTACGGTTCCGGCAATCATCTTTCCGGTTTGTGTTGCCAACTGATTCTTGTCTTCGAGAATCGGCTCGCCCATATCCACTCTTCCGCTCACAACCTTGTTGTCAGAGTCGGTATTAACTTGTATTTTTTTGATTCCCGACAAAGTCTCGACCGATATTTCTTTCTTGTCTGTCAGCCCCTTGTCGTAAACGAACTTAGCAACGCATCTCACGCCGTTTCCGCACATCATGGCTTCCGAGCCGTCGTTGTTGTAAATGTGCATACTGAAATCGGCAATCTCACTGTCACCAATCAGAATAAGGCCGTCTGAACCTATACCGAAGTGAGGCTTGCTCCATTCGATAGCCGTTTGCGACGGATTGCTTATCTGGTTCTCGGGAGTGTATACATAAATGTAATCGTTTCCCGCTCCATGCATCTTGGTGAACTTTATCATCATATAACTCTGTTTCGTTATCAAAAAATTACTTTTTACGATGCAAAAGTAGCAATTTAATTCAATTTCTTGATTTGTTCTGTCTTTTTAATTGTAGATTTTCTTGTTCTGCTTTTAATTTGTAACTATTCTGCTTAGATTGATGCTATTTTGTAACGAAATCGCATTACTTTTTATACAAAATGTAATTTGATACTTAATCTTTAGCTATGATTTTGTAAGATAATTTTGTTTAAGACTATCATTTTGAGTTTTATTTCAAGAATAAAATGTCTTTTTGTTAGTCTATAAACCTTTTTGTAAGAGGTGTGAACTCCTCGATGCGCCTGTCGCGGAGGAATGGCCACCATCTTCTTACGTTTTCGCTGCGTTCAAGATCGATTTCTGTCAGAATGTCTTCTTCCCTGTTTGAAGATGCCTGAATGATGAATTCGCCTTGCGGACCGGCAACGAAGCTGCTTCCCCAGAATTGGATTCCGTTTGTCTGTCCCGATGGGTCAGGTTCGTGGCCAACGCGGTTTACGGTTATCACTGGCAGGCCGTTGGCTACGGCGTGACCGCGCTGAACGGTTATCCAAGCCTCGCGCTGACGGGCTTTCTCGTCGTCGGTGTCGCTGCTTTCCCAGCCAATGGCAGTTGGATAAATCAGAATCTCTGCACCCTGAAGAGCCATCAGTCTTGCTCCCTCCGGATACCACTGGTCCCAACAAACCTGCACGCCGAGTTTTCCGACAGATGTCTGGATAGGGTGGAAGCCCAAGTCGCCTGGGGTGAAATAGAATTTCTCGTAGTATGCCGGGTCGTCGGGAATGTGCATCTTGCGATATTTTCCGGCAATGCTTCCGTCCTTTTCGAAAACAACGGCTGTGTTGTGGTATAGTCCGGCAGTGCGTTTCTCGAAAAGTGATGTAACCAGCACCACGCCGTTCTCCTTGGCAACCTTGCTATAAAACTCGGTATCCTTGCCCGGGATTGGCGATGCCAGATTGAATAAATCGACATTTTCAGTCTGACAGAAGTACAGGCTGTTGTGAAGTTCTTGCAAAACAACGAGTTGTGCGCCCTGCTGTGCAAGTTTTGCTATGCGTTGTGCAAGTCGGTTGCAATTGTCTTCGACGTTTGCAGAATTGGCTTGCTGTATTATTCCTACTTCTAACTTGTTCATTTTCTTTCGTTTATTGTATCAGAACTCCCTTCGGAAATTGCATTGTGCAACAATGAAGTGAGCCGTGTTGTTTTATAAGAGGTGTGCAGTCTATGCCCACAATTTCATATTCTGGAAATGCTTGCTGAAGCACTTCCTTTGCCTTTTCGTCATTATCTGGCTGATTATATGTAGGGTAGAGCACCGCCTTGTTTATAATCAGAAAGTTGGCGTATGTTGCAGGTAGTCTTTCGCCGTCGAACACAATTTCGTCTGCCATCGGCAGCGCGAGCAGTCGGTACGGATTGCCGTCGGATGTCTTGAACTGTTTCAACTGTTCTTCCATCTTGTTGAGTTCTTCGAAATGTTCATCGTCTTTGTCGGTACATCTGACATAGGCGATTGTATCGTTAGGGCAGAGACGTGCGAGTGTATCTATGTGACTGTCAGTATCATCGCCGCTAAGATATCCGTGGTCGAGCCACAGCACGCGCTCAACGCAGAAGTCGTGCTTCAGTCGGTTTTCAATCTGCTCTTTCGAGAGTGTGCTGTTTCTGTTTTCAGACAGAAGACATTCGCTTGTTACAAGCAGAGTGCCGCATCCGTCGCTTTCGATAGAGCCGCCTTCGAGCACAAAATCCTGATTGTTGCAGTATTTCCCCCAGAAAAATCCTTTATTATATAAGGTCTTGTTAATCTGATTGTCGAGGTTTGCGGCAAATTTCATTCCCCATCCGTTGAAGGTGTAGTCCATCAAAAGAGGTGATTCGTCGGAAATTACAGTTATAAAACCGTGGTCTCTTGCCCATGTGTCGTTTATAGGCATTTCGGCAAAAGTGATGTTTGCAAAAACGTGCGAAGGAAAAGTTGCGCTCAGTTCCGAGCGTACACTCTCAACGTCGGCTGCTACGATGAGCAGATGCTCGCGCGAGGCTATGTTGAAAGCCATCTTTTTGTAGCAATCCACCACCTCGTCCAATATATAGTTCCAGTCGGTATCTTTGTTAGGCCACGTTAACTGAACGCCGCTCTGCGGAAACCACTCGGCTGGCAGAAAACGTTTGGGCTTAACGGTGTCTTCAACAATGTTAAACTTCAAAGTGCTTATTTTTGCAAAGTCATCTTCCTTTTTGCTATATGTAAGAGCCATATTTTGTTGTTTTGAGCACAAAGATAATGCTATTTTTTAAATGGTGCGAAAAAAATTTGTTGTTTCAAAATAAAATGGTTACTTTTGCGCCAAATTTAAGTGGAGGCAATATCTTTATTGCTTTCGCGCGCTACAAATAAGGAGCGAATAAATGATAATTAAGGAAATTGTGAATGCCCTTGAGAATTTCGCGCCTCTGCCATTGCAGGAAGACTATGATAATGCCGGCCTGCAAATCGGATTAACAGAGACGGAAGAAGTTACAGGGGTATTGTTGTGTTTGGACGTGACCGAACCCGTGATTCGGGAGGCGGTTGAGAAAAACTGCAACCTAATAATCTCGCACCATCCGCTGATTTTCAGAGGGGTGAAGCACATAACCGGCACAACGTATGTTGAACGCTGCATAGCTATGGCAATCCGTAACGGAATCTCTATTTATTCGGCACATACAAATCTTGATTCGGCAAAGAACGGGGTTATGTACAAGATGGCGGAAAGAATCGGACTTGCCGATTGCGAGATTATCAACCCACGCTTTGCCGAGGGGTCTGGCGACGGATTGATTGGAAATCTTCCGACTCCGCTTTCGGCTGAAGATTTTGTGAGATTTCTGAAACGTACGTTCAACGTAAAGGCTCTGGCGCACAACGCTTTCGGCGGAACGATAAGAAAGGTTGCCCTCTGCGGAGGAGCCGGCGCGTTCTTAATTGGCGATGCGTTGAGAAGTGGGGCAGATGCCTTTGTTACGGGCGAGATAAAGTATCATGATTATTTCGGCTACGACGACAAAATGATGCTCTGCGCACTTGGACACTACGAGAGCGAGCAGTTTACGACAGAAATATTTACATCAATTATAAAGGAAGTGGATACAAAAGTACCTGTCTTTGTGACAAATGTAAACACTAATCCTATAATTTATTTATAAAATGGCAAGAGAAAAGAAAGAGGCAGAAATGTCGGTAGAGGCAAGATTGAAAGCCTTGTATCAGTTGCAGACACTGTTGTCTGAGATTGACAAAATTAAAACTTTGCGTGGTGAACTTCCTCTTGAGGTTCAGGATCTTGAGGATGAAATCGAGGGTCTGAAGACTCGTATCGAAAAGGCTCAGAGCGACATCGAGGCATTGGACAATGCCATTAAGGAAAAAGAGCATGCCATAGGCGAGAACGAGGCAATGATTGCCCGTTACAAGTCGCAGCTCGACAATGTTCGCAACAACCGTGAGTACGATACTCTTAACAAGGAGATTGAGTTTACGGGTCTTGAAATTGAACTTTGCGAGAAGAAAATCAGAGAGGCAGGCCAGAGCATCGCTCAGAAGCAGGACGAAATCAGCCGAAGCAGCGCGCTTCTTGTTGAGCGCGAGAAGGATCTCGACGTAAAGCGTACCGAACTTGAGGAAATCGTTGCCGAGACTAAGGCCGAGGAGGAGTCTCTCCGTGAGAAGGCTAAGAACCTCGAGGCTTCATTCGACGACTCTCGTCTGCTCACTGCATTCAAGCGTATCCGCAAGAACAGCCGCAACGGTCTTGGTATTGTTTATGTTGAGCGTGATGCGTGCGGTGGTTGCTTCAACAAGATTCCGCCACAGCGTCAGTTGGATATCCGTATGCGCAAGAAGATTATCGTTTGCGAGTACTGCGGTAGAATCATGATCGACCCAGAACTTGCAGGTGTTAAACTTGATACTGCATCTGCGTCAGAGGAGAAGCCAAAGAAGAGAAGCATCCGTCGTCGCAAGACTGAGGAGTAAATCTCTCTCTTTCAAGAAATATTCAAGCCCCGCGACTTTTTAGTTGTGGGGCTTTTTGTGAAGTAGTAAAAAACTTCTGTGAAAATTTTGCTGGCTGAAAATTATGGTGTATTTTTGGGACATGGGAGATATGACCATTGAAACCAGCCCGCGAAGCTGGGGCCCCTTAGTCTTGATTTAGACTATTGGAGAATAGCCGGTGAATTTTTTCACTGGCTATTCGGCTTTTTAAGAAAATCGCGCATTTTTCGAGTGTAAAAGCCGAAAAATGCGCAATTTTGTCTGAAGGTAAACTTCTGTAAAGTCATAATTCTTCGTAAAAAGGAATATCTTTTACAAAGGTAAATTGTTGTGTCTCAGGATGTAAATAGCAACAATAATGTTGTAAACCGTTGCTTACAATCAGCCATTTTACTTTTAAAACAAAGTTGTACGAACATATCTGCTGAAAAACTTGCTGAGTAATCGGCACGGTTGCCGCCTTGTACTCTATAATCATCCTTGGCTGCATTTTTATACCGTACAAGACCGAATCGCATCGGCGTGTCATGCCGTTAAGCGTTATCGCCATTTCGTTTGCCATCAGAGCGGCAGGGTAGCCCTTGTGCTCAATCAGATAATGAACGAAATGCTGTCTTACCCATTCTTCCGGAGTCAGCGCCACATATTTTTTCCTTATGACATCGAAAATCGCAGGCTTGCCGTTCTGCTTTATCACTTTGTATTTAAAAGGTGGAAGATTGAGTTGCTTCATAAGAATTTTTTGTGTATGTTTGCATTTCTAATTTTTCGTGGCAAAAATACGCATAAATTACAAAATGGCAAAGGATATAACATATCAAGAAATAATAAAGGATGTTAAAGATGGCAAGTTTGCGCCAATCTATTTTCTGATGGGTGAAGAGCCTTACTATATCGACCGCATCTCCGACTATATAATGGATGTGGCGCAGAAGCCAGAGGACAGGGAATTTAATCTCACCATCGTCTATGGCACGCAGGAAACTCAGATTGGCGATGTTATAAATGCCTGCAAACGCTATCCGATGATGGCAGAACGGCAGGTGGTCGTGCTTCGCGAAGCCCAGAATGTTAAGGATATCGAAGCTCTCGAATTTTATCTGCAAAAGCCAATGCCAAGCACCGTTCTTATAGTGTGCATGAAGGGTAAGACTTTAGACAGAAGAAAGAAACTGGCTCCGATAATTGCAAAGGTTGGCGTGCTGTACGAATCAAAGAAACTCTACGACAATCAACTTCCCGATTTTGTGAAGGGATGCTGTCAGCGTCGCAAGGTTCAGATTGATGCGCAGGCTCTGAATCTGATGTGCGAATATGTTGGAAATGACCTTAACCGCATGGACGGCGAGATTGAAAAACTTGCATTGACAATGCCGTCTGGCAGAAATATTATTCGTCCCGAAGATGTAGAAAAGAACATTGGCATAAGTAGGGAATTTAACGTCTTTGAACTGCGTGATGCTCTCATTAATAAAGATGTATTGAAGGCTAACAGAATTGTAAACTATTTCGAGGCTAATCCGAAATCCAATCCGTTGGTTCTTACAATCGGAGCATTGTATTCGTACTTCTCAAATTTGATGGTTGCCTATTATGCGCCGCAAAAAACTGAAGCCGGAATTGCACAATTTTTAGACATTAAGGGTGCACCCGGTCAGATACGATATAGGGTAGAACCATACCTGAAAGGGATGAGGGTTTTCAACGGTGTTAAGTGTATGAATATAATTGGTGGCTTGAGGGCAACGGATGCAAAATCGAAAGGCATAGGGAATGGTGGTTCTTCAGATTCCGACCTTCTGCGCGAACTTGTTTATTATATTCTGCATTAGTTTTTGGTGTCGTTATCTTAGTGTAAAATTTCGTAATTTCTATTTCGGGGAAAAATCCGAACAAGAATCTCTGCCTGTATTTTGATGAATATTGGCAGAGATTTTTCTTTTGTTCGTTCTGAAGAGTTGAACAAATGTAAAATCTGTATTTCTGTGCTCCGAAAATGTGATTTTCGGGATGTTTTATGGTGGGGAAGTCGTAAATTCTGCTTAAAAATGATTCTGTTTTAGTCTATTTTGAGGATTTGGATAGGTGGCTAAAAATGTGCTTAAAATACTATTCTGTAACGGATTTCTGTAAATTCAACATGCATGAGATTTTAAAATTTGAAGTCGGAATGAACGGGTGTTCGGATTTTTCAAAATTTAAATAATCTGATGAGTTTTGATTATTTAAATTTATGTTTGTAAAGTTGTAATAGTATTATATTACATTTGTTAAATGTTTATATTATTAACAAATGTAAACAATAAAGAATTGAATCGCGCTTTTTGTAATATTACAAATGTAAAATACATTAAGCTTTTATATTAATTTACATTAATAAACATAAGTAAATTTATATTTATGCATATTTTTTCGACGCTTGTAATTCGCTGAATTATATTGAAATAATCTGTTTTATTAGTCTGTTTTAAGTGCTAAATACTTGTAAATTATTCATTTTGGTTTATATTGCTTGTAAAATTGGGATAAAATGACTTTTTATACATCTGTAACATCTTAATTATGTGTGTTATACATATTATTTAAGGTCTTATACATCAATGTAATTTACAAAACTATAGCTTGTTGTTTTACATCTGTAAATGCATAAAGTAAAAACAAAATAATACATTTGTAAATAATGTAAATTTGATATAAATTTATACATGTAAAATTTTGTCAAGTTGTAAATTTTACTTACTTTTGTAAAGTTTTTCAAAAATACAGTAAAAAATGAAGGATCGCATAAACCACATAATGCAAGTAAAGGGTTTGAGCCCTAAAAGTTTTGCCGAGGCAATTGGAATTTCTCAGGCGAGTTTGTCTCATATACTTTCTGGGCGTAACAACGCTACCCTACCCATAGTCCAGAAAATATTGAAGCGTTTTCCTGACGTAACATTCGATTGGCTGGTTGAGGGCACAGGAGAATATGCTGCCGCATCCGGAAATCTGCTTAACGCAGATACATATAATAATGGTGCAAATTCGTCGACCCCTGACGGGGATAATACACATTATTGTATAAATCCGGTAAACGACAGCATACAGAATGGCGTTCCGCAGTCACTTTTCGAGGCTGCGCCAGAGGCGCAGATATCAGACAGTACTTACCAACAGTCTGGTTCGTCATCGCTTATTAACGATACGAAGTCTGCACAGCAGACCAATGCTTATTCACCTCAACTTAGCGATGTGTTCGCTGGTGGTCAGAAGCCGATGGCAGGTGTTCATCAGCAGGAATCAAAAAAACAAAAAATATACAATAACTATTCGGCTGCTTCGCAGCATAACCAGCAAGGGGAACCGACGAAGAAAAACGGAACTGAGCCGTTGAATGTGCAGAACATCAATCCTAAGCAGTTCCTCAGACAGATTACTGAAATTCGCGTATTTTTCGACGATGGAACTTATCAGATTCTGTATCCGGGCAATCATTGATATTTGTCTTTTAAGAAAAGGCTAAACACGAAAATGAAAAATATTTGCGCACTTGTTTGGCTGTATTTGTAAAGCAAAAACAAGTGCGCTTTTTTTGTACTACGCGCTAATTGTAATATCTTTGCAACCAGCAAAATTAAACAAACTTTTTATGGTAAAGAAACATATTCTCGATCTGAAGGTTTCTGCTAATATTAAGATGAACGACAAGTTTATTTTACTAAAGTTGACTTCAGGTGAAAAGTTGCCGGAGATGCTGCCGGGGCAGTTTGTCGAGGTACGGATTGATGGTAACAGCGATGTATTTTTGCGTCGTCCAATCTCTATAAATTTTGTCGACGAGGAGACAAACGAACTGTGGCTTCTCATTCAGTTGGTCGGCAAGGGAACACGAACACTTGCAAAATTGAGCGAAGGCGATACTGTAAACGTAGTTCTTCCACTCGGAAACGGATTTTCGCCAGTTGTCGAGGGCGAGCAAGTTTTGCTTATCGGCGGTGGCGCCGGAACTGCACCTCTTTTATTATATGGCAAGAGACTTGTTGAAGGCGGTGCTGTTCCAACCTTCCTGCTTGGAGCGCGTTCGGCTGCCGATGTTCTCGAACTCGACGAATTCAAGAAATACGGCAACGTGTACATCACTACCGAGGATGGCTCGCTTGGCGAGAAGGGCTTTGTTACGAATCATTCTATTCTGGAAAGCCAGAAGTTCACTCGTATATCGACCTGCGGACCAAAGCCAATGATGGTTTCGGTGGCAAAATATGCCAAGGCTAACGGAGTGCAGTGCGAGGCATCGCTCGAGAATATGATGGCGTGCGGATTGGGCGCGTGCCTGTGTTGTGTGGAGAATACTACTGAAGGACATCTGTGTGTATGTAAAGACGGTCCTGTTTTTAATATCGAAAAACTACTATGGCAGATTTAAGTGTTAAGTTGGGCGGTCTGGAACTGAAGAATCCGGTGATGACCGCGTCAGGAACATTCGGCTACGGATTGGAATTTGCCGATTTTGTTAATCTCGAGGAAATCGGCGGAATTATAATGAAAGGTACAACCATCGAGCATCGCGAAGGAAATCCTTATCCGCGAATGGCTGAGATTCCGATGGGAATGATTAACGCCGTTGGAATGCAGAACAAAGGCGTTCATTATTTTGCCGAGAATATTTATCCGAAGGTAAGGGATATTGATACAAACATGATTGTAAACCTCGGCGGAACAACTCTCGAGAGTTATGTTGAGTGTGCCAAGGTTGTGAACGGATTAGATAAAATTCCGGCTATCGAACTGAATATCAGTTGTCCGAACCAACGCAGCACTGGCGGCGGAGGCATGGCATGGGGCGTAGACCCTGTGAGCGCGGCCGAGGTTGTAGAAGCGGTAAGAAAGGTGTACGACAAGACGTTGATTGTTAAACTTACGCCAAACGTAACCGACATTGTAAGTATTGCAAAAGCCGTGGAAAGTGCCGGAGCAGATGCCGTTTCGCTCATAAATACGGTGCTCGGAATGGCTATTGATATTGAAAAGCAGAAGCCTGTAATCTCTACAAAAACCGGCGGAATGAGCGGTCCGGCAGTCAAGCCGCTGGCTCTCAGAATGGTATGGCAGGTTGCTCACGCCGTTAACATCCCGGTTGTTGGTCTGGGCGGAATCATGAAGGCTGAAGATGCCATCGAATTCCTTCTTGCCGGCGCAACGGCGGTAGAGATTGGTACGGCAAACTTCATCGACCCAGCCATAACTGTTAAGGTGGCAAAGGGAATCAACGAGTATCTCGACCGCAAGGGCTACAAGTCGGTAAACGAGATTATAGGACTTGTTTAAGCCTCTCGAGCATTTGCTCGTAGCCAATTCGGGCTATCTCTTCGGCATGGTCGAAGTTATAGCTTCCGAATTTGTTTTTCAGGTCGATATTGACGTAAATATCTGGTTTATTGAGTTGTAGCGACAGATTTACGTTTGTACGCATCAAGATTGAAATGCTATCGTTTATCTGCGACACGTTGTTGCCGAGCGATTTGAAGTTTTCGAGCGTGTTTTCAACAAAACCGCTTAACTTGTTCTTCGATTTTGTCTTTTTCTTCGGAACGACCTCTTCGTTGAAAATCGTCTCGTGATGATAGTTGTCCAGATTCACGGCTACAAGAATATCGCCTTCTTTTCGGGCTACTCTGTTAAGGGGTAGCCCGTTTGTTATTCCGCCATCTATGAGTTTCATGCCTTTGTAAGTTACTGGATGAAAGAACATTGGCACGGATATGCTCGCTCTGATGGCATCGTAAAGTTTGCCCGTTCTGAAAACATATTCGGAGCCGGTGTTTAGGTCTGTTGCCGATGCGCAGAACGGAATGTCAAGTTCTTCAATATTTCTGTCTGGAACAATATCTTTCATAGCCTCGATAACGCTTTCACCTTTTAATATGCCACTTCTGCCAATCTTGAAGTCGGCGAGCGAGAAAACTTGCTTTTTGTTAAGTTCGAACATCCATTTCTTCACTTCTTCCAGTCCGCCGGCAGCATAGATACCTCCGATTAGTGCTCCCATAGATGTCCCGGCTATCGAGGTGATTGTGTAACCTTCGTCAAGGAGAGCCTCGATTGCCCCGATGTGTGCGTATCCCTTTGCTCCTCCGCTTGCAAGAACCAAGGCTACATTCTTTTCGTTATTGTCCATGTTCATTTTCTGTTATTGTTCTGTTTATTGTAATGAGACACAAAAATAAATATTTTCTGTTAAAAATGCAAATGATTTAATATTTTAAAACATAAATACGCTTTTTATTGATAAAATGTTATTGGTTTTGAAAAAAAAGATTTTACTTTGCATTCCGATACTGAATTTTTTTGATTAACCTGATAAAAAAGATAAAAACTCAATGAGCAAACAACAAAAGAGATATTTTCTGACAGAAGAAGAGATTCCGACTCAGTGGTATAACATTCAGGCCGATATGGTTAACAAGCCTATGCCGCCGTTGAATCCGCAGACAAAAGAGGCTCTGAAGCCTGAAGATTTGTACCCAATCTTTGCAAAGGAACTGTGTCATCAGGAACTTGATCAGACCAATGCTTGGATTGATATTCCTGAGCAGGTTCGCGATATGTACAAATACTATCGTTCAACTCCGCTTGTCCGTGCCTACGGATTGGAGAAGGCTCTTGGCACACCGGCGCACATCTATTTCAAGAACGAGAGTGTCAGCCCGGTTGGTTCACACAAATTGAATTCGGCTCTTGCGCAGGCTTACTACTGCAAGCAGCAGGGCATCACCAACGTAACAACCGAGACTGGTGCTGGACAGTGGGGTGCAGCCCTCTCTTACGCAGCTAAGGTGTTCGGGTTGGAAGCCGCTGTTTATCAAGTAAAAATCAGTTACAACCAGAAGCCATATCGCCGTCTGATTATGCAGACTTACGGTGCTCAGGTAACACCTTCGCCATCAATGTCAACAAAGGCTGGTCGTAAAATTCTTACTGAAGACCCTAACAATCAGGGCTCTCTCGGAACAGCCATTTCCGAGGCTATAGAGTTGGCTCTAAGCACTCCAAACTGCCGCTATACTCTTGGCTCTGTGTTGAGTCATGTAACTCTGCATCAGACAATTATCGGTCTTGAGGCAGAGAAGCAGATGGAGAAGGCTGGCGAGTATCCTGATGTTGTTATCGGATGCTTTGGCGGTGGTAGTAACTTCGGTGGAATTTCGTTCCCATTCATGCGTCATAATATTCTCGAAGGCAAGAAGACTCGCTTTGTGGCTGCCGAGCCTGCAAGTTGTCCGAAATTGACTCGCGGCGTGTTCCAGTACGATTTTGGCGATGTTGCCGGATATACTCCGCTGCTACCAATGTTCACCCTCGGACACAACTTTATGCCTGCAAACATTCATGCTGGCGGATTGCGCTATCACGGTGCGGGCGTTATCGTGAGCCAGTTGTTGAAGGACGGTCTTATGGAAGCAGTCGATGTTAAGCAGTCTGAGACTTTCAAGGCTGGTTTGCTGTTCTCTCAGGCCGAGGGAATCATTCCTGCTCCAGAAAGTTGCCATGCCATCGCGGCAACCATCAAGGAGGCAAACAAGTGCAAGGAGACAGGCGAGGAGAAGGTCATCCTCTTTAACCTCTCTGGCCACGGACTTATCGATATGACTGCATACGACCAGTATTTGTCTGGTTCTCTGCAAGATTTCGAAATTACCGACGAAGACGTTTCAAAGAACATCGCAGAGTTGGAAAAAGTAATCTGATAACAGATAAAAGTTATAAACTGAAAGGTTGCCCGTTGCGGCAGCCTTTTTTTATTGTCAGACTATCGGATTTCTGAATTATTATTGTACATTTGCCGCAGAAAAATGAATAGTAAAAAATGGAGATTAGAAAAGTAACGGTAGACGATGCCAAGGAACTGCTTGACATTTACGCTCCTTATGTGGAGCAGACAGCAATAACGTTCGAGTATGACGTTCCGTCGGTTGGTGAATTTGTAGAGCGAATAAAGAAAATCAGCAGCAAATATCCTTACATTGCTGCGGTAGAGGATGGAAAAATTGTTGGTTACGCATACGCCAGTGCCTTTAAGGAGCGCGCCGCCTATCAGTGGGCAGTCGAGACCTCGATTTATGTTGATATGCAGAAGAGGCAGAACGGCGTTGGTCGTCTGCTTTACGAAGCCCTTGAACAGCGTCTAAGAGAGCAGGGAATCTTGAATTCCAATGCATGTATCTCGTACACCGATGTGGAAGATGAACATCTTACAAATGGTAGTGTCCACTTTCATGAAAAACTTGGTTATGAATTAGTTGCACACTTTCATAAATGCGGAAAGAAGTTCGGCAAGTGGTACGACATGGTGTGGATGGAGAAGATGCTTGGCGAGCATAAATAACACATTTCAATAATAAAAAAGGCATGTTGCTTTTCATCGGCATGCCTTTTTATTTTGCCAGATATTATTTTTGATGTAGTAATGTTGCAGAATCGGAAAATATTTATAATTTTGTTTCGTCATAGATGCTATACTTATCTTTTTTAGTACAAAAAGATACAAAAAAATGGCATATTTTTATTCACCGTAAAACTGATATAATGAAAAAATTAGGATTATCTATCTTGTTGTTACTTTTTGTAACTCCTTTGTTTGCGCAAGACAAACATTACAAGGATTTTGTGCAGTTGCTAAACAGTTCGGATACTGCGACTATCGCCTCTTACATAAAAAAGTGGGAGAATGAAAAGGGAAAAACAGCCGATGTTTATGCCGCATGGTTCAACTACTATATTTTGAAGAAAAGAAGTGAGCCGATTCTTTTCACGTCTTCTCAGCCTAAGGGCGAGTCGCTTGCCGTTGTAGATTCAACAAGCAATGCTGTTGCATATTTTGGAGATTTAGGAATGCACAGTGTTAATCTGAATCTCGCCATAAAAACAATAGACGAGGGCATACAGAAGTATCCTGATAGAGTTGATTTGGCTTTTGGAAAGACTCGCATCCTATTTTCGTGCGGTGAGTACGATATGGCTCTGAAAGAACTTCACAGGGTTCTTGACCGTTCCGTAGAAAACAACAATAGGTGGAAATGGTCGGGCGACGAGGCTATTCAAGATGGTATGACTATGTTAACGGATTCATATCAGGGATATTTTGCAGAATTGTATGATGACAAGTTGGATTCGTTGGCAATGGCTCTCGTGGACGATTTTCTTGCGCATTATCCCGAAAGTGTGTATTTTCTAAATAACAAAGGTGCTCTTTTGGCAATGAGTGGAAACGAAAAAGAGGCACTTGGCTTTTTTGAGAAAATTCATGTAATAGACCCTTCGGATGAAATTGTAATAAGCAACATCGCATTCATCAACATGAAATTTGGAAACAAAAAGGAAGCAAAAAAGTACTACGAAAAATTACTAGGAAGCAAAAATGAAGAATTAAAATCTGTCGCTGAAGAAGCGTTGAAAGATTTATAAGAAAGAAAAACGAGGAAGCCTTAAAAAACTTCCTCGTTTTTCTTTTTGAAATGTTAATTGTTTGTCAGAGTGCCTTGTGCTTTCTGATATGATATGTAGTTGAGGTAGAGTTGGAAATAACTTTCAACCTTTGTCTCATAGGCTTTTTGCCACAGAGTCTGTGCTTCGAGATAGTTCGAAAGCGTTTCCATTCCAACGTCGTACGACTTTTTGCTCATTCGCATGTTTTCGGCAGCCTGTTCGAGCGATTTGTCTGCCAAATCGGCTTCGAGTTTAGCCTCGTCGAGTTTGTTGGCGCACTGGGCAAGTTCCAGAGTCATCTTCTCGTTAAGGTCGTTCTGCTCAATCTGTGCCTGTTCGTATTCGAGTTTTGCAGCCTTCAGTTTGTTTATTCGCTCGCCAAAGTGGAAAATCGGAATCGTTACGTTTACAAGTCCGCCCAACGCCTTGTTGTCGAGAATCGTTTTGTTGCTGAATTCTCCGCCGTAGAAATAGTTTGCCGTTCCTATCACCGATACTTTTGGCAGAAGTTCGCTACGCACGAGTTTTACGTTTTGCTGTGCTACTTCTACCTTTTTGCTGAGCATCTGATATTCAGGGCGTGCAGAGATGTCTTGCGTGTTGTTTGGTTGATAGTTTACGGTTGGATATTCGCTAACTACCTTTATTTCAGATGTCAGAGGCTTGCCGATGTAGTGGCAAAGGTTCATTGTTGCCAGACGGATTCCGTTTTGAGCCTTGCGCATCTGCAACTCACTCTCGTTTAGTTTCACTTTTACTTTAAGCAAGTCGTTCTGCGTAGCCATTCCGTGTTTTACCGCGCTCTGAACGTTGCGCTGAAGTTCGAGCAGAAGTTCGTTGTACTGCTTGGCAACCTTTTCGAGCTCCGAAGCCTTTACGAGTTTTGCATAGGCATCGTCGGTTTGTATAATCACCTCGCTTTCTGTAAGGCTGTGGCTTGCAAGCAGAGCCTCTTTCTTGAGCTGATACATCTTGTATCCAGCCGTGATTTTTCCGCCCATGTAGATTGGCTGCTTTACTATCACGCCGGCCTGATAAAGTTGATGCAGATTGTAAGTGAGGTCGGGCGCAGGAATGGTCATCGGCAGTCCAGACATAGTGAGGAATGTGTTGAGCATCTGCGTCATGTCGCCAATTTTTATGCGGTCGGAAAGATCGCCTTTCATTGTCGAGAAATGGGCGTTTCCCATCACCGAAATGTCGGGCAGAAAGTTGCCCTTCATGCTCTTAATCTGCAAGTCGGCAATGGCAATCTTCTTGTCCGAAGCGTTTATCTGCTTGTTGTTTTGCAGAGCCATCTCCCTGCACTGCTTTATGTTAAGCGTTTCTTGGGCCGAAAGTTGTGCCGAAGCAAGCAGTGCAAGTGCTAATATATTTATGTATCTCATTATTTATCTGTTTTTTTGATGTTGAAGAAAATGGCATAGAGTACTGGCATGAACAGAAGTGTGATGCATGTACCCACGAACAGACCTCCCATGATTGCGGCAGCCATCGAGCCGAACATTGCATCGGACAGCAGCGGAATCATTCCGAGGATTGTGGTGAGCGATGCCATAAGCACTGGGCGGAATCGGCTCATCGCACTGTTTATCAGAGCGTCTATAGGAGCAGAACCGTTGTTCAGTTCGAGCGTAATCTCGTCGATAAGCACGATGCCGTTCTTTATAATCATGCCAATGAGTCCGAGCGTTCCGACAATGGCAACAAAGTCGAATGCCTTGCCTGTAACGAGCATTGCTGACACAACGCCAATCAGCACGAATGGTATTGAGCAGAAGATAATCGTTGGTTTGCGATAGTCTTTGAACAGCATTATAAGTATTGCAATCATCAGAATTATCGCCATCGGGAAGTTCTTGAACAGATACTTCATACTCTTGTCGCTCGCTTCCTTCTCGCCCTGCCATCTAAGGCTGTAGCCCTTTGGCAGTTCGATTCGTGCCAGTTTCTTTTCTATAACCTGACGAGCCTTCTCCGTTTCAATGCCGGCGGCAGGCGAGCACTGCATTCTAAGGCATCGCTGTCCGTTCCATCTTGGCACAACCGGCGTTTCCCACTTAACGTCAACGCTCTTTGCAATCTGGTCGAGTGGGGTTGAGCTCATTACAGACTCGATGATGTCTTGTTTCTCGAGTTTTCCGGTTTTTATCTGCAAAAGCAGATTTTTGTCGAGGAGTCCGGTGAGCGACGGCATTGTTGAGAATACCTGAACGTTGTTCAGATTTTCGATGGCATTGCCGTTCGAATCGAGCGTCTTGACGTAGATAGAGTTCTTGTGAATGCCTTCGTAGAACGAGCCGATTGGCAGTCCGCCGGCGGCAGAAAGCAACGACATGCTCACATCGTTTCGGCTCAGGTTGAGGGCGCGAGCCGCGCTCTGGTCGTACTCAACGGTGATGTTCGGAACTTTCGGAGACCAGTCTGATGTGATAAGGCAGACTTCCGGACTTTCTTCCATAATCTTGCGGCAACTGTCGGCAAGTTGTGTCAATACGCCGGGATCAGGACCTACAAACTGAGCCTCGATAGGATATTTCTTGAACATCAGGTTGTATCTCTTCAGTTTGACGTATGCGTCGGGATAGTGCTTGTTGAGATACTGCTGAATGCTGTCCATGTTCTCGATGAGCGCTTTGGCACTCTTGAAGTCGATAATCAGTTCGCCGTACGATACCGATGGGGTAGCGATGCTTCGCACAAGGTTGTATCGTCCCGGAGTTCCGCCGATTGAGGCTGTGATATGCGTAATCTCATCGCGTGTCTTCAGATAATCCTGAATGCTCTGGAGGTCTTTCTCTATTCGGGTGTAGTTTGTGCCCTCCGGTAGTTTATATTCCATGTAAAGCTGGTCGTATGTCATATCAGGGAAGAACTTCTGCTTCATCTTGGTGTAGCCGAAGATTGAGAGCAGCAGCAGTCCGACCATTGCAACGGTGAACACAAGTCTGTGCGACAGACCGAACATCAGAATCTTGCGCAGATAGTCGTATCCCTTTCCTGTGTAGGCATCGAAATCTGATTTTTCGTTCTGTTCGTCGTCGACGTTTTCATTGTCATCAACAAAATCCTTGTCCGTTGTGTCGGTATCTTTTTCTTTCTTCTTCCACTTAATGTATCGGCTTGCCATCAGCGGAACGTGTGTGAGGGCAAGCAGCCAACTAAGCGAGAGCGACACGGCAAGCACTATGAAGAGGTCGCGCGTGTAAACACCGGCTGTATCTGGCGACATAAATATTGGCAGAAAGGCGATGATGGCAATCATTGTTGCGCCCAGCAGAGGCATCGCAGTCTGCTTTCCTATGTCAGTAAGAGCCTCGAACTTGGATTTGTCGGGATTCTTACGGTCTATAAGGATTCCGTCGATAATTACGATAGCATTATCGACCAACATTCCCATTGCAAGGATGAATGCGCCGAGCGAAACTCGCTGCATTGTTCCGCCAGCGGCAGAAAGGAACAGGAACGAGCCGCAGACTGTAATCAGCAGGCTTATTCCGATGATTATTCCGCTCTTGATGCCCATTGCAAACATCAGGATGAGGATTACAATGGCGATAGATTCGATAAGGTTGATGAGGAATGTGCCGAGGGCATCGTTCACTCTGTCTGGCTGGAAGAACACTTTGTGAATGTTTATTCCGGCAGGTAGGCGAGTCTCTTGCAACTCGTTGATTTTCTTCTCTACCTCAGCTCCCACCTTTACGATGTCTGCTCCGCTTGTCGGTGCAATCATAAGTCCGAGTGAGCGGTTGCCGTCGTAGAACATCTCGTTTCTTGTTGGTTCGGCATATCCCGTGGTAATCTGGGCAATGTCCTTCAGTCTGAGCTGGTCGTTCTCATGACCTTGGATAATCATGTTGCCAATGTCGTCAATGCTCTTAAAGCGGTCGCTCACGGTAACGCGGATGCGGTTGTCGCCGTTGTCGAAATATCCGCTGTAAGTTGTTTTGTTCTGACCGTTAAGAGTCATCAGAACTTCAATCTGCTTAACGCCGAGGTTAGCCATTCTGTCTTGCAGAAGCGAGATGTATATGCAGTCCGAACGCTTTCCGTAGATGTCAACGCGGTCAACGCCATCCATATTCATCACGTCTCTCTTCACAAGTTCGGCATAGTCGGCAAGTTCGCGGTCGGAAAGTCCGTCGCCGGTAAGGGCGTAGAACATTCCGAACACGTTTCCGAAGTCATCTCTCACCTGAGTGGTAACGCCGTCTGGAAGTTTTGAGGTGGCATCGCTAACCTTTCGGCGCAGAGCGTCCCAGCACTGTTCAACGTCCTTGTCGGCAACCGTTGTGTTCAGTTCTACTGTGATGATTGCCATGTCGTTGTAAGAGTAGCTCTCCACGCTCGATACGTTCGGCATGGTTCGGATACTCTTCTCCAAGATGTCGGTGGCTTCGAGTTCCACCTGATGTGCGTCGGCTCCCGGATATACGGCTACCACGAGAGCCTGCTTAACCTTCACTTCCGGGTCTTCCAACTTGCTCATCTGCCATGCAGCCAAGAGGCCTCCGCAGATAAGTATGGCTATCAGGAAGTAAACCAGATTCTTGTTCTTAAAAGCCCAACTACTGAAATCCATTATAGCAGCCCTCCTACGTTAGTTTGTGAATTAGCCTTTACCGGCTCAACTGTCTCTCCGTTGCTTATGTGGTGAACGCCGAACTTTACAATCTGCTCGCCAAGTTGGAGTGCGTTGCTTGTAACGATGCACTTTCCGTTACTCAGAAGTTGCTTAATCTCAACTTCTTTTTGCTCAACCGTCTTCGTGTCGTTGTTGAATGCAAAGACATAACTCTTTCCGTTCTCCTCTTTCAGTGCAGAGTTAGGAACGGTAAGTTTCGTTGCTCCGTTCTCGCTGCTGAAGATGCTTACCGTTGTGTTCATGCCCGGCGATGGCATTGGATTGCCGTTGCCCACAATCTGAAGGCGCACGGTGTATAGCTGGTTTGTGTTGGCTTTCTGACTGATATTTATTAGCTTAAGGTGGTACACAACGCCCGGATATGAGTCGAATGTACACTGATATCCGCTGAAAGTATTTCGCTTAGTGTAGGCGCGTGCCGGAATGTTAATCTCTACCTCCGGAACGCCGTTGCTCATCATTGTTACGACAGGCATTCCTGCGGCTACAATCTCGTGACTGTCGAAGTAAACCTTCTGTATGCTTCCGCTGAATGGAGCATAAAGATATGTATAGCCAAGTTGGTCTTTGTGGTGCTTGTACTTGGCTGTAATCTGCTTCAGACCGTAAACAGCCTTGTCGTTGTTGTTGGCTGTCGTTCCATTTTCCTTGTACAGCTCCATAACTCGCTCGCATTCAGCCTTTACCTGACTGTATTCAGCCTCTGTTGCATCAAGTTGAATCTGATAGTCGGTAGGGTCAATTCTGGCGATAAGTTGCCCCTGTCTAACTTGCTGACCTTCGGTGACGTAGTTTTTCAAAATATTGCCTGCCACTTTGAACGACAGGTTTATCTCTTCCGATGCCTTTACTTTTCCCGGGTATTGCATGCTGTTCTGACTGTCGGCATTAGTTACAACATCCAGTTGAACTATTTTTGCAACCTTCTCGTTGCTTTCTTTTTTTCCGCATGCTGTGAGTACTAATCCCATAGCAAGAAACTTAAATAGAAAAGATACTTTCATATTATTTTGTGAGTTTATAAGATTATCCAGTAAAATAATTAAAATTCTCTGCGAAGATAAACATAATATTTAACATTTGAAAGCGCAAAAAAAGCAAAAATGACGTCTAAATGTATTATCCTTATACGAAAAGTACAAAAAAATGTTAAAATTTATTGCCGATACTTTTGTATTTGTTCTATATGTATTATTTTTGTGTCGAATTGTAGAATCAAAATTTTTTGTATGTTAACAGAAAGATTACCTTTTTATTTTGTATTGCTAAACGGCAACAGTGCGGTTGGATTAACAAAGGAGATTTCTGATGGAGACTTTGTTTCTACCATAGGATTGTGTGGATTTCTCATCTGTCTTGAGGGTGAAATCCGAATCTCGCACGACGGCACTATCTATAAGATGAAGAGAGGAGATGTGTATCTAAACACATCGTCTATTATATTGCGCCTTCTAAGTCGCAGCGCAAATTTCAGAGGCGTTATTCTCGTTTCCAAGGTCGATTTTGTCATCTCGCTCGTACACAAGGCAACGAGTCCGCAGAACATTCTCTATATCCGAAGCAATCCATGTATTTCGCTTGCACCCGATGCTTTCGACAAGTTCAAGAGTCAGGTGCTCGATTTGTACGACAGCATTGGCAGCGACCGTTTCATGGATAACGAGAATCAGACCGAACTGCTTCTTGTTGAACTGATGAAGGCGAAGGCGCAGTGCATCTGCTACGAACTATTCCTGCTTTTCTTCGGAAACCATCCGGTAAAGCCGCTTGAACTTAGCCGTGCCGATGAGATTTTCCATCAGTTCATGCTCGACCTCAACGCAAATTACAAGACAGAGCGAAAGGTTGAAAAGTATGCAGAGATGCAGAATCTTACGCCTCGATATTTTTCAAAGTTGATAAGGGACAGAAGCGGTTTGTCGCCTGTTCAGTGGGTTGACCAGACCATCATAGCCGAGGCTAAGCAGGTGCTCGAATCGACTTCTATGTCGATAAAGCAGGTTGCGCTCGAATTTGGTTTCAGCAACCAGTCGTTCTTCGGAAAATATTTCCGTCAGCACACGGGAATATCTCCGTTCCAGTATCGAAAGCGAAATGCCAGATAGAAAGAAAGTTTAGTCGTTGAGATAGAATTTCTCAACGGCAAAAGCAACGCCGTCTTCTTCGTTAGATAGCGTTACAAAGTCGGCAGCCTCTTTTACCACATCCTGAGCATTTGCCATGGCTACGCCAAGACCGGCATACTGAATCATTGTGAGGTCGTTGAATCCGTCGCCGCAGGCAATCATCTCGTCCTTTGTCATTCCAATCTTTTCGAGCAGAATGGCAAGGCACTTTGCTTTGTCAATTCCCATTGGGACGAGTTCGAGGAAGAATGGCTCCGATCTGAATACGTTCATCTTGCCATTCAGATGTTCGAACATCTCCTTTTCGAGTCTGGCAAGCGGTTCAGGGGCGCCAACTATAAGACATTTAGGCAGTTCTTCTTCAACGGCATCAAGCCAGTTTTCTACTTTCATGCTCTTCATTTTGTTGAGCATTACTTCGTATTCAACATACTTGTCCGAAGGATTCTCGCAGAAGACATATTCGTTCTTGTACGAAAGAATCTGAAAATCGTTGTCCTTTGCGCATTTATACAAATAAGGTAGAAGCGAACTGTCGAGCACATTCTGGTAAAGAACCTCTCCGTTGGCAAGATTGATTATTTTGCCGCCGTTGTACGACAGAATATAGCCTCCGTATTGTTTCAGGTTCAGTTGCTCGGCAAGTGGCATTATTCCGAAAGTCGGTCTGCCCGAAGCCAATACAATCTTCAGTCCCTTCTGCTGTGCTTTTTCGAGAACCGAAAGAGTGCGTGGCGTAATTTCCTTTTTCTTGTTGGTGAGAGTGCCGTCGAGGTCGAGCACCAGAATCTTGTATTTACTCATTGTTGTCCGATTGTTCTGCGGCGCGCAGAATTAGTGTTGTTGCGCCGAGTGTGAAGATGGCTCCGTCTTCGAGTCTTACCTGTTCCTTGTTTCCAAGAATGTCGTTATTGTAGAATACGCCCACCGCGCTTTTCGCGTCGCGCAGATTGTATACGAGTTCGCCGTTTTTGTTGCGCTTAACATTGATGATGCAGTGGCGGAAATCAACGCTTGGGTCGGTTGTCTCGATAGGACAGTTGATGTTGGTATCGCGGTTGAAGCGTCCAATCTCGTTGTCGCCCTCTCGCAGCGGAATAACCTGCTTGTATGCAAACTGATTCTCGATGACAACGATGCTGCCGAAAGCCTCTTTGTTCTCCTGCTCGTCAATCTTTTCTTCCTTGCGTGTGGCTTTTAGCTTAGACACACCAATTCGTATGCTGAATTGTTTGTTACACTCATCGCATACGAATACAAGCGACTGACCGTCTTTGTATTTGGTCTCGTCGAACAGAATATAGTTCTGACATTTAGGACACCTTACTCTCTTCATCTTATTCTTGCTTTAGAACCCAAGAATCGGTGAAAAATTTGTTTTCTCTCAACTTTTTCAGTTCGTTCAGAGCCTCTTCTTTTGAAGAATAGCTGCCGTAAACAACTCTGATGATATTGTTGCTTTCGTAAAGGTGTGTCTTCTTGAAACCCTCGCTCTTCAGTTCCTCGACAAACTTTAGTGCCGATGTGCGTGGAACTGCGCTTGCCACAACAACGCAATACTTCTCGTCTGAAGAAATTGTTGCTGCCTCGGCTGGAACTGCTGCGGCTGTTGTGCCTGCACTCTGGTTTGCAGCAACCTCCGGCTTTGGAGTAGCCTTAATAGCAGGAGCGGCGTTTACAGTCTCCATTGGCTGCTCAAGGCTGATGATGGCCGTTGCGAGCGATTTATCCTTTATTGCGTCGAACAGTTTGCCTTGGTTGTTCGATGCGTAGTATGCTTTGTTTACATAAGTGTTCTCAACCTTGTCTGGAACAAGGAAGAAAAGCAGAATAGCAGCTGCTACGGCAACTGTATTTCTTATCCAACTCAATTTCAGATTGATGTTAATAGATTTGTTCTTGTCGTCGCTGCCAGCCTCTGGCTTCACGATTGTGAATACCGACTGGTGCGCAGCCTTGCTCTCGTGCTTCTTCTCAGCAGGCTGTGCTACGGCAATTCTTCTCTGTGCGCTCTCTTCGGTCTCTGCAACGTCCGAAAGTGCCTTCATCTCAAAAGAACTGAATCCGTATAAATATGGTGACAATGCTCCCGCCTGATTAGGTGAGAAACTGTAAACACCATCTATATTCATTGAAAGTGTGCCGATGCCGTTAAGTTCGTATTCGCCTTCCTTGCGCAATACTTCGATTAGTTCGTTAACTTCTTCTTCAACTCTTTTCGTTGCCTCGGGAAACGAATCGTCGTACGTTTCCATATAAGATTGCACGAGCAGTCCGTCGTTCATGCTCAGATGTGCATTAAAGCCGATTGTGCGGCTTGGTGGAAGAAAGATGTTCTCCTCCTCAACACGACGCGCTGACACATGTTGTGCCAGAAAGCCTCCCAGCCCCGGCACAATTACGCAGTCGTTTGTCAACAATAAGACCTCAATATGTCTTGCTAAATTTATCATGCTGCAAAATTATAATAAAAAATCCACATTCCACCATATTATTGACCAAAAAATCCTAATTTTTTTGACTATAATATTGCCGTTTGTTTTTTTTTTCTACCTTTGCAGAAAAATAAGACGAGATAGCATTTTGCGTTTACAGATTGTTTGTTCCGCCTTAAATAAAAGAAGATGAAAATATTAAACTTTTTTTCAGGATTGGCAACGTTTTTTTGTGTCGTTTCTTGTTCTTCGGACAAGGTGACAAAACAGTCGGGAGAAGACGAGGAGGCAAAAAAACTTTTTCAGGGTGTTTGGGTTGATGATGATACCGAAGAGGCCATTTTTCAGGCCAAGGGCGATTCTATATTCTACCCGGACGGTTCGGTTGCACCTGTTTACTTCGAGATTGTTGGTGATACACTTGTTTTTAAGGGCGGAACAGAGACGCATTACAAGATTGATAAGCGTACCGAAAACGTGGTTTGGTTACATTCTCTCAACGATGATGTCCTGAAACTGCATAAGTCTGATAGTGAGGATGATATCGTACAGTTCAAGAGCGGTTCATATTCTCCGAAAATTTATACCGAGGTAACAAAGCGCGACACGGTGCTGAACTTCAACAACGAGCGCTATCACTGCTATGTGGCTGTGAATCCAACGAAGAGAAAGGTTGTCTGCACTTCATATTCGGCAGAGGGACTGAGCGTTGACAACATCTATTACGACAACGTGATTAACATCTGCGTATATCACGGAACGCAGTGCCTTTATAAAAAAGATATTCACAAGGAGGATTTCGGAAAGATGATTCCGCCGCAGTTTATAAAGAGTGCGATTCTGAGCGATGTTGTGTTTGCCGGAATTGATGCCAAGGGCTGCAAGTTCGATGCTACAATCTGTGCGCCAGAGGGCTCGAGCTGCTATATGGTAGAGATAACCGTGGGCTTCGACGGCAAATCTTCGAGCGAGTTGCTTGAATACTGATAGGGCTGAGAATCAGACTGAAAGAGACTGCAAAAACAAACTAAGACAAATAACTGTATGACGAAATCTAAAACTACTGGCATAATGCTAATCGCGGCGATTCTGTTTGTCTTTTTCGCCGTCGAGGGGCATTGCCAGACTAAGCGCAATATGCTGAACTTCGATTATAGCTATATTTTTCATGAGGAAAATCCTCTTGGCTATATCGGAAATAAATACCAAAGGCTTTACATGCATTTCGACACTATTTACAAGGACAAGAAAGACGCTTCGCGCTACATTGTAAATGGTGTTAGTAGGGTAAGACAGAATCTTTGTCGTTTTAGCGGCTACATTAAGATTGACTCTGTAGTAGTGGACAATAGGGAGGATTCTTATAGATCGGGCGACGACTTGACACCCCGTTTTACTGCTTATGCAAAGTATGAGTTTAAGGAAGATGCCGCGCAGAAAGGCTCGGGGGTCTTTTCAGGAAAATTCTGGAGTGCCATCTATCTGTATAAAAATACTGTTCATTACGATGATTTAGAGTGGGGAGCAGACTCATATTGCAACAATCAATTTGAGGGAACATGGACTTCTTATCGCACAAAAGCAAAGAAAAAGGCAAATTTTGGAGATTATCGCATCCCTGATTCTTCGGGCTTGGATGGTGGAGCGGCTGAATTTATGCCTTATGGTGGCGAAGGCTGGGGTACTTATCGTAATATGTATTCTAATTTTGGAGAAAAAGGGATTTCCGACGATTTAGTTCAGGCTGCAACGGCTGAGGAACAGCGTGAATGGTGGAAAGGTGAAAAGGAGAATGTTGTAACGTGGAAAACGCGAAGTCGGACGGGTAAGTCTTGCTATATTGATGTTTACAGAAACGGAAAGCTCCTTCAGACTTTAAAAACAAGGGTTGACAGCTTGTATAGGGTTTACCAAGATGATTTTAATTGTGACGGTTTCAGGGATATTAAGATAGTTCCTTATTATGGAGACGTACGTTTTGTGTATCTGTGGTCGCCAAAGTCGGGATTGTATGTAGAAAATGCTGAATATGAGAAGTATAGTAATATATGCTTCTATAAGAAGGCAAACTGTATTGTGGGAATAAAGCATGCCGAACACGATAACGTAATGGAGTTTAACATGTATAAGTTGCTTGGCGATAAGTCCGTTTTGTATTGTACGCTTGTAAAAAAGCCGTTTGGCTGTGTGTATTACGAACAGATAATCTATAATCAGAAAGGTGAGGTCGTAAGCAGAAAGAAGAATCCGAAATATGAGGAAATTCTTGACTTTTGGCAGTCTGTGTTTTTTACTGATAAAGTTACCAGCGAATTGCAGTAAAAAACATCTCGCAAAAAGAATCTGAATCTTTCTGCGAGATGTTTTTTTTATTGCTTGCTTTCTGCGCCGTTTGACTTGTTTCCTTCGGAATGGGTGCGAGGCTTGTTGCCCTGAGGCTTGCCGTTTCTGCCCTTTGGGTGGGGCTTTCCGCCACCTTGACCGCCATTTGGCTTTGGCTTGTTGTTGCCCTTTCCGTTGCGGTTGTTAGGCTTGCCGTAGTTCTTTCTTCTGCCGCGACCTTTCTTTTCTGGCAGAGGCTTGTATTCCGGTGTCTCGCCAAATTCGGCCGGCACGGGCGTTTTCTCTACCTCCTTCTCAATCATTTTCTCAATTAGGCGGAAGCGAATTTGGTCGTCCTCGCTGACGAGGGTGATGGCTGCTCCGTCGCGGTTGGCGCGAGCCGTTCGGCCTATGCGGTGAACGTAGTCTTCGCTGTCGCGCGGAACGTCGTAGTTGATAACGAGCGTGATATCGTCGATGTCGATGCCTCGCGAAACGATGTCTGTTGCCACCAGAATGTCGATGTGGTTATTCTTGAAATCGCGCATAATCACGTCGCGTTCAGCCTGTTCAAGATCCGAGTGCATCTCGGCGGTATTTACGTGCATCTGCTTGAGCGTGCGAGTAACTTCCTTTACCTTCTGTTTTGACGATGAGAAGATGATTACGCGCTTAGGATCGTCTTTCTTTATTATGCTCTTCAGAATCTTTATTTTCTGCGGTTCGTAGCAGATGTAAGCCGTCTGCTTAATCTTCTCGGCAGGCTTTGAGTTGGCAATCTTCACCTCCTTTGGATTGTGCAGAATGTTTTTTGCCAGTTCGTGGATTTTTGGCGGCATGGTTGCCGAGAACATTATCGTCTGGCGGTCTTTCGGAGTTAGTTTGATGATGCTCATAATGTCGTCGTAGAAGCCCATGTCGAGCATTCGGTCTGCCTCGTCGAGAATGAAGAATGATACCTGCGAGAGGTCTACGTTTCCAAGTTTTATGTGGCTCAGAAGTCGTCCCGGAGTGGCAACGATGATGTCGGCTCCAAGTTGGAGGCTCTTCACCTCGTTGTTGTATCGGTCGCCGTCGTTTCCGCCGTAGATGGCAATGCTTGTAAGGTCGTTGTAGTACGAGAATCCTTCGAGTTGCTGGTCAATCTGCTGGGCCAGTTCGCGTGTAGGCGACATCACTACACAGTTTATGGCGTGTTCGGGGTATGAATATCGGCAAAGTTCGCTGATTACGGGCAGCAGATAGGCGGCAGTCTTTCCTGTTCCTGTCTGAGCCACGGCAATAAGGTCGTGTCCTTCTAATATTATGGGTATAGATTGTTCCTGCACCGGAGTGCATTGTTTGAATTTCATTGCATCGAGCGCGTCGAAAACGCAGTCTTCCAAATCTAAATCGTAAAAATCCACAGTGTTGTAATGTTTTGTTCTTTTAAAAAAAATGTGTACAAAATTATGAAAAAATATTTAAATATACTCAATAATAGACGATTATAATAACATTTAATTTGTACAGAAAAGTGACAAATGTCAAGAATTGTGCTCGAAAACATACTTTTTACACCGATTTGTATTCAATTTATGCTTTAAAACATTATCTTTGCAGCGGGTTTCACTGATACTGCGAAGACATACGATTGTGTTTTCTGGGATAATTAACGTCCAGACGCGAAACCATGGCTGCGGTCAGGCTGGATATGTTTAATTAAAGTTATTTATTTTGAAAAGAGTTAGATGGATTTTTGTTCTGTTGTTGTTCACCACATTTATCTCGTTTGTAGGTAAGGATCACGAAATCTCTGGACTGAAGGTGGGCGAGATTGCTCCCGACTTCGTAATAAGTCCGGCAGGAAACGAAAAGATGAACTTGACAGACTTAAAGGGCCACTACGTATTAGTAAGTTTCTGGGCAAGTTACGATGCAAAATCAAGATTGCAGAACGTACGTTGCAGTAACGCCGTGAAGGGGCTTGGCTCAGAGATAAAAATGGTGTCTGTATCGTTTGATGAGTATTCATCAATTTTTGATGAGGTGGTAAGGAAAGACAAACTCAACGCAGAATTGAGTTTTGTTGATACAAGAGGCACTCATTCGCCTTTGTACCGCAAGTATTATCTCGGGCGTAATTTTCACAATTATCTCCTCGACAAAGAGGGCAGAGTTATTGCTTGCGATGTCGCTGCCGAACAGATAAAGACATATCTCGACTAATCTGTTTCTGAAATAAGAAGGGAGTCATCACACAAAAATGATGACTCCTTCTTTTTTACTCACGAAAAAACTTGTTTTCATTATGAAGTATATAATTGTTTCTGACATTCACGGTAGCATCTCGGCACTCGACAAGGTGCTTGCCTTCTTCGAGAGGGAGAAAGGCGATATGCTGCTTATCTTGGGCGATATTCTGAACTACGGACCGCGTAACCGTATTCCCGGCGATATAAATCCCGCAGCCATCGTTGAGAGGCTCAACGCAATGGCCGACCGTATTGTGGCGGTGCGCGGAAACTGCGACAGCGAGGTTGACCAGATGCTGCTCTCGTTCCCGATGATGGCTGATTATACCATTGTGGTTGACAACGGCAAGAAACTTCTCCTTACGCATGGGCACAAATACGGCGAGTCATCGCTTCCGCTTGGGGCTGATGCCTTGTTCTGCGGTCACACGCACTTGTGGAAACTTGAGCGCAATGCCGACGGTCTGCTTGTGTGCAACACTGGCTCTGTAACTTTTCCGAAAGGCGGAAACGTACCGACTTTTGCTGTGTTGAGCGACGGCGAGGTTTCTATCCGTCAACTCGACGGCTCTGTTCTGAAGAGTTTAAAGCTGAAAGTTGAAAATTCATAATTCAGAATTCACAATTCATAATTGACAATTCACAGTTGACAATTGACAATGGATAATTCAAAATTCAAAATTCATAATTCATAATTGAGAATTCAAAATTGCTTTCATAATAGCAGAGGGCTTACAGCGAACAATTTCGTCAGAAATTGTTCGCTTGGTATATATAAAAAAGAAGGTAGGAAGAAGGTAGGAAGAAGGTAGATAGAAGGAAGATAGAAGGAAGATAGAAGGAAGATAGAAGGAAGATAGAAGGAAGATAGAAGGAAGGTAGACGGAAGATAGATTCAAGGTACATCCAAGCAAGCCGGAAGGTACAGGGAAGAGCTTATAAGGGTAGACTGATGGGTGAGAATCCTAATAGGATAACTCTTAACAGGAATTTGACAATGTAGCTAATTCAAAATTTAGGGTACTGTTTACTTTGTTTTTTGCTGAATAGGCAAGTGGACGTTTTGGCATTATCTACAATATGAGAAAAAGAGAGATTCATAATCAGTTTTTCGGCAGGAGTAACGAATTTGTCCGACGGCGTCGGACTATTCTCAAATGATTTCCCCGACGGTGTCGGAGAAATATCCAATTTATGCAACGGCGTAGCACTTTTTTGTCCGTTTAAATAAGGTAGTATTTGGGGATACATTACGTAAAAACGACGACAACTATAAAGCATTGTCTCATTTATTCCTCGCTTATTTACCTTTTTGCGAGGCGATTGAGTAGTTGTTCGCCATATTTTGCACGGTCGCTGCCGTTCTGTTCGTATTCAACTATGTAAAATCCTATTACATAGTTGTGTACCGTAGCAAAGCGGTTGACTGCCTTCACAGCGGCGGTATATGCCGAATTGTGCAACTGCAATACCAAGTCGGACAAGTTTTTCAACGAAAACTTGCTTGATGCGATTTTCGTTGAAAAATTGTCTTAGTATGTTGCTACAGTGGGGGTGAACTTATTTCACTTTCTTATAATTTCGGACAAAGCATGAAAATAAATCTTGTATTTATGCTTTTTTGTCTAAAAACGCCAAAAAAATAGGAGCTTTGCTTTATTTAATAATGGGTTCGAGCCATTTTTCAGAGAAAATGAGTACCTTTGTACCATATTCCCATAATATATATTTATCGGCAGTTGCGTATGGATAATATACAGGCTTTGTCTGAGGAAGACATAAAACTACGCTACATAACCCCATCCATCTTAGAGAAAGGATGGTCGGTAGAAGACATAACAATGGAGACGAAGGTTAAACTTACGGATGGTAAGATTAACCTTCGAGGTAATTTTGTTGCACGTGGCAAAGCTAAGTATGCAGACTATGTGCTATACTATAATCGTGCAACCCCGATTGCCATTGTTGAAGCCAAGGATGCAAATCATGCCGTAGCGTTCGGACTGCAACAGGCAAAAGACTATGCCCAAATGATGGATGTTCCATTTGCCTTCAGTTCTAATGGACAAGGCTATCAGGAGTACGATTTCCTGACAGGCAAGGAACGAACCCTGCCTATGGAAGAGTTTCCTACCAAGGAAGAATTATATGCACGTTTCCTGACGGAAAGTAATGGCGGCAAGGGCTTGTCGGATGATGAAAAGAAAATCATCGACCAGCCATTCTGTACGGGACAGGATATTTTCCCACCACGATATTACCAGCGTAATGCCGTAAACCGCACTGTCAATGCCGTTGCACAAGGAAAGAACCGTATTCTGCTTGTGATGGCAACAGGAACGGGTAAGACATATACGGCATTTCAGATTGTCTACCGTCTGTTGAAGGCTGGGTTGGTAAGGAAGGTTCTGTATCTGGCAGACCGCAATGTATTGGTTGATCAGTCTATCCAACAGGACTTTAAGCCTCTGAACAAGACTATTCATAAAGTCAGCTATCAGCAAGACTTGGGAAGCGGCATTACAGCATACGAAGTTTACTTTGCACTCTACCAACAGCTCATCGGACAGGGAGGTAAGCAGAACTACAAAGATTTGTTTAAGCCTGAGTTCTTTGACATGGTCATTGTGGATGAGTGTCATCGAGGTAGTGCGAAAGATGATAGTAATTGGCGTGAGATATTGGAATACTTTGATGGCGCAGTTCAGCTTGGTATGACCGCCACACCGAAAGAAACAAGATACCAGTCGAGCATAAGCTATTTTGGTGAGCCGATATACACATATAGTCTGAAGGAAGGCATTGAAGACGGATTCCTTGCCCCTTTCAAGGTTGTAAACATTACCACGAACATTGGAGACGAATGGCGACCTGTAAAAGGACAGAAAGACATATACGGCAATCTCATAGAAGACCGCATATATAACAATACCGACTATGATTACAACATTATCATAGAAGACCGTATCAGGGAAGTTGCCCACGAGATAACCCAGTATCTGAAAAGCACGGACAGAATGGCAAAGACCATCGTGTTCTGTGCCGACGAAGACCATGCCGACAGGATGCGTACAGCCCTTGTCAATGAAAACTCGGATATGTGCAAAAAGAATCCTGACTATGTTGTTCGCATTACAGGCAGCGACCCATACGGACAATCCAAGTTAGACTACTTCATTTCCGTAGCGTCTAAGTATCCTGTTATTGCTACGACAAGTAAGCTTCTCTCCACGGGTGTGGACTGTAAGATGGTAAAACTCATCGTACTTGACCAGCGTATCAACTCTATGACTGAGTTCAAACAGATTGTGGGTCGTGGTACTCGAATCAGAGAGAAAGAGGGAAAGACGCACTTTACCATTATGGACTTCCGCAACATCACAAGACTGTTTGCTGACCCTGAATGGGATGGACCTATTGAGGTGAATGAGGGATATGTGAAAGGGGAAGGCAAACCATATCTGGTCCCAGATGAAGTTCCTCCTGTCATAAGTGACTCAGATACAACAGACACAGAGCGTACCCCTAAGCCCATTGTTGACAAGGACGGCTGCTCTGTTGAAGTCATCAACAAGGTGGTATCGGTCTACGATGCCAACGGTAAACTGCTGCGCACGGAAAGCATAACTGACTATACCCGTAAGAATATCAACGAGACTTATGTCAATCTCGACGACTTCATCAATCGTTGGAACGCTGCGGATAAGAAAGCTGAAATAACGGATCTGATGCGTGAAAGCGGCATAGACCTTCAGGCTTTAAAGCATGACAGGGATATGGACGATGTTGACGATTTTGACTTCATCTGCCACATTGCCTATGGCAAGAAGCCGTTGACGAGACACGAGCGTGCTGAGAATGTAAAGAAGCGCGACATATTCAACAAGTACGGTGCAGAAGCCCGAAAGGTACTTGAAGCCCTGTTGGAAAAATATGCCAATGACGGTATTACCCAACTGGAGAATAGAACGGTACTTTCTCTCGACCCATTCCGTCAGATGGGGTCTCCTGCCAATATCGCCAGACTTTTTGGAGGTAAACAGCAGTATTTCTCAGCAGTGAAAGAACTTGAACGTTTAATTTATAGCAATATATCATAACAAAATATGGCACTTAACAACTTTGTCAAGAGCATCCGCAACATCATGCGAAACGATGCCGGTATCAATGGCGATGCACAGCGTATCGAGCAGATTGCATGGATGTTGTTTTTGAAAGTCTATGACGAGAAAGAAAACGATTGGGAATTTAACGAAGATGATTACACGTCCTTTATTCCGGAAAACTGCCGTTGGCGTAACTGGGCTAAGGACAATGGGGATGGAGAGGCTTTAACTGCGGGCGAACTTTTGAAGTTTGTCAACGATACTCTGTTCCCAACGTTAAAAAGCCTTGAAGTAACTCCAACCACTCCAATGCGTAGTGCTATTGTCCGCACCACATTCGAGGACGCAAACCAATACATGAAGGATGGCGTGTTACTCCGTCAGGTTATCAATGTCATAGACCAACTTAACCTTGGTGATTATGAGGAAAGTCATGCGTTTGGAGAAATCTATGAATCCATCTTGAAAGAGATGCAGTCTGCTGGTTCGGCAGGTGAGTTCTATACTCCACGAGCCTTGACCGATTTCATGGCTGAAATCATCAATCCGAAGATTGGTGAAAAGATGGCTGACTTTGCCTGTGGTACTGGCGGCTTCATTACCAGTTGGCTGAAAGCTCTTGATAAGAAAGTCCAGACAGCAGAAGACAAGGAGGAATATGCAAAGTCTATCTATGGCATAGAAAAGAAGCAGTTCCCATATATGCTGTGTGTCACCAATATGTTATTGCACGACATCGACTCTCCACGGGTGATGCACGACAATTCCCTGACTAAGGATGTACTCAATTATACAGATGAAGATAAGTTTGATGTTGTGCTGATGAATCCACCATACGGAGGCAGCGAGAAGAACGACATCAAGCAGCACTTCCCTTCGGATTTGAGTTCAAGCGAGACTGCCGACTTGTTCATGGTGCTTATCATGTACCGTCTTGCTGAGAACGGTCGCGCAGCTGTAATCTTGCCTGACGGCTTTCTGTTTGGCACAGACAATGCCAAGTTGGCTATCAAGGAGAAACTGTTGCGTGAGTTTAACCTGCACACTATCATCCGTTTGCCGGGCAGCATCTTCGCACCATACACAAGCATTGCTACCAACATACTATTCTTCAACAACGAAAAGGCTGAAGGAGCGGAGGAAGGTTTCTGTACCAAAGAGACTTGGTTCTATCGTATGGATATGCCCGAGGGCTACAAGCATTTCTCAAAGACCAAACCAATGCGTGCCGAGCATTGCCAGCCAATCATTGATTGGTGGAACGACCGCAAGGAAATTGTAGATGCTGACAACAACGACGAGAAATCGCGTTGCTTCACTGCCCAACAGCTTCTCGACATGGATTGCAATCTCGACCAGTGCAAGTTCCCTAAGGACGAGGAAGAAATCCTTCCACCAGCCGAGCTGCTTGCCGACTACTACAAGAAGCGTGCAGCACTCGACCACGAGATAGACAAGACCCTCAAGGAAATTCAAAGCATATTGGGGATTGAAATAAAAATTGGCGAGTCGTAAAGTTATGAGACAGATAGAAGAACTTACCTCGCTGCCAACCTCAAATAATATCAACGAGGATATCCGCTCTATTCTTGCGGAAGCACGCCGTATTACTGCCCGTGCCGTGAATACAGCTATGGTTACAGCCTACTGGCTTATAGGCAAGCGTATAGTATTAGAGGAGCAGAAGGGACAGGATAGGGCTAACTATGGGGAGAAATTGCTAAAGAAGCTCTCCAAGGAACTGACTGCGGAATTTGGCAACGGATTCTCGTATGCCAACCTGTATAATATGCGTCTATTCTATCAGACATACACAGACGCGGAAAAATTCTACACACTGTGTATAAATTTGTCGTGGAGTCATAACCGTCTGATAATGAGAATTTCCGATGCTAATGCCCGTGAGTGGTATTTGCGCGAGGCTGCCTCTGCAAATTGGAGTGTTCGTGAACTGGAGCGCAACGTAAACTCGTTCTATTATCAGCGTCATCTGGAGAGTGGTTCTGTCAAAAGCGAAAACGCTACACAGTGTGTAGCAAATTCCGATGTCTTGAATCCACGTCAGTTGATGAAAGATCCATACGTTCTTGAATTCGTAGGACTTCCGCAATCGCCAGAGCATAGTGAACACGAGCTTGAAGAGGCACTTATCACACATTTGCAGGAGTTTATGCTTGAGTTGGGCAAGGGCTTCTCTTTCGTGAAGCGTCAGTATCGCATCAGCACAGAGACAAGTCATTTCTATATTGACTTGGTGTTCTACAACTACATTTTGAAGTGCTTCTTCCTTGTTGATTTGAAAGCCGACAAACTGACGCATCAGGATGTGGGACAGATGGATATGTATGTGCGTATGTTCGATGACATAAAGCGCGGTGAAGGTGACAATCCTACTATCGGTCTCTTACTCTGTGCCGAGCGTGACGAAACGGTGGTGAAGTACTCCGTTCTGAACGACTCGCAGCAGATTTTTGCCAGCAAATATCTGCCTTATCTGCCTACAGAGGAGGAACTGAAACGAGAGATAGAAAACGCAGGTCGTATGTTGCAAAACAAGGAGGAATAAAAGCTATGACAGGAAAGCAACTTAAAAACAGTATATTACAGTGGGCTATACAGGGAAAACTTGTGCCACAAGACCCTAACGATGAGCCTGCATCTGTCCTGCTCGAAAAGATCAGGGCTGAGAAAGCACGCCTTGTAAAAGAGGGCAAAATAAAGAAAGACAAGAACGAATCTATCATCTTCCGTGGTGAGGATAATTCCCATTATGAGAAGTTCGCCGACGGAACTGTCGTATGCATAGATGACGAGATTCCGTTTGAAATAGCAAGCGGGTGGGAATGGTGTAGATTTTCAAGTATATATTGGCAACTAACAGATGGTACACATTCTACGCCCAAATATACCCAGAGTGGTATTCCGTTTCTATCTGTAAAGGATATGAGTACAGGAAGGTTATCTTTTGCTAACACAAAATTTATTTCCGAAGAGGAGCATAAGCTTTTATCTCAACGCTGCCACCCCTGTAAAGGGGATTTATTGCTTTCTAAAGTTGGCACAACTGGCATTCCTTTAATCATAGATGATGATAGAGAATTTAGCATATTTGTAAGTCTCGCTCTAATCAAGTTTTTCCCAAAATTTGTTGACAGTTCATTCCTGATAGCTTTACTAAATAGTCCATTAGTTCAAATGCAAGTTAAAGAGAACACCAGAGGTGTGGGAAACAAGAACTGGGTACTAACAGCAATATCAAATACATTATTAGCTATTCCTCCTCTACGTGAGCAACAACGCATAGTCGAGAAAATTGACATATTAAGCCCTTATACAGACAGGTATGCTCACTCAGAAAGCAAAATATCCCATTTGAATAAAGAGATAGGAGCAAGCTTAAAGAAGAGTATACTTCAAGAAGCAATACAAGGTAAACTTGTACCACAAGATGCTTCTGAAGAGCCAGCATCCGTTCTTCTTCAACGTATCAAGGAGGAGAAACATAGACTTTTCAATGATGGTAAATTGAAGAAGAAAGATGTTGTTGATAGTACAATCTTTCGTGGTGACGATAACAGGTATTATGAGCAGATAGGAAAGAATGTCGTTGATATAACGGAAGATATACCATTTGAGATCCCAGATAGTTGGAAATGGAAGCGTTTAGGCAGTATTTGCGAACTAATAGGAGGATATGCATTTCCAAGCGAATCCTTAAAAGGGAATACAGGTATAAGGGTTATAAGGATATCAGATATTTCAGAATGTGGATTTGTAAACAATCGTATTGTTAGATACAATGGCAATGAAAATCTTCTGGCATATAACATCCAATTGGGCGATATTCTTATGGCTATGACTGGAGGAACAGTGGGAAAAAGTCTATATGTAACGCTTTTGCCAGAACCTATGTTGCTGAATCAACGTGTGGTCATTATACGAAACATGTATATGAATAAGAATTACATGAACTATGTGATAACGACCCCACATATAAAAAGTGTTATTAATGAGAAAAAGAATTCCACTAATGACAATATATCAATGAAAGATATATATAATTTCTTGATTCCAGTTCCTCCAATAGAAGAACAGGAACGTATTGTAAAAACAATTAAGTTGGCATTCAATGAGATAAAGGGTTAATCACCCTTTATCTCGCTGAATATTTTTTTTATGGTATTAACTATACGTTTTTGTTCCGCAAAGGGTGGTATTGGGATTAAATGAGAAATCAATTTCTCTCTGGAAATATTTGGTTGTGCACCACCTTCTCCTTTTTTGATAAAATCTTGCTGACTTCCCATCAAAAAATAGAATAAATACCAATTAAAGATTCCTATAGGAGTACATGCACAGCATGCTTGATTTGTTGTCATTTCAGTTCCTGCAATGGCAACTTTACCAATTGTTGCCCCATACATAGCGATAAGCACATCCCCCACATGATTTAATCGTAAAGAGCAGTTTTCCAAAGCTTTTTCTGTTATCTTTATTTCTGTATCATAAACCACATTGTTGTTGAGTTCTCCTGTTCTAAGCCATAATATGTTTCCTCCATAATAATCAGGATTTCCCTTCGATGGTGTAGAACCAGAACCCCACACGCCAATCATTCCCATTCTACACCATTCCCATGTTTTAGGTATATCGAATGGTATTTCACCCGTTATATCTATAACATTTTTTCCTATCTGCTCATAATACCTGTTATCGTCACCTTTGTAGATAACAGAATCTACTACATCTTTCTTCTTCAGCTTACCTTCCTTTACGAGACGCAACTTTTCTTCTTTGATGTGCTGGAGAAGGACTGATGCAGGCTCATCGTTTGGGTCTTGAGGAACAAGGTGACCTTGGATAGCTTCTTGGAGAATACTTTTGCGAAGTAATGGGGATATATTTTTGTTAAGATTATCCAACATTTCTTGTGCCTTACTATATTTTTCCACTATAGCAAAAGAGTTAAGGATTTTCTCAACAACTCTTTTCTGTTCTTCCATAGGTGGAATAGGAAATAGCTTTTCCTCCAGATAACCAGAAATAATTCGCTGCTGATTTGCTGTCCCTTTAAATTTTGCTTCTTCAACAAAATATGGACTTTCAAGAAAGAATAAAAGATATTCTTTTGAAAGAGTTTCACCATAGGTTCGCAATACCTTTAATTCAGTTGTCCCTGCACCGATACCATTTGGGAGTGCCTTCAAAATCATAGATTTCCTATTTTGAAAGCACGGCGTAATCTTTGCAAATGCCACATCACCATCTGCAAAATGTGTGAAGCCAGACTTTATTTCTTTCCATTTCCGAACAGAATATGTAAAGTTAGAAAGGTAAGTGGCATCAATTTTTTCCATAGGAATAAATGCTGCATCAGTATCATCCTCCACATAGTTTTTTGGATTTATCTGTACCAAATTAGACAGTCTACTCCACTCCCATGTATCAGGTATCTCAAACGGAATCTCATCATCTATGCATACGACAGTCCCGTCTGCGAACTTCTCATAATGGGAACTAAACCAAGTAAGCGGACCATGATATATTGGTGTGGGGCTATTCCCAAAACTAAGAACAAATTATCATGGTAGAACAATTCAAAGAGTATCTCAGCCAGTCAAACATGGCAAAGAACACCGTTTCGGCATACGTCTATGCCGTAAACGACTTCAAATCGCGTCACAAGGAGTTGACAAAGAAGAATCTGTTGCTTTACAAGACGTATCTCATCGAGACCTTCAAGCCCAAGACCGTGAACCTGCGTATTCAGGCATTGAACAAGTATCTGGAATACTTGCACAAGCCTCGCTTGCACTTAAAATCCGTCAAGGTTCAGCAGCGCACCTATCTGGAGAACGTAATCAGCAATGCCGACTACATATTCTTGAAGAATAAACTAAAGAAGGAGAATAATCAGGAGTGGTACTTCGTTGTTCGCTTCCTCGCAGCCACAGGCGCAAGAGTAAGCGAGCTGGTGCAGCTGAAGGTAGAGCATGTAAACGTGGGCTATTACGACATATATACCAAGGGAGGCAAGGTACGCCGCCTGTTTATTCCCAAGACACTAAGGGATGAGGCTCTGATTTGGCTCAGAACAAATAACAGGGAAAGTGGTTATCTGTTTCTCAACCGCTTTGGGGAACGGATAACCACTCGTGGCATTGCGCAGCAGTTGAAGAACTTTGCCATTAAGTATGGGCTTAATCCTAAAGTCGTGTATCCGCACTCGTTCCGCCATCGCTATGCTAAGAACTTTTTGGAGAAGTTCAACGACATATCCCTGCTTGCCGACCTGATGGGACACGAAAGCATTGAAACAACACGCATCTACCTGCGCCGAACCGCTTGCGAGCAACAGGCTATTGTGGATAAGGTCATTACATGGTAACTGTTGTATATGCAGCTCTTTAAGTAAAGAACGGCAATTGAAGAATCATTGATAAGCCAGCAGAAACATACTTATTTCGTGTTTCCGCTGGCTTGTACCCGAAAAATCATTATCTTTGCGTCATAACCAATATCGTAAATAACATGCTGACAGACAGATTCAAAGAAAAAACTATCATATAGATGGCGAGATTACCAGCTTATTATCAGACGTTTCTCATCTCCGAACTGGTGCAGTTTATACGCCATTTCGGGATTAAATTCGATACATCTCTTACAACGTATAATGTCAAATTATAATGTTGATTATCTGAATATTACAGACGCTGAAAGCGTCTCCGTTAAGTAACCGTAGGTCGGAACGACCTGCGGAATAAGAACCATCAACGGAAAGCACTCTGAAGGAGTGCCCCAGCTATCGCAATGGGCGACCGCTTTCAGGGTCGATGATATTCGTTGTGTTTCTGTCCGCATATCCTGCGGATGCTGCGGTTACTGAGAGGTGACGCTTCCAGCGTCATTCAGTTATAGTCACTTCATGAAATAAGAGAATGGCGTTTCTTATCCCGAACTGGTGCAGTAAATGATTGTATTTTCAAAAAAACAAAGAAAAAAATTGTTCCGAAACCTGAATAATTGAAAAAAGTAGGATAAGATACAAGTGAAGGCAGCCATTCGACACGGTTGCCTTCCTTCTTATCTATCGGTTCTTAGAGCAGCGTCTCTGTCGGGGCATGAGCCTTGACGGGGCGCTGCTCTTCTTTACTGCCTGAAAAAAATCCGGCTTTACCCGTCGGATTTAAGAAAAGCAGGATAAGATACAGATGAGGAGAAATAACAATAATATTTAATCTAATAAAACTTATGAAGGACGTTGTATTGACAAAAGAGGAGTGGCGGCGATTAGCCGCTGTCACTCCCGAGGAAAGAGAAAGAGCCATGAAGAAACTCCAGCGGTGGATACACTGGCAGATAATACACTGCGGATTCAGTCGCGAGTGTGGACCTTTCTCCCGTGGGGCGATGGGCGGCGATGCCGTGGATGTGATAGGAGAGGAGTGCATCGAGGCACTGTTCTGCGGAGAGTGGCACTGGAAGCCAACCCGCGAGCTGAGCTCGATGCTGATTCAGATTGCCAAAAGCAAGATGGGACACATTGTTGAGGATTACTACGAGCGAGGACAGCCCGAGGTTACGCTCACCAGCGACCAAGGCTTCCGCCAACAGGTAGAGATGGATATTGCAGAGCAGTGGAAGTTCGAAGCCAATATGCGCGATATGGGCTATGACATTGCACGCAGCGTTGCAGCGAACGAGCCTGAGCTGCTGGCTTACTTGGATGCGATGTACCGTGACGACACATATTACGGCATTGCCAGTCTGATGGGCATTGATGTGAAAAAAGTGATGAGGCTTGAAAAGCGGCTGCTGAGTCTATTGGAAAAATATTAACAGATAAGTAAATATTATAGTAAAAATGAAACACGTTAAGAACCTAATGGATAGGATAGATGAAGTCAGGGTAAATTCGGTAACAGAAGATGAATATGAGAGAGTTTGGAACAGAAGTCTTGACGAACAAGTGAGCAGGATGATGGTGCGCTGGGACGAGTTGATGGCTCGTGCCAAGGAAGCCGTCGATGCTCAGGAAAAGGCATAGGCAGCGGATTTGCATATCCATTGCCTGAACCCTCGTGCCATTGGTGCGGGGGCTTCTTCATTCAGTATGTTAAGCGATTAAAAGGAAGGAGGGAAAATGATGACGTATTTTGTAATGAAAGAGTTTGAATGTCGCGACGGATGCAGGATGCCAGCCGCCGCAAGAGAGAACATCGAAGCCTTGGTAGGGCAGGTGCTCGACCCTGTACGCCGTGCATACGGCAAGGCAGTATGTGTAACCAGCGGATACCGCTGTCCACGGCATAATGCCAGCGTGGGCGGAGTGCCGCAGAGCCAGCACGTCAGCGGTCAGGCAGCCGACATACGTCCTGTGGAGCAGCATGACGGCGCGCTTGAACGGCTTGCCAAGACTGTAGTGGCTAACGGCAAGTGGGATCAGATGATACTCTATCCCACGTTCATACACATAAGTTGGAAGCGTGGCGGCATAAACCGCCGACAGATACTAAGGAAGACGGCAGGAGGCTATCGGCAGATAGACATCAGCCAGTTAAAATAGGAGGAACGGACGATGAATGCAGAATTGTGGGTGAGCATAGTGCTCGCATTGATAAGCATGGTGAGCGGCTGGGGCTGGCTTACCAACAGCCGTAAGTACAGACAAGAGGTCAAGAGCCTTGAGGCTGAGAACCGGCAGAAGTATATGGACCTTGCCAAGGAGTATGTAGAGGAGTTCCGCAAGAACATTGCAGAGCCGCTGCAACAGGAGGTGAGGGATTTGAGGAACGAAGTAAAACTATTGCGCGATGCTGTACAGGAGATTAACGACTGTCCTTTCAGCGGCGATTGCCCTGTCAGGACAAAACTGTCTGCGCCGGCTCGTGATGCCTCTGGCAGCCGTGGCTCTGTCGCTGCTGCTTGCAGGCTGCGTGGCGAGCCGACGGACGACGAGTGAGCATGTAAGAGCAGGGAGGACGGAGCAGAGGGACTGCCTGCGGACAGAACGGATGGCGGTTGCCGTGCATGACACGATAGTCGAGGTGACAACCGTCACCATCCGCGAGAACGAAGCCGGCGACACGGTGCGGATAGCACAGCTGACAGAGCGTACGCGGACATCGGTACGAGACCGTATCAACGACGTGCAGGAGCGCGTGGCGGTGAGGACGGATACGGTCTACATAGAGAGGCGCGATTCCGTTGAGGTTAAGGAAAGACCGCGCAACACGCTGAGATGGGTTCTGCTGGTTATTGTCGGCTTGATTATTTTGGTAATAAGCATAAAGGTTAATAAATGTTGAACAACGGCTGCGAACGATTCGCAGCCACTAAATTTTAGGAGGGTTAAATTATGGCAAAAGTAACAGGTATTGCCACACAGCTGAGTGGCAAGGTTGGACAGTTTATCTATCGTCGTACCAAGTCGGGTACGGTAGTGTGTGAAGCACCGGCAAAGGTCGTTGTTCCAAATCGTTCGGAGGCACAGATGAGGGTGCGTGCCCAGTGGGGTAATCTGGCAGCGGTATTTCGCCAGTTCAACCAAACGCTGAAGAAAGGCTTTGAGGGAGTGAACGGCAGAATGAGCGATTACAATGCGTTTTTACAGACAAACATGAACGTAGTAAAAGTGTATATCGCTAAGAACGTGCTGCTGAATGGCGGCAGCGTGCTTGCTCCGTATCAGATAACGCGAGGCACTCTGCCTTCGATAGCAATGAGTGTTGGGGCTGACAACGTGCTGGCGAGCGACATTGCACTTGGCGACTTGGTTGTATCGGAATCGACAACCGTTGCTGAGTTTACAAACGCGCTGATAGCCTGCAACGACGATTATGAGGCTGGCGACCAGCTGACATTCTTCTACGGACAGCAGACGACAGACGCGGTTACGGGAGTACCGCGTGCCAAGGTTCGCGGATTTAAGGTAATGCTCGACCCGTTGGACTCAACGCTGCTTTGGGATGTCGTGTCTCCTTTGGGATTCTCGTCAGCCGATGGATGCTTGGCTATGAACAGCAAGATTTCGGACGGGGCAGCCGTCTGGGTACATTCGCGCGAGGATGGCGATGGCAGAGTGCGTGTCTCAACGCAGTTCCTGTATGTCGATTCGGGCATATTGGCTAAGTATCAGGGCAGTGCGGCAATGAGGAATGCTGCCGAATCCTATGGCGGAATAACCAAGAGTGCAGCATATCTTAATCCGAGTTCGATGAAGAAAACGGATGATGACGACTTACAGGCTGAAAACGGCGATTAGGATGTGACTGTCGTGATGAGAGGTTAAGGGAGCTTCCTTCGGGAACTCCCTTTTTTTTGTACGCCCGGCATGAGCAATGCCCAACGGTAGCAAAAAAAGGATGCACGAAGCATCCTTTTTTGTATCTATACGTGAACTTTGGAAAAAGCCTTTTTCCTACTATCATGAAATATCCGGAATGACGCTGAAAGCGTCACCTCTCAGTAACCGCAGCATCCGTAGGATCTGCGGACAGAAACACAACAAATATCATCGACCCTGAAAGCGGTCGCCCGATGCGATAAATGGGGCACTCCTTCAGAGTGCTTGTTGTTTATAACTTCTATTCCGCAGGTCGTTCCGACCTACGATTACTAAGCGGAGACGCTTTCTGCGTCTATTGGGTATAATACACAGATAATCAGTCTTGTAGAGTCTTACAAAAACAACAAACTATGCGTTGCATAAGTAAGAATTGTTTAATTTGTCCCGAATTAGCGTATCAATGGACAATTTTTATTCTTATGGATGTATACCAAAATTGTCTTCCTTGGAAATCTTGATATAGAAATCCATTGTCTTCTCGTCGTATGGAATATCTTCTTCGAGTGTAACGGTATAATAAACGTAGTCTGTGATACCATGCTTTTCGAACCAAAGCCGGGGTTCTGTTTCGGAAAAACGCAATCCACAATAAAATATGCCACCCTTGATTGGGATGCCTGAGGTATAGGCTATTATGGGATAGGCGGGTCCGTTGCCTGGCGTTAGCGTTTCCATCAGGATTTTATTTCTGTCGATTTTTACTGTGTCCTCAAATAAACGCGTCTTGTTCTTGCCAAGATAAAAGCAGGCTATTCGAAGCCTGTCGCTTTCGAATGGCAATGCCATGAAGTCGAGTCTTTCGATGCTATCTGTAAAAACAAGATGTGTTATATTTGGCAGGAGGTCGCGCTCGGTAAACGTTCCATTATCGCATGTAACTTTCTTAATCTTTGCCCTTTTGCTATTGAACTCGCTCCTTAGGTTTACACGGAAATGCTGTACCCCTTGCATGGTCATATATTCTTGCATGACCGTTGGCAGCGAGTCTGAGATGTCTTCGTAGCTTGCTTTGATGGTCTGTGCCTGCCCAGTCATTGTGACGAGGGCGAGCAGAATGGTGATGATTGTTTTCTTGTTCATTAGATTATTTTGTTTTATTTGTAATTTATTTTTTTGTATCTATCAGAATTTCAGGGAGAAATTGCCGGAAACGTGCAGTTGCGACAGGAAGAAGACCAAGCCTTCGTAATATCTGTACTTGCCAGTTGGAGGAGCGGCATCCCACAGTTGCTGAACATATTCGCGGGCAAGTTCGCGGTCGGCTGCCGTTGATGACTTAGCCAAGGCTATCGCTCCAACGGCATTTGCGCCCATCATTCCGTGGTTGTAGTCGCCGTGAGCGTTAGAGCCGTCCCAGCCGAAGTGCGAGTGCTTGAATCCGTCTTTCTTGACGAATGTGAGCCAGTTGCGCATCACCTGCTCCTGACGCTTCTTGTCCTTTCCGCACAGATAGTAATCCATGCCCACGTTCATAGGGCAGCGGAGGGCATCCCACATGTATATTGAAGTGTCGTAGCCGGCGTGAGGCCATCTGTAAGGCTTTCCGCTGTACTCGCTGTAATCAGGGTAGACGCCAGTCTCGGGGTGAGCCGAATCTATCAGGTGCTGTCGGGCAGCCTTTGCAGCCTTCTGCCAGAAGGCGCGGTTGTTCTTCACGCTCTTTGCCCATTTGTCAAGGAAGGCAGGAAGCATGTACGACGGGTCGGTAAAGTAATGTCCACCACGGTCGGGAACGAAGGTAATCAGATAGTTATCCTTGTTAAAGAGATTGTAAACACCCGTTTTCTCGCCGTCCTTGTTCATTATCTTGTCGAGAATGACGTTGGCTTGCTCGGCATATTCAGGCGCGTTCCATCGCTCGCTGGCAAGCAGAAGGGCTGTTATGAAGTAAAGTTCGCCGTCCGATGCGTTACTCTGACCGATGTGCTTGCCGTTGGTGTCGCATTGCCAGCAGAAGTAGCCGTCCCAAGGCGTGTCGGCACCGTATGCCATGTGCTTTTTGCTCCAGTTCCACAATTTGTCGAACTGTTCGCGATGGTTTAGTTGAACGCTTATCATCATGCCGTAAGACATGCCCTCGGTGCGCACGTCGTTGTTGCCCGTGTCCATGATGAAAGCCATTCCGTCGGCGGTTTCGTAGTAGACGCTGCGCTGTCCGTCAGCCTCGTAAAGGCTCAGGTCGCCCGGTGTGAAGAAATGCTCCCACAAGTTGTTCATGTGCTCCTGCACCTCGCTGTCGGTCTTTCCAAGAAGTGTCTTGAAAAGATTATCGCCCTTGGCCATGCTGCCCGAAAGAAGGCAGATGGCAAGGACGATTAGTCGTGAAAAAATCTTATTCATGTATTATTTTTTGTGTTACTGTTAAGTATTTTGCCAGAATGATTATTTTCCGAAAAGAATCTTTCGGTCGCGCTCGATGGCCGGGGCAACAATATCCTCGGGAACGAAACGCCAGTTGTTGTTAGCCTTCGGAGAGATGTGCTTCATCTTTCGCAGTTCGTTGATGAGGCACAGACGCTGGTCGGTATCGGTGCGGAAGATGATGCGCGAGTCGATGCTGTCCTTAGGGATGCCTGCGCCCTCGGTTATCAGCGCGCCGCCGCCGTTGCCGCGATACGAGTTCATTGCAACCTTGTACCACGCGTTAGGGTCGAAAGGCTTGCCGTTGCTCATTCGCAGGATTCTGATTTTCTGACCTCTTGGCTTCGTAACGTCAACCTCGTAGTCTATTCCGGCGGCAGAGTCGAAGTTGAACATCGGATTCTTCAGCCCCATGCCTCGCGTGTTGTTCGGGTTGTCGTTGAACAGAAGAATATGGTCGTCCGAGGTCTTCATCTGGTTTGTCCACAGCGAGTAACTCATTTCCAGATGGTTGCGAATCTCTTCGCCCTTCATTCTTACAACATACAGTTTGTTTTCGTACTTGTACAGATTAAACATATCGCACATTGTAACGATGCCCTTCTTTATTGTTGCGTTGAATCGGAGCGGAGCGTTGAACGACACGTCTGCGCCGGTTATCTTCAGTTGCATGTTGTGTATCAGGTCGCCGAAAGCCGATGAGCCGAAATAATATTCGTACATGTACATATCTGAGTCGAACTCGGCAATTTTCTCGTCGATGTATGAGTTGAGGGTGGCAACCTCGCCCGAGAAATGCTCCATATAGTCGCTGTCAATCTCGTAGTCAGCCATATCGACGAGTTTTGTTTCGATGTGCTTGCCTACAACCTTCTTGCCGCTCATGCTCACTTTTACGGTTATCTCAGCCACGTTTTTGGCATCGTTTCCCGGATTGGCGATGTGAACGATTTTTCCGTCGGAATTTGTTATTGTAGATTTGTAGGCGTTGTGGTCGTGTCCGTAGAAGATGAAGTCGAATCCCGGAACCTGCTCGGCAACGATTTTCGTCACGTTCTCCTTGTATTCGTCGGTAACGATTCCGCCCTCAAGACCAGAGTGGAAGATGCCCACGATGATGTCGGGATTTTCGGTCTTCTTAACGATGTCGACCCATTTCTTTGCCGAACTTACCATCTCGTCGAAGTGTATTCCCTGCCAGATATCGTGGCTCAGCCAACTTGGAATGGCAGATGTTAGCATTCCTATTACGGCGATTCTAACGCCGTCGCGCTCAATCATTATGTAGGGCGATGTGTAAGGCTTTCCGGTGGCGTCAGAAATTACGTTTGCGCCCAGAACCGGGCATTTAAGGTCTGAAATCCACTTGTCGTACACCTTGTACGAAGCCTCGATGTCGTGGTTGCCGAAAGTCTCGGCATCGTATTTGAGATAGTTGATGATACTTGCCGCGATGTTTATCTCGTTGGTGCGCAGATAGTTCCACAGATAGTTTGCAGGCTGTCCTTGCAGAATGTCGCCGTTGTCGAGAAGAATTAGTCGGTTACCGTATTTTTTCCGTTCGGCTCTGACGTAGCTGCTCACTCTTGCCATAGAGCCGTGTGCATCTTCCTTGCTCAGATAGTTTTTTGGGAAGAACATTCCGTGAACATCGCTTGTTTCTACGAACTTTAGTTCGACGGTTTTATTGCCCTTTGCGCTAAGTGAGAATGATGCAGCAAACATAGTTAGCAATAATACAATTTTTTTCATTTTTTCGCTTTTAACCTTGATGATTTTATTCTGTAGCATTGTTTCGTCTTCTCTTTTTGTAGCATTTCGAGTAGTCGCACAGACCGCACGAATAGTCGAGATGCCTTACGTTTTTTCCTATGCCTATGATGCCGCTCACCGATTTTATCGGAATCATCAGCGACGAGTCGGTGAGCCTTATGCCGCACGGATTGGCGGTGGGGAAGAGCGAGAAAAGCCTTTGCTGCTCGCTTACGTGCCATCCGCAGTAGCCCGGACTGAAGCGGTTTGTGTGCTTCCATCCCGTCTTGTCGATGAAGGCTTGCAGAGCCTCTTCCATCGCATCGGCGGCTTTCTCGGCAATGATGCTGCCTATTGAGTTAGTTATGAAAATCCTAACCATATCGCCCTCGCTCTGCAACCGCTGCTGAAAATCTTCGAATTCGTTGCCTGCCGTGGCGGTGAATATCGCAAAAGCCTCGCTGCCATTAAGTTGTCGGGCAATAATCTTACCAATGCCGAACTGGTTTCCGTTTATGCCGAGCGAGTTGTTTTCTCTGTCAACCTCGCCCTTCACGACGAAGAAACTGAACCTCGGAACGCAAATCCGTTCAATCTCGCTCATCATAACGTCTATTTCCGCCAGAACTTCATCGTCGGGAACGGACGAGCCGTAGCCCATGCTTTCTGAAATTTCGGCAGCCGATATTTTGAGTTTTGAGAATGGAACGATGCTCTCCATGATTTATCTGTTGAAATCCTCGACAGCCTCGTAAAAGGCGTCGATGTTCTCTATTGGAGTGTGTGGCGGAATGTCGCAGCCCGATGAGATAACGAAGTTCGGAAATTCCTTTGTCTGGTCGAGGAGTCTGAGCGTCTCAGCCTTGACCTCGGCAGCCGACTGCTGTTTAAAGACCTGAACAGGGTCGAGGTTACCCATCGCCAGACAGTCCGACGGAACGTCGCGGCATGCCTGAACCATGTCAATCTTGTTTCCGAAGTGATATCCGGCGGCTCCTGTCTTTATCATCGCCTCGGTGCATTGGCCGTTGTTTCCGCAGTTGTGCAGAATTACGGCAAAGTTATCGTCCTGAACGGCGTCGATAATCTTCTTGACGTAGACCGACGACAGTTTGTAGCAGTCGTCGTTGCTCAGAAGTCCGGCGGCAGGCTCAGCCATCAGAACACCGTTCACGCCGGTGGCTTTGAGTGCCACGCAGTAGCGCAGAATGAGGTCGGTACACTTTTCGAGCAGCGTTCGTGCCGCCTTCTCGTTTGTGTATGGCAGAACCATAATCTCGCTCATGTCGAAGAGTCTTCCTGCAAGCGAGAAAGGACCGATGCAGCCGGCAAGAACCGGCTTGTCCGAGATATTCCGGGCAGCCAGAATGTTGGCGCGCAGATATTCGGGTATTCTTCCTGCTTCGAGCGACGGAACTTCAAGACTGTCAATCTCTTGCTCGTTGCTAACAAGACGGCCGTTCACGCTCGGCACTTCGTTCTCCGGAAAGATGATGTCGCTGCCGAAAGCCTCAGCCTCGACGGTCAAGTCCATTATCACCGTTGCGGCAGCCGACGGATAGTTGTCCGACAGATATTTTATTGCCTCGTAGTGCACATTTCCGTCGCAGACAGCCTCTTTCACCGTCTTTCCAATCTTCTCGATGCCCGGGTGGGTGAGAACAGGTATTGCTATTGTCTTCTTCTGACTGATAACATTTTTTATCCAGCCAGACATATTTAGTTTAGCCATATTATGAAGAGCTTTCTATTTCGGAGCTTTGCGGTAGAGATAAACGGCGATGAAACTGAACACCACGTTCGGAATCCATACGGCAACGATTGGCGATGCGCCTGCATTAAGGGCAAACGACGACGAAACCGTCTGGAGCATGATGTAGGCGGCGCACAGCGCGATGCCTATTCCCAGAGCCATACCCATTCCGCCCTTGCGCTTCTCGGCAGAGAGCGATGCGCCCATTATTGCCATGATGATGGCTGCGAAAGGAGCGGCAAAACGCTTGTGATATTCAATCTCGAACGGCTGGATGTTTGAGAATCCGCGCTTGCGCTGATTGTCGATATATTCCTTCAGCACCGGAGTGGTGAGCGTTTCTTGCTGACCCTTTGCCACCGTAAGGTCGTTAGGTTCGATTTTGATGATTGAATCCATCTTCGAGCCAGTGGTTATCTTCTCGCGCATTCCCTTCATGTCGCGAATCTTGTAGTCGCGGATAATCCAGTGGTAGCGTGTTTCTGAAAGCGTATCGTACTCAATGCTCGTGGCGGTGAGGTGCGACACAACCTTCTTGCCCTCAATTTTGTCGAGGCAGAAATGATATCCTGTGCGCGTGCGCAGGTCGTAGCTCTCGATATATGCAATAACGCCCGAGTCTACCTGAAGTTGTACGTTGCTTGCGCCGGTTATAATATGCTTCTTGCTCTTGTACTTACTCTCGAACTTTATTCGCGTAACGTTTCCCTTCGGAATGACGAACGCGCCGAGATAGAAAGACAGTCCGCCGATGATGATGGCAGATATGATGTAAGGTCTGAGCAGACGCTTGAAGCTCATTCCCGTACTCATCATGGCGATGATTTCGGAGCGGTCGGCAAGCTTGGTGGTAAACAGAATTACCGCCAGGAACACGAACAACTGGCTGAACAGGTTGGAGTAGAAGGGGATGAAACTGAAATAGTAGTCGAAGATAATAGCCTTCCACGGCGCGTTCTTAGCCATGAAGTTGTCGAGGTTCTCGTTGAAGTCGAACACCACGGCAATGGATATGATGAGTGCCAATGACACGAAGTAAGTGCCAAGGAACTGCCTGATGATGTAGCGGTCTATCTTGCCGACAACGGGGTTGTCGATGAATATCTTTACAAGAAATTGCTTGATTTTCTTCATCTTTTCCTAAATCATCCCTGAAAAATACGTTTTACAGGCGTGTTGAGATGCGTTTCATCGTTGCTGCCTTCCACGAAGTGAAGTCGCCTGCTATGATGTGCTGGCGAGCCTCGCCAACCAGCCACAGGTAGAATGCAAGATTGTGGATTGATGCAATCTGCAAGGCCAAGAGTTCCTGTGCGTGGAACAGGTGGCGCAGATAAGCCTTTGTGTAGGCCGTATCAACGTATGATGCTCCGTTCTCCTCGATAGGCGAGAAGTCGAACTCCCACTTCTTGTTCTTCATGTTTATGATGCCGTCTTTTGTGAAGAGCATACCGTTTCGGCCGTTTCGGGTAGGCATAACGCAGTCGAACATATCAACTCCGCGCTCAATGCCTTCGAGAATATTCATCGGAGTGCCCACGCCCATAAGGTATCGAGGCTTGTCCTTTGGCAGAATCTCGTTCACAACCTCAATCATCTCGTACATAACCTCGGTTGGCTCGCCCACGGCAAGACCGCCGATGGCATTACCCTCGGCATTTTTCGATGCTATGTACTCCGCGCTCTGCTTGCGCAGGTCGGTATATGTGCATCCCTGAACTATCGGGAACAGAGCCTGACTGTAGCCATGCTTAGGTTCAGTCTCGTTGAATCTCTTGATACATCTGTCGAGCCAGCGGTGAGTCATCTCCATCGACTTCTTTGCATAGTTGAAGTCGGCTGTTCCCGGCGTACACTCGTCGAGAGCCATCATGATGTCGGCTCCGATGGTGCGCTCAATGTCCATTACGCGCTCTGGGCTGAAGAAGTGCTTGCTTCCGTCAATGTGCGAGCGGAATTCGCATCCTTCCTCCTTCAGTTTTCTGATGCCGCTGAGCGAGAAGACCTGAAAGCCGCCGCTGTCGGTAAGCATAGGCTTGTCGAAGCCGTTGAACTTGTGCAGGCCGCCTGCCTTCTCGAGCACCTCGAGTCCCGGACGGAGATAGAGGTGGTATGTATTTCCGAGGATAATCTGCGCCTTCACGTCGTCCTTAACCTCGTGCATGTGAACGCCCTTTACCGAACCGCATGTGCCCACCGGCATGAATATCGGAGTCTCAATCTGTCCGTGGTCGGTTGTTATGAGTCCTGCTCTCGCATTTGACTTAGAATCTGTATGCTGAAGTTGAAATGTCATCTTTTAGTTAATTCTCCTTTTTTGTCTCTTCCTTTATCGAAAGGTCGAGCGGATTGTTTACCTTGGTTTTCAGAAGTGCGATGTCAAGAACCTCCATTACGTTTGTAACGTAGTGGAATGTCACGCCCTTCAAGTATATCTCTGGAATAGCCTCGATGTTGCGGCGGTTGTCCTCGCAGATAACGATGTCGGTGATGCCTGCTCGCTTGGCAGCCAGAATCTTCTCCTTTATTCCGCCTACCGGGAGTACTTTTCCGCGGAGCGTAATCTCGCCGGTCATGGCAATCTTGGCGCGAACCTTGCGCTGTGTAAGAGCCGATGCCAAAGAAGTGGCGATGGTTATTCCGGCAGAAGGACCGTCTTTTGGCGTTGCGCCCTCTGGAACGTGTATGTGAATGTTCCAGTTGTCGAAGATGCGCTGGTCTATGCCAATCTGCTCGGCGTGAGCCTTGATGTATTCGAGAGCCAGAACAGCCGATTCCTTCATCACGTCGCCGAGGTTTCCGGTGAGCGTGAGTTTGCCCTGCTTGCCCTTGCTGAGCGATGTCTCGACAAACAGAATCTCGCCGCCTACGCTTGTCCATGCCAGACCCGTAACCACGCCGGCATATTCGTTGCCCTGATATTTGTCGCGGTTCATCTCGTCGCTTCCCAGATAATCCTTCAGGTCGGCAATCTTAACGGTCTTTACAGCCTCGTCGCCGTCCTTGGCAATCTGCACGGCAATCTTTCTGAATACCTGCTTTATCATCTTGTCGAGTTTTCGCACTCCGCTCTCGCGAGTGTAGTTCTCGATGATGTATTCGAGTGCCGACTTGTCTATCTTCAGTTTGTCGTATTCCGTCAGACCGAGTTCTTCCTTAGCCTTTGGAATGAGGTGACGCTTTGCAATCTCGAGTTTCTCCTCGGTTATGTATCCGCTCACCTCGATAAGTTCCATTCGGTCGAGCAGCGGCCCCGGAATAGTGCTGATGTTGTTTGCCGTGGCTATGAACATCACGTTGCTCAGGTCGTAGTCGATGTCGAGATAGTTATCGTGGAACGCCTTGTTCTGCTCTGGGTCGAGAACTTCGAGAAGGGCCGACGAAGGGTCGCCGTTCACCGTGTTTTGCGTAATCTTGTCAATCTCGTCGAGAATGAAGACCGGATTGTCCGAGCCTGCCTTTTGGATACCCTTGATGATGCGTCCCGGCATCGCGCCCAGATATGTGCGGCGGTGTCCGCGTATTTCAGACTCGTCGTGCAAGCCTCCGAGCGAGATGCGGACGTACTTGCGTTTCAGAGCCTCGGCAACAGAGCGTCCGAGCGATGTCTTACCAACTCCCGGAGGGCCGTAGAGGCAGATGATTGGCGATTTGAGGTCGCCGCGCAGTTTCAGAACAGCCAAGTGCTCTATAATTCTCTCCTTAACCTTCTCCATGCCGTAGTGGTCTTTGTCGAGCACCTTCTCGGCATTCTTCAGGTTGGTGTTGTCCTTGGTGAATGTCTTCCACGGCAGACTCAAAACCGTCTGGAGGTAGGTGTACTGTATGTTGTAGTCAGGCGACTGCGGATTGAGGCGTTCCAGCTTGCTAGCCTCGCGCTCTACAATCTCGCGAACCTCGTCGTCGAACTTCTTTTCTGCTATTTTCTCTCTGAGTTTCTCAAGCTCTATGTCCTCAGAGTTTCCCAGTTCGTTTAGGATGTTCTTCATCTGCTGGTGCAGGAAGTACTCCTTCTGTTGCTGGTTGATGTCCTCGCGTGTCTTTGACTGAATCTTGTTCTTTATGCTGGCGAGTTGAATCTCGCGGCTCAGGATAGACATCAGACTGATGGCGCGCTTCTTCAGAGAAGGCTCTTTGAGCAGCGTAATCTTGTCGGCGATAGGGAACAGAAGGTTTGTGCAGATGAAGTTAATCATCGTCTTGCTTCTGTCGTCGGTCGAGTTTCTGATGGCGAAGGCAATCTCAGGATTGTTCTGTGTCTCCTGAATGTATGTGATGGTGCGCTCGCGGCAGCTGTCGAACACAGCCTTGTATTCGTCCTCGTCCTCGATAGGCTCTTCGTTCTTGTTTACCACCTTGCCTCTAAGGAACGGCTCTGTGGCTGTTAGTTCCTGAAGTTCAACCGCGCTGTAAGCCTGAAGGATTACGGTTGTGGAGTTGTCGGGCATATCGAGTATGCGAAGCACTTTGGCGAGCACTCCTATGGTGTACAGATCGTCAAACTGCGGTTCGTCTGTATCTGGTGATTTCTGGCAGAAAGTGGCGATGAACTCGTTTGTCTTTTCAGCCTTCTTTACAAGTTTAAGTGTCGAAGGGCGTCCCACGGTTACCGGTGTCACCACGCCGGGAAAGAGCACCATGTTGCGCATAGGGAGGATTGGCACCTCGCCTTCAAAGTCAAAGTTGGTAGTTCTTTCAACATTTATTGCTCCGTCTGATATGATGGAAATGCTTGCTGGATGAGAGTCCGATTCCATCTGGAAAATATCGTCAATCAATTTCTTCATAATTCTGGTATAGAAAATACTTAATTTTGATTTCTGCCCTCGACAAGGGCTGAGAAATGCGGTGCAAATGTAGTAAAAACAGAAGAAATAATAATATTTTTGTGCGTGAATTTAAGCCAAAGTAGTAATTTTGCACATAATTTATTGTCTTGCAACAGCATGTCTAATAGTTTTTTCAGATTCAAGAAGTTTACGGTGCATCACGACAAGTGCGCCATGAAGGTTGGAACCGACGGTGTTCTGCTTGGCGCGTGGGCGCGGATTGACGGCGGCGAGAGCGTGCTCGACGTTGGCACGGGCTCGGGGCTCATTGCGCTTATGATGATGCAGCGCGGCGCACAAAGCGTCGTTGGCATCGACATCGAGGATACGGCCGTAGAACAGGCGCAAATAAACGTGGGGCAGAGCATCTGGAGCAATTCCGTTAGGATTGAGAAAGCCGATTTCATCAGTTTCGCGACAGATGAGAAATTCGATGTCATCGTAAGCAATCCGCCGTTCTACAAGAACGCTCTTTCGTGTCCCGACCCTCTGCGCGACAGGGCGCGTAATGCCGACTCTCTGCCGTTCTGCCAACTTGCCAAGAAAGCAGCCGTACTTCTTTCCGACGGTGGCAGACTGAGTGTCATCGTGCCGGCCGAAAATGCTCTCGACTGCATCTGCGAGGCTCTTTCCGAAGGGCTAAGGCTGAGCCGCCGCCTCGATGTCAGGGGCAGTGTGAGGAAACCTGCCAACCGCTCGCTTCTCGAATTTGTAAAAAATCCCGAACGAATCCCGAACGAATCCCGAGAGATGAGCATACGCGATGCCGACGGCTCTTATTCTGCCGATTATTGCCAACTTACGGCAGATTTTTATCTCAATATAGAAAAAAAACACTAAGTTTGCAATCCGAATAATTTTAACAACTGTTTATGTACGAAGAGAACGCAAACGATTTGTTCAAGTTCCGCAAGTTTATGGCTGATGACGACAGCGCCGTGATTGACGAGTGCCACCGCGCCGCCTTGGACAAACTGCACACTCTCTTTCCCGAAAAGAGAGTTACGACCTACGATAACTGTACGATTGGAATAGAAACCGACAGCCTCTACTCCGACACGGGGCTCGACATTTACGAGCTGGGCGTTGTAGACGGCGAGATTTATGCCATGCGAAACACTCGCGATGGCGAAGTTATAACTTTCAGAATATAAAGCAGATGAAGAAAATATTGATGGCTGCCGCAGCGGTGGCTTTTCTGTGCTCGTGCGGAGGCGGCAAGGGCTTCAGACTGAAGGGAAGCATCAAGGGCATTGAGCAGGGCGAGGTTTACATCTACAACGCCGAGGGACTTGGAAAGGGGCTCGACACGGTAATGGTAAACGGCGGCTCGTTCGAGTATCGCGCCGAGATTGAACAGCCTACTTACTACATCCTTGTGTTCCCCAACAAATATCAGCAGGTTGTGTTTGCCGACAAGGGCGCGAGGGTCTCTCTCGAAGGCGACGGCAGCAGCCTGAAGGATATGCAGATTTCGGGCGACAAGGAGAACGAACGCTTCTCGGATTTCAGAAAGGCGGTTGCCAGCATCGACGAGTCGCAGATTCCGGCAAAGGCCGAGGAGTTCATCAAGGCCAATCCGTCGTCAATGGCGAGCATCTATCTGATAAACAAATACTTCATCGAAGTGCCAAAGACCGACTGGGGCAAGGTGGAAAGTCTGTTGAAGGTGATAAAGGGCGGACTTCCGAAGAATGCGATGGTAGACCGTATGCTCTCTACCGCCAAGGAAGCACAGCGGATAAAGGTGGGCGGAAAATGTCCGTCGTTCAAGATTACGACGAAAGACGGCAAAACTCTGACACAGAGCGATTTGAAAGATAAGGTTACACTCATAACCTTCTGGGCTTCGTGGGATGCCGACAGCCGCACACTCGAGCGCAATATCCGAAAGTTGTACAAAAAATATCCGTCGTCTAAGTTGCAGATTATAGGCGTGAGCCTCGACGTAGACAAGCAGATGTGGCGCAATGCCGTCCGCTACGACTCGCTTACATGGAACGAGAGTTGCGACTTTGCACACTACGAGAACCGCATGGTCAAGGACTTCGTCGTAAGCAATCTGCCGTCTAACTTTCTGATAGGCAAGGACGGAAAGATTATCGCCATGAATCTCCTCTACGCCGATTTGGAGAAGAAACTCGATGAAGTGGTTAAGTAACAGATGATTTTTATTTTAATCCATCTGAAGTAGAGTCTGTAAAAATGAAAAAAATACTTTGCTTGCTCGCCTTGGTCGCCTTTGTTGGCACATCTTGTTCGTTAAAACGGACAAAAAACGAAGTTAAAGGTATTTCGCATAGAGAGTCATCGGATCTTAGGGGGGAGATGGAGGCTTTCTTTCTGGACAATTTAAGATATCCAAGGGGGACAAGGGATTATTGCAGGAGAATCTATTTGCAGGACAGTTTGAATAATTTCTGGTTTGCCCGTGGGTGGTCAAACAAGCCAAACGTAAGGTGCAACTCTTATGAGGAGTATAATGAATTTATGGACTCTGTTTTTTCCGATGTTATTAAATGTTGTCAAGGGGCAGGGGTGCCTTACTTCTCTTGGCCTCGTTTTTATAGAAATCAGCGCGACAATGACATATATTGCAAAGATGGAAAAGTTTTTGCTGACATCGAAGATACCGATAGTATATACTATTCGTATGATATAAGGACGGCGATGCACGAATACTATTTTTGCGAAAAGACAGAGGATGATTTTGAAGATGAAAGATTTAGAACAATAATGAAACTTACGTGCGTAAGAGCGTACAGCAAAGACTCTCTTTTTGTCGATTTGCCAAAGTCTGTATTTAACGATGGAAAAGCATATCACGATATGCGCTTAATTGTCGATTCTGTTATATTGCAGATTAACAAAAGAAATCCGGATGCAAAATCATTCCATTATGCAATAAGATATCACAAGAATGGTAAGTTTGAGTCGGCAGACAAAGAGTGGGACCCGCTTCCGGCAGAGATAACGAGCAATAAGAATCTTATACACTATATGGATTCTTGCGTAAGAATTGACAAAAGGGTAGACTTCATTCAATTCTACAGATGTGTGTATTTCTGATAGGCAAGGACGGTGGTTAAGTAGCTGATTTATTGTTTAATAAGAAAGGCAGCACAATTCAATATTTGCATATCTTGTTTTGTGCTGTTTTATTTTGGGTAAAAAAAGAAATTCAGGATATGTTTGTTGTTTTCTTGGTAGTATTAGCAATTGCTGTCTATTTTTATTTCCCGAATAAGGGAAAGAGGGCAGAAATGATGGTTCAGAACAAACTGAACAACTTGCCCGACGAATACTTCTCGATATATAACGCTCTCTTCGAGAATAACGGCCGTTCCACGCAGATTGACCATATCGTGGTTTCGCCATACGGCGTGTTTGTCATCGAAACCAAGGGCTACAAAGGTTGGATATACGGCGGCGAGAACGTGGAATATTGGACTCAGAACATATACGGAAAGAAGACACGTTTCTACAACCCAATCATACAGAACGAAGGGCATGTGCGTTTCTTGTCTTATCTGTTGCGCGATTTTGGAAACATTCCAATCATTCCAATTGTCGTGTTCAACAACGAAGCCACTATAAAGACTGAGTTCGAAAACCATATCGTAGTCAACAGAAAGAGGCTGAAGAGAGCCATCCGACGCTATCGTAACGAGGTGCTGAGTGCGGAAGTTCAGAAGAAGATAATAGACGTGATAGAAAGTAATTCACGCACAGGCTCTTCGGCCGAGAGGCATCATATAAGAAACGTCAGAAACCGTGAGCGACAGTCGGTTAGGGATGTCCGTAACGGAAAGTGTCCTCGTTGCGGAAGCGATTTGGTGCTCCGTCGCGGTAAATACGGCGAATTCTATGGCTGTTCCAATTATCCAAACTGTCGTTTCCTGATAAATAAAAGGGATGTGTGAAGAGGATAATAAAAAATCCCTCCGAAGAGGGACGTTAGGTTTACACCTTCGGCATATAGCCTTATTGTGATAAGATGTAGATTAAATCTTGGTGCAAAAATATGAATAATATTTGTTTTTGCAATAATTCTTCTTATTTTTGTGCTAAATAATCAGAAAAACATGAGAAAAAGAATACTTGGTCTTGATACAGGTACAAATAGTCTTGGATGGGCTGTTGTTGACAAAAATAACGACGGAACGTATACTTTGATTGACAAAGGCAGCCTTATTTTTCAGGAGGGCGTAAAGGATGAGAAAGGTAATGGTAACGAGGTTAGTAGAGCCGCAGAACGTACCTCTTATCGTGCTTTGAGAAGACAATATTTTCGTAGGAGACTGCGAAAAATAGAACTTCTGAAGGTCTTGGTAAAACACGGATTATGTCCTACGCTTTCGGAAGAGGATTTGAACCTGTGGCATACCAAAAAGATATATCCTAAGCGAGATGTCTTTATGGAGTGGCAGCGGACTAACGAGAACTCGGAGAGCAATCCTTATTACTATCGTCATGTCTGTTTGACCGAGGAACTCGATTTGTCCGACGAACAAGAACGATTCATTCTTGGCAGGGCTTTGTATCATCTTGCCCAAAGACGAGGCTTCTTGAGCAACCGCTTAGATCAGAGCGAAGGTGAAAGCGAAGATGGCGATGTAAAGTCGGGAATTTCTAATTTGACAAAGGAGATGGCAGCCAAAGGATGTGAGTATCTTGGCGATTTCTTTTATAAACTGTATCGGGAAAAGGGTAATACCGAGCGCATAAGAACCAGATATACAGACCGCAACGCACATTACAAAAAGGAGTTCTATGCAATATGTAAAAAGCAGAATCTTGAAGCAGAATTGGTAGGCGAACTTGAAAGGGCTTTGTATTTCCAAAGACCGTTAAAGTCGCAGAGATTTGGTGTTGGCAAATGTACGTTCGAACCAAAAAAGCAGCGGTGTGCAGATTCCCATCCAGCTTACGAGAGATTCAGAATGTGGGCTTTTATCAATAACGTAAAAGTTAAATGTTCTGCCGACCCTGATTTAAGACCTTTGAATGAGGAAGAGAGGAAGATTGCCGAGCAAGTATTCTATGTAAAGGGTGGCAGAAAGAGCAAGACAACATTTGATTTTGAAGATATTGCCAAAGCCATAGCTGGCAAGGGCAAATATCAGTACATAAATGATGCTGGCGATAAGGAGTATAAGTTTAATTACAGAATGTCGCAGGGAGTGGCAGGCTGTCAGACAATAGCAGCTCTTCGTTCTGTTTTCGGAGATGATTACCTGCACTCTATTGCTGAAACATATACAAAGGCAGACAACAAGTCGCTTGACGACATAGAGAACGATATTTGGAATGTGCTCTATTTCTTTTCGTCTGAAGAAAAACTGAAGGAGTTTGCGGTTAAGAACCTGCAACTTGACGATGATTTGGCTGCTAAGTTTTCAAAGATAAGACTGAGTCGTGGCTTTGCATCTTTGTCTTTGAAGGCGATACGTCGCATACTTCCGTTTTTGGAACAGGGCTACAGATACGGTAGTGCCGTATTGCTTGCCAACGTGCCTTATGTGATGGGTGACAGATGGAACATCGTAAAAGATGAGGTGATGGCAAAGATGAACGAGGTGATTTATAATTACAATCCAAAGGATATCAATCTTAACAGGACTCTTGAATGTTGCATCAAAGATATATTGGAAGATGATTTCAACGTTGAGGCTTCGGATGTTTGCCGCTTGTACCATCCTTCTATGATTGATGTATATCCCGATGCAAAGGAAAAAGACGGAGTCTTGCAGTTGGGTTCGCCTAAAACGAATTCTGTAAGAAACCCGATGGCAATGCGCTCGTTGCACGAGATGCGGAAGGTCATAAACACGTTGCTCCGAAACAAAATTATCGACCAGAATACGGAGGTTCATGTAGAATATGCACGCGAACTGAATGATGCAAACAAACGAAAGGCTTTGTTTGCGTGGAATAAAAGTCAGAACAAGTTGCACGACAAATACAGGGACGATATTATAAGGCTGTTTAAAGAGGCAACTGGCAAGACTATTGAACCAACAAAGAGAGATATTTTAAAGTTCAAACTTTGGGAAGAACAGAACCATATATGCATCTATACTGGCGAAGAAATCGGTATTGCCGATTTTCTTTGCAAGAATCCAAAATTCGATATTGAGCATACCGTGCCTCAAAGTGCAGGCGGAGACAGTACGGAAATTAATCTGACTTTGTGTAACAGCCGCTTTAACCGCGAGGTGAAAAGAACAAAACTTCCAACACAGTTGGCTGAGCACGAAGAAATAATAAATCGCATTTCTGAGTGGAAAGATAAGATAGACGAATTGTCAAAGAAGATAGACCGTTTGCACACTAACGGCTCTATGACAAAGGAGAAAAAGGATGCGATAATACAGAAGAGACATTTGCTCAAAATAGAAAAGGACTACTGGAAAGGCAAATACAGCCGTTTCACTATGACCGAAGTGCCCGAAGGATTCAGTCTCAGACAAGGGGCTGGCATCGGTTTGATATCAAAGTATGCGGCTTTGTTCCTAAAGTCGTTGTTCCATAAGCCTAACGACCGCAACCGCAGCAATGTGCGAACAATAAAAGGACAGATAACGGCAGAGTTCAGAAGACTGTGGGGCATCCAAGACGAGTATGAGGCAAAGTCGAGAGACAATCATGTTCATCATTGTATAGATGCGGTAACTATTGCCTGTATCGGGGCTGAGGAGTACAGCCGAATGGCAAGTTTCTATCATGACGAGGAAACTTACAATTGGGACAAGAGTGGCAGTAAACCTACGTTTCCAAAGCCGTGGGCTACTTTTGCCGAAGATATGAAGAAACTTAAAGACGAGGTTGTTGTTGTGCACAGTACAACCGATAATATGCCAAAGCAAGGCAAGCGCAGAATAAAAACATCTGTTGGTATGGCTTATGCGCAAGGCGATTCGGCAAGAGCTGCATTGCACAAGGATACTAATTACGGCGCAATAGAACGTGATGGCAAAATAAAGTATGTTGTCAGAAAACAACTTGCCGACTTAAAAGAATCTGATATCGAAAATATTGTAGATGAGGTTGTTAAAGAGAAAGTAAGGCAGGCTGTTAAGGAAAAGGGACTGAATCAGGCTGTTGTCGATGGCATATACATGAATGAGAAAAAGCGCATACTTATAAAGAAAGTAAGATGCATTGTTCCAACTGTTACCAATCCGCTTAGTATACGCCATCACCGAGATGAGTCGAAAAAGGAATACAAACAGCAGTATCATGTTGCGCTCGACTCTAATTATTGCATGGCAATATACGAGGGGCGCGTTAATGGTAAGATACAGAGAAAGTATGAAGTTGTAAATATGCTTGATGCCGCCAGATTCTATAGGAAAAGTTCAAAAAAAGTAGGGCATAGCTCAATGGTTCAAGAAGAAAAGAACGGGCTTAAGTACAGATGCAAAGTTATGTCGGGCACACATGTGCTGCTTTTGCAGAATGATGACGAGGTGATTGATGTTACCGACAAAAAGGTTGTGGCAGCAAGGCTTTACTATGTGGCAATTATTAGTGCCGACGGAAGACTGCTTTTGAGAAACCATCAGGAAGCAAGAAGAGCTGGAGACTTAAAAAGCGAAACAAATGCAAATGATTTCTGTCCTACTAGTGGATATAGGTCGCAGATAAGGTGGAGTCTGTCCAACTTTCATGCTCTTGTAGAGAATTCTGATTTCACGATAGACAAACTTGGAAATGTGCGGTTGATAAAAAAGTAATATGGTGTGGCAAACATTTGTTTTCTGTGGCTGGCTAATTGTGGATGAACGTAAAATAACTGAATCGCCACCAATGAATTTTGAATTATTTTAATATCTTTGTAAAGATTTACATCTTTTACCACTTCTTATACAAAAGGCGTATGGCTAAATGCTTTGTAGTAAGCATAATGTACAATATAGGTTGTGGTTTGATGTAGATTAAGGATTAGTAACACCCCCTCGATAGCAAGGGCGATAACACCTATAGTTGTGGTTTGATGTAGATTAAGGATTAGTAACAACATATTCATTCTTATAGCGGTCAATGGTTTTGTTGTGGTTTGATGTAGATTAAGGATTAGTAACAACGACAATGACGAATAACACCGCACCGCTATGTTGTGGTTTGATGTAGATTAAGGATTAGTAACAACCAGCCTCAGCACCTACCGCGGAAAGGCATAGTTGTGGTTTGATGTAGATTAAAGGCAAGAAACTTGTTTATGTTGTGAACAATGCAAAAAATGACACTTGGCAAACAATCCAAGTGTCATTTTTGGTATAGTTGCAAATCTGTGTTTTCTTACTGCGGAAACCTCTTCATGTTTTCTTTTCCCATGTCGTAGCCGCTGATGTCGTAGCGTCCGTTGTCTGTAAGCTTGTACCACGGCGAGTTTGTTGCTCTGTCTACTACGATGTGAATCTGCTGCGCAGGCATCCAGCTTTGTGCCACCATGAAAATCTTTTCGCCCTTGGCATTCACCGCCATATCAACCACCGTAACCACATGACCGTAAAAACGCTCGTTTACATATACAAAGCAGTCGCCAACCTTCAGGTCTTTCGGGGCTACAGGCTTCATCTCTTTGCCCATCGACGTGCTGTTGCAGTAAGTAAACACGTTGTCGAGATACTTGCGGAAGGTGGCATACGAGTACGACTTGTGTCTCTGCGCCCATGTGCTGAACCGTAGCGGTTTGCCGCTTCCGAGGGCTGTGAAATAAATGCGGTTGTAAGCCTTTATGCTGTACAGATATTCGGCCCACAGGCGCATGGCGGCATCGGCACATTGCTGCAAGTCCTTGTCGCCCACATCGATGTCGAGTACGGCGTAGGCATTCTGATAGTTTATTATTTGCCCATCGAACGTGTGAACCGTTCTGTCGCCCGTCAGTTTGATTTTTCTGAGGAAATTGCCGTATCCGTCGCACTTCACCCTTGTGTATCCGGCAGGAACGGGAATCTCGCCTATGGTTTTCTGTGCTATTGCTGATAAAGGACTGCACATCAATATGATGACAAGTAAATCTTTTAATCTCATGGTTCTTATTCCGTTGGTTAATTTCTGCAAAAATAAGAAAAAATCGCAAACTCCCTATGCACTATGCGCGGAAGTTTGCGACTGCTCTAAATATAATTGGTTGTTTGTGTATATCAAATGCTCTCGCTTATCGACTGGAGCACATAATCGAGAATTTCTGGCGTGTGAGTCTCGGAGATAAAGTTGCCCTCGAACTGCGACGGACTGACATAGATGCCGCGCTGAAGCATGTTATTGAAGTAGCGCGCAAAACGCTCTTGGTCGCTGCGCTTCGTGTCTTGGAAATTGCGCACCTCGCTCTTGTTGAAGAATAGGGTGAACATAGAGCCGCAATGGTTAAGCTGAATATCCTTGCCAGCGATAATCTCTTTCAGGCGGCTGATGAAACGGTCGCTCTTCTCATCTAGCTTTTTGTAGAAGTCGGGATGCGAAAGTTGCGTGAGCGTCTCTATTCCGGCTGCCATTGCTACAGGATTTCCGCTGAGCGTACCGGCCTGGTATACAGGGCCGTCAGGAGCAAGAACCTTCATAATGTCGGCACGTCCACCAAAGGCCGCTGCTGGGAATCCGCCACCAACAATCTTGCCCACGGTGGTCATATCTGGCTTGATACCAAAGAGTTGCTGAGCTCCACCACGCGATAGACGGAATCCGGTTATCACCTCATCGAAAATGAGCAGACTGCCATGTTGCTCAGTCACTTCGCGCGCAGCCTTCAGGAAATCGAGCGAAGGGCAGACAACGCCCATATTGCAAGCCACTGGCTCAAGAATTACGGCAGCCACCTTGTCGCCGTTAGTTTTGAAATAGTTGCGCAAGGCATCTATATCGTTGTACGGGAGTACGGCTGTGTATTTAGTAAACCCTTCTGGAACGCCGGCCGACGATGCATTGCTGATATTTGCCACGCCCGAGCCTGCCGAAACAAGCAGATGGTCGGCGTGTCCGTGATAGTTGCCTTCGAACTTTACGAGAATGTCGCGCCCTGTGTATCCGCGAGCCACGCGAATTGCCGACATTGTTGCCTCCGTGCCGCTGTTTACAAAGCGCAGACGTTCCATCGAAGGAATTGCCTCGCGCACCTTCTCGGCAAGTATTGTCTCATTCTCGGTAGGGATGCCATAACTACTACCAGTATTTATAGCTCTAATGGCCGCGCTATTAACGCGATCGTTGCAGTGCCCGAGGATGAATACCCCCCACGACATGCAGAAGTCGATAATCTTGTTATCGTCGATGTCGGTAATATATGCACCCTTCGCTTCTTTGACGAAAAGCGGCGTTGCGCCAACGCTCTTAAGCGCCCTCACTGGGCTGTTTACGCCTCCGGGAATGACCTGCTGCGCACGTTGGAAGGCTTCTGCTGATTTTATTCTTTCGTTTATGCCCATTTCTGCATGAATTCTTTAGCGTAATAAGATATGATGTACTTCGCTCCGGCACGTTTGATAGCTATCAAACTTTCGTACACAACGCGCTGCTCGTCGAGATAGCCAGCCTTTGCAGCTGCCTTGAGCATTGAATATTCGCCGCTTACCTGATATGCCACCATTGGGGTATTGGGGAATTTCTGAACGCCGCGAGCTATAATGTCGAGATAAGGCATGGCAGGCTTAACCATAGTCCAGTCAGCACCCTCTTCTATGTCGGCTGCAATCTCGTCAAGTCCTTGGTCGTGAGTGCGATAGTCCATCTGATAAGTTTTTCTATCGCCAAACGATGGGGCGGAGTCGGCAGCATCGCGGAACGGACCGTAGAAAGCCGATGCGTACTTAGCAGAGTAAGCCAGAATCTTGCACTTGTCGCGCAATCTTGTCTCTACGAGTTTGTTGTGCAGAGCCTCAATCTGACCGTCCATCATGGCCGATGGAGCTACGAAGTCAGCACCTGCCTTGGCATGAACGTAAGCCATCTGCGCCAGAAGCGGAAGGGTAGAATCGTTTTCCACATCGTGGTTGTGAAGCAGTCCGCAGTGGCCGTGGCTTGTGTACTCGCACAGGCATACGTCGGTAATAACGATAATCTCCGGAACGGCAGCCTTTATCGCCTTCACGGCACGGCATACAAGTGCATCCTCGGCATATGCAAGAGTGCCTTTCTCGTCCTTCTGGCTGTCTTCGATTACGCCGAAAAGCAGCACTTTGTTTATGCCGAGCGTGTAAATCTCTTTTATGTCGGTGATGAGTGTATCGATAGAGAAACGGAAGATTCCCGGCATTGATGAAATCTCATCTTTCACGCCGTTGCCCTCAACCACGAAGTAAGGGTAAATGAAGTCGTCGACGCTGATTTTCACGTCGGCATATTGGTCGCGCACATCCTGCGACGTGCGGTAGGTTCTGAAACGTTTAAATTGTTGCATTTTTTTATGTTTTTTGTTGTCGATGCAAAGATATGAATAATAGGCGGTGTGGCAAATACTTTTTTTATCATCTTAGTCCACCTTGCACACCATCAGATACTCCTCGTCGTTTTCTGTAATGACCTTGAAGCCAAGTTGCTTGTACATTCTGTAGGCGTAATTTGTTTTCTGAACGGATAGCGATACCTGCGTATAGCCCTCGTCTTTAAGCAGTTGGAGCATCTGCTGCATAAGGCGTGTGCCGATGCCTTGCTTGCGATATTGCGGATAGAGCGCGATGGCGAGCGACGGCGTTTGGTTGTCAATGTGTCCGTAGTCGTTCATTATGCGAACCCAAACCGCGCCGACAATCTTCCCGCCCTTTTTGGCAACCAGACAGAAGTCGCCTTTGTGTTTGCCGAAGTCTTCTACATATACTTGTAAATCAGGCTTTTTGATGATGTCTCTGGATGGCGGTTCAATGCCTTCGGGTATAAAAATCGCTTCGTATAGAAAATCGTCGAGAAGCGGGATTTCGTTGTCTTTTATCTTTCTTATTTTGCAAGTCATAAGTTCTTCCAGTCTTTTCTGTGTTATTGCGCCGCGCGTCACAAGCTCCTTATCTTGTGGAAGATAGCCGTATATCTTGACGAAGTTGTCAATCGTGCTGGGCGATGTGAAAACGATGCGGTCGATGGTTGTGAGGTCTATTTTCCTGACATTTTTCGGCATCTGGTTTATGTAGGCGATAACCGTCGAAACCTCGTAGCCCAGATTCCGCAGTCCTTCGGGAATGATGGGCAGCGCGATGCTTGAGCGCGGAATCAGAACTTTTCTGCCGCCGCCAAGCCGTTCGAACAGACGGATTACGCCGTAAGAATCGTCCACATCGGGCTGAATTATCTCGTCGATGCCGTGTTTCCTCAGGGCGGTCGCCGTTGTGCTGCCAATCGCCACAACCTTCACTCCAACGGGAATGTGTGGCTCGTAGTCTGCTTCGAACCAATATTTTACGGCATATCTGCTCGTAAACAGAATATAGTCGTACTTTGCTGCATCGGCCACGGCACGCCGCAGAGCCTCGCCATCGGCTGGCGGAACAATCTCGATGAGCGGAGTGTGAATGTACTCATCGTTGGGCGGCGTGAGGCCTGTAAACAGCGTTGTCATAGAATGTTGTCTTTTGCAAACATCTTTTTTAGCGCATCGTTGCCTTTTCGGGCGGTGATGGCGAGCCGTCCTTGCATAGGGTGCGTCTCGAACGGCAGAATCTCGGTAATCTCGTCTTCCATGCCCAGTCTTTTCAGGGCGCAGGTGGCAACGATGGCAGAATCAATCTTACCGCTCCGAACCTGAGCCACGCGCTCCTCTATGCAGCCGCGAATGCCTACGATTTTCAAGTCGGGGCGCAGCTTCTGAAGCTCTGCCTTGCGCAGCGGCGAACTTGTGCCCACGGTGCTTCCGGCAGGCAGACTGAGCAGCGGCGTGTGGTCGCGGCTCACCAGTGAGTCTGTCTTGTCGGTAGCCTCGTACAAGGCTATAACCTCCAATCCGTCAGGCTGTTGCTGCGGAAGGTCCTTTGCCGAATGGATGGCGATGTCGGCATCGCCGTTGAGCAGAGCCTCGTCGAGTTCGCGTGTAAAGATATCGTCGGGAGCCTCACCGTTGAGGAGCGATATTTTCTTATGCGTATCGCCGTACGACTTACACAAAATCGTCTCGAACTGAATTTCAGGGAAACGCTTCTTTATCTCCTCAACCTGAATCTGCGACAGACGGCTGTCGCGCGCAATCACCTTTACCGTCTTGCTATGTTGCTTTCGGCGTTCCATAATCTCCTGAAGTTCATCTATTTCCTCCTCAATAAGCTGCTCTGCCTTCTTCACCTCGTCTTCTCTTACCGAGATGTTGCTCTGCACCTTTCGTTCCACGTTGTGAAGGTTGTAGAGCGTTACGTTGCTCATCTGACCGATGCGAGGGTCGATGTCGCGCGGAAAGGCGAGGTCGAACGCCACGATGTCGCGGTCTGTCGGCATTTCTTCTTTCAGAACAACCACGTCGGGAGCTGAGGTGGCGCAAATCAGAATGTCGGTAAACTTCAGAAATTCCTGCTTATTGCACAGCGAGCATGCCTTTATGTCGTACTGCTGGGCGATGTCAGCCGCCTTTTGCAGCGTTCGGTTTGCAAGCAAAATATGCTGTGCTCCCTTGTTTTTCAGGAACTTGATGATATCCTCGGTCAGCTTGTTTACGCCGATTATTGTTATCTGCGCGTTGCGGAAGTCGATGTTCTGCTGTTCGATAATCTCGATTGTGGCGAGACTGTGGCTTACTGCTCCGTGCGAAATCTGCGTCTCTGTTCGCACGCGCTTGCCAATCTGGAGGGCGCACTCAAACAGTTTGTGCATTCCGGCAGGGAGTTTCTGCTCCTTGCGTGCCGTGAGATAAGCCTCTTTTACCTGTCCCTGAACGGCTCTTTCGCCCACGATGGCAGATTCGAGTCCGCACACAACGCGGAACAAGTGTCGTGCCACATCCTCGGGAATGTCGCCGTTGCCGTAGTACAGTTCTATTCGGTTGCAGGTCTGTAGAAAGACCGATGCTCCCTTGTCATCCTTGTTAATCTTTTTGAAATAGTCTTCGCGCTCGCCAAGCGTTGTGTTGTGGTGGCTGATTGACTCGTATTGTATCATTACCAGTTTGTTTCTTTTATCCAGTTTGTCAGGAATTTAGCGTTCTCGAAAGGCGTTTCTGCCAATACGCCGTGTCCAAGGTTTATAATCCAGTTTCGGTGCTCTGCAAAGAAAGGCTTGTACCTCTCCATAGTCGCCGCGATGTCGTTTTTCGGTGCGAGCAGCAGGTGAGGGTCGATGTTGCCCTGCAGTCCCACCTCGGGATGAACAATCCGTCGTGCCTCGTCGAGCGGCATCTGCCAGTCTATGCTCACGAAGTTGCAGATGTCGGGCGTTATGCTTTTAAGCCCTGTGCCGAGTCCTTTTGGGAAGAAGATTACGGGAATGCCCATCTCTCGCACCGCCTTGCCTATTCTCTTTACGGCAGGAAGGAAGAACTCAGTGTAGACATCGGCAGGCAGAAGTCCGGCATGACTCTCGAAAATCTGAAAGGCATCCACTCCGTGCTCAACCTGCTTCTTGGCATATTCTATTGTGAGCGATGTCACGGCATCCGTAAGCCTCATCATCTCCTCGCGGTTGGCATAGAAGAAGTGCTTCACTCTTGGAAATGAAGCCTGAGTGCTTGCACCCTGAAGCATGTAGCACATGGTTGTGAGCGGTGCTCCGCAGAAGCCGATGAGCGGTGTGTCGGGGTGCTGCTGCTTGAAAATGTCGATGGCGCGGTAGACGAAGTTTAGCTTATCCGACTGAACATCAAGCAGCTGCGATGGCTTGTCGGATGTGTACAGGGGCGATGAGAACACCGGACCTTTCTCTGTCCAGTCGATGTTCATGCCCATTGCCACAGGTATCGTAAGAATGTCGCTGAACAAGATGGCTGCGTCTACTCCGAGGTCGGCAACGGGCAGAAATGTTACCTTGGCTGCCAATTCGGGCGTAGACATCAGTTCGTGGAAGGAGTGCTCCGCGCGCATCTGCATGTAACTTGGCAGAACTCGTCCTGCCTGCCTCATAAGCCACACGGGCGGACGGCTGCACGCCTTTCCGTTCAGGGTATTGATAAAAATGTTAGTCATCTGATAGGATTTTGTTTGCCACGTCGGTTGCCTGTTTTATTCGGTGCGCCATGCCTATTCCGTCGCGCAGGTTTCCGGCAATCGTCAGACCTTTGTATTGGTTCTGAACCTTTTCTATAGCCTCGAACCGTTCGCCCGATGTTATCTCGTACTGCGGAATGGCTCTCTTATGTCTGAAAATCCTGATGAAGTCGGGTTTTGCCGATGCCGGGAATTTCAGCATTGTATGGAAATACTCCTCAACGAGAGCGGTTATCTGCTCGTCGGAGTAGTCGAGCATCTCGGCGTGCTTCATTCCGCCGATAAAGTAGCTGAAGAGAGCACCGTCTTCGGGAGCTCTTCCGCCGAAGCATGCCGACGGGAACAGGATTCCGAGAACCTTCTTGTTCTCGCGCGACGGAACGAGTCCGCCGAAAGCCTGAAACTTCTTTCCCTTGGTGTCCTTCACGCCCACGCTCACCTCGACGATAGGCGAGTAGTTGAGGTTGTTTAGTTTGCTCATTGTCTCGTCATCGACGAATGGCAGAAGTTCGGGCAGAGAATATGCTCCGCAGGTTGTAACAACCTTGTTGCAGGTTATCTGCTGCTTATTTCCGTCGGCATCGCCAAACGAGATGCGCCAGCCGTCGCCCTCAGGCATCACCCTTATGTCCTTCAGTCCGAGCATGATACGGTTGCCCAGATAGTCTGCCATGGCTTCGGTAATCTTTCCCAGACCGCCCACGGCAGAGAACACTTTCTTTGTTGCCAGTCTGTCGCGGTCGGTCTTTGGCTCGCGCGCCTTTGCTATTGCTCCGCGTACAAAACTGCCGTAGTTATGCTCAAGATTATATAGTTTCGGAAGGGCAAAGCGCGTTACGAGCGCATCGGGGTTGCCGGCATAGACGCCCGAGAGAAAAGGGTCTACGGCATAGTTTACGAACGATTTGCCGAGTCTTCGTCTTGCCAGCGAGCCAACCGACTCGTCGGGATTTGTGCCCTTCTTTCGCCACGGCTCGCCAAGGATTCTTAGCTTGTCGGCGGTGGTGAAGAGTGGTGTAGTAATTGCGCTGAACAGTCCCGACGGAAGGGCACGGAATTTAGATCCTTTCCATATCAGACGGCGTTTAGACGATGCCGGGGCTATCTCCAACTGGCATTTGCCGCCCGATGTCTCCTGAAGGTCGCGCATCAGTTCTGCCACTTCGGGCACCGATACAACGCCGGTGTTCGGTCCGCTCTCAAATACGAATCCGTTTTCAGCGTGTGTCTGAATCTGTCCGCCAGCCTTGTCCATGCGCTCAAGCACCGTCACCTCGCGGCCTTTGCGCGCAAGGGTGTAGGCTGTCGTTAGTCCTGTTAGTCCTGCTCCGATTACTACTATGTCGGTTGTCATGTCTTTTATATTGGTTTTGAGAATGTTTTGTCGGTGTTTTGCATCAGAGGGTCGAGCAGTGCCGCCACGTTGCGCACGAGCGGCGAACTCGCCTCTGTCATCTTTATCGTGTTTTCTTTTATGTTTATTATCCCGTCGTTCTGCATCTCCGCAAGGCGTTCTGTGTCGAAGTTCACCGCCTCTTTCTGTTCAGGGCTGAGAGTTACGGCATAGTTGCACATCAGGTTATCTATAGCCGTGCGTATCAACTGCTGTTGCGGTGTCAGAATGTAGCCCTTCTTTATTGGCAGAATGCCGTCGGAAATGCTCTGGATGTATTCGTCAATGTCTTTTGTATTCTGTGCGTATGCCGTGGCAAGCTGACTGATGCCTGTAACTCCGAAGGCATATACCTGAGCCGTGGTGCGCAGCGTGCAGTAGCCCTGAAAGTTGCGGTGCAGCTGACCTTTGTTCAGCGCGGTGTACAGTTCGTCGTGCGGCTGTACAAAGTGGTCCATTCCCACTCTCACATATCCGGCTTTTTGTAGCAGTTGCGCCGAAGTCTCGAACATCGTCTCTTTTGTCTGAACCGATGGCAGACCGTGCTTCTCCAGAATGAGTTGCTGCTTCTTTAGCCATGGCACATGAGCATAGCTGAATGTCACCAATCTGTCGGGTTGGAGGCTGATGGCGCGCTCTATTGTTTGTCCGAAACTTTCGACTGTCTGGTAGGGCAGTCCGTACAGAAAATCGAGGTTGATGTTGGCCTTGGCATCGCGCAGCAAAGCGAATATCTCTTCCATCGGTTCGAGCGACGGACGGCGGTTCACCGTCTTCAGAACCTTCTCGTCAAAGTCCTGCACGCCGATGCTGAACCGTGTGAATCCTGCATCAACCAAATTGCTCCAGTCGTTAAGCGTCAAGTATCCGGGGTGACATTCTATGGCAATTTCGGGCTTCTCTATCGTGCCGAACGTGCTTGTAAGGTGTTCGTTAAGTTCCTTTATCGCCTTGGCAGGCATTGCTGTCGGACTTCCGCCGCCGTAGTGAATCTGCGAGATGCGACGGTCTTTGTCGATATACGGCAACAGAAGGTCTATTTCCTTGTGAAGTGCGTCGATATATTTTTCAACCTTCGCCCCGTTGCCCATGGCATACGAGTTGCACGCGCAGTAGTGGCACAGATGCTTGCAGAACGGCATGTGCAGATAGAACGACAGGTTGCGGTTTTCGTCTTTGTTCGAGAGTCTTACTGCATCGATATACTCAGCCTGTCCCAAAGAGCCGAAATAGTTTGCCGGCGGATAACTTGTATATCGCGGTACTGGAATGTTGTATTTGTCGATTATATCTTGTCGCATCTTTTTTTCTAACCTCTTTTCGACTGCAAAATTACCATGTATTATTATACGAAACAATCCCTAATTATAAGGATAAAATGGTAGATTTTCTCCTCATATATAGGGATATTTCTGGGTTTGAAACAAAAATTTAGGTCGCGAGATGCCTATTCGTTGACTTTATTCTTTAGTGTGTCGATGATTGAGTCCAATTCGGCGGCAAGATTAACGTAATCGTCAAACTTCAGCGGACAGGTGTTAAGTTGTTCCATCATTCCCGACGGAACAATGCCGAATGCCTTTTCCTCCAGTTCCTTGCCCTTCTGCGTAAGCGTCACGTTCGTCTGTCGGCGGTCAATGAGGCTTCGCTTGCGCTCAATCAGTCCCATCTTCTCCATTCGTTGCAGGAGCGGCGTGATGGTGTTTGTCTCGAGTTGCAACTTCATCGCTATCTCATTTACGAACTGCGTTTCTTTCTCCCACAACACCATCATTACCAAGTATTGCGGATATGTTATGCCCAGCTTGCTCAGCAGCGGCGTGTATGCCTGAATTATCAGGCGCGATGCCGTGTACAGTCTGAAGCAGAGCTGATTTTCGAGTTTTAGTTCATTGTGTGGCATATCTTAATTTGTTTTTACGGATTATGCAAGCATCGTCTCGATGTCGCTCTCCATTTTCTCCGGCTCTGTGGTAGGAGAGTAGCGCTTGATGGTGTTGCCATCTTTCGAGATTAGGAATTTAGTGAAATTCCACTTAATATCGCTGTCCTTTTCCACGCTGTTGCTTATGGTCTTGAAGAGAGCCTTTGCTGCCTTAGCCTTCAGACCGTTGTACGCCTCGGTAGGAGCTTGTTCTTTCAGATACTCAAAGATTGGGTCGGCAGAAGAGCCGTTCACGTCAATCTTCTTCATAATTTGGAAGCTTACGCCATAGTTTATTTGGCAGAACTCCTCAATCTGGCTGTCTGTGCCTGGGTCTTGTTCCTTGAACTGGTTGCATGGGAAGCCGATAACTACCAGCCCCTTGTCCTTGTACTTTTGGTTCAGAGCCTCAAGTCCTGCAAACTGCGGAGTGAATCCGCACTTGCTTGCTGTGTTTACAATTAGCAGAACCTTACCTTCGAACTGTGCAAAGTCAAGCTCTTTACCCTTGCTTGTCAGTGCCTTGAAATCATAAATTTTCTTCATAATCTTACATATATACTATCGTTTACGATGCAAAACTACGAAAAATATCTTATATCGCAAACGATTTATTTGTTTTTTTACAGAGCCATGATACGAATATGCAGAAAAAGTAGGCATATTTATCTTTTGGTATATATAAAATAGTGGGTAGCAAGAAGGTAGCAAGAAGGTAGCAAGAAGGTAGGAAGAGGGAAGGAAGAAGGAAGAAAGAGGGAAGATAAAAGGAAGATGATGGGCAGAGGCTTTGAAGCAAGCCGGTAGCAAGGGGGTAGCAAGGGGATAGCAAGGGGGAAGGTAAGAGTATGATAGGTAATTCATAATTCAAAATTGACTCGGGGAGAAACTTAGACAATTCACATTTAGTAAGTAGAATTTTCAGAATTGATAACTTAGGATTTGTAACGAACAATTTCATCATAAATTGTTCGAACGTCGAAGGAACGTCAAATTCAGGGAGATGGGGGAGTTGAACCCAAATCGGTCGTTAGAAGTACATAAATCCGTGGTTAAGTTTGTAAAGCCTTGAAAGTAAGCCACTTGTAAGCTCGTTTTTCTAATGGCAGTCATTAGAAAATTCAATTTGTAAAGTGTTT